>Ga0182736_1000895_pt1 | contig 36071 bp, 36 predicted proteins | sample eDN5th30CKraftBY_FD_128882 | JGI IMG/M metagenome (GOLD analysis project Ga0182736, IMG submission 128882) | Enriched backyard soil microbial communities from Emeryville, California, USA - eDNA 5th pass 30_C Kraft BY (version 2) (version 2) | ecosystem: Environmental > Terrestrial > Soil >...
AGCCGGTCAGGCGGGCCTGGACCCGGCGCTTTTCAGCGCTCATGGCCTGCGATCGGGCTACCTCACCGAAACCGCGCGCCAGGGTATCCCACTGCCTGAAGCCATGCAGCAATCCCAGCACCGGTCGGTCACGCAGGCCGCCCGCTACTACAACGAAGCAGAACGCGAACTGAGCCAGGCTGCCCGGGTGATCATCTAGACCACTTCAGCTTGTGCTAAAACGCACAGGTGATCTCAAGTCTTGTCATTGCGGAAGCGGCCGACAACCGAGCGCTCTCGATCTTGCTGACCATATCGTCTGGATATGTTTAACTGGTCAGTATCGGAATCATGGCCTCGACATGGGTATCGATCCGCTCCAGCACCGCCGTGGGGACTACTTCGCGCTCTGGCAGTGTCCACCATTGCGCATCGATGCGCTTTGCCGTTTCGGCGACGGCGTTTATGACCGCAGGCGCGGGAAGCCTGGCCCTTTGAGCAAATGCCTTCCAGCGAGCAGCCGACAATTCCCTGAACGACCGCGCACCACCGAGTGACAACGCAAGCCCATCGGCCGGAATGTAGGGAACGGTGGAAAGCATGTCGTAGATCGGCGCGAGCGCGGGTTGATCACCTTTTCCCCGATAGATCAACGACCAGTTCTTGAGGTGCATGTCTCCATTGCCCATTACTACCGAGAAGGTCAGTCGCCGGACAAACTCCAGTGCGGCAAGTGGGGAGACCGCAACGTTCAGCACAGATGCGATGTCGTGGGAGGCAGCGCCATCATATTTGCGCGCCGGATACAGGCCAAAAACCTGCGCGAAATCTTCTGTATGGATGCGCTGTTCGTCCACACCACGATCAAAGCGTCGGACCAGCAAGACCAACCCTTCAGCGAGCGTCTCGAACTCTTCGGGAATGCCTTCGAACTGGTCGCGTCCAACCAACTCGCGTTCGGGCACTTCCATGCCGATCGCTTCGGCAAGCGCAAGGTTCGCAAACTCATTCTCCGACACGCCCGGAAAGGCGGTAGAGGGGAATTTAGCGATATACTGCCCTTCGCCATCACCGAGCGGAAGGGTCAGTCCCCCGCCCTTGCCAGTGTTCTTCATCACCGACAGCTTCATCTGTACACCCGCCAGTGAGAAGCGGGCCTTTGGCCGGACTTGAGAAGGCGCAGCCGCGATGCCAGGTTGGCCATCGCTGGGTAGCACCCGCACTGCCCCCGGCAGATCTGTGCCAAGGGCGGCCAGGAGATCGAAATCGTTTCCCGGCCGCACGCTGCCTGCATGATGCTTTTCCAACGCCTCGCGCAGCCGATCTTCTGGCAGCAGGTTTGCAAAGAAAGGCGGCAACGCCCGTGCGATGGGGCGTGGATCCTTGCGCAGCCCCCCTGATGCCGCGCGCAGGGACAGGCTCAGAACCGGAACGCCTCCAGTCGCACGATAGGCCGGATCAAGGCTGAAGGCGTTGAAATCGCCTGGGGTCCTGACGATCGTGCCAACCTTCGTGGTGTTAAGAAACACGTCCAGCGAGGTGATGGTCTCAGCGATACGGGCGGCCGTCATCATCGTCGCTCCCCGGTTGCGGGCTGAAAGCCGGTAGATCGTCCTCTCGATCAGGGCGCAAGAGAGCCTCGATGGCTGGCACCATCGCTTGCGGGACCAGCAGCATTTCCAATCCAACTGCCCGCGCAATGTTGATCAAGGTCGTGGTACGCGCTGCCGCAATGCCCGTCTCGACGTCCCGGTAGCGTGGCCGCGATATGCCCGCGAGATCGGCCACCTGCTCCTGGGTCAGCCCCGCAGCCAACCGAGCGCGGCGTAAATGGTCCCCGATCAACGTGAGTGTTTCATCTACCGCTTTCATTTGATCTCTTTACGTATCATCGCCTTGTAATTTGGTCTGCATACATATCTTTTCCGTTCGCGTTAGTCAATACTATGATCTCTTAACAGATCACTGTGAGGCTTCTTGATACGTTTGCGGATCAAGACACTGCGCCCAGCTGGCACTCCTCCACATCAATGTCGGCGAATGCCGAATTTGGCCCGTCAGCTCCCGCAGATAGCCGGCCGGCGGGCAATTGCTGTCCGCTTCTCAAGGATAGGCAAGCATGACAGTTGTTGTAAGATTACCAGCCTGGGGCGCCCAAGTTCTATGATCCGCAGAGCCACAATCCGGCCCGCTATCGCTTGGAATTTTCGCGGAAACCGCTTAACTTCCACTTCTCTGCGTCCTGATGCCTTCATGCTCCTAGCCAGCAGCCTTGTGATGAGATGCCTGGTTGGTCTTCAGACACGCCATCAGCATCGGACCGACGGAGAACTCCCCTGCCCGCGCCTTTTCCGTCAAGGCACGTAGATAGCCCCCGGCCGATCGGATCTCGTCGGACCGCTGGAGAATGCAGGCAATCACGATCGCAGCGTTCTCCTGTCCCAGAACATCGAGCGCATCCGCATAGGCCGAGGGGCTTATGCCCAGATAACCCCGGACCTGCGCGGCGGTCGTCAGCAACTCCCGCCAGCTGGCTATTCCGTCCGTCGCGTAATCGGAAATGCCCGGGCAGGCTTTCAAGACAAAGCTCAGCGGATAGCCTGCCGGAGGGCTCAGCGGTGTTGGGCGTGTCTCAGCGGCTGCCCCTGCTTTTTCTGGAGCGGGTTCAAAGTCAAAATGAGAATCTGTGTTCGATTCAGTATACTGCCGCTCAGTTTGAGACTCATTGGCGCTCATTTTCTGAGCATTTTCCTTAAATTCCAAAGTCTTATCCACTGTCTGCCTGAGCGTCGTCAGCTGATCGCAGATTGCGCCTAGCTCGTCGAGCGTTGCGCGCCTTGGAATCGCATCCACGATGGCCCGAAACGTCTGCCACAGCGCATGCCAGTCGCCTTCGAGATCCTCTTCTACGGCAACATCGATGAGCTTGGCGATATCACGGCGCAGAAGCGTGATGCGCTCGCGTGTCATGCGCAATGCAGCCATTTCTGCCCGCACCTGTGCGGCGGCCGCAGCAATCTCGTCGGCTCGTGCGACCAGAGGCGCCAGGGAAAAACCAAACGCTTCCTCGACTTCCCCTGCCCTGCTCTTTCGCGCATAACGCTTTCCATTGGGGCTATCGCGCCGCAGGATCAGGCCGGCTTCCACCAGGGCTGCGAGATGACGGCGCAATGTCGGGCTGGCCATGCCATGCGCTCGCAGCGAAAGCTGCTGGTTGGATGGGAAAACGATAAGACCGTTCTCATCCGACAGTTCTGCGTCGGGGTAGAAGGACAGAAGTGCACTCAGCACGGCGAGCGACCGGTCACCAACGCCGATGATGGCCTTGCCTTCGCAGAGGTTGCGATAGAGTTCCCACTTGTCGACGGACTTTCCCTCGGAGAGCCCCTCTTCGGTCTTGCGTTGCGCTGCCAACAAGGCGAGCGACATCGGCCGACCGCCAAATGGGGTCGTTCCAAACTGTACCTGCATTTCCTTCTCTCACCTTCTGTCAGGCAAAAGAAATCCGTCCGCCGAAACGACGCCCAATGGACTTGACAGCGATTCGTGGAAATGCGATTCTCATCTTGCTACAGATTGAGAGAGGCTTTCCACGACGGGAACGTTTTGGGGGCCTTTTTCTTTTGCTGGTTAGTCTCCTGCTTTCACTTTGTCACCGCTCTTGAATACCCGGTACAAGTCATCAAGGTTCTGGGTTACCCAGGCTCCGAACGCCTTGCCCTCAGGATTGGAAAACTCCACGACCACACTCTTTGCCTTGGTCATCGATTTTGCGCTGACCGTGTTATCGGTCGTTGCCCAAGCGGTCACTGCGTTTTCCTTGCGCGGACGCTTCGCAACCGACCGGGTCTTGTAACGCTTCATGTATTCGTGGAGCCCATCAAACCGTTGCTCCACCTCTAGGCTCAGGAAATCATCCGAGGCCGTGAAGGTCTGCGCCACGCCAAGATAGGCGGGATTCAGCAGAAGCTGGCGCAGGCTCAACCACTTGTCGCGACCGATCTTCTTGCATGCTCCGAGCAGGTCGAGAATTTCGGCCGGCACCGTCTCGATGACGCCGAGCATCTTTGACAGCATGGCGTCATCGATCCCGATCGCCGATTTGACAATGTCCTTGGACATGCCCTGAGACACCAGGTTGCGGGCAAAGAAAGCGCGCTCGATGAACGACAGGTTTGAGCGTGCGGAGTTTTCCTGGCCCTGAGCGATCGCGGAAGCTATTTCATCGAGCTGCTTGATGACAGCCCGTACCTTGATGCCAAGCTCTCTCGCCACCTGCAATCTGCGATGGCCGAAGACGACCATATAGCGGCCATTAACGACAGGATGCGGCCGCACCAGGATCGGGCTCGACTGGCCATTCGCGCTGATCGAAGACTTCAGCTCGGCATATTCCTCATCCTGATCCGTCAGACGGTCAGCGATGGATGAGGCATCGACGAGGGCGGGATCAAGCTCGACAATGGCTTCTCCCTCCATCAATTTCTTGGTGCTCTCGGCCATTTCTTCGATCGAGCGCACAACAGTCTTTGCAGCACCGGTCATGCCGTAACCAGCAGCTGCGCGTCCCGCCGACGGAGCGTCCAGCGCGCTCAGATCCAGATTGGCGAATGGGTTCTTACGCGACATACCACCCTCCTCTTCTTTGGCTGAATTGCGCTAACATATCGAGAATGCATTGCTTTTCGGCGTCTTGCACGGCTGACAAAAGCATCATTTCCGCCCCCATGCCTGGTGGATGAGGTCGGCAATCTCGCCGTTGGCAGCGTTCAGGCTCTCCATGGCCCGCTCATAGGTTGACCGGACAAATTCAGACTTCTCCACCTCGTAAAGAGTCTGCTTGCGAATGGAGGCATCGGAAATTGCGGTGGACTTCAGGACATGGTTCTTCAGCATGTGCTGCGCGAACATGCTCTGCATGAAGCCAACCATCTGCGCCTGCGGGATGTCCGTTGGTTCAAAGCGCGTGATGAGATACCTGAACCACTTTACTCTGATTTCGGCTCCCGCATCAGCGACCGAGGACATGATCCCGCCAAGCATCTGCAGGAACTGGGACATGGACATGATGTCGAGCATCTGCGGATGGATGCTGATCAGGATGCCGGTAGAGGCCATCAATGCGGTGATGGTGAGATAGCCCAGCTGCGGCGGACAATCGATGACAACGACGTCATAGTCATCATCCACCTGTTTCAGCGCATTCACAATACGAAGATGGAAGAGCCTTCCCTCGTCGCCCTTCTTACCGGCGATCGCCATCGGCACATCATATTCGTATTCCTGCAGCAGCAGGCTCGCGGGCACCACATGGAGATTCGGAATGTTGGTGGGGCGAATGACTTCAGAGATCGCGACGCGGTTTTCATCAAACCGCAGCGCCTCATAGAGTGAACCGACCTCGTCCAGCTCCGGTTGAATTCCAAAGAGCGACGTCAGGGATGCCTGCGGATCCAGATCGATCGCGAGCACGCGGTGACCCGTCAAAGCGAGATATTGCGCAAGATGGGCAGAGGTTGTGGTCTTCCCGCTTCCGCCCTTGAAGTTGACGACGGCTACAACCTGGAGGGGCTCCCCTTCCCTTCTCTTCGGCACATAGATGCGTCGGTCCGACTTCTTGTTTGCTTCCAGATAGCTGCGCAGTTCAAGCATTTGCTCAGCGGTGTAGTACCGGCGCCCCCCTTGGACTTCCACGGCGGGGCCCTTTCCATCAGCATGAAGCTGCCGCAGATGGGATTGCGTGACACCCAGGAAATCTGCAACTTCTGCAATCTGAAACTTGCGCAGTCCCTTCTGGGCATCTGGTGGATACTGCTGCATGCGAAGCATGTTCAAGGCACTGGAGATCCGTGAGCCCTGTTGAGCAATTTCATGATCAAAACGGTGCACGACGGAGTCGTTCATCTCGCAATTAAGCCTTCCATCCGGAACAGTTTCGCAAAAATGGGGAAACATAACTAACTTGCGCAATTATCGGTGTGATTCTGGCGGGAGGTCAAGAAGTTTAACGTTAAAGAAGGGTTAACATCCCCCTTTGTGCCCTTCTCCTGTTGGTCGGCATTTCCGCCTCGCCCCCTGAAAATTCTTATCTAATTGTTTTCATTATTCTTCTAGCAACTTTGTCCGGCTGACAAGGATAGCGCTCCTTCTTCCATCTGGTTCGCAGCAGCTCACCTTGTGGCAGCTTGTCCCGGTTGCTCCCCGGCTTGTGCCGACTCATTTGCGAGCTGAAGCGTGTAAGACTCCAGGTAGGCGTATAGAACCTCGAAGCCCGCACGCCGTCGACCCCTCCTTTTTGCCGGGCTGAGGAGGAGCACTCTCGGGGCACGAGCGAAAGGTCTTGCGTGACCTTCTCTTCGACGGACCGGCTCCCTGCGCTCCACGGGGTCGAAAGATTCGAGCGATGTCCCGAGTGCACCCGGCAAAAAGGCCGGGTCGACTGTGCCCCGCCCAGCTGTTCTTCTTTTTGGCTCAACTGGAGACGCGCCATGGTCCTTACCAAGCCAAGCGACGATTGCCCAAAGACCGCGCCAGCGCTCGGATCCCTGATGTCTTCGGCTGCTGTTTCCCACGAGCGGCTGGTCCGAAAACTTCAGGATGCGCTTGGCACGACGATCTGTGCCGCATTGGATGACAGTTCGGTGGTGGAAGTGATGCTGAATCCGGACGGTCAGCTGTTTGTGGAGCGGCTGGGGCAGGGGATCAGGCCCGCGGGTGTCCTGGAGGCAGGCGCCGCCGAAATCATCATTGGCAGCGTCGCACATGCGCTGCGCTCGGAAGTCGACAACGACCGGCCAATCATATCCGGTGAGTTGCCCATTGGCGGCCACAGGTTTGAAGGGTTGCTTCCCCCCGTCGTCAGCGCGCCCTGCCTGACGATCCGCAAGCGAGCTTCAAGGCTGATCCCACTCGATGACTATGTCGATCAGGCTGCCCTGACGCCTGCTCACGCGAGCCGCATCCGCGCAGCCATCAGGGAACGCCGGAACATTGTCATTGCGGGAGGCACTGGGTCGGGCAAGACCACCCTGGCAAATGCGATCATAGCGGAGATGGTTTGTCTCGCTCCTCAGGATCGCCTGCTCATTCTGGAAGACACGGCGGAGATCCGATGCTCGGCCCAGAACTCAGTTGCGCTTCACACGACCGACACCGTCGACATGGGACGCCTTCTAAAGAGCACCATGCGCCTTCGACCCGACCGGATCATTGTTGGCGAAGTGCGTGACGGCGCGGCGCTCACGCTGCTCAAGGCGTGGAACACAGGTCACCCAGGTGGGGTAACCACCATCCACGCCAACACTGCCATTTCCGCATTGCGTCGTCTGGAGCAACTCGCAGCCGAAGTCAGCCAGACCTCAATGCAGGAAGTCATCGGAGAAGCTGTCGATCTCGTCGTTTCCATCGGACGCACGCCAGAGGGCAGGCGGGTGAGGGAAGTGATCCATGTCGAAGCCTACCGAGACGGGCAGTACCAGATCGAAACCTCTTCAGGGAAGGAAACGCAGGATGCCATCTAGGGCAAAGAGTGGTGTGGCGCGCACGAGCCTGCTGTTGTCGGCAATGAGCACTGGACCAGCGGTCGCCTCCAGCCGGGGTGGTCTCCCCTGGGAAGCGCCGCTGCAACAGATCCAGCAATCGATTACCGGCCCTGTTGCGAGTTTCATAGCTCTGGCTGCAGTCGCGGTCGCCGGCGGCATGTTGATTTTCGGGGGCGAGCTGAACGACTTTGCCCGGCGGTTGATGTATATCGTCCTGGTTGCCGGGATCCTGCTTGGTGCAAATCAGATCGTCGGGCTCTTCGGCGCGACGGGCGCGACAATCGGAGAGTTCAGCTCTCTTGTCGATGCGGCAGCAGGGGAGGGCGCCCATGTCTGAAGCAAGCGCGCCACTTGCCCGTTCACGCATTCACCGGGCGCTTTCCCGACCCAATCTGCTGATGGGGGCTGACCGAGAACTGGTACTCACAACGGGCCTCGCCGCCGTAATCCTGATCTTTGTCGTGCTGACATGGTTTTCCGCTCTGCTCGGCATTGCGATCTGGACCGTTACCATCGGCCTGCTCAGGTGGATGGCGAAAGCCGACCCACTGATGCGGCAGGTCTATCTGCGCCACATCCGCTATCGACAGGTCTATCGTCCGACCCCTTCTCCGTGGCGGAGGTACTGAGCCAATCATGGTTACCCTTCAGCACTTTCGCAGGACCGGCCCGGGCTTTTCTGATCTTCTCCCCTACGCGGCATTGGTCGCTGATGGTGTGATGTTGCTAAAGGATGGAAGCCTGATGGCTGGCTGGTATTTCGCTGGCCCGGACGCTGAGAGCTCAACCAATCTTGAGCGCAACGAGGTGGCCCGTCAGATCAATGCTGTCCTCGCACGTCTTGGGTCCGGCTGGATGGCCCAGGTCGAGGCACTGCGTGTACCGACAGCTGCCTATCCCCCACGTGAGACGTGTCACTTTCCGGATCCCGTGTCCCAGGCAATCGATGACGAACGACGCGCTCACTTCGAGGCCGAGCACTCCCATTACGAAAGCCGGCATGCCCTGGTTCTCACTTATAGGGCACCCGAGCGGCATGGATCCCGGATAACACACTATCTCTACTCGGACGGTGTGACCTGTACTGGTACTTATGCCGACGATGCCTTGGCGAGCTTCCAGAGTTCCATCCGAGAGGTCGAGCAGTATCTCGCCAACGTGCTTTCGATCCGCCGCATGAAGACGCGGAGCCTGGTCGATCCGGAAACCGGTCGGACACAGAGCTTTGACGAGCTGTTCCAGTTCATCCGCTTCTGCATGGTAGGGGAGAACCATCCGGTCAAGCTTCCCGAGATCCCGATGTATCTTGATTGGCTTGCGACGGCGGAGTTCCAGCACGGGCTGTCACCCATGGTGGATGGTCGCTACCTTTCCGTCGTGGCGATCGACGGATTCCCCGCCGAAAGCTGGCCCGGCATCCTGGACTCACTGGACCAGATGCCGATGTGTTACCGGTGGTCCAGCCGCTTCATCTTCCTCGATGAGCAGGAGGCCCGGCACAGGCTCGAGAGGACGCGCAAGAAGTGGGAGCAGAAGGTTCGACCCTTCTTAGATAAACTATTTCAAACACATAGCAGATCCATTGATCAGGACGCCGTGCTCGTGGTGTCCGAAACAGAAGATGCGATCGCCGCAGCGTCGTCGCAACTGGTGGCCTACGGTTACTATACGCCTGTCATCGTCATGTTCGGACCTGATCAGGAGGCATTGCAGCATCAGGCCGAGGCTGTTCGGAGGGTGATCCAGGCTGAAGGCTTTGGCGCACGGATCGAGAGCCTGAACGCCACCGAGGCTTATCTTGGTAGCCTGCCGGGCAGCTGGTACCCCAACATTCGCGAGCCCTTGATCAACACACGCAATCTTGCCGACCTGATCCCGCTGAATTCGGTATGGTCAGGGAGCGAAGTGGCGCCGTGCCCTTATTATCCGCCGGCATCGCCACCCTTGATGCAGGTTGCCAGCGGCTCCAGTCCGTTCCGCCTGAACCTCCATGTTGATGATGTCGGCCACACACTGGTCTTTGGTCCGACCGGATCAGGCAAGTCCACGCTTCTTGCCCTGATCGCAGCCCAGTTCCGGCGCTACCAGCATGCGCAGATCTTTGCCTTCGACAAGGGACGGTCGCTCATGCCCCTGACGCTTGCGACCGGTGGCAAACACCATGAGATCGGGGCAGGGGAGGGCGGTTTAGCGCTGGCATTCTGCCCGTTGGGTGAACTCTCCAGTGAAGCGGACCGGGCATGGGCCGGAGAGTGGATCGAAACCCTGATCGCCTTGCAGGGTGTCACTCTGACACCGGATCATCGCAACGCAATTTCGCGACAGATCGGACTGATGTCGTCAGCGCGGGGAAGATCTCTGTCGGACTTCGTCAGTGGCGTGCAGCTGCGAGAGATCAAGGATGCGCTCCTGCACTACACGGTTGAGGGTCCGATGGGCCAGCTGCTGGATGCCGAACAGGACGGCCTGACCTTCGAAGATTTCCAGTGTTTTGAGGTCGAGGAGCTGATGAACATGGGCGAGCGCAATCTCGTTCCAGTACTGCTCTATCTCTTCAGGCGGATCGAGAAGCGACTGACGGGACGCCCGAGCCTGATCATTCTTGACGAAGCCTGGCTGATGCTTGGTCATCCAGTGTTTCGGGACAAGATCAGGGAGTGGCTCAAGGTCTTGCGCAAGGCGAACTGCGTGGTTCTGCTCGCGACGCAGTCGATCTCGGACGCCGAGCGATCGGGGATCATCGATGTGCTCAAGGAGAGCTGTCCGACGAAGATCTGCCTGCCCAACGGCGCGGCTCGCGAACCCGGCACGCGCGAATTCTACGAGCGGATCGGCTTCAATGAACGCCAGATCGAGATCGTCGCAACGGCGACACCGAAGCGGGAATACTACGTCACGTCCCCGGAAGGTCGACGCTTGTTCGACATGTCGCTCGGCCCGATTGCCCTCTCCTTTGTGGGCGCCTCAGGCAAGGAAGATCTCAAGCGGATCCAGGAGCTACACCGCGACCTCGGCGCTGCCTGGCCGGCTGCCTGGCTTGCCGAAAGAGGAATTGCAGATGTGGTTCTCCCGTGGGATTGAAGGCGCCGTCATGGTGCTCGCTGCAGTCCTGCATCTTGCTCCGGCTCATGCCGGTGCCGCCAGAGGCAGGGCAACTGAATGGACGCAGCTGCTAAACAACACTGAGCTGGTTCATCTGGTCGCTCAATCCTCGCAACAGATCCAAAATCAGGTGACGCAGATTGCGCGGCTTTCGGAGCAGATACAGAACCAGCTACGGATCTACGACAACATGCGCCAGAATACCCTGCAGCTCCCTCAGCATGTCTGGGGGCAGGTTGAAGGTGATCTGAAGCGTCTGCGCGCAGTAGTGGCGCAGGGGCAGGGCATTGCGTTCTCCATGGGCAACGCCGACGACGTGTTGAAGCAGCGTTTTCCAAGTTTCGCTGATCTCGAAGCAAACCTTGGGAGCAGCAATGATTTCTCGTCGCGCTATCAGACCTGGTCCGACACCAATCGGGAAACGATCGGCGCAACGCTCCGGGCTGCAGGTCTGACTGCTGAGCAATTCAGTTCGGAAGAAGCCACGATGGCCCAGCTTCGCACCATGTCGACAACTGCCGAGGGCCAGATGCAGGCACTTCAGGTCGCGCACCAGATTGCAGCCCAGCAGGTCGCGCAATCGCAGAAACTGCGAGGTCTTGTCTCCCAGCAGGTGACGATGATGGCGACCTGGCGCCAGTCCGAGCAGGCGGCCCAGGATCTCGCCCAGGCACGACGGAAGAAGTTTTTCAATGCAACCCCGCCCTCCACCACAGGCGGAATAAAGATGGAGCCACGTTGGTGAGAAAGTTCGTTTTCATCGCATTAGCCTTAGCTGCCACCGTCGGGCTCGTTGTTCTTCTAAGACCAGATGCGGTGCCACTCATGGTCTCCGGGAAAACTAAGCTGCAGACCACCGACCCGGATCGATACAAGACGAGTGGCGGAATGCAGATGCGGCCGCGTTGGGATGAAGACTTTGACCAAGAAAGCGATGCTCCGGGTGAATAGGCATTTCCTCATCCTCACACTTGTTCTGCTCGCAATGTGCGTCGACCATTCATCTGCGCAGGATGGGTCCATGTTGAACGCGTTGGAGATCGAGATCGTGAGGGCAGCAAAAAGCTGGGAAACAACGGTCGCGAATGCCGCTCGGTCTCTATTCTGGATCCTCGCAACAATTGAGATTGGAATTGCCGCAGTCTGGCTCACTCTTGCCTCAGCCTCACTCGACGCCTGGTTTGCTGAACTCGTCCGTCGCATCATGTTTATCGGCTTCTTTGCTTTCGTTCTTGAGCAGGGACCACGCTTTGCGAAGGCAGTAGTGGACAGCCTTTACCAGATCGGGGCTGCGGGAGGATCTGCTTCACCAGCAGACGTCTTCAACGCTGGTCTCAAGGTCGCCAGCACGATCTCGCATCAGGTTCAGTTTGGTCTCTTTGAGGACAATGCGATGGCCTTTGCGGCCGTATTCGCAATCGTAGTGGTAGTCATCAGCTTCTCGCTGGTTGCGGCGATCTTCGTCTCTATCATAGTGGAAATGTATGTTGGCCTTCTGGCCGGGATGATCATGCTCGGTCTGGGTGGCTCCAGTTTCACCAAGGATTTCGCCGTTCGCTATCTCGTCTATGCCTTTTCCGTCGGCATGAAACTGATGGCCTTGGTGATGATCGCACGCATTGGATCGGAAGTGCTCCTGGGGCTGGTCAACCAACCGACGAAATCGGACGAGTTCGTGTCCACGCTCGCAATCGGCGGCATCTCGGTAATCGTCTTCCTGATCTCGATCTACGTTCCCAACATTGTGCAGGGAGTGGTGCAGGGGGCATCGGTAACCGGTGGGTTTGAAACGCTGCGTCACGGCTGACAGACGGCGAGCTTTGCAGCCGGAGCTTCGGCATTGGCGGCTAGTGGGGGAAGGATTGGGGCCCAAGCCTATGCGGACGCGCGCGCAGCGGGAAGTTCCTATGCTGCAGCGACACTCAAGGGGATGACTTCGGGCGCCAAAGCCGCCGGGGGGGCTGTCGCTTCTGCAGGAAGGGACAAGGCGATCGGGGTTCCGGGATCATGGGGCGCCACGACACTTGGACTGGCTAATGCCAAGCTCGATCAGGGCAAGACCAGTTCTGCATCCCGTTCTTCAACGAAAAACAAGACGTGAGAGGCTTTGAATGGCCCCATCTCCCGCTCCTGAAAATCCGTATCTGGCCGCTCGCCAGGAATGGAACGAACGCTATGGCTCTTACGTGCAGGCGGCCGCGGCGTGGCGCATTGTCGGCATCACCAGCCTGATGATGGCCGTCATCGGCTTTTCCTACGCGCTCTACCAGAGCACACAGGTGAAGCTGATCCCCTACCTTGTCGAAGTCGATCGGCATGGAACCGCGGTCAACGCGGGCTTTCCGGAACAGCTGGAATATGCCGATCAACGCGTGGTCCGTGCTACCTTGGGCACGTTCATTGCCAACTTCCGCTCGGTGACGCCTGACACGGTCGTGCAGAAGCAATACATCGATCGGACCTACGCGCATCTGCGGGACAATGATCCGGCGACCGAAAAGGTCAATGCGTGGTTTCGCAGCAGCTCACCCTTTGACCGCGCCCGGAAGATCACCGTCGCCATCGAGGCCACCAGCATCGTGCCGCTGTCGAGCCAGACCTACCAGATCGACTGGGCTGAATACGAACGGGATCGGCAAGGCAAGGAACTCGGCGTGCGCCGCTTCCGCGGTATCGCTTCGGTAACCTTGACACCACCTCAGGACGAGGCAGTCATCCGCCTCAATCCCATCGGCCTTTACCTCAAAGATTTCGATTGGACGGCACAGTTATAGGTGCCCGGAGTATTGTTCATGCGTATTTCCAAAATCCGGCGTACGACGCTGTGCGCTGTCCTGTTTCTATCCGCCAACGTGTTGGAAGCCCAATCAGAAAGCCCTGGTCGAAGCGAGACGAAGGCCACCAACCTGTCTACGAAATGGCAGCAGGGCAGGGGAACCGTAACCCGCGGCCCAGACGGCAAGGTGATCTTTCTCTTTGGCCAAACCCAGCCATCGGTCGTGTGCTCGCCCCTGCAGGTCTGCGATATTGAGCTTGAAGCTGGCGAGATCGTCCGTGACGTGATGGTCGGCGACACCGTGCGCTGGAAGGTCGAACCGGCCACGTCAGGCAATCCGGCGGCGCAGGCCGTCCATCTCATCGTGAAGCCCGCGGAAGGTGGACTTCTGACGTCCATGGTCGTCACCACTTCGCGACGTACCTATCATATCCAGCTCAGGTCGCATGAAAGCCAGTACATGGCACGGGTTGGCTTCGACTACCCGGAGGACGTGTCAGCTCGCCTGGCTGAAATCAACACCCGCCTGGAAGCAAGTATCGTCCCGGGTGCCGGACTTCCTGCTTCACAGCTTGATTTCGGGTTCCGCATGAGCGGTTCGGCGCGCTGGCGGCCTACGCGCATCTATAGCGACGGCCGTCAGACCTATATCCAGTTTCCCGCTCATCTGGCGGGCCAGGATGCACCTGTCCTATTCGTTGTTTCCGGCGGAGAAAACCGCATCGTCAACTACCGCATGCATGGAACCATGATGATCGTCGACTATGCCATCGATCGGGCCATCCTCGTCTCTGGTGTCGGAAGGCGCCAGCAAAGAGTCTCGATAAAGAGGGGAGGGTAGGGGATGTCCAGATCTTCGTTTAAGCACCAGATCGTGGTGACCCTCGCTTCTGCCGTGCTGCTCACCGCATGTCAGTCATCAGGTAACCGCAACGGTCTGTTCCAAAGCAGCATCACGACGGAACTGCCGCCCGAAGCTTCAAAAATCATCGCCGGAGACATGGTGGCCAAGCTAGCCGAGACAGTGGGCCCCGGTCAGACAACAATCCGTATGACAGCCGATGATTCGAGCTTTGCCCATACCCTTGAAGCCGCGTTGCGCAACCAAGGGTACGCCGTTGCGACGGACCAGAAGATTGCAGGCAGCAACATTGTTGCACTCAGTTTTGTCATCGATCAACTGGAGAGCGACGTTCTGGTCAGGATCTCGACGAGCGAGATTGATCTCACGCGCATGTACAAGGTCGGGGAAGGCGGCGCCACGGCGGTGAGCCCCATATCCGTCAGACAAGGCTGAAGGACTATCCGCATGCCCGAACCTTTAGAACTGGGTGGGTTGGCAGGCGCTACCAGGCCGAAGATCCGGCGGTTGAACCGCGTGCCAATCGTGATCCCCATAGGCCTGGTGCTGATCTTCTTCGCGGTCATTTTCTACGGACTGGCGACGCGCGGGCTGCTTTCCGACGTCAGTTCCGCGGACGCAGCGATCGATACACGGCCGGCCTCATCCTATGCTGACCAACTCACACGGGATGTTCCGGATGGCATTGTCGGCCTACCCGCTCAATTGCCATTGCAGCCATTCCCGACGCTGGCGTCAGAAAGTGATACGGCAGAGACGGCAGCCACTCCCATCGCCGAAGATAGAGCCTGAGGAACAATGGCGAGCGCGCTTGGAGCGAGAACATCATGAGAGCTATCTCCGCGAGCAGCATCGGCAGCGTATGGCGCGCCTGCAGGCAAATGATGCTGCCTACGACTCCCCGGTTGCCGTCGATCTCAGTGATGCCTCGGCGGCCCAGGAAAGCGCTGCTTCGAGCTCAATCGCTGTTCCGCCCGTACTGCCTCGTACCAGCGCTCTCGATCTCTATGCGTCCGCGCTGCAGCATGGACTGAGTGGCCACGACGCCGACCCGAACGGTCAGGGCGCCAAGAAGCGCTTCTTCAACGAGGACATTAAGGATGCACGTTATCTGAGCAGTCGGGTCGTACCAAAGATCTCCCCATATGAGCTGAAGCGGGGCTCGGTGATCCCGGCGACTTTGATCACCGGCATCAATTCTGATCTGCCAGGGCAGGTCACAGCCCAGGTCAGCCAGAATGTCTATGACAGCGCGACCGGCCGTCATCTGCTCATTGCCCAGGGATCAAAGCTCTTTGGCCGCTATGACTCGAATGTCTCGTTTGGTCAGGGGCGCGTCCTGGTGGTCTGGACCGACATCATCTTCCCTGACGGCTCAACGCTTCAGCTGGAAGGGATGGCAGGCACAGACGCGGGGGGATACAGCGGCTTCAAGGATCGCATCAACAACCACTATCTGCGAACATTCGGCTCGGCCATTCTGGTGGCCCTGATCGGCACGGGAACCGAAATGCTGCTTCCTTCAAAAGCCAACAGACACAACGACGGCAACAGTGCTGAAGATTCTGCACGGCGTTCCTTTGGTGAGACGTTGGGGCAGATGTCGCAGCAGACACATCTCGAAGAACCTCGGCGTTCAGCCGACACTGGAGATCAGGCCGGGCTACCAGTTCAATGTCATGGTCGAAAAGGACATCATCTTTCCAGGGCCGTCTCGCTGATTAGTTTGACAGACCAATTGGCTGCACTGTTGCTACACCGAATGGCGGCTGCGGCGCGGCAGTTTCCGACCTGGCTGGCTTGCAGCCTAGGGAAGGCGGCACATGAGTAGCACCTTCCTGTCCTCGCCGGCTGAAGACCGCCACGAGGTATGCGGACATTGTCCAGCCTAATCTCCGCAAATCATGCGGAGATTAAGCATCCCAATCTCCGCACTTCCGATCCGATTTGCCAGTAACCGCTCGACCTTTGGGGAGAAAGGCCGGCTTAACCGTCAATCTCCGGCAAACTTTATCCGGGAGGGATCGCCTATGCCTCGCGGCTTGTGGCGGTCCCCCCTTAGTGTCGAACTCGAAGTGAATACGGTCATAGGAACTCCAGACCGCCATGCAACGGATTGAACGTCACGGTTCCCTCGCAAGCGACAAATCACCCTTGACCGGTTGCTCCAAATGTTCTTATTCCGTTCTCGTTATGCCGGAACCATATTGGCCAAAACGTAAGAACTCATACACGCTCTCCGATGCTGAGAAGTTCATCGGCTATGCGCGCATCTGGTGCCGCCGTTGCAAGCACACGCGATACTTTTCGCTCAAGGACCTGCGCATCGCCTTCGGAGATATCGAATGCGACGACGTGCTGTTGCAACACCGATGGAAGTGCCAGCAATGCAACACGAGCGATACGATCGACTTCTACGTTGAGAACCCGCCATCAGGGCAGGGAGTTATGATCCGGCGTCTGGTCCGGGTGGAATATGTGAGGCGTCCGATCTGGAAAGACGAGCCGGTTTGAGTTGGTTGTCGACCACGTATCTAGCATCACTGCAATACATTTCAACAGCGATCGGCATTCCAAAGGCTCTCGCTGAGACATCGAAAGATTTCATGCCAAACCGCTCGATCCGACCCCATCTCTGCGCCCACCGCGATTCAGCAGCGCCACGAAAAGTGACCGCACTGTTGTTCTTCTGGAAATTGGGGGTGGTGCCGTTTTTTGTCTCATCATCCCTAGACGGTCGTTGACATGCACCCTTCTTCTTCTAAGGTCCGCCCACCTGAGAATAAGTAAGTAGTATGAGATGGCAGCACGTTGGTACATTGTTTCATTCCACAAAGGGCGGGAAAATGCCGCGAGAATGAACTTAACAAACCAAGGCTTTGAGATTTGGATGCCGCGAGAGCTGCGGGTGGTAACACACGCGCGCAGTCGGACGGAAAAGCTGGTGCCATTCTTTCCTGGGCATATGTTTGTCGAGGTGGATCTGGAACTACAGCGCTGGCGTGCGATTAACAGCACCATTGGCATGCATTCCTTGATTATGCAGGGAGACTCACCGTTACCTTGTCCCATTGGCCTTGTTGAAACAATGCAAGCATTCGCCAGAAAAAATGAATGTGTCTACTTTGATACCATCCCGGATGGCGTTGATGTTGATTCGCCTGCAGTCCGGCTGGTCCGATCATTAGGTCAAGTTAATGGCAGGGAGCGGTTCTACCGCTTGTTGGAACTCTGTTCATCACCAAAAGAATTCCGCACTGATCGCTGAGCGCGGCTCATCTTTTTTGCGGCCTTCCGAATGCATCTCTTAAAAGTAGATGTTCCTGTTACCAGACCAAAGCAGGAGTGATCGCCTTACGTTTGCGACGACGTATCGGTGATTGGCACGGATGAAGTTGATTTTGGACGCAGGTAATTCTGTAGCATGATCGCTCAAAATGGCGGATGAATGGTCGCATACTTGGACAGAAAAGCGAACGGTTTCCAATCCAAGGCGACTTACGTGAACAATTTTCTGGTAGTCCTCCTCAAGCGAGAAGTAATACGTTTCATTTTCGTACATTCTAGAATCTCTCGATGGCAACTTCCGAGAATTATCCGCTCAGCGGCGTCGCGCAGCGATAAACCCCCTGTCTTGGTTAAGACGAGGCAAATTCACGCTTCCGTCCACCTACTGTAAGTTTTTATCAATCCCAGGCTGAACACTCAACTAGTGTCTTAACGATCGGTGGCCAGGAAGGAGGAGCAGTGGCTCACCTTCTCCGGTTGCGACGAGAGGAACGACCCGCTGAGAGGTTGGAGCCGGACAGTACCGCTTTCTTGCATGGTACTCCGGTGCCCACTTCTCAAGGACTTCCCGCGCAACCCACCAGTCACACGCTCTGCATAATCAGATCAATCAGAGCAAGATCCGGGTGTTCAATAGATTGACTATTTGCACCATCTATCTGCTATAATTGAGCAGGGTGCCTGATGCCGATCGCGGCCGAAAGCTAGTTAATTCCTGGATGAATGGGTCTGACGGCGAACGCAAATGACCCACACCGATCGGCTAATTTCCTGTTGTTCGGGTCCTCAGCATATGGTACCGCCTAGGAATGACACCGACGTCTAAATGGATTCTCGATGTCGCACTTGCATTTTAGGAGGATGCTGAAGAGGCATGCCTCGTGCGGTAGCTTGGCATCCTTCAAGGGTAGAAAGCGTATCAGTTGCAGGAGGGGACGCATTCTCACGTGCAAATCCTTTTGTCGTCTCACAAGGAACCCGGGCGCGCGAACCGTAACGCGTCATTTAGTAAATTGTTGGCGTATTCCAATTTGATCTCCCGTTCAAAAAAAATAACCCTTGAACCGGCCCGGCATGCATGGCGTCGTCTGCTCACTATCGTGCTGGTGAACATCGCATTCTCACATGGCCGCCGGATGCGTTCTACATGCTGAGACGGTTGTCCAGCATCCCACTCTTGCGGAGTTTTGTTGGCGTATCCGGTTTATACATGCTGGGTATTCCGCTGCTGCTGTTGGCGAACATCGTGCTGGCCCGTACCCTGAGCGTGGCGGATTTCGGAACTTTTGGCTTCGCATTGTCCCTCGCCAGTGTCCTGGCAATCCCGGTGTCAGGCGGCCTGCCTATGCTGCTGACTCGAGAAGTCTCAACTTACGTGCAGAGAGGCAATTGGCCAGCCTATCGCGGGCTGGTGGCAGAGGCCTACCGCTGGGTGATGCTGGTCAGCTTGGCCATTGGCTCCGCGTTTTTAACTTGGAGTGTTGCCTTCGGGGGCATGCCCGCTCAGTATCTCTTGGCGGCATTTGTTCTCGTCCCCATAATGGGCCTTAATACGATCCGCACGGGCATTCTAAGGGGCTTTGGCCGTTCTTTTCTGGCCGAGACGCCAAGCCAAGTACTGCAACCAACTCTGCTGATCCTTGGGTATCTGGTGCTAGCGTTGTTAGGGTTGACCACGGCTGCAAATGCGCTTTGGTGGTACGTCGCGGTGAACGTCATGGTATTTGGGGTGGCTTCGATAATGTTATGGCGGGTACAGCCACTCGCCGCACGCACTGCCAATACCGAGCGGACAGACAAGTTGCGTTGGCGACGGGCTCTGTTTCCGTTCATGATGATCAGTGCAACGACCCTGCTCAGCACGCAAGTCGCGGTACTGATAGCAGGCTTCTTGGGACAGGAAGAAGTAGTGGCCTATTTGAGAGTAGCGGAACGTGGCGCCATGTTTATCATCATCTCGTTCCACGTCCTGTCCTCAATCATCGGCCCCCACATGGTGGCCGCCATACAGTCAGGAGACATCGAACGCCAAAGGGAAGTCGTGGCTCAGTCGTCGCGGCTAATGTTCTTCACCTCCTTTCCCCTGGCAATTTGCATTTCCCTGATGGGGCCACAGATCCTAGGCCTGTTGTTCGGCTCGCCGTATGAAGAGATGGCCTACCTGCCAATGGTGATCATTTCGGTGAGCCACGTGTTCTTAACGGCGTTCGGGCATATCGGCATGTTCTTGTCTATGGGGGGACACGAACGGCTGACGCTAGCTTCCCAGGTACTAGGTCTGGGAGTCAATGTCGCGCTCTGTATATTCTTGATCGGACCTCTCGGTGCTGTTGGCGCTGCGATCGGTATTTCAGCAGGCGGAATTGCGTCCACTGCCATGAACGCGTTCTTAGTAAAGCGCCATTTTGGGTTCATTCCGGGCATGCTGTTGCGTCGATCCTACCAATGAGTAAGGCCCCATGCAAAGCAGAGCTTCCAGCATGATGGCCATCTATGACGAGAGGCGTGAGCAACATATCACATGGCTTTGGGGCCAATGAGCAAAGATCTGCAACGATACAGTGCGCATGTGGGGTCACTACCTGAGTGTGTGAGGGGCGCTTCTCAGTTTTGTGAGTTCCTTGGTGATATGGCAGCGCTCGGCGTAACTCCCCTTGAACGCCATGGGCGCCGCTACGCTGTGATTGCCGCGCGATCGAACCGGCGTTGGTGGCTCCTGCCCTTGGACAGACGGCGCGCGGCAGCGATGAGCCTTGAGATGCTACAACCTGTAACTCCTGTAGCCCAGGTGGCAAAGTGTGCGGCTAGTACGCTTGCGCGCTTCGGCCCGCTTCGGTTCTTAGGACGTGGTCGAATCAGCTTGACCGGTCTCTCGGAACAAGCCGATTTGCAGCTCGCGTTTCGAGGAAATGCTGCGCACGTGGCCTGCTTTACCGGCACCGATGGGCCACACCGCAAGACTGCGTTACAGATCATGGACAGCACAGCAAACATCCTTGGATATGCCAAACTGTCTCGCGCACCCCACGTGAGGCCCTACCTGCGCAATGAGGCTAGGGTGTTGCGCCAACTCTCGGAACTGGATCTGCGCTCCGCCGATGTGCCGGAGCTACTAAGATTTCGAGATGATAGTGCGGTGACCCTTTTGATTACAGACAGCCTGAAATCTGCCGCGAGCGCAGCACCACTGGTGCTCGGACCTGCGCATCTGGCTTTCCTAAACGAGCTCAGGAACAAAAGCGAAAGGCTGGGAGCTGAACCCACACTGCAATGGTTAAGGCAGCAAACGGCGCGCGTGGCGCAGACGGCAGGAGCTGCATGGGTCAGGCTCTTGGATCAAGTAATGACGGCACTTCAACCCTACGCGCAGAGCATTCCAGTCTGTTTGACACATGGAGACTTCACTCCCTGGAACAGTTTCCTTCAACGGGGACGGCTTTATGTCTTTGATTGGGAATACGCTCAGCAGGCTTGGCCGGTGGGCTTCGATCTGGTGCATTTCCATCTGGCTACCGTGGCACCGGAGGCACAACCGAGCCAAGTACCGACTTTGGTGGAAACGCTTTCTTGTACGCAGTTCGAGGGGAACAAGACGCTAGCGACTCGCTCGCTCTTGTTGTCGCTCGCCTGTCACGCTGTCTTCTACATAGGTCGGCTGCATGAGGCCGGGCAGCAGTTAGAAGAATGGCCTGGTAGCGCGATGCGGGCGGAAATGATCGAGCACTTGTTGGGAAGTGGGGCACTACAATGAACGTTGAGCGTCGGCGAATTGGGGCAGTCGTTCTAACCTATAACAGCTCTGATGAGTTGGCTGATTGTTTAGCTTGCCTAACGGCGCAGCGGGACGTCGACTTGAGGGTCATCGTAGTAGACAATGCGTCGACCTCGACCAACCGCGCGGCAATGGAAAAGATTTTCCTCCAGAAACTACCGGATGGCATCATCTCAGATGCAACCGATGCATGCGCCGACCTGCTTGATACTGCCTCAGCCCTATTTCTACGAAATCTGCATAATTCGGGCTATTCCGCAGGCAACAACATTGGAGCCCGATTGGCGGTATCCTCTGGCTGTGAGGCGGTTTTAATTCTAAATCCAGATGTACGGATAGAAGATCCATACTACTTGGCTGCCTTGGTCGAGTTGATCAACGCGGATGCTGAGACCGCCGTGGCCTGTTCTGCGGTGACGAACCTATCGGGTGCGAACGAAAATCCGATGGTCGAACCGAGCTTTGTTGAGGAGTTACTTTGGCCAGTTACCATGGTTTTCGGACGCTTTCTCCCAAAGCATAAGAAAGTTATAATTCTCCCCTCCACCCCGTTCATGGTGGAAAAAGTGACTGGTGCCTGTTTCTTGATACGAGCTGACTTTCTACGAAGGATCGGTTTTTTTGACGAATCGGTTTTTCTCTACTGCGAGGAGTCAATCCTCTCTGCCCAAGTACGGGCAGCAGGATGGCATATGATGATGGATCCTGGCCGGCATGCACTTCATGCCCATCGAACTTGCACCAAAGGAAATCAGCTGACACGGTTTCGAAACTGGGCTCGGAGCCGCGGCCAATTTCATGCGGCACATAGTGGGTATGGAACCATTAGACAGACCCTCTTAGCTGGCTCGCGGGTCCTGATTCTAGCATTAATCTGGCTCAAAACGGTTCTTCTCAAACATGGGCGCACCATAGCGCGGCAGTCTTGACTATCAGATGAATTCACAAAGAGTTATACTCACCTATCGCCATTTTCTGGTGTTCATTTTGGTATCCTACGCCGTTGTATTCTCGCCATTTGTAGATGCGGGACTGCGCAATTACCTTGTTCTCCTCGCGGGCGCAGTTGGCGGAGTACTGTTCCTTTCGCTTCGTCTTCCAATGAACCGACAGAGCCTCTGGGCCCTTCTCCTCTTTTATATCATGACGCTGCAAAGCCTTTATCTAGACGGGCCACGACTTCTCGGTTCCGTTGGTCTTACCTTTCTGTACGCCATGGGTTATTTCGCCACTGCCAGCCTTTTGAACCGAATTGCAGACAAAAGGTCATTTCTGATGAAGGTAATGCGCGGAATCATTTTCGCCTTCGCCATTCTATCCGTTATCCAAATGCTAGCCTCGTTAGCCGGACTGCCAATGCCGAACGAGATGGCCACAAAAGGCATGTGGAGCTATAACTCACTAGCCTTCGAACCCTCACAACTTGGCAGGGTCGTTGGAATCAGCATGCTCTGCTACCTGGTTTTGTCTAATTTGCCCGGCGAATCGGAGCCGCCACGAGAGCGCTTAAAGCTGGTGATCGCATTTGTCATAACAATGCTCCTGAGCGGCAGTGCTCTGGCTGCGGCAGCAATCCTGTTGGTCTACGTGCTATCGCGATCACTTCCCTGGGTCATCCTAGCCGTGACGGTGAGTTCCTTGATATGGCCAGTGTTTCTGGGGATTGACTACGAGCCTATCCAACGGTTCATTTTGTTAGCATCCAATATTGGTTCGCTCGATCTGGATCAGGTTCTCGCCGCAGAGCACAGCGGCGGCATCCGCGTTGCCCCATTTTTGATCTACCTCCGTGATGCTTCCGTGGAGGAGGTGGGTTATTGGTTAGGCTACGGGGCCGAAGGTTTAACCTACTTCTTCCAGGGTAAAATCCCTGGCATGAGAGATGATGTCGTAGGTGCAGGTTTTTTGCCGGGATTTGCCGTTGTCTATGGTGGGTTGGTGTTCGCTTTTTTCGTCTGGGTTTTCGTCTTAAGGCAGGCCAACCAAATCACGCTACCACTGATCGCATTCTGGGCAATCTTTATGACGAGTTCAGGTTGGAATACTCAGGTGTTTTGGTACGGTCTGATTGTCATTCAAGTCGCTTGGGCAGTTAGCCGAGACCGCTTCAATTGTCCCCAAGTGTGAGACCATGAAAATACTAATTGCGGCCTACACGTGTGAGACCGGACGTGGCAGTGAGGGCGAGATTGCATGGCGGATGGTGCACGAGCTCGCCCGGTGGCACGATGTTCGAGTTATCACTCGGTCGAATCTGAAATCTGTCCACAACGCAGCCTTTACAACAGCTCCGAAACCGGCACGCCTAGAGTTTATCTACTTCGATCTGCCATGGATCTTCCGCTTCTACAAACGTGGTAAACGGTTCTTCCTTCTCTACTACTACCTGTGGCAAGTCGGCATGGGGCTTCGCGCGCGTAGGATCCTGCGGGAGGACCCCGCGGATGTTCTCCATCATCTCACCGGTGGTATGGACTGGATGCCATCGGGATTAGCATTGGCCCCAGGTCTTTTCATTTGGGGTCCCGTTGGTAGCGAGGATACCCACCCGGAGGTTCTTCGTCAGCTTCCTCTAAAGTCTCAGCTAAAGGATCAAATCCGTCGTTCAGTCCGCTGGATCATGCGAACGCTCGACCCATTTACACGAATAACAGGGCAGCAAGCGGATGTTGTGCTCAGCCACACACCCGAGACCCTGCCAAATCGATACGCTCCCCGCATACGTCACTTCGTTCAGACCGGAATAGCAGACCTGCCGGAACTGGCTCGTCCCAAGAAAGAGTTCGAGCGTGGGCAGATATTACGATTGGTCTACGCGGGGGAGTTGAAGGACTGGAAAGGTGCGAATATTGCCCTTGACGCGGCGCTTCGCTTTTTTGAAACGGATCGGAATGCCGAGCTGGTAGTAGTTGGCGACGGCCCACTACGCAGCCGGATGGAAATGGTCGCTGCAGCGCATCCAGAAGGAGCGCGTGTCACTTTCCTGGGCAAAGTGCCAATGTCACGTTTAGTTGACGAGCTCTCTCAAGGGGACGTTTTTCTTTATCCCTCGTTCCATCACGGGCTCGCGACCGTGGTCTTGCAAGCCATGCTAACCGGCTTGCCAGTTGTGTGCATAGAGGGCGATGCTACAGGACGAGCGGTTGGCATGACTGCCGGGGTTACGGTAAAGATCACGAAGGATACCCAGCCTTATGAGGCTGTCGCCGCGGCGATCGCGATGCTGGCGACCAACGAAGCGAGGCGGCAGGCACTCGGTCGAGCTGCGCGGCGGGTTGCACTTGAGAGTTATTCCTATGAAACGCTCGCCGGGAATGTAGATAAGGTTTATCGGGAAACCCGCGATCGTTATTCGTCTTCTCGAGCCAAGTGGGAGAGTTAAGTAAATTGAAATGGTTCGTAAATATTGACCACCGATCGGTTCGAAAAAAGGAAGAGAGTGACCATCGGTTATCCTTCAATCGCGCAGCTTCGACAAGGACGTTCGCGCGAGGCTACGGAAATCTCTCTAACGGAATAATTCTACGTGTGAGGTAGGCGCCGTTATGCAACCAGAATTCCTCCATGCATTACATCTTTCCATCAGATTTTTCTAACTGCTAACAAGCCTGATCCAGCCATCACACAGCCAACCCAAGACATGACTCATCCCTCCGTTTCCATCATCGTCTGCGCCTACAATGCCGAACAATCCATATCCGAGACCCTGGACAGCTTGCTTGCGCAAACTGTAAATGCGCTTGAGATCCTGGTCGTGGACGACGCCTCTACCGATGGCACAGCCGAGATCGTCCGGGGCTATCAGAAACGGGACGCACGCGTGCGAATGGTCACTCACGACCAGAACCGCGGGCTTGCCCACGGTCGGAGGACCGGTGTGGATCACGCCACAAATGAATTGCTCACATTCATTGACGCTGACGATATCGCAATGCCAAACATGGTGCAGCGCCTTCTCGAAACGCTGCAATCCGACGATCAGATCCTCGGAGTTTCCTCATACAGGATATATTTCGACGACAATCGCAATCTCGGCGTACAGAAGGTTGGCCCTACTACTCGCGACGAATATCTGAAGCTCTACAATGGGCAGAAGCTTATCTTCCTGTCCTACCCCAACCTAGTACGTAAGTCGGATGTGCTTGCTGTCGGAGGGTACCGAACCGACGTTATGCCTAACAATGACGGCATTAGGTATGAGGATTTTTGCGAAGATCTCGACTTGTGGTGTAGAATGTCGGATTTGAGCATCGATGGACGATATTTCATTACGCTGCCGGAGCCGCTGTCACGTTACCGCAAGCCAGCGGGGTCGATGTCGACTAAGAACGTGCGGATCATGCAGGACAAGATGCGTTGGATAAAGGATTGCTTACGCCGGCGTCGCGCTGGCGAGCCCGAACGGAGTTTTGCTTCTTTTCTCAAAGGGCGCACACCGTGGGAGCGATTTTCAGACCGTCGTGCTGACGCGGCTGCAGGGTTTTACAAGCATGCTGGCTTCGCCTATGCACAGCGCAAATATCCTGCGCTTGCATGGTACCTCCTGCTGACTGGCCTCACTTCGCCGAAGCTCATCCGCCAGAAAGCGGCCACTCAGAGGACTAAGTGATGTGCGAGACACACAAGATGAGCATCGAAGCTTTCGAGGGCAAGGCGTTGCACTGCTTATTCGCGGGACTCGCAGAGCAAAAGGTGCGTTACGCTGTGTTGCGTAACTACGAGCAATTGCCGAACCGGGTTGGCTCGCGTGACATTGATATACTGGTGCACCCCAAGGATCGCGCGGCGGCGCGAAAAGTCGCCCTAAAGTTGGCCTTCGATCTAGACCTCATGGTTTCGGATCTTTACGAGGACGACATGTTCACGTCTGTCTGGTTTTTTCGTCGGATGAAGGACGGGTTGCCCTTCACTCTATCAGTCGATCTTTTCCCCGGGCGCCGGGTCTATGGGATCGAGCTCTACGACGTAGAGACGGCGCTCAAGGACCTGCGTTATCATCGTGGCATTCCGGTGGTGCGCGAGCCTTTCGTTCTGCTTGACAAGTGGCTCTACCACTTGGTGGTGGGCAAGCCGACCCCCACAAAATACGACGGTCTCTTCGCAGAGATAGCCGAGCGGCATTTCGCCGAACTGTTGACGCATGTCGAAACCTTCATCGGCCCCGAAGAAGCTCAAAAGGCGCTCGAGACAGTACAGGGAGGGCGCTCTTCAACGTTGCGGCCGCTGCGTGTGTGGGCGAGGCTCAATATGCTGCGCGCCCATCTCGCACTGCGCAATCTGGCAGGCCCTATCGCCTTCCTTGGGTACCGGTTACGTGACCTAGTGAAGAAGCGCGGGCTGTTCCTGTCAATCAGCGGACCCGATGGCGCGGGCAAAACCACAGTGATCGATGCAGTAACTGCCCAGCTCGAAGCAATCTTTGGCGCAGGCGCTATCACCTATGCCCATTTTCGACCCAGCGTGCTGCCTCGTCTCGCGGAAGTCGCCAAGAAGGCGCGCGCAGTCGAGAATGTCGATGATAACTACGCAAATCCTCACAGAGCGAAACCATCTGGGCCGGCTGGCTCGATAGCGAGGTTAGCCTACTACTGGTTTGACTATCTAGTCGGGTACCTGCGTAGTGTACGCCCAGTGCTCATGCGCCGCGAAATAGTGCTGTTCGATCGCTATTACTATGACATGGTTGCGGATTCTTTTCGAAGTCGAATATCACTTCCAATGTCCGTTCTCCGAGCTGTCGGGGGCTTTCTTCCGCTGCCGGCCTATGCCTTCTTCATCAAGGTTGCACCAGAAGAGATTCATCGCCGTAAACAAGAGTTGACGATCAATCGAATCCTGGAGCTCAACGCTCGCTACAAGGATCTTGTCAACCGCGGATGGCTGATCGAAGTTGACAATAACAACGCGGCGGAGATTGCTGCCGCGGCCATCGTCGATCACATTGTCGCCGACAGACACGCTCGGGCGATGCGGCAGCTGCAATGATCATCTTTTGCCACCTGCTAAACGACCGCTCCGGCAGCCCTACGGTGCTGCGCTCTACAATTAAAGCGCTGGATGCGAGCGAGCAGAGACTGCTCTTCGTTGGCTCACAGGGGTGCGGGGTACTGGATGAAGCAGACGTGCAGATACGGCGCTATTGGTATCGCCGGAGTCGCCACCGAATCATAACGCTGTTCACGTATCTCGCCAGTCAGGTCGCGCTCTATCGACAGCTGGCAGGGGCGCGCGACATTCCCCCCAATGCCACCGTCTTCGTCAATACCTTGCTCCCCTTCGCGGCGATGCTCTGGGGCCGGAGGACGGGTCGGCGGGTGGTGGTACACGTGCACGAGATATCTATTACGCCTAGGCTGCTGCGCCGATTTCTGACGCAATGCGCCGGGCGATCGGCCGACCTGCTGCTCTATGTCTCGAACGACCATCGTGCCCGCCTGCCGATCGAGGGTCCGCGGGCGCAAGTCGTGCCGAATCCAGTTGACCCGGCGCTGGCGGCGCGCGCTAGTGCTTGTGTAATCCGCCAGGTCGGGAACTTCCGTGTTTTGATGCTGGCCTCGTTGAAAGGTTACAAGGGCGTCGAGGAGTTCATGGCTCTCGCTGCGGCGCTTCGCGACCGCGCCAATATCGCCTTTGATCTGGTTCTAAATGCTGGGCCAGCCGAGGTGAGCGCCTTTGCTGCACGCCATATCGGAACAGACAACGTTGTCATCCACCCGCGCACTGAGGATCCAGCGTACTTCTATGCGAACGCTGATTTGGTCCTGAATCTGTCCCGTGTCGATCAGTGGATCGAAACCTTCGGCCTGACAATCGTCGAGGCGATGACCTTCGGCGTGCCAGTTATTGTTCCCCCGGTTGGTGGTCCCAGCGAGATTGTCACACATGGGGTTGATGGATATTGCATCGATTCACGGGATATTGGTGCGCTGCAGGCTGCGATTCTGGCGCTGGCTGATGATCCTGGAACCCATACTGCGATGGGGAAGGCGGCACGGGCGCGGGCGCAGGATTTCACTTTCGAAGCCTATGCAACAGCCTTGAGGAACGCTTTGAAAGAATGCGATACGGGGAGCGTGCAATGAGGATCGCTATATTGGGAACGGTAGGCGTGCCTGGTCGCTACGGCGGGTTCGAGACTCTGGCGGAAAACCTGGTTCGCTATCATGCCCGAACTGAGCATGGTGCAACTCTGACTGTTTGGTGCTCGGCAAAAAACAAGGCCGAACGTCCTAGCCACTTTGAAAGTGCTAACTTGCGCTATTTGAACCTGAGCGCTAACGGTATGCAGAGTATCCTCTACGACGTGGTCAGCCTATGGCAGGCAGTACGGAGCGGGCATGATCGCGTCGTGCTCCTTGGCGTCTCTGGCGCGCTGGCGTTGCCCCTTGTCCGTTTTGTCAGTCGCGCACGCATAGTGACCAACATTGACGGAATAGAGTGGAAGCGGGCAAAGTGGAATAAGCTCGCTCGTTTCGTGCTGCGCGCGTCGGAATGGGCGGCGGTGCGCTTTTCTCACGAGGTAATCGCCGACAACCAGGCCATTGCCGATCACGTCCGCTACACATATGGCAGTGATTGCCATACCATCGCTTACGGCGGTGACCATGCACTTCACAATGCCGATGAGGGCGCGGCCCCCGCTGGCCTGCCTCCGCACTATGCTCTTGCTCTTTGCCGCATCGAGCCGGAAAACAATGTGCACATCATACTTGAGGCGCTTTCGAACTTGGCAACGCCGTTGGTCTTCGTGGGAAACTGGGACAGCAGCGCCTATGGCCGTGACTTGAAGGCACGCTACGGTGGCTACCCAAACCTGCACTTGCTCGATCCGATCTATGAGCCGGGCATACTGTATGCCCTGCGCGAGCGGGCTTCGATTTACCTTCATGGCCATTCCGCGGGAGGCACAAACCCTTCACTGGTCGAGATGATGCATTTTGGCGTACCCGTTCTGGCGCACGGCTGTGCTTTCAACCGGTACAGCACTGAAGGAAAGGCAAGGTATTTTGAGACCTCGCATGAGCTTGCAGAACTTTTGCGTACCCTTGGCCAGGATGAGGTGGTCCGGATTGGTGCTGACATGCGCGAGATTGCGCAACGCCGCTACACTTGGGACCATATAGGCCAAGCCTATTTTGAGCTTCTTGCTCGTCAACGCGTGGGATCAAAAAGCGTTGAAAACACAACCTTGAGAAATTCAGAGAGTACAACAGAATATGCAGTTCGAGGAAATGAAGCTACGTGGCGTCAAGCTGCTGAAACCGAAGCGCTTCGGTGATCATAGGGGGTTCTTTGCCGAGACGTACAGCCGCCGAGTGTATGCAAGTTTGGGTATAGATGTTGAGTTTGTCCAAGACAATCACTCCCTGTCGAGGGCAGTAGGTACGGTTCGCGGCTTGCATTTTCAGGCTCCGCCGAATGCGCAGGCCAAACTGGTGCGCTGTGGGCGAGGTGCAATCTTTGACGTTGCTGTCGATATCAGGCGTGGAAGCCCGACCTTTGGCCAGTGGGTGGGGTACGAACTTAGTGCTGAAAACGGCGCACAGCTCTTTATCCCGGCGGGATTTGCACATGGCTTTGCAACATTGATGCCGGACAGCGAGATTATCTATAAGTGCAGCGACTATTATGCCCCCGCGTCCGAGGGTGCGCTGCGCTGGGATGACCCAGCCATCGGCATCGATTGGCCCCTAACAGGGGCGGCCATACTAAGCGGGAAAGATGCCGTAGCGCCGCTGCTGGTTCATCTTGACAGCCCATTTGACTACGAGGAGTAACGCATGAAGCTTCTTGTCACGGGAGGGGCTGGGTTTATCGGCTCGGCGGTGGTGCGGCTTGCGGTGAAGCGTGGATATCAGGTGGTGAACCTTGATGCTCTCACCTATGCCGGGAATCTGGCCAATCTGGCGTCGGTGGCCGATAACCCGCTATATTCCTTCGCTCAGGCCGATATTCGCGATCGCGCAGCATTGGATGAAGTTTTTATAGCCCATCAGCCGGACCTTGTGCTACATCTAGCCGCTGAATCGCATGTCGATCGGTCAATCGACGGACCTGCCAATTTTATCGAAACCAATATAACCGGCACGTTCAACATGCTGGAGGCAGCACGGAAGTACTGGCAAACAAAAGGCCAGCCTGAACGCTTCCGCTTTCACCATGTTTCCACAGACGAGGTCTTCGGCTCACTACCCGCAGACCCGACCGTAAAGTTCACAGAGACAACAGCGTACGATCCGCGCAGTCCCTACTCAGCTTCAAAGGCTGCGTCAGACCATCTGGTGCGAGCTTGGCATGAAACCTACGGCCTGCCCGTGGTGCTAAGCAACTGTTCCAACAACTACGGACCCTACCACTTTCCAGAAAAGCTGATCCCAGTAAGCATTCTGAATGCGCTGGCCGGGAAACCGCTGCCAATTTACGGAGATGGCAGTAATATTCGCGATTGGCTTTATGTCGAAGATCATGCAGATGCGCTGCTCTTGGTGGCGACCAAGGGCGCACTAGGGCGTAGTTATAACATTGGTGGCGAGAACGAACGCACTAACCTGCAACTGGTGCAAACGATCTGCGCCATTCTTGACCGACTGCAGCCCCTTGATAGCGGCAGTTATGCTGATTTGATCACCTTTGTTGCAGATAGGCCCGGCCATGATGCGCGCTATGCCATCGACCCTGCACGCATCAGAGAAGAACTGGGCTGGCGTCCGTCAGTCAGCGTGGAAGAAGGGCTGGAGAGCACCGTGCGCTGGTACCTGGCCAACGAAGACTGGTGGCGCCCGCTCTTGGCACGCCAGGGCGTCGGTCAACGGCTCGGCACAGCATGACCGACATTCTTGTCTTTGGTTCTACAGGTCAAGTAGCCACGGAGCTGCAACGCGTCGCGGCTGTAACGGCACTAGGCCGTGCTTCAGCCGATCTATCTGATCCTGCTGCCTGCGCTGCGGCCATCCTTACTTACCGTCCAAGCGCTGTGATCAACGCGGCAGCCTACACCGCCGTTGATCGGGCCGAAGATGAAGAAGCGTTAGCAACGATCATCAACGGCGAGGCTCCCACCGCTATGGCAGAGGCATGTGCCACGCTAAACATTCCCCTCGTGCATATTTCTACCGACTATGTCTTCGCGGGGAATGGCACAGATCCATGGCGACCGGCTGATGCCACGGCCCCGCAGAATGCCTATGGCCGCAGCAAACTGGCGGGCGAGGCGGGCATTCGCGCGGCGGGCGCGACTCACGCCATCCTGCGCACCTCTTGGGTGTTTTCCGCTCATGGAAATAACTTCGTCAAAACCATGCTGCGTCTGTCAGAAGGTCGTGACGAGTTAAATGTGGTGGATGATCAGATCGGTGGCCCCACCCCCGCGCGCGCCATTGCGAAAGCCTGCCTTAGCATCGCGCAGGCCTTGCAGTCAGATCCTGGGAAATCGGGCACCTATCACTTCAGTGGATCGCCCGATGTCAGCTGGCGTGAATTCGCCCGCGCGATATTTGCGGCTGCCGGCAAGACCACCTGTGTGCGGGGCATAGCCAGCAGCGACTATCCCACGCGTGCCAGCCGTCCACTAAATTCACGCCTGGAGAACAGTGCCACAGAGGCTACATTCAACATACCACGCCCGGATTGGCAGGCGGGTTTGCGGGACTGTCTATCGGAAATGAGGGTAATAAAATGACCAATCGCAAAGGTATCATCCTAGCTGGCGGGTCGGGCACACGGCTCTACCCAATCACCTTGGGCGTGTCAAAACAGCTGCTGCCTATCTACGACAAACCTATGGTCTATTATCCTCTCACTGTGCTGATGTTGGCCGGCATCCGGGAAATCATGGTCATCACCACGTCTCACGACCAAGACCAGTTTAAGCGCACACTAGGAGATGGCAGCCAATGGGGTGTCTCGCTGCACTACAAGGTTCAGCCAAACCCTGATGGGCTGGCACAGGCCTTTATTCTGGCCGAGGAGTTTCTAGCGGGTGCCCCCGCGGCCATGGTGTTGGGTGACAACATCTTCTTTGGCCATGGTCTGCCTGAGCTACTGAACGAGGCTACCAAGACGGCCACGGGTGCGACTGTCTTTGGCTACCGCGTTGCAGACCCGGAACGCTATGGTGTCGTGGATTTTAATGCCGATGGGAGCGTCAACGCGATCGTCGAAAAACCGCCCGTGCCTCCTTCAAACTACGCGGTTACGGGTCTCTACTTCGTCGACGCCACCGCACCGGAACGTGCAAAGGCTGTGCGCCCTTCACCGCGGGGCGAGTTGGAGATCACGAGCTTGTTAGAGAGTTACCTGAACGATGGGACGCTTGGTGTGCAAATTATGGGTCGCGGCTTCGCTTGGCTAGACACCGGTACGCATGCAAGCTTGCTAGACGCGGGAAATTTCGTGCGCACTTTGACTGAACGGCAGGGACAGCAAATGGGAAGCCCCGAAGAAGTAGCATTCGGAATGGGCTGGATTACCAAGGACCAGCTTTACGCCCGTGCGAAGCAGTTCGGCAAGAATGACTATGGCAGTTACCTGATAGGCATCGCCGAAGACCGTCACTGAGGCGTGACGGCTAAGCGGGATCTATGTCCTCCGCGACCTTCCGTTCACCTGCGCCGATATTTCCACGCGATCCATGATCTAGTGCACACATTCAACGAGCGTTGTGCTTGTAAGTAATATTACTTGCTCGATAACTAAGTATGTCTCCTCTAGAATTTATTTAATACATTTGCTGGCTATCTTTTATCAGTTGTTAATTAATCCGAATTGTTCTGCCACATATTGACATGTAGGTTGCTTGTCAGTAGGGCTTGGCCTCGTGTTGGAACAGACGGTAGGTTACAAAGTGACCTAGGAAGTTAGCTAGACAGACCATGGTTGGGCGGTGGTACGTTGTTGCGTTTAGGCCAGGCAGGGGGGACTGGGCTGAGCATAACTTGCAAAGACAGGGTTTTTGTGCGTGGATGCCGCGTCAGTTGCGGATAGTCACCAATGCGCGCCGTAGGGTCGAGCGGCGGCTGCCCTTTTTCCCTGGATATATGTTTTTGTTTCTGGACCGCGAGCGCTGGCGAGCGATCAACGGAACGATGGGTCTGCGCACAATTCTTATGCAGGGTGAAAAGTCGCATCCTTGCCCGCTCGGCTTTGTTGAGAATCTACAAGCTTGTAGCGACGAGAATGGAATACTTCATCCTACCTTCGATCTAAAGGTGGGAGATACTGTGCGGATCGTGAGTGGGCCGTTCGCCGACGCCATTGGAAGTCTAGCCCATCTCGATGCTCCTGGGAGGGTCCGGGTGCTTCTTCGGATGATGCGTTCGGAAATACCGCTGACCGTCGAGGCCGCGAGCAGTTGAACCAGCGGGGCTGTAGTCTCTGCTCGCGAATTGGAGGAGAGTGAAGCCTGTAGGGGGCTCTGGAGTGGATTAGCTCTGGAGCGTTCGTGTTGGGCGCTCAGCTAGGGTGTGCTGCTGATAGTTTGGGCATATTCCAAGCATGCGTTCAAGTTGAGATTCGAATACGTAGCGTTTGGAGTAACGACGCCAGCCATGTATCATTATGTAGGCACAAACCCTAGTGTCCAACATCCGCTCCTCCGGCGGCGATACCAACTGCTGGGCGGCTTGTTATTCGCGACCGGGCTTCCTCTTCTGGTACGCACGGCGATCGATCCCGCAGTGCTAACGTTCCATGGCAATCAATTAACGCTTGCAGGGGCAGCCATTGCTCACATCTTGGGCTATTTCATATACCGTAGACTGGGTAACTTTCCTGGTTTGTCTGCATCCAGCTTCATTCTTCCCACCTTTGCCCTGACTTACGGCGCCGTCTTTGTCTTGTTTTTCGTGCTTCGCCTCGACTACACACGTTTTCAAGCTGTAGGCTCATTTCTTGGATCAATTGTATGGTACTTTAGCATGCATGCATTCATGCTACGGCTTGAGCCCTATCGACTCGCCATTGTGCCCCAGGGAAATGTCGAGCGCCTGAAGAGCCTCGGCGGCGTCAACTGGCACGTGCTACCGTCACCAAGTGCGACTTTTGCGGCCGTGCAGGGTGTTGTCGCTGACCTGCGCGCCGATATGCCGGCAACCTGGGAGCGTTTCATCACCCAGTGCGTGCTCTCAGGTGTACCCGTCTACCACGTCAAGCAGGTAATGGAATCGCTCACCGGACGCGTGGAGATCGAGCATCTTTCCGAGAATACGCTGGGCTCACTCAACCCCAACCAGGCCTATCTGCAGTTGAAGCAGATCATGGACTGGCTTGCGGCCCTTGCAGTGCTGATCCTGGCCTCGCCACTGCTGCTGATCCTTGCGGTGGCAATTCGGCTCGAGTCCCCTGGCCCGGCCCTTTTCAAGCAGAAGCGTGTCGGCTACCACGGCAAGATCTTCACCGTTTACAAGTTCCGCACCATGCGCCAGGAGCAGGCGGGCGGCGTCTCGGCCAAGGAACTGGCGATCACCCGCGAGCACGACCCGCGCATCACCCGCTTAGGCAACATCCTGCGTCGCACCCGCCTCGATGAACTGCCGCAGCTCCTCAACATCCTCCGTGGCGAGATGAGCTGGATCGGCCCGCGCCCAGAGGCTGAAGTTCTGTCGCGGTGGTATGATGCCGAACTGCCCTTCTACCCGTACCGGCACATCGTCCGACCCGGCATCACCGGCTGGGCGCAGGTGAACCAGGGCCATGTGGCCGACGTCAATGAAGTTCATGAGAAGCTGCACTACGATTTCTATTACATCAAGAACATCTCACCATGGCTCGATCTCGTCATCGTAATGCGCACGATCCGGATCATGATAACAGGCTTCGGAGCGAAGTAATGCGTGCAGGCAGATCGTTGGAGCGTCTATTGACCAAAACACAACCAAAGTTTGTCCATAGATCCCACGTTCTGATTGCCGGCGTTCTGGCTTGCGGCCTTGCCGTTCTGGCGGGGTGCTCGACAAGCAGCGTCATGACGCCCGGCGAAGGCGGCACGTCGTCCGGCATGGCGAACCTTGCGCCGGGAGCGGGGGATGCGACGCTGCGCGTTGTGGCCGATCTTCCGCCGCCGCCTGCAGCGGCGAACGGTGTGGCACAGCCCGTCTCGATTTCGGACATCATCGAGGTTTCGGTCTTCCAGGTGCCGGACCTGTCGCGCACCGTGCAGGTCGACGATGCGGGCAACATCAATCTGCCGCTGATCGGCCAGGTTCCGGCAGCCGGAAAGTCGGTGCAGGCGTTGCAGCTCGACATCCAGGCCGCCTACGGCCGCAATTATCTTCAGTCGCCGAGTGTGTCTGTGCTGGTCAAGGAATCGGCTGCCCGTCGCGTGACGGTTGACGGCGAGGTGAAGCGCGCCGGCGTCTTCCCGCTGCCGACGTCCTCGTCGCTGCTGGATGCGATTGCGCTCGCCGGCGGCTTCAGCCCCGTTGCGGATCCGGCCAAGGTCTATGTCTTCCGTCAGGTGGGCGACACCAAATATGTCGCCAACTACAACGTGGACGACATTCGTCGTGGCGCACGGCCGAGTCCCTCGGTCTATGGCGGTGACGTGGTCGTTGTCTTCGCGTCGAGTTCGCGTGTGGCACTGCAGAATCTGAAGGAAGTTTTGGGCGTCGCATCGACCGGCGCCCGGCTTGCCACTGTTCCGTGATTGAATGCTTTAAGGCTGTTTGAATGTTGGATCGACCCGGCGGCGCGCTGCCAAACGACAGATATCTCGCCCAGTATGAGGGCAGCCGGCAACTTGTGGATCCGGTCAAC
>Ga0182736_1000896_pt1 | contig 36036 bp, 28 predicted proteins | sample eDN5th30CKraftBY_FD_128882 | JGI IMG/M metagenome (GOLD analysis project Ga0182736, IMG submission 128882) | Enriched backyard soil microbial communities from Emeryville, California, USA - eDNA 5th pass 30_C Kraft BY (version 2) (version 2) | ecosystem: Environmental > Terrestrial > Soil >...
CGTCGCTGGCGCGGCTTGCGGCTACCAGTTTCCCGCCGTCGGACCGTTGCGTGCGAAAGATTTCAGTGGCGGCGCGCTGACGGTCGCGCGCAGGCTCGAAAGCTTGGGATTCCAGGTTTCGAGCCCGGGAGCGAATCCGGGCGCTTCGCAGCGAGTAAGCAGTACGTTCGCGCAAGCGGAATGCGAAGCCCGGGCGCGGGCAGAATCGAGCGGCGCATTCGATCCATCGTGCATCGAGGACGCCCGCAAGAAGACACTCGTTTCCATCGTCGTAAGGCAAGGCCAACCCGCGTTTCGCAATGGACTGCTCAAAGCCTACGAGCGCCGTTGCGCGCTCACGGACTGCGCGGTCGAAGCGGCGCATATCTGCGGCTACATGGGCACTGAAACCAACGACGTTCGAAACGGCCTTTTACTTCGTGCGGACTTGCACACGCTTTACGACCGCATGCTGATTACGATTGACCCTGCGACCTATGAAGTGTCGATTTCGCCGGAACTGAAGGGCAGCGAGTACGCCGCGCTAGCCGGCAAAAGGCTTCGGCTTCCGAAAGATCCGAAAAGCCAGCCGAGCCGCGACGCGCTTCTCACCCACTGGATGCACGTGCATTCGCTTCGAGAAATGCAATCGTGACGAGCACCACACGCGCGATTCGTCTTGCCGCAGCAATCTCCGCATGCCTGCTCACCGCCTGCACCGCGATGCAAGACCGCACCACCTACATCGCCGACACGCAGTACCACGCGAAGAACGCCGATTCCCGCATTCGTTTCCTCGTGATGCACTACACGGAGATCGACGAAGCGGGATCGCTCGCCGTCCTGACCGGCGACGAAGTCAGCGTGCACTACGTCGTCCCCGACGCCCCGCGCATCGAGAAAGGCGAGCCGGTCGTCTATCAACTGGTGCCGGAAGACAAGCGCGCCTGGCACGCCGGCGTGAGCTCGTGGCAGGGCGCGACGGAGCTGAACGCGTCGTCTATCGGCATCGAGAACGTGAATCTGGGTCCGATCGGCCCGCTGAGCGATGGAAAATGGCAGCCGTATCCGCCCGCGCAAATCGATGCGCTCATCAAGCTCTCCCGCGATATCGTCGCGCGCTACCACATCCCGCCGACGCGCGTCGTCGGCCATAGCGACATCGCGCCGCAACGCAAGATCGATCCGGGTCCGCTTTTCCCGTGGCATGCGCTATACGACGCCGGCGTGGGCGCATGGCCCGACGACGCGGCTGTTGCCACGCATCTCGCGGGCCGCGATCCGAAGGCGCCATCGGACGTGCGCGCGCTGCAGGAAAAGCTGAAGCGCTACGGCTACGAAGTCGCGACCGACGGCGTGCTCGACGCCAAAACCCGCCGCGTCTTCAGCGCGTTTCAGATGCACTTTCGCCCGTCGGATCACGCGGGCAACGCGGATGCAGAAAGCGACGCGATCGCCCAGGCCCTGCTCGATAAATACTTCCCACAATGAACGACTGGTTTCCGACACTGCGCGCGATCCACATGACCTGCGCCGGCCTTTCCATCGCCGGATTCGTGCTGCGCTGGATCTGGATGCTGACGAATTCGCGCCTCCTCGCCGCGCGCGCGACGAAAATCCTGCCGCATATCGTCGATACGCTTTTGCTCGCGAGCGCCATCGCGCTGGTCGCGATCATCGGCTTTTCGGCGAACGCTGCGTGGCTCGGCGCGAAAATCGCGGGGCTCGTCGTCTATATCGTGCTCGGCACGTTCGCGCTCAAGCGCGGCCGCACGAAGGGCGCGCGCGCCGTTTATGGCGTGCTGGCGATCGTCGTGTTCGCGTTCATCGCGTCGGTGGCGCGCACGCACGATCCGCTCGGCTTCCTGCACGCGTTGGCATGATCCGCGAGGCCGTCGCCCGCGCTCCGATAAAATCTCAGTTTTCACCGATACAGCAGCACCGCTCCCATGACTCAAGACGAACTCAAGCAACTGGTCGGTCAGGCCGCCGCCGACTACGTGAACGCGAACGTGCCGGAAGGCGCGATCATCGGCGTCGGCACCGGATCGACGGCGAACTGCTTCATCGACGCCATCGCGAAGTCCAAGGCGCGTTATCGCGGCGCGGTGTCGAGTTCGCTCGCGACCACGGCGCGGCTCGAATCGCACGGTTTCAAGGTGTTCGATCTGAACGACATCGAAACGCTGTCCATTTACGTCGACGGCGCCGATGAAATCGACGCGAGCGGCGCGATGATCAAGGGCGGCGGCGGCGCGCTCACGCGCGAGAAAATCGTCGCGTCGGTGGCGGACGTGTTCGTGTGCATCGCCGACGCGAGCAAGCGCGTCCCGGTGATGGGCACGTTCCCGCTGCCCGTCGAAGTCGTGCCGATGGCGCGCACGGCGATCGGCCGCAAGCTCGCGGCGCTCGGCGGCGTGCCGATCGTGCGCGTGACGAAGGACGGCTCGCCGTTCATCACGGACAACGGCAACGAAATCCTCGACGTGAAGGGCCTGTCGATCACCGATCCGCGTGCGCTCGAAGCGCAGATCAACGCCTGGCCGGGCGTCGTGACGGTCGGTCTGTTCGCGGCGCGCGGCGCGAATATCTGTCTGCTCGGCACGGAGAACGGCGTCGAGCGCATCGACTACAAGTAAGTCACGCGCGCACCAAGCGAAAGGCCCGGCGATCCGAAAATCGCCGGGCCTTTCGCGTTTTTACGCCGTTCAATACGCGTTGCGTCCGATGAATCCCTTGAACATCGTCATCGCGACGATCTTGATGTCGAACCAGAACGACCAGTTGTGAATGTAGAAGAGGTCGAACTTCACGCGGCTTTGCATCTTCTCGACCTTTTCCGTCGCGCCGCGATAGCCGTTCACCTGCGCCCAGCCGGTAATGCCGGGCTTGATGCGGTAGCGGAACATGTAGCCGTAGACGAGATCCTTGTACAGATCGTCGTGCTCGATCGCGTGCGGGCGCGGACCGACCACCGACATATGCCCGAACAGCACGTTCAGGAACTGCGGCAGCTCGTCGAGGCTCGTGCGCCGCAGGAACGCGCCGACCTTCGTCACGCGCGGATCGTTGCGCGTCGCCTGCGTCACTTGACCGTGCTCGCGATGCACGCCCATCGAACGGAACTTGTAGATGCGAAACGGCCGTCCGTCCGCGCCCTTGCGATGCTGCGTGAAGAACACCGGACCCTTCGAGGTCGTCTTCACGGCGATCGCGATCGCGATCATCAGCGGCGAGAGCGCGAGCAGCGCGGCCGCCGCGAACAGGCGGTCGAAGAGCATCTTCGGCCACATCTGCAGCGTGCTGATCGGAGACGTCGTCAGGTTGATGGTCGCGAGCCCGGCGACATCCGTCATCGAATGATTGAAGAGGGAAATGCTGCGCGTGTCCGGAATCAGCCGCAGATTCACGAAATCGTGCCGCAGCGCATGCACGAAGCGGTAGATCGTGTGCTCCTGCGACAGCGGCAGCGCGAGCCACACTTCGTTGATTTCCTCGGCGCGCACCTTCTCGACGAGTTCGTCGAAATCGTTCAGCACCGGCAAACGATTGCCGCCCATGCCGATCGCGGTCGTCGGCGTGGGCATGCCGCTGATGCCGCTCGCGTGCAGTTCCTCGTCGCCGGTCGTATCGAGAATGCACACCGGAGTAAAGCCCTGTTCGGGCGTGCTGCACAGGTGCGCGAGCAAGGTCCGCGAGAAACCCTGCGCGCCGACGATCGCCACGGTGCGCTGATTCAGGCCGCGGCCGCGCATCAGGCGCAAGGCCGAGTACACGATCAGCTTCGAAGCGATGATGAGCGCGCCGGAAATGAGCGTCGAATACGCGAACCAGAGTCGCGACACCGTATCCATGCGATGTAGCGTGAAGGCGAGCAGCAGGGCGCCCGCGACGACCGCCATCCACGCCAAAGTGACGCGCGCCAGCATCATGGCGAACGGCTTGCCGCGCCAGGTTTCATACACGCCGAAAGCCGGGAAGAGCAGGAGGGCGAGTGCGGAGTTGAACGCGATCAGAAGCCTTTCGATATCGCTGACGAAATCCAGCGACGAAAAGCGTACGTCATGCGCGATCAATCCGCCCGCGATGATGAGACAGACATCCAGAACACGCGCCAGCCATGAGAACAGATCGAGGTTTTTTTCTTGCATTAATCCTAGCCGTTAGACACTTGAGGCCGATATCGCCTCGGTTGCACGAAGACGCGGAAGTAGTCGGTCGAACTCCCGCTTGACGAGCCCGTAGCACTCGCATGCGCGTGCTTCCAGACCCTCGCGATCCACGACCTTGATGCAGCCGCGGCTGTGATGAATGAGACCCGCGTCGTGAAGCTTGCCCGCCGCTTCGGTCACGCCTTCGCGGCGCACGCCCAGCATGTCCGCGATCAGTTGCTGCGTGACCTGCAATTCGTTCGACGCCGTGCGATCGATTTCGATCAGCAGCCAGCGGCAAAGTTGCTTGTTCAGCGAGTGATGCCGGTTGCATGCCGCCGTCTGCGCGACCTGCGTGAGCAGCGCCTGCATATAGAGCAGCATCAGGCGGCGCAGGAAGTCCGAGCGGCCGAACTGCTCGCGCAACGCTTGCGCGCTCATGCGATACGCGAAGCCCGGGCATTGCACCTGCACGCGCGTCGGCATCGTTTCGCCGCCGGTCAGAACCGGCACGCCAGTCATGCCTTCGCGTCCCACCGCGGCAATCTCGACCGAACCGCCGTCTTCCATCGTGTGCAGCAGCGAGATGATCGCGGTCGTCGGGAAGTAGACGTGGTGAATCCGTTGGCCGGAGTCGCACAGCAGTTGCTCGGTGCGCAATTGCACGAGTTCGAGATGCGGCGTGAGCGCCTGCCATTCGTGCGCAGGAAGCGCGCCAAGCAGATGATTGCCGTGCAGGTCGGACTGGAGGGTCAGCATGATTGTTCTCTCTCGTAACTTTCGCGCGTTGCGCTTCAATTTTTATTTACTGATGTGACCGTTTTCGAAGATTGCCGCTTGCGCCGGTTCCTCGAGGAAGGATGACATCAGCCCCGTAGCCGCCCGTTTCGTACTTGAATTGCTTTTGGTTGATCGCACTGGTCTGGGTTGCGTGCTTCTATTAGCGAGGACTGTGCCAATGCGGGCAATCGCAATGCTGGCGGGGCCTCATAACTCGTGCACTTTTTGTGATGCAGCGCAGCGCTGCGTTTTTGTTTCAGTCTTGAACATCGGTGGTCTTAGGAATACGTGCGTGCCCCGATGAGTTTCATCAGCGCATACCCCTCGAATGGCGGTTGAGGATTTTTTGACCACGGTGCGACAGGCCTCACGGGTCGACATCCCTTCGACATACCACCTTCTTTCGTAGGGACAATGGAAAATGATTCATCCGTGTTCCATCGGCTCCGTGGGCTGGCGAACGCGTGTTTATCCGAGCGCTGCTTGATTCCCCACGAAGCCTTGGCGGATAAGGCTTTGCCGGCATCGGGAAAAGTCTTCCGCGCGGCGTTGCGTGAAGCGGAAACGTTGCGCCCGTTGCACGAAGTGAAATCTGCGTGTGCGATTCCTCGCGCATAAGCGCCTCTTTAGCGCGGCTTTCGGCTAGGAATAGCCCACACAGGCCTTGCAGCGGCCCTCTCGCGAGTTCGGCATGCGACTAGCCGCCGTGAAACGTTTGCGCGTCATTCATCGGATTCATCGTCGCGCGCAGCGCATTTCAGTCGTGCACGCGATGCCCTGAAATGTTTCATCGAGGACAATCTCATGCGGAACTCATTAACGCGGAGAAACCGGCGCGCAGAAATTCTCGCGGCGACATCACGAGGTCATAAAAACCCGCATAAGACGCGAACGTAAGCGAGTGAAAGAACCCTTGAAACAAGGGTTGAAATGTGTCTTTTTAAACAGTCCCTGCCGAGATGAAAAGCGCGTGCGAGTCGCGTGTCGACACTAACGTTCAGCACACGATGTCCGCAAGCGGAGGAATCACGCGTTCGTACGCATCCTCGATCACGTCGAACGATGTCTCGCACAGCTCTCGTCGTCCGCGCGAAAGGGCGCGCGCGAGGCGGCACTGCATCACCATGGTTTCGCTCGCGATCTTGCGCGCGCCCGCATACGTCTGCACGGGAATGTCGAAGCCTTGTTCGCGCATCCACTGCAGATAATGCGCGAGCAATTCGAAGTTCGCGCCGAGTTGCCTCATCACGTTGAAGGCGTAATGACGCGCATACGATTCGCCGCGCGCAATCATCGTATCGAGATGCTCGGGAAACGCCGCGCGCCAACGCGTGATCGGATTGTGCATCGGACGCCGCAACAGATGCGCGCACAGCAGATCCGCCGATACTTCCGCGAGCGGCGTGCCCGACAGCGGCTCGCGCACGCGCTTGACAAACTCGACGTGCGGAAAAAGCGCCGGCTCGGGCGTCGCATTCGAGCGCAGCACGCCGTCGTAGTCTTCGCCGTCGAGAAGGTGATAACCCGTGTGATGAAAGTAGCCGAGACGCCGCGCATCGCGATCGATCACATCGATGCCGATGGTCGTCTTCGCATGCTCGCGGCGATACGAAGCCGTGCGCGTGTCCGGCAGATAGAACGCATCGACTTCGACGAGCACGATATTCGCGCGGCGCGTCTGCACGAGCGCGCGCTCTTCGAGCGAATCGAACACGGAAAGCTCCTGCACTTGCAGGCCGTAGAGTTTTTCGATGTCTTCGAACGGCAGCTTGCCGAGCGTGAACTGATCGGCTTCGAAGTCCTGAGCGACGGCGAACGCGAGCGCAGCGCGCGGTTCGAGCCCGTTGCCGTGCAGAATTTCGATCCACAGATCGACGGGCGCGACCGCTTCACGCCAGATGCGCTCGCCGCGATGCAGCGCGTGCGCGTGATGCCGCCGCGCACGCATGCGCAAGGGATCGAGTGACACGACGCGGGAACGACTTGCTCCTGAATCCGTCACACCGCTCGTATGGAACGCGCTCATGCCGTGACCTCGGGCCGGAAAGGCCGGCGTTCGATACCGCGTGCGCAATGGAGCGAATGTGCTTTTAATCGTGCGTCTCTATCGCGTTCGATGGCGGTATGCATTGTGATTTTCCCATGAAGGTGCCGTATTACGCGAGTGCTATCGACGCCATGCGACGCGCGCGCGGCAGCCCGCAACCCGGGCTGTAGCGCGGTCGCATTGATCGTCGGAAAGGCGTCTTTTTCCCCGGGACGCCTTTGTGCGTGTGGTCGAGCTTATTTGAAAGGCGCGCGCGTCATGGGTCGGTGCGATGGCGCACTGAATTCAGGCGGGTCGGCACGTAACGTTCAATCGTCGCAACGCCGGTAATTGCCGGTAAAGCATGGAGATAATCGATGAACTGGAAAACGCTGGATTTCGAACAGCTCACTGCGCGGGAGCTTTATCTGATTTTGCGCGCGCGCAGTGCGGTGTTCGTCGTCGAACAGTCGCATGTCCATCTCGACCCGGATGGTCGCGATGAAACCGGCACGCACGTATTCGCCGCCGAGGACATGAGCCGTTCGATGCCCGTGCTCGCCTATGCACGCATCAACGAGGGCGACGCGGATGATCCGGAAGTCGTGGTGGACAAGATCTTGACGAGCCCGCTGCGTCGCGGCGACGGCACCGCGCACGCCCTGATCGAACGCGTGCTCGCGGTGACCGCCGAGCGTTGGCCCGGCCGCCGCGTGCGGCTGACCGCGCCGGTGAGCCTGCGCGGTTTCTACGAGGCGTTCGGCTTTCGCAAGACCGAAGGGCCGTTTCTCGAGCACGGCATGCCGTACATCGGTCTGACGAGAAAGGGCCGGCAATCGCGCGAAGCATCGGGCGCGAGCAAGGCTCCGTTCGCCGCGAGCGACAACGCCACGACGTACGAGTTGCTGTAAGCGCCACCAGAGACGCGCAGCGTGCGCCGCAACCGCGCGCGCGGCGAAAGAACCAACGCGGCAGTCAGCAGCATCGAAGGCGTGGACCGTCCGGGCATCGAGGCAATAACAAAGCGATAACAACGCGATAACAACGCGATCGGCGCGGCGCAGGCCGCTTCGAGACGCGTCCTCGAAACAATAAGATCGACGCCGCCGGCATGGGCCGGCGAGCGCACAAACAGCCTATCTCATGCGAATAGTCCATCTCGCCAATCACGCGCAGACGATCGGCAACGGCACCGTCAACATGATGGTCGATCTCGCCTGCATGCAGGCGCGCATGGGGCAGGACGTCGTGGTCGCGTCGTCGGGCGGCGGCTTCGAGCCGCTTTTGCGTCGCCACGGCATCACGCATGTTTCGCTGCAGCAGTCGCGGCAACCGTGGCGCGTGCCGTCGATGATCGCGGGATTCAATCGCCTCATCGATCGTTTCGATCCCGACATCGTGCACGCGCACATGATGACCGGCGCGCTCATTTCGCGTTTCGGCAGCATGCGGCGGCGCTTCGCGCTCGTCACCACGGTGCATCACGAACTGCAGAAAAGCGCGGCGCTGGTGCGCGCGGGCGATCGCATGGTGGCCGTGAGCCGCGCGCTGGCGCTCGATCTGGAGGCGCGCGGCATCGGGCCGGCGCGGTTGTCGACCGTGCTCAACGGCGCCGTCGGCGCGCCGCGGCTCATCACGCGGCCGCCCGCGAAGCCGGTGCGGCTCAAGCATCCGAATATCGTCTGCGTGGCGGGGATGTATCGCAGGAAAGGGATTGCGGATCTTCTGCAGGCGTTCGCGCAGGTGCGCGAGCAGTCCGCGAGCGAGCGCGAATTCATGGCGGAGCCGCATCTGTATCTCGTCGGCGAAGGCCCCGATCGCGGATCGATGGAAGCGCTGGCAGCCGAGCTCGGCATCGAGGAGAACGCGCACTTCACGGGTTTCGTCGCCGATACACGGCCGTATTTCGCGAGCGCCGATGTATTCGCGCTGCTCTCGCGCCAGGACCCGAGTCCGCTCGTGATCGCGGAGGCGCGCGAGGCCGGCTGCGCGATCGTCGCGACGCGCGTGGGCGGTATCCCCGAAATGCTCGACGACGGCGCTGCGGGTCTGCTCGTGCCCGCCGGCGACATCGGGCAGGCAGCGGCAAAACTGCGCTGGCTTCTGCTCGACCGGCAGGCGCGTGGGCAACTGGCGGCGCGCGCGCGTCACGGCCTGCACCAGCTTTCCGTCGAAAGAGTCTGCGACGAGTACCTCGCGGTGTATCAGCAAGCGCTTACGGAGCGCGAAGCATTGAAGCGCCGGCAGATCGATCTCGACGCGCGCACACCCCGAACGACAGATGGCGCGATTTAAGCATAGGGCTGACAAATCGCCCCGCTTGCACCGCGCCACGGTACTTTCGTCCAAACCATCCGATCATACAAAAGGCAAAAGCGAGCCGGCTTCCGTTCGCGTTCGCACAGAAAGCCTACGAGATGCTTGCTCAAATGGGTGCATGATCGGTCCGATGGCAACAGCGGGCCGCGAAAGAACGCACACGCCGCGACGCGACGCAGCCATTCTTCAGTTTCCCTGATGAATGCCTGCGCGCGCGCGGCGCGAGCGCAAGAGATGCACGCGAAGCGGTAAGAAGTAAAAAACGAAACAGTGACGTCGAAGCCAGAGGGATTACCCTGTCAGGAAATTCCCAACTGGCATTCGAAGCAACGAAGACGCAACGTATCAAGCACGACGAATGGACCTGTCGGGAACCCGTCGTGCCTTTCGCAGCCCGGGAAGCGAAAGCGATGCGCTCATACACACGGCTACGGAACAGGCGAGAAGGGGAGAAGCGAGATGGATGACAACAAAGAGCGATCGCTGGTGGCGAAGGTCATGGACGGACTCGTCTCAGGGATCGTCGAGCAAAAATATGGCGCGATACTGCCACCGCAGGACATCCTCTCGAAGGAGTTCGACGTGAGCCGCACCGTCATGCGCGAGGCGCTCTCGATGCTGCTCGCGCGGCACATGCTGGACGTGCGGCCGAAAACCGGCACGCGCATTCGTCCGATGAGCGACTGGCGTCTCATCGACGAGGACGTGGTGAGCTGGCGTTTTCGCGCCAAGCCGGATCAGACGTTTTTACGCGATGTAATCGAATTCCGCATGCTGATCGAGCCGCGCGCCGCAGCGCTCGCCGCCGCCCGCGCGACGCCCGACGAAATCGCCGGGATTCGCGATGCATTCGACACGCTGTCGCGTCTGCAGGTCGGCGAGCCGGAATATCAGGCGGCTGACGAAGTGCTGCATACGCGCATCGTCGCGGCGAGCGGCAACCAGTTCTTTCGTCAGATGACGGCGATCGTGCGCGGCGCGCTGGTGACGGTCAATCCGATCGTCGACGGCATCGAGTCCGTGCGCGAAGCGACGCTCGCGGCGCAGAAGAGCGTCGTCGAGGCGATCGAGGCGAAAGATCCCGCTGCCGCCGAAGCCGCGACGCGCGCGCTCGTCGACCTGGCCGCGGAAGAAGTCGGCCGCGCGTTCTCGCTGGAGCGCGTGAACAGTCAGCCTGCGTCGCCGAACGTGAACGCGTCCGCGGGGGCGTAGCGCGTCCTCGAACGCATCGGACGATCGAATGTATCGAGCCGGGACATGTCCCGGCTTTTTGCCGTCTGAGCCCGCCGCGCGCAGTCGTCATGCGACGCAATCAGGCACAATGCGTCGCACGACGAATCTGGCGCACGGAGGCAGGCTTGAGCAATACGAATATCGATGAAAAGACGATCCGCTGGGGCATCGTCGGCGCGGGACGCATCGCGCGGCGCTTCGCCGACAGTCTCACGCACGTCGAAGGCGCGCGGCTCGCGGGCGTGTGGTCGCGCCGCGAAGAACCGGCGCGCGCATTGGCCGATGCATTCGATGCCCGCGCATTCACCGATTTCGACGCGCTGCTCGCCAACATCGACGCGCTCTACATCGCGACCTTGCAGGACAGCCATCCGGCGTACGCGTTGCGCGCGTTCGCGGCGGGCAAGCCCGTGCTGTGCGAAAAGCCCGCAGCCGTGAATGCGCGCGAGCTGCAACGCATGATCGACGCGGCGCGCGCGGCGAACGTGTTGTTCATGGAAGCGATGAAGCCGCCGTTCTATCCGCTGTATCGCCGCTTGCGCGAGCATGTGCAAAGCGATCCGATCGGTGAAATCGGTCTCGTTCGGGCCGGCTGCTCGATGGCGAACGTGCCGCTCGATCATCCGTCGTTCTCGCTGGACGCGGGCGGCGGCGCGCTGCTCGATATCGGCATTTACGAGGCGTTTCTCGCGGTCGACTGGCTCGGCGAGGCGCTCGACGTGCAGACCATCGGACGGCTCGGCGCGACCGGCGTCGACGTCTTCGCGAGCCTGAACGTGCGCCACGAACGCGGCATCGCGCAACTGTTCTGCGGACTCGATCTGCAAGGCCGCGGCGATGCGCTCATCGGCGGCACGCTCGGCACGGTGACGATCCACGAGAACTGGTGGAATCCATCGCGCGCGACGATCGCTTATACGGACGGAAGAAAGGCTGAACTCGACGAGCCGTTCTCGGGCGGCGGCCTCAACTACGAAACCGCGCATTTCTGCGAGCTGCTGCGCGCCGGCGAAACCGAGAGCCCGGTCATGCCGCACGCAACGTCGATGCGGATGATCGCGATCATCGACGCCGCGCGGCGCGATTTGAATCTCAGGTTTCCGTTCGAAACCGACTAATGCGAAAAAGCCGCTTTTCAGCGGCCTGTTTGCGATCAGTGCCGCCCCGGCAGCGCGAGACGCCGCTCGAAAATCCGCTGCACGAATTCGAGCACGCTGCAAAGAATCCAGTAGACGAACGCCGCCGCGAGATAAAGCGGCAACGGCTGATAAGTCGCCGCGATCACTTCCTGCGCGCTGCGCAACAGTTCGGTCACGGTGATGACCGACACGAGCGATGTGTCCTTGATCAGACTGATGAGACTGTTCGACAGGCTCGGCACCGCGATGCGCAGTGCCTGCGGCCCGATCACGTAACGCAGCGTCTGCGCGCGCGACAGTCCGAGGCTATAGGACGCGAGCCACTGCCCGGCGTGGATGCCGAGAATCGCGCCGCGCATGCTTTCCGAGAGATACGCGGCCACGTTCGCCGACAGCGCGATCACGCCCGCGGGCGTCGGTTCGAGGGAGATGCCGAGGCTCGGCAGGCCGTAGTAGATGACGAAGATCTGCACGAGCAGCGGCGTGCCGCGCATCACGCTGACATAGCAGCGTCCGATCGCGACGAGCGCGCGGTTCTGGCTGATGCCCATCAACGCCAGTACGACGGCCGCGATGAGGCCGAAGAACATCGAGTAGAGCGCGAACTTGATCGTCAGCAGCGCGCCTTGCGCCAGCACGGGCGCCGATTGAACGAGCAGGGATGTCGTGGACATTTAAGAGACGCGTTGACTGAAACGGTGCTGAAGTGAAACAAACCGGCACATATTAAACCGAGCCGGCAAAAGAGAAGGGCGGCACCGTTACGATGCCGCCCTCGCGACGCCGGAAACGGCGCGTCTTATTTCGCCGGCTTCGTCACGTCGATGCCGAACCACTTGTCCGAAATCTTCGAGAACGTGCCATCGGCTTCGAGCTGGGTCATGGCGTCGTCGATCGCCTTGGCGAACTTCGGATTGCCCTTCTTGAACGGAATGCCGGACGGATTGCCCGCCCCGACATTCGCGCCGGTGCGCAGCGGCAATTGCGAATTCTTCAGCAAGTACGCGAGCATCAGGCGGTCGTTGAGCGCGGCGTCCAGACGCCCGGCGGCGAGATCACGCAGATACTCGGGCGCGCCCGGATACGTCTTCACGTCGATGCCCGGCACCGACTTCGCCATGTCCATATAGTTCGTGCCGAGGCCGACGCCGAGCTTCTTGCCCTTCAGTTCTTCGAGCGACTTGAACTCGCGCTTGTCGTCGCTGCGCTGGATCAGTTGCGCGTTCGAGTACGTGTAGGCGGGCGAGAAATCGAGCGTCTGCTTGCGCGCATCGGTGATGCCGACCTGGTTGACGATCACGTCGAACTTGCCCGCCTGCAGGCCCGCGATGATGCCGCTCCATTCGGTCGTGACGAACTCGGGCTTCACGCCGAGCTTGGCGGCGACGGCCTTGGCGATATCGACGTCGAAGCCGACGAGTTCACCGTTCGGCGCTTTCGAGTTGAACGGCGGGAAGGTTCCTTCGAGACCGACGCGCAGCGTGCCGCGCTGCTTGACCTGATCGAGCAGATCTTCGGCGTGGGCGGCGGTCGTGACGGCCGTGAATGCCGCGCCGATCAGGCTGGCGGCGACGAGCTTCTTGAGCGTGGACAGTTTCATCGTGTTGTTTTCCTCTTGATGGGCACAGCGTCTTTTTTCGATGCGGCGATCATAGTGAAAACGCAATCGCTGCGTAATATCGTTTGCTTATGTCTATATGCCGGATCGGGGCGTCACGCGAGCGCTTCGACGCACTCTTTCACGAGCGCGGGACCGCGATAGATCAGCCCTGTATAAATCTGCACCAGCGACGCGCCCGCCGCGAGCTTCGCGCGCGCGTCGTCGCCGGAGAAAATTCCGCCTACGCCGATGATCGGCACGTCGGTCCCGACCTCCGCGCGCAGCTTGCGGATGACCTCGTTCGACGCGTCGAAGACCGGACGCCCGGACAGGCCGCCCGTTTCGTCGCCGTGCTTCATGCCGGTCACGGCGGTGCGGGAAAGCGTGGTGTTGGTCGCGATCACGCCGTCGATCTTGTGAGCCAGCAACGTGCCCGCGATCGACTTGATCTGCTCGTCGTCGAGATCGGGTGCGATCTTCAGCGCGAGCGGCACGAGCTTGCCATGCAGATCGGACAGCCGCGCCTGCTTTTCCTTGAGCGCGCCGAGCAGCGAATCGAGTTCGCCCGCGCCCTGGAGCTGCCGCAGATTCTTCGTGTTCGGCGACGAAATGTTGATCGTCACATAGCTCGCGAACGGATAGACGCGCTCGAGGCAATACAGATAGTCCTCGGCGGCGCGTTCGATCGGCGTATCGGCGTTCTTGCCGATGTTCAGTCCCAGCACGCCGCGATAATGCGCGGCCTTGACGTTCGCGACGAACTGATCGACGCCGCGATTGTTGAAGCCCATCCGGTTGATGAGCGCGTTCGCCTCGGGCAGCCGGAAGATGCGCGGGCGCGGATTGCCCGGTTGCGCGCGCGGCGTCACGGTGCCCACTTCGATGAAGCCGAAGCCGAGCGCCGCGAGCCCGTCGATGCACGCGCCGTCTTTGTCGAGCCCCGCCGCGAGTCCGACCGGATTGCGGAACGTGATGCCCATGACGGTGCGGGGCGAATCGGGGCCGCGCTTGGCGAGCATGCCGGCGAGCCCGGTGCGGCCAGCCGCGCCGAGCATGCGCAGCGTCAGATGATGAGCGTCTTCCGCGTCCATCTTGAAGAGATGCGAACGCGCGATCGGGTAGAGGGAACTGAACACGAAATGAAAGCCGGCGACGGCGAATTTTTTTTAAGACCGCTATTTTAGCGGTTTCGGACGGCGTGCCGGTCCGGGCGCGCGGGAGGGACTTCGGCGGCTATTTCGGCTGGCTCGGGCCGTTGATGCGCCCGGGCATCGGCAGCGCGCCCGCGGAGTGCGTGTTCGCGGGATCGAGCAGCGTCCAGCGGCCGTCGATCAGACCTTCCAGCGGCCGGAAATTGGCCTTGTACGCCATTTTTTCGCTTTCGCGGATCCAGTAGCCGAGGTAGACGTGCGGCAAGTCGAGACTCTTCGCCTGCTCGATCTGCCAGAGGATGTTGAAGGTGCCGTAGCTCGTCTTCGGCAGATCGGGTTCGAAGAACGTATACACGGACGACAAGCCGTCGCCGAGTATGTCGATCATGCTGATCATGCGCAGTTCGCCGGGCTCGTCCGGATGTCCCGGATGCGCGGGTTCGCGAAACTCGACGAGCCGCGAATTGATCCGGCTTTGCAGCAGGAACTGCTCGTACTGATCGCGGCTGTCGCGGTCCATGCCGCCGCCCGCGTGACGCGCCGACTGATAGCGCATGTAAAGCGCGTAATGCTCTTCGTCGTAATGCAGCGGCGCGACGCTCGCGATCAGATTGCCGTGCAGCTTCCAGACGCGCCGCTGCGCCCGGTTCGGCACGAAGCGCGCGACCGGCACGCGCACCGGCACGCAGGCGCGGCAGCCGTCGCAATACGGTCGATACGTGAAGACGCCCGAGCGCCGGAAGCCGGCCTTGACGAGTTCGGTGTAGACGTCGGAGTTGATGAGATGGCTCGGCGTGGCCACCTGCGAGCGCGCAACACGCCCTTCCAGATAACTGCAAGGGTAGGGCGCTGTTGCATAGAATTGCAGCGCGGAAAGCGGTGACAGCGGCAGCTCGTTCGGATGTGTCACGTTGGCGGCTCTCGCAGGCGTCGTCTCGTCGTTGCCGGCCGGCGCGCGAGATCGTTTTCAGGCGCGCGGCGGCTGCATTGCATGTGTCGCTCGGGCATCACGCGTGTAGCGTTTAGCGTGCCAGCACGTCGAGAAGGACGGATTTGTCGAAGCGCCAGCCGATCGCCGGTTCCGCCGTCGCCCGTCTCAGATGCGCGACGAACGCGCGGCGCGCGATCTCGCGGCCGCCCAGCGACGCCAGATGCGACGTGTTCTGCTGGCAGTCTATCATCTCAATTTGATTGCGGCGCAAGTGTCCGACGAGCGCCGCAAGCGCGATTTTCGACGCGTCGGTCTTGTGCGCGAACATCGACTCGCCGAAGAACATGCGCCCGAACGACACGCCGTAGAGTCCGCCCACGCGCACGCCGTCGAACCACGTCTCGACGCTGTGCGCGTTGCCTGCGCGATGCAAGGTCGTGTAGGCATCCACGATATCCGACGTGATCCACGTTCCGCGCTGGCCGTCGCGTGGCGTGTCGGCGCAGGCGCGCATCACGGCGGGAAAATCGTCGTCGACGCGGATCTCCCAGACCGGATCGCGCACCACGCGCTTCAAGGTCTTGCGCAGCGAATCCGACACCTTGAACTCGGCCGGAAACAGCACCATGCGCGGATCGGGACTCCACCACAGCACGGGCTGGCCGTCGGAATACCACGGGAAGATGCCGCGCCCGTAAGCATCGATGAGCCGCGACGGCAGAAGATCGGCGCTCGCGGCGAGCAGGCCCGGCGCGCCGCTCGCCGCGCCGAGCGCGCGCTCGACGGGCGGGAAGGGATCGTCGTCGGCGAGCCAGGGAACCATGTTCTCGGGAGGGCGGCGTTCAGTGAGATTCGTCGGACAGCGGCGGAATCAGCCGTCGCGCAGCGTGCGGAAGATGTCGCCCGTATGCAGCGTGAAGTTGCCGGCGGCGCGATCGGCGAAGAAGAATCGCAGCGTCTGTCCGACCGTCGGAAAGGCGATCTCGTCCCACGGAATCTCGCTTTCCTCGAAGAGCTTCACTTCCAGACTCTCTTCGCCGGGATCGACTTCGATATCGAGCAGCCGCGCCAGATAGAACAGATGCACCTGATGCACGTGCGGCACGTTGAGCAGCGTGAAGAGACTCTGAATCTCCACGCGCGCGCCCGCTTCCTCGAGCGTCTCGCGCGCGGCGCCTTCGCTCGTCGTTTCCTGCATTTCCATGAAGCCCGCGGGCAGCGTCCAGTAGCCGTAACGCGGCTCGATCGCGCGACGGCACAGCAGCACCTTGTCGTCCCACACCGGCACGGTGCCCACGACATTGCGCGGATTCTGATAGTGAACGGTGCCGCAGTTGTTGCAGACGAAGCGCTCGCGGTTGTCGCCGGGCGGAATGGCGAGACCGACCTCGTGGCCGCAGAGGGAACAGAATTTCATGGAAATGGACGTGGGAAGTGTGCTGCGAGTGTATCACCGCACCGCCGCGGCTTTGAGGCGCGCGAATGGATTGCGGTATCGGTCGCGGCGCATGTCCGGCGTGCCCGAGGGCGAAGGTGCGACGCCTGCCTTCTCGCTACAATAGTTGACCGGAATTGCAATGTCCCTTTCACGATCAGGCCGCCGCGCGCGTCCCAACCGAACGCCATGTCATCCACGCCAGCCGCTTCAAGCCGTCCTCCGATGCTCGCCACCGCCGACGCGCTCGGCCGTCTGCTCGACGCCGCGCGTCAGGTCGACGCCCGCGAGCGCGTCGACACGCTCGATGCGCTGAACCGCGTGCTCGCCGCCGACGTGACCTCGCCGCTCGACGTCCCGCCGATGCACACCAGTGCGATGGATGGCTACGCGGTTCGCATCGCCGATCTCGCTGGCGCGAGCGAAGGCGCGCCGGTCACGTTGCGGGTGTCGCAGCGCATCCCGGCGGGGCACGCGGCCGGGCCGCTCGCGGCGGGTACGGCCGCGCGCATCTTCACCGGCGCGACGGTGCCGCCCGGCGCGGATGCCGTCGTCATGCAGGAAATGGCCCAAGCGTCGGACGACGGGCGCGTCGCGTTCGGGCAGGCGCCCACGGCGGGCGAGTGGATCACGCAACAAGGTGCGGATATCCGGCGCGGCTCGGTGATCCTGCCCGCGGGCACGCGCCTGACGCCGCAGGCGCTCGGGCTCGCGGCGTCGGTCGGATGTGCGCAGCTCGAGGTCGTGCGGCGCGTGCGCGTCGCGATCTTCTTCACCGGCGACGAACTGCGCATGCCGGGCGAGCCGCTCGAACCCGGCGCGATCTACAACTCGAACCGCTTCACGCTGCGCGCGCTGCTCGCGAAGCTCGGCTGCGAGGTGACGGATCTCGGCATCGTGCCGGACCGGCTCGACGCGACGCGCGAAACCTTGCGGCGCGCGGCGGCGGATCACGATCTCATCCTGACGTGCGGCGGCGTGTCGGTCGGCGAGGAAGATCACGTGAAGCCGGCGGTCGAGGCCGAAGGACGCATTTCGATGTGGCAGATCGCGATGAAGCCGGGCAAGCCGCTCGCGTTCGGCGCGGTGCGGCGTGGCGGCGCGGTTCGCGATGAGGCGTTTTTCATCGGCTTGCCGGGCAATCCGGTTTCGAGTTTCTGCACGTTCCTGCTGTTCGTGCGGCCGTTTCTGCTGCGGCTCGCGGGCGTGACGAACGTCGCGCCGCGCGTCTATTCGATGCGCGCCGACTTCAGCCAGAAAAAAGGCGATCGCCGCAACGAATTCCTGCGCGCGCGCGTGAACGCGTCGGGCGGCCTCGATCTCTTCGAGAATCAGAGCTCGGCCGTGCTGACATCGACCGTCTGGGGCGATGGTCTCATCGACAATCCGCCGAATCATGCGATCGGCGCGGGCGAGATCGTGCGCTTCATCCCATTTTCAGAACTGACGCGGTAGAGAAATGAAGATCGATTTGAGATTTTTTGCGAGCGTGCGCGAGGCGCTGGGCGTCGCGAACGAGACGGTCAGCGTGCCGGACACGGTGGTCAATGTCGGCGACGTGCGCGCGTGGCTGCGCATGCGCGGCGGCGTGTGGGAAGAGACGCTCGCGGAAGGCCGTGCATTGCGCATGGCCTGCAATCACGTGATGACGAGTCCGTCACAGCGCATCACCGAGGGTTGCGAAGTGGCGTTCTTTCCGCCTGTGACGGGTGGCTGAGATGAACACGCGTTCGAAAATCCGCGTGCAGGAAGCCGATTTCGACATCAGCGCGGAAGTGGCCGCGTTGCGCGCCGACAATCCGAAAGTGGGCGCGGTCGCGTGTTTCGTCGGCACGGTGCGCGATCTGAACGAAGGCAGCGCCGTCGAGACGATGGAACTCGAGCATTACCCCGGCATGACCGAAAAATCGCTCGAAACGATCGCCGATCAGGCGCGCAAGCGCTGGCGCGGCTCGGACGTGCTGATCGTGCATCGCGTGGGCAAACTCAAGCCGCTCGATCAGATCGTGCTCGTCGCGACGACGGCGATGCATCGCGCGGAGGCGTTCGAATCCTGCGCCTTCGTGATGGACTATCTCAAGACGCAGGCGCCGTTCTGGAAGAAGGAGAAGACCGAAGCGGGCGAACGCTGGGTCGACGCGCGCGAGTCCGACGATACGGCGCTCACGCGCTGGCAGACCTGACCGGCGTCATTTTTCGTCGGCCGATTTGCCGATGAACTTCGCGGGAAACGGCGCGGCGTCGGGACGCTCGGGGAAGCGCGGCTCGGGCGCGCCGCCCGTGCGCTGCCGCTTCAGCGCCGCGAGGAGTTCCTGCTGCTCGACGGGAATCTCGTAGTCCCAGCCGAACTTGCTCAACTGCAAGCTCTGCGCGATGCGCAGCGCGGGTTCCATGAACTGCACGGCCGCAGCCGGCTCATAGCGCGACTCGACCGTGTTGAGAAACAGCGACAGCCAGCGCGCGAAGTGTTGCGGCTCGATATCGTCGATCGGGCGATGCGCTTCCTGCACGTTGCCGCGATATTGCTTCGATCCGAGCACGAGACTCGACCAGAAGGTGGTCATTTTGGCGAGATGCTCGTCCCAACGGCCGGCGAGCGCGCGCGAAAAGATCGGCCCGAGGAGCGCATCGTCATCGACGCGCCGATAGAAGGCTTCGACCAGCGCGCGGACATTGGCTTCGCTGGGTGCGCGTTCGCGCGGGGCATCGGCGGAAAGGTGTTCGGTGTTCGTCATCTTTGAAACAGTGAAGGCGGATCAGATATTTTCCGGCGAAGAATGTAAAGATGCCGCAAAATGGCGCATCCATGCGGCCGATTCGTCGACGCGCGTCTCAAGCCGTACGAAAAGCACGCTTGTACGGATTCCGTGCATTTTGGTACGACGCGGGCGAGCGGTGCGCCGATGGTAAGTCAGCCACGTCCGCTCGTGTCATCGTCCCTCGTCTTGACGCGGACTCCTTGACGATACGCGCGTTTCGTCGAAATCCCGAGGCGCTTTTGCGTCCACTTTCTCCGCGCGAGATCATGCGACTCACCGATTACACCGATTATTCGCTGCGCGTCCTGCTCTATCTCTCGGTTCGACCTTCCGGCCTTTCGACGATTCAGGAAATCTCGGATGCATATGGCATTTCGAAGAACCATCTGATGAAAATCGTCCAGCAGCTTGGCGAACTCGGGTGGGTCGAGACCGTGCGCGGCCGCAACGGCGGACTGAGACTTTCATCGCGGACGAACGACCTCACGATCGGCGACATCGTGCGCAGAACCGAAAGCGATTTCGCGCTCGTGGGCTGCCTCGTGAATCAGCCGGCGGATCGGCAAGCCTCGTCGCACGCGCGCTGCGTCATTCAGCCGGCCTGCCGGTTGCGCGGCGTGCTGGCAACCGCGCGCGACGCCTTTCTCGCCGAACTCGACAAGCACACGGTCGGCGAGCTCGCTCAACCCGCGAACGATCTGGCGGCTCTGCTCGGCATCGTCAGCATCGCGCCGATTGCGGTGGGTGCGCCCGGGGCGCTTCGCGCGCCTTCGTGATTCCAGCCGGCACGCGTTGAACGAAACCCGGACGCCGTAGGTCAATTCAGAGCCTGGGCGGTTGGCTGCCGCCATTGTCGAAGAGCAAAAAGAGCACTTTCCGGCCCAAACGATGCTTGAAAGTGACAAAAAGCGCCTCATTTTGGTCGTATTCAGAATCGGAGCTTTTAAAAAATGAGAATCGACAAACTCACCACCAAATTTCAGGAAGCGCTGTCCGACGCGCAGAGCCTCGCGGTCGGGCGCGACAACCAGTACATCGAACCGGTGCATTTGCTTGCCGCGCTCATCGCGCAGCAGGACGGCTCCGCGCGCTCGCTGCTGTCGCACGCGGGCGTGCAGGTGCAGGCGCTGCAAACGGCGCTCAACGAAGCGATCAACCGTCTGCCGCAAGTCCAGGGCACCGACGGCAATGTTCAAGTCAGCCGCGAACTCGCGGGCCTGCTCAACGCCGCCGACAAGGAAGCGCAGAAGCTCAACGACACGTACATCGCGAGCGAGATGTTCCTGATCGCCGTCGCGGATGACCGTGGCGAAGCCGGCCGTCTCGCGAAGCAGCACGGCCTGACGCGCCGTGCGCTCGAAGCCGCGATCAACGCCGTGCGCGGCGGCGCGCAGGTCAATAGCCAGGACGCGGAAAGCCAGCGCGAGGCGCTCAAGAAATACACCGTCGATCTGACCGAACGCGCCCGAGCGGGCAAGCTCGATCCGGTCATCGGCCGGGACGATGAAATTCGCCGCTCGATCCAGATTCTCCAGCGCCGCACGAAGAACAATCCGGTGCTGATCGGCGAGCCGGGCGTCGGCAAGACGGCGATCGTCGAAGGACTCGCGCAGCGCATCGTCAATGGCGAAGTGCCGGAAACGCTCAAGGGCAAGCGCGTGCTCTCGCTCGACATGGCCGCGCTGCTCGCGGGCGCGAAGTATCGCGGCGAGTTCGAGGAGCGCCTGAAGGCCGTGCTGCACGACATCGCGAAGGACGAAGGGCAAACCATCGTCTTCATCGACGAGATTCACACGATGGTCGGCGCGGGCAAGGCCGAAGGCGCGATGGACGCCGGCAACATGCTCAAGCCGGCGCTCTCGCGCGGCGAGCTGCATTGCATCGGCGCGACGACGCTCGACGAATACCGCAAGTACATCGAAAAGGACGCGGCGCTCGAGCGGCGTTTCCAGAAAGTGCTCGTCGATGAACCGTCGGTCGAGGCGACCATCGCGATTCTGCGCGGCTTGCAGGAAAAGTACGAACTGCATCACGGCGTCGAGATCACCGATCCGGCTATCGTCGCGGCGGCGGAGTTGTCGCATCGCTATATCACGGACCGCTTTTTGCCCGACAAGGCCATCGATCTGATCGACGAAGCCGCGTCGCGCATCAAGATGGAAATCGATTCGAAGCCCGAAGAGATGGACAAGCTGGATCGTCGTCTCATTCAGCTGAAAATCGAGCGCGAGGCCGTGAAGAAGGAGAAGGACGAGGCGTCGCAGAAGCGTCTGCAACTCATCGAAGAGGAAATCGACCGGCTCAATCGCGAGTATTCCGATCTCGAGGAAATCTGGACTGCCGAAAAAGCGGCGGTGCAGGGCAGCGCGCAACTGAAGGAAGAAATCGAGAAAGTGCGCGCGGATATCACGCGTCTGCAGCGCGAAGGCAAGCTGGAGAAGGTCGCCGAGTTGCAGTACGGCAAGCTGCCGGAACTCGAAGCGCGTCTGAAGCAGGTGACGCAGGCCGAATCGCAGGAGCAGAACAACCCGACGCGTCCGCGTCTTCTGCGCACGCAGGTCGGCGCCGAGGAAATCGCGGAAGTCGTGTCGCGTTCCACCGGCATTCCCGTTTCGCGGATGATGCAGGGCGAGCGCGAGAAGCTGCTGCAGATCGAAGCGAAGCTGCATGAGCGCGTGATCGGCCAGGACGAAGCGATCGGCGCGGTCGCTGACGCGATTCGCCGCTCGCGTGCGGGTCTGTCGGATCCGAATCGTCCGTATGGCTCGTTCCTGTTCCTCGGGCCGACGGGCGTCGGCAAGACGGAACTGTGCAAGGCGCTCGCGGCGTTCCTGTTCGATTCGGAAGATCATCTGATCCGCATCGACATGAGCGAGTTCATGGAGAAGCACAGCGTCGCGCGTCTGATCGGCGCGCCGCCGGGATACGTCGGTTATGAGGAAGGCGGCTATTTGACCGAGGCCGTGCGCCGCAAGCCGTACAGCGTGATTCTGCTCGATGAAATCGAGAAGGCGCATCCGGACGTGTTCAACGTGCTGCTGCAAGTGCTCGACGACGGGCGCATGACGGACGGTCAAGGCCGCACCGTGGACTTCAAGAACACGGTGATCGTGATGACGTCGAACCTCGGCTCGCAGGTCATTCAGGGCATGGTCGGCGAGCCGCAGGAAAGGGTGAAGGACGCCGTGTGGGAAGAAGTGAAGCTGCACTTCCGGCCGGAATTCCTGAACCGTATCGACGATGTCGTCGTGTTCCATGCGCTCGATCGCACGAACATCGAGTCCATCGCGAAGATTCAGCTGGCGCGTCTGCACGAGCGGCTCGCCAAGCTCGATATGGACCTCGACGTGTCGGATGCGGCGCTCGCGCAGATCGGCAAGGTCGGGTACGACCCGCTGTTCGGCGCGCGTCCGCTGAAGCGCGCGATCCAGCAGGAGATCGAGAATCCGGTCGCCAAGCTGATTCTCGCGGGCCGGTTCGGGCCGAAGGACGTCATTCCCGTCGATGTGCGGGAAGGCCAGTTCGTGTTCGATCGCGTGGTGCATTGAGGGCGGTTCGGTCGTAGCGGTAGCGCGGCGGCCGTCGGGCGAAAAAGGCAACGGAGCGATTCGTTGCCTTTTTTGTTTCTATAATCTGTGCGATCGCACGGATTCCCGCGCGGAGCACGTGCGATGAATGAAAATCCATTCGATTGCATGGATTATCGTGCTCTCATACAATGATTCGGTTTTATCCCTGCGATCGCACGGATTCAAATTATGGAAATCGATATTCGAACGGCGAGCGAAATCGGCGTCGCGGTGCGTGCGGCGCGCAAAGCGCAACGGCTTCGCCAGGACGATGCGGCCGGCAGCATCGGCGTCAGCGAGAGCTTTCTCGGCAAGGTCGAGAAGGGCGCTGAGAGCGTGCATTGGGGCAAGCTGTTCCAAGTGCTCGAAGGCTTGGGCGTGCGCGTGACGGTCGATATCCCGGACGAAGCGGGTGAGCTTTTCGCGGGAGAGGCGGTCAAGCGTTACGTCCGCGTCGAGCGCGCCGAGAAACGTCGTCGCGCACGAGAGGACGCGGATGAGTCCTGAGACCATCGCGACGCTCGAAGGCCGCCGCAATCTGATCGCGAGCATCAACGACGTCGAAGTGGGCGTGCTCAACGCCGACGACGACATCTGGTCTTTCTCCTATCTGCCGGCGTGGCGCGACAGCGTGGACGGTTATCCGCTGAGTCCGGCGCTGCCGCTGCAACCGAACGCGTTGCGCGACGGCAGCACGCGCCGCTCGGTGCAGTGGTACTTCGACAACCTCCTTCCGGAAGAAGGCCAACGCACGCTGCTCGCGCGCGACGCGGCCATTCGCAACGAAGCCGATGCCTTCGCGCTGCTCGCGCACTACGGTGCCGAATCGGCGGGTTCGGTGACGCTGCGTCCACCCGGTGCAAGCGACGAGCAACCGCCCGCCGAGCGCTTGCTGCCCGACGAAGCGTTGCAGGCGCGGATCGACGCGTTGCCCCGCCTGCCGCTCACGCACGACGCACTCAAACGCATGTCGCTCGCCGGCGCGCAGCACAAGCTGGCGGTGGTGTTGCGCGACGACGCGTTGTTCGAGCCGGCAGGCCGCACACCGTCGACGCATATCCTCAAGCCGAATCATCAGGACACCGATGACTATCCGCACTCGGTCATCAACGAATGGTTCGTGATGAAGCTCGCCGACAAGCTGCGCCTCGGCGTTCCGGGCGTGCATCGGCGCTACGTGCCTTCTCCCGTGTATCTCGTGGATCGCTTCGACCGCGAGTCGCGGGCGGGACAATGGCGCCGGCTGCATAGCATCGACGCTTGCCAGTTGCTCGACCTCGCGCGTACGTTCAAGTACGAGCAGGGCAGCGTCGAGCAACTCGCGACACTGGCCGCGCGTTGCCGGAATCAGGCGTCCGCACGCACGCGGCTCTTTTCGTGGCTCGTGTTCAATGTGCTGGTGGGCAATTCGGACGCGCATCTGAAAAACCTGAGTTTCCTCGTCTCGCGCCAAGGTATTCAGCTTGCGCCGTTCTACGACCTGCTGAGCGTAGCCGCATACGCGACGCCGTCGTATCAAAAGGACGCATGGCCGAAGCGGGCATCGTTCGCGTGGGACATCCTCGGCGCGCGCTACTACGACGACTTCGATCGCGCGTTGATGCTGCGGGCGGGCGAAGTGCTCGGTATCGCCAGGACGACGGCCGAACGGCTGCTGGATGCGCTCGCAGGTTCGATCGTGCGCGCGGCCGCCGATCTGTACGCGCGCGTCGAAGAGAAAAACGCGGCGTTGCTCGCCGAGCGGCCGGGACTCGCTGCGACGCTCGGCGGCGAGCTGATGTGTCTGCGTGTGATCCGCTACACGATCATCGAGGACATGACACGCAAGCTTGCAGCCGCCTGAAACGCAAAAGCCCCGCTCGGTTCAACGCCGGCGGGGCTTTCGATTCAATGCGTGAAAGCGCGTTCAGCCTTGCTTGGGCTCTTCGCTCTTGCCGAAAAGACCTGCGAGGCCGCCAAGCGAGCCCAGAACGCCGGTCAGATCGAGCTGGCCTTCGGGCGGCACCTCACCGTTCGGCGTTGCGCGATCGACGATATGCGGCAGCACCGCCGCGAGCATGCCGGACAGTTGGTCGCCGGAGACGCCTGCTTTCTGCGCGAGCGCGCCGACGTTGTCCTGCCCGAGCACGTTCGTGAGCGTGTCCGGGCTGATGGGCTTGTTCTCGCCCGTGCCGATCCACGACTGGACCACGTCGCCCGCGCCGTGTTGCTGGAAGCGCTGGATCAGGCCCATGAGGCCGCCGGGCTGGCTGTTGACGAAAGCGAGCGCCGCGGCGATCAGCGCGGCCTGGCCGGACTGAGCCGGTTGGCCGCCCGGTTGTTGCGACGAATTGCCGAGGGTGGAGGCGAGGATATCGAGTAGGCTCATGACGGTCTCACTACGAGAGGTTGCGGGGTGGGTTCGCCTGTGCCGCCGCATTCGGCTCGGAACCGGTCGCGGCGGCGCGGGCATCGGCCGCGAGCGGCCGTTCGACGATGGTCATACGAAGGCAAGTTTCCTTCGACAAGGTTCCCCGAAGAATCACTGACTGGCAGCCGCGGCGCTGGCGGCCTTATCTTTCTTGCTGCGTTTCGATTTTGCGGGCTTCGCTTCGCTCGCGGCGGAAGGGCTCGACGCACTCGCTGCTGCCGACGCTGCGCTGTCCTTTTTCGATTTTTTCGACGCCTTCGTTCCCGATGCTGGCGCGGCAGGCGTCGTGGCCGGCGTCTGCGCCGTCGTGGCTGCGGGCGAGGTCGCGCCGGTGGCCGCGGTCGACGACTTGACCGTCGAGTTCGGCGCGGCGCTGCCGCCTTGCGTCGACGGCGTCGCGGGCTTCGACGGTTTGCCTGTCGGCGGCAGCGACGAGCCGCCGATCGTCAGCCCGTTCTGTTCCAGATTCGTCACGGATTTGGCGCCGAGACCCTTGACGCGAGTCGCGAGATCGTCGGCGTCCTTGAAGGGGCCGTTCTTCGTGCGCTCGTCGATGATCGCCTTCGACTTCACCGGCCCCAGACCCTTCACCGATTCCAGCGCGGCTTGATCGGCGGTATTGACATCGACCGCGGCGAACGCCGCTCCCATCGACAGCACGAACGCAAAGCACAGCATCAGCAGCTTTTTCAGCATGACGGCACTCCAGGCTTGAGAGAAAGGATGAATCGATAAGTTCGGGCCAATCGGGAAGATGCCGTTAAGGATAGGGCAAAAAACCGTCCCGAACGATGGCGCCCGCATTGTGCACGACCCCGCCGCGCGCACCGCGCCCGCGCACAATCTTTAACGTTGCAAAACGCTGCACGGATGACGTCGCTGTTTTAGCGGGCGTGCGCGCATCACTTCGATGTGCGCGCGGACGTCTTCGCGAAAGCGCCGCGGACCTCGAAGCCGACTTTATCGACGACTTCGCCTTTTGCATCGACCAGTTCGAGCACATGTCGGCCCGGCCACGGCAGCCATGCCGCTCGGGCGTCGTGACCGTAGGGTTTGCCGTCGAGCCGCCACGCGAGGCGCGCGCTGCCGTCCACGCGGGTGAACCACACGCGCTGACGCGCCGGCGGAATGTCAGGGTCGAGCGCGAAGATCGTGCCGTCCGTCGGTGCGCCGATGCGTGCGGCCCGCGCGTCGGCGTTCGCGCCGCGTGCCGCCTGCGCCGCGTTCGCCGTGAGGCCGATGGCGCTCATCTGCGTGCCGCGCACGAACCACTCGCTGCGCGCCGGTTCGATGTCGTTCTGATACGTGACGCGCGTCGTCACGACGCCCGATGGCGCTTGCGGCGCGCGGCTATCCGATCGCCGGTTCAGATAGTTGACGATCGCGTTCCACGCCGGCGCCGCGCCCGTCACGCCCGAAACGTCCCACATCGGCGCGCCGTCGGCATTGCCGACCCAGACGCCCACGGTGTAGCGCGATGTGAAACCGATCGCCCAGTTGTCGCGCATGTCCTTGCTGGTGCCGGTTTTCACGGCGCTGAAGGTGCGCGTGGCGAGCACGCTGTCGAAGCCGAACGTGCGCGTGCGTGCGTTGTTGTCCGCGAGGATGTCGGTGACGATGAAGCTCGCTTCCGGGCTGAAGACGCGCGTGCCCGCCTGCGCCGGCCGATGGTCCGCGAGATCGAAGAAGGGCTGTGCGACGCCGCCGTTCGCGAGCGTGCGATACGCGTTGGCGAGCGTCGCCAGCGTCACGTCCGCGCTGCCGAGCGCGAGGGAAAAGCCATAGTAATCGCCTGCTTGCGACAAAGGCAGCCCGAGCGCGACGAGCGTCTTCGCGAAGCGATGCGGCGTGACCATCACGAGCGTACGCACCGCCGGCACGTTGAGCGACGAGCCGAGCGCGGTTCGCACGCTTACCCAGCCCTTGAAGTCGTGATCGTAGTTTTGCGGAATGTAGAGGCCGCCGCCGGTCGCGAGATCGAGCGGCGCGTCGTCGAGCAGCGTGGCGGCGGTGACGCGCTTTTCGTCGATCGCCTGCGCATACAGAAAGGGCTTGAGCGTCGAGCCGGCCTGACGTGCCGAGAGCACGGCGTCGACTTCCGGCGCGTTCGACAGGCCGCCCGCCGAGCCGACCCACGCGAGCACGTCGCCCGAACGATTGTCGATCACGATGGCCGCCGCGTCGTGCACATTGCGCGGATGCGCGCGCGCGTTCAGTTCGGCGAGCGTGCGGGCGAGCGTATCGCGGGCGAAGCGTTGCAGGCGCGCGTCGAGCGTGGAGCGCACGCGCGCGCCGGCCTTCGGATGCACTTCGCCCGCGATGCGTCGCGCGAGATGCGGCGCGAGCGCGTCGTCGCCCTGAGCGAAGGCGGGCGCGGACGCGGTGCGGGTCAACGTGAGCTGCACGTAGCTGTCGAGATTGATGCACGGATCGACGCTCTGCGCGACGCCGTGCAGCGTCTGCATGTCGCGCAGAATCACGCACGCGCGCGCGGCGACCTCCGCAAAGGGCGCGTTCGGCGCGCGCACCAGCGCGGCGGCGAGCGCCGACTCGCGTTCGTCGAGACCGGAAGGCGCCTTGCCGAACAGCGTCTGCGATAGCGCCGACAACCCGACGATCTCGCCGCGAAACGGCACGAGATTCAGATACGCCTCGAGAATCTGATCCTTGCGCCAGGTGCGTTCGAGCCACAGCGCGCCGATTGTCTGCCCGGCCTTTTCGCCGATCGAACGGCGGCCGGCGCGCTTGCCGTCATCGTCGATGAGACCGGTGAGCTGCATCGTCACCGTCGATGCACCGCGCGTACGCGTGTTCCACAAATTGCCCCACGCGGCTGCCGCGGCGCCGCGCCAGTCGACGCCCGCGTGCTCGTAGAAACGCCTGTCCTCCGATACGACGATCGCTTCGCGCAAGGCGGGCGACACGTCGGACAACGCGATCCAGTCGCCGCGCCGCGCGCTCTTGTCGACGCGCGTGCGCGCGAGCGGCTCGCCGTCGCGCGAGAGCAGCACCCAGTCGGAGCTGCGCCAGTTCGCGCGCACTTCGTCGAAGCCCGGCTGCGCCTGCGCCGGCATCGATAGCGCGCATGCGATCAGAAGGCAGGCGGCGCGTTTCATCGGATCACTTCGCGGCGAGCGGCTTGACGACCACCGGCGCATTCGGCAGCGCGCCGAACGCCGACGGCGCGTAGAGCGCTTCGACGCGCGTCGGCGGCAGGCCGAACGTGCCCGGATTGTTCAGGCGCATCGTGTATTCGACGCTCAGCTTGCCCTTCGGCAGATAGTCGTAATACGCGCGATAACCATCGAAGCCACGCTCGACGAACGCGGGCCACGCGCCGTCATCCCGCTTCTCGCCTTCGGTCGCCGCAGCGGAATCGCGTCCGAGACCGGAGCCGAGGATCGTCGCGCCCGCGGGAATCGGATCGTTGACGACGACCCACGTCATGTCGCTTTGCGCGTCGATGTCGAGATGCACGCGGACGATATCGCCGCGCGACAGCACGCCTTTCACGGCGGGATCGATCGGCGTGACGGTTTTCGCGATGCGATAGCCCGCCGCGAACGGCGCCTTCAACGCGACAGCCGCGAGACTTTCGATCGTCGCCCACGGCTTGCCCGTGCCGTCCTGCGAGAGCGTGAGCGAACCGCTGCTCCACGGCAGCATCACGCTGCGCGCGTTCGCGTTCTTCGTCGCGGGCGTGGCCGAGGCGGGCGCGGGCGTGGACATGACAGCGGCGCTCCAATTCACGCTTTGCGCCGATGCGCCCAGCTGGATCGACGCGTGACCCGTCACCGGCGTGCTCTCGAAGAGTTGCGAGAATCGGCCGACGGCGAGCGCGCCCCACAGATTGGCGGTCGTCGTTTGCCACGCGCCGTGCTTCTGCAACGCGAGCAGGCCCGCGACGACGCGCGGCATCTCGTCCTTCCAGCCAGGCGCATCCGCGAAGATGAGCGCGGTGCGCGCGGCGTTGGTTTCCGTGCCGGTCATGAGCCACCAGAGATCGTCGTCGCGCTCGGTCGAGAACGTGAGTCGCGTGCCCTGATACGTCAGACGCGCGCGAATGATCTGCTCCGCCTGCGCACGCTTCTCGTCGCGATTCGGAATGCCGTCGACGCGCGACAGGATTGCGTAGTAGTCCAGCACCGCGGATGTCGGCCACTGATCCGGCGCGACCGTGATCGAGCCGAGCATGCGCGGCTGTGCAAGGCCATAGCGCGAGAGCGCTTCGATCGCGGCGAGCTTCCTATCGTCGAGATCGTTGCGCGGCGCCCAGAACTTGCGCTCGAGCTTGCCGTCGACGAAATTCGCGAGGCCCGCCGCCATCTGATTGCGCAAATCGTCGGGCAGCGCGAAACGGCGATCCTGTTTCGCGGCTTCATCGGTGACGGCGAGCAGATAGGCCGTGAGGGCGGGGCTGCCGGTCGGGCGCTCGTCGTCGGCGGGCGGGAAGTAGTTCGCGAGGCCGTCGCGATCGAGATACGACGGCATCCGCGCGAGCACGCCTTGCCAAAGCGCTGCGTCCATCAGGCCGAGCGCGCGCGAAGTCTGCTGTTCGAGGCAACTGTACGGATAGCGCTCGAACCAGCGACGCACGCCGGGCAGTCCTTCGGCGAGCTTCGATTGCAACGACACCGCGATGCCGCCGCGCACGGCGCCGTCGCTCGACTTGATTGCATCGGCGGGCGGCGCGACGGGCAGCGTGAGCGTGCCGTCGACTTGCGCGAGGGTCGCCTGCTGGACATTGACGGGAATCGCCGCGACGACTTTCTGCGTCAGTTTGACGGCATCGCTCGCCCTGGGTCCGGCCTGTTCGGACGCGGTCACGTTCCATTCCAACGCTGCGGATGAATTCGCGCCGAGCACATCGGGCGTCGTGACCTCCCACGCGACTTCCTGCGACGATTCCGGCGCAAGCTCGACCGTGCGCGCATCGAGCGCCAGCGCGCCGGCATGCGGCGTGATGACGACGCGCATCGTCCGCGCGGTCGTGTTGCGCAGCGTGAACTGCGCGCGGAACGAATCGCCGACACGCACGAGCGGCGGCAATCCCGATATCAGTTGCAAGTCCTGCGTGCTCTGAATCGATGCGCTGCCGGTGCCGAACTGTCCCGCGCCGACCGCCGCCACCGCGACGATGCGAAAGCGCGTGAGCGCGTCGTTCAGCGGAACGTCGATGGTCGCTTCGCCTTTGGCATCGAGCGTGACGCGCGGATTCCACAGCAGCAGCGTGTCGAACAGTTCGCGCGTCGCGCTGTGTCCGCCGCCGCCGCCCGCAGGCACCGCCTTGCGCCCGAAGTGCCGCCGCCCGACGATCTCCATCTGCGCGGTCGCCGTCTGGACGCCGTACGCGCGCCGTTCGAGCATCGCGTCGAGCACGTCCCAGCTTCGATTCGGCATCAGTTCGAGCAAGGCTTCATCGACGGCCGCGACGGCGATCTGCGTGCCCGCGGGCGCGGGCTTGCCATCGGGCAGCGCGACTTTCACCTTGACGTGCGCCTTGCCTCGCACGGTGTACGACTTCGCATCCGGGCTCACGCTGACCGCGAGCCTGTGCGCCGCCGTGCCGACCTTGATCGACGCCAGCCCGTAGCGGAACGCGGGCTTGCTCAAATCGACGAGCGGCGTCGGCGCCTGATACTGACGGCCTTCGTACCAGAACGCGCGCGCCCATTCGACCGGCGCCTTCCATCCCCAAGTGAAGAAGGAATACCACGGCACTTCGCGGATGCGTCCGCGCAACGCGAGCACCGACACGTACACGTTCGGCGCCCACGACGCTTCGATTTTCAGCTCGACGCTCGGATCGGTGCCGTTCAGTTCGACGACGCGCGTCTCGACGATGCCCTCGCGCTCGACGGCGACGAGCGCCGTCGCGGAGCGGAACGGCATGCGGACCTGGAAGCGCGCGGTTTCGCCGGGCTCGTAACTCGTCTTTTCCGGCAGCACGTCGATGCGGTCGGTGTTCTCGCCGCCGAACCACAGCTCGTCCGCGCGCGTGACCCACACGGACGTACTCGCGTTGGCCGCGCGGCCGTCGCCGTCTTTCGCGATCGCGATGACATCGACGTTGCCGGCATCCTTCAGCTTCGCATCGCACGAGACGATGCCGTGATCGTCGCTCTTGCCGCTGCACAGCGTGCCGAGATCCTTGATTTCCGTGTGGTTGTCGTAAGCGTAGAAGCCGCCGACCATGCGCTTTCTCGAGCTCGACATCACGCGAGCGACGGCCTTGATCTCCACCGACACGCCCGCGCGCGGCTTGCCCTGCAGATCTAGCGCGATCGCCTGCACCGGCAGCGCGCCGCCGACCGATACCCAATGTCCCGCTTTCACGCCGACCGCGACGTCGGCGGGCCACAGCGTCGTGCCGCCGCTGATCGTCTGAATCTCGCCGTTCGGATCGGCGAAGCTCGCTTCGAGCGTGAGACGCTTCGGCGATTCGAGCGCCGGCAGCGGCTTGATCGTGACCTTGCCGGCGCCTTCGCGGTCGAGCGTGACGCGCAGCTTGTCGGCGACGAGCTTCGTCGTCGCGTGGTCTTCCTGCTCGCTGTCTTCGTCTTCGTCTTCGGCCGGCGCGCTCGCGCCGTCGTCCGTCGGCTTGCGGTAAGGCGCGAAAGTGAACGCTTCGTATTGCGAAGCGAAGGGCGGCGCGGCATCGCGCACGAGCGCGGAAACCTGCACCGGCAGATTCGATGCCGGTCCGCCCTGCACGTATTCGAGCCGCACCGCGACCGGCGCTTCCTGCGCCGCGACGAGACCGGACGCTTTGGCCTCGCCGGCCGTGATCGAGCCTTTGAACACCGGCAGGCGGAATTCCTCCACGCGGAAGCTGCCGGATTCGTACGACTGCGTCACCGGGTTGTCGTTGTCGTTGTCGTTGCCGTCGCCGCTATCGTCGTCGGATGAAGCCGTGCCGTTGTCGAGCGACACGCTGTATTCGCCGAGCTTCGCGGCGGCGGGCACGGCGAAGGTCGAATCGGCGCTGTGATCGGCGGCCCATTTGAGCGGCAAATGCCACGTCTGTCCGCTGCCGACGTGCCGGATCGTCACGCGCGTTGGATAGCTCTTCGGAAACGCGAAGCCGCCGAGCGTTTGCACGCGCAGCAGGTGCTTCATCGATACGGTTTCGCCCGCGCGCAGCAGCGTGCGGTCGAACACCGTATGCGCGCGCGTCGTGCGCGCCGCGCTCATGTCGGTCGGCACGTTGAAGCGCCACGATTCGATGCCGCGATCCCAGTCCGATGTCACGAACGCCATGTCCGGACCGCTCACGGGATCGTTCACGCGCGCGGACACGAAAAAGCCGCCCCACGCGAGACTGCGCTCGTTGCATCGGCGCACGGACGCGAGCGGCTTGCCGATTTTCGCGATGCCTTGCGCATCGGTTTTCGCGGTGGCGATTTCATCGCCGTTGCAGTCGGTGACGCGCACGTCGGCGTTCGCGACGGGCTTGCCCTTGTCGAGCGTCGTGACCCAGACGACGCTGTTCTCGCGTCCCTCTTTGAAATGCACGCCGAGATTGGTGACGAGCACCGACGTTCGCACGTACATCGCCTGATTCTTGTCGAGCAGCGATGCGCCGAGCGCCGGCGAACTCAGTTCGACGACATAGAAGCCCGGCTTTGTCAGCGGAATGCCGACGACTTCGAACGGACGCAGCGCTTTCGGATCGGCGGCGGGCAAGGCGAGGGTTTCGACGCCGCGCTGTTTCGCGAGCATCGACAGCGAACGAATGTCGATTTGCGGATCGTTCGACACCGAGCCGTCGCTGTTCGGGATGATGACCGGCTCGATACCGTTGTTCAGCATCGCGGGCATGAGCTTTTCGATGGACGAGCGCGACATCGAGACGCCGTCGAACATGTTGACGGCGCGCATCCACTCGCGGATGTCCGTGTCGGCGTCGAGCTTGAGCTTCGTGATCTGCGACGTGCCCGAATGGAGCCCTTGCACATGCAGGTCCGCTTCGACATGACGCAGCGTGACCGGCAGCATCGCCGGCATGCCGGGTTCCGCGAATCGCTCGATGATGCCGAACGTGCCCGACGAGAATTTCGCGAGCGGCGGCATCGCGGCGGTCGCGGTCTTGAGCGGGAAAAGGTCGGCGTTGGCGAGCGTGCGGCCGCTCACGTCTTTCAGATTCGCGGGCGCCTCGATGGTGAGACTGGCGCGCTCGGGCAGCGGCGCGGCGAACTCGATGCCGCTCACTTCCGCATCCTTGTCGCTAGGATCGAAGTGAGGCGCGGCGCTTCCTTTCGGACCGCGCAGTGCGAACTTCTGCGCATCGGCGCGGCTGATCGGCGCGGAGAACGTGAGGCGCATCGGCCGCAGCGGCGTGCACGGTGCGTTGGCGTTTTCGCGCTCGCAGGAGAAACCGGCAGTGAAGGGCTTGCGCACGTCGAAGTTGAAGCGCTTCTCGACGTCATTGGCGATGCCGCTCGGTCCCGTCACGCCCGTGCCGTACACGAGCTGCATTTTCGTCGCGGACGGCAACGTTTGCTGGCACGCGAGCGTCAGTACGCGATCGCTCTCTTTCTCCAGGCGGAAGTGTTTGAGCAGCGCGGCGCGCGTGGCGTCGTCGACGGCGCGGACCGGAATGCGATTGCCGAGCGCGCTCGATTCGCACCAGACATGCTGCAGCACGGACGCCTGCGTCGCCGGGCCGTTCAGACGCAGCACGAAGGCCTGATTTTCTTCGATGTCGCCGTAGCCCGGCATGATGCGTGTGACGAACGGTCCGCCCGTCTGGAACGCGAAGTGGCGCGGGCCGGAAAGCGCGTTGCCGGCCGTGGATTTGAGGGTGTCCGAGAGATCGAGCGCGCAGCGCACGCCGGGCGGCAGATCGTGCTCGAAGTCGAAGGCCCAGGTCTGGGCGTCGATCCAGCGGCCCGAGCCCGCGGTAGCCGATGCGCCCGCGCCGCTACAGGCGATCTTGCCGGGCGCGGCGGCGGCCGCATTGCCGAAGGCGATCATCGGTTCGTCGAACTTGGCGACGACCTGCCGCACTTGCGCGACCTTGCCTTGCGGCGACACGCTCGTGATGCGCGCGGCATCGGCCCGATGAAGCGCGGCGCTTAATCCCAACGCGGCGATCAGCGTGGTTGCGGCCAGAATCCATTTTTTTTGTGACGTTGTTATGCGGCTCATCCACTCGCTCCGAGTTTTCCTCGACGCGAAATTCTACTGGAGCCTTACGTCGATCTTTCGTCGGCTGCGCTCGGGCGACGCTTTTTAACGGAAGATCAATCTGCGTTCACGTTCGGCAGATGCCGCGAACTCACGCGCCGCCAATACACGAACAAGCCGACGCCCGCGACGCCGAGGCTCGCCGAATTCGCGATCCAGAAGCCGCGCGCGCCCTGCAGCCATTCGGGCACGCCGCCGCCGACATCGAAGCCGAGCAGATAACCGCCGCCTAGCCCGATGCCCCATAGCGCGATCGCGTAGATCACGGTCGGCACGAGCGTCACCTTGTATGCGCGCAGGATGAACGCGGTGGTGATCTGCAGCGCATCGCAGAAGTGATAGAAGAAGATGATGAGCACGAGCGGCATCGCGGCCGCGATCACGTTCGCATCGGGTGTGTAGGCAGCGATCACGAGCGGACGCGCCGCGAGCAGGAGCACGCCGTACACGAGCGCGAGCACGCACGCCATGCCGATGCCGTGACGCGAGATCGAGCGGGCGTCGTCGTAGCGTTGCGCGCCGAGCGCCTGCGACACGAGCGTCGACGACGCGATGCCGATCGCGAGCGGCGTCATGTACAGCACCGCGCCGAGATTGCCCGCGATCTGATGACCGGCGAGCGTCGTCGTGCCGAAGCGCGAGATAAAGAGCGCCATGAACGTGTACGACGTGACTTCGATCAGATACGAGAGGCCCATCGGAATGCCGAGCCGCAGAAGCGCGAGCTGACGCCGCCAGACCGGCCAGCAGAAGTGCGAGAAGATGGCGAACGGGCGGAAGAACTCGACCTTGAGGAGCACCGTCATGCCGACCGCCGCCAGCACCCAGTTGATGAGCGTGCTCGCGAGCGCGCAACCCGGACCGCCCAGCGCCGGCACGCCGAATCCGCCGAAGATGAACCACGTGTTGAGTGGAAACTTGAGCAGCAGGCCGCCGACCTGCAGGAACATCACGAGGCGCGGCTTGCCGACCGCGTTCGTGAGCGAGCTATAGACGCGAAACGCGAGGCTCGCGGGCAGGCCGAACGACAGAATGCGCAGATAGTCGACGGTGCGGTCGTGCAGCGCGGGCGGCGTCTTGGCGAGCGACAGAAGCGGCTCGGGATGGAACAGCAGCACGAAGCCGATCACGGCGAGCGCGGCGGCGAGCCAGAACGCCTGACGCGTCTCTTCGCCGATTTCGCTTTCGCGGCCCGCGCCGAAGAGCTGGCCGGCGATCGGCTGCAGTGCGACGAGAATGCCCGTCAGGCCGATATACACCGAGATATAGACGGAACCGCCGAGACCGAGCGCGGCGAGATCGGTGGCGGAGAAGCGGCCGACCATCGCGGTGTCGATCACGCCGAACGCGATCACCGCCTTGATC
>Ga0182736_1000897_pt1 | contig 36020 bp, 25 predicted proteins | sample eDN5th30CKraftBY_FD_128882 | JGI IMG/M metagenome (GOLD analysis project Ga0182736, IMG submission 128882) | Enriched backyard soil microbial communities from Emeryville, California, USA - eDNA 5th pass 30_C Kraft BY (version 2) (version 2) | ecosystem: Environmental > Terrestrial > Soil >...
TCCGCGGCTTCCGCATCGAGCTTGGCGACATCGAGGCGGCGCTGGCGGCTCATCCGGACGTGGCCTGGGCCGCCGTCCAGACCTGGCCGGACCAGACCGGCGAGAAGATGCTGGCCGCCTATGTCGTCCCCCGCGGCGACGCCCCGGTGGACGCCGTCGCCTTGCGCGACTTCGTGCGCGGCCGCCTGCCGGCCTATATGGCGCCCAGCCGCATCGTGCCAATGACGGCCCTGCCCATGACCCCCAACGGCAAGGTCGATCGCAAGGCCCTGCCCGCGCCCGACACCGCCCCGCCACTTCCGGCCGCGACCGCCAGCGGGGACCTGACCGATCCAACCGAGATCCGCCTCGCGGCCATCTGGTCCGAGCTGCTCAACGTCGGCGACATCGGGCCGGAGGACAATTTCTTCGACCTCGGCGGCTATTCGCTGATGGCCGTCACCCTGATCCTGCGCATCGAGGAAGAGTTCGCCCGCACCCTGTCCATCGGCGACATCTTCGTGGCTGGCGACCTGCGGGCCATGGCCGCCCTGTTGTCGGAGAGTGCGTCGGAGGACGAGCTGCGCCCTGTTCCTCTGCAGCCCAAGGGCTCGCGCCCGCCCCTCTACTGGTTCGAGCCTGGCCCCTCCCTCCGCGGGGTGATCGAACAGATGGACCGCGACCAGCCGGTGTTCGGCCTGGGCCTCAGCCTTGCCGAGGCGCGGCAGCTCGTTCAGGGCCGCCCGACGGTGCGCGACCTCGCCGCCCCACTCCTGCGCCGCCTGCGCGCCGCGCCGCCGGCCGCTGTCTACAGCCTCGCCGGCGCGGGTCCCTGGGGCCTGATCGCCCTGGAGGCGGCCCAGCAACTCGCCGCCGAAGGAGGGCAGGCGCCCCTGGTCGTGCTGATCGACACCCCCGCCCCGCCCCCCCCGGCCGAACCCCGCAGCTTCGGCGCATGGTTGCGCGACCTGTTCGCCCGCGATCCGGACGCCCCCGCCGCCCCCGAGGCGGCAGAGGACGACATCGGCGCAGCCATGGCCGTGGCGGTCGACCGGGCCGCCGCCCAGCACCGCATCGGATCGCCCTACCCCGGGCCTGTCGTGCTGATCCGCTCGCCGGCCCCGAAAGCGCCCGCCGCGGAGACCGCCTGGTCGCACGCCGTCGCGGGCCGCCTCGTCGTCGACGACCTGCCGACCTTTGTGACCGGGCGCCAGGGACCGATGGAGACGGCGCAGCTCGCCGAACGCCTGTCGCAACGGCTGGCTGAAGGGCTCGTCCAGCCGACCTGATCCGCCGTTGCCACTGAACAGGGGGCAGGCCTACAGTTCTCGTCAATAAGAACGTGAACGGGAGGCGATACGGTGAGCGTGGATCGCAGGACATTCCTCTCCGCCCCCACGGTGCTGGCAGGCGCCGCGGTCGCAGGTTCCGTGGCCGCCCAGCAGGCCCCGTCCGCCAAGCCGAGCCTGAAACCCGGCGAGCGGCTGGACGCCCGCAGCAAGTCCCCCGCCGTGGCGACGGAGGCCTTCGCCGCCTACGCCGCCAATGTGAAATTCGCCGATCTCGACGCCGCCACCCTGGCCAAGGCCAAGCACCGGGTGCTGGACCTCATCGGCTGCGCCATTGGCGGCGCCCCGGCGGCCGGCAACGCCGGGCTGGTGGACCTCTTGAAGGTGCGTGGCGGCCGGCCCGAGGCCTCGGTGATCGGCTACAAGGTCAAGGGCCCGGCGGGCGAGGTCGCCATGACCAACGCGGTCATCTCCCGCGCCTACGACTTCGAGGTGATGACGGTGGTGGTGGGCGACCAGCAGGTCGCGTCCCACCACTCTCCCACAACCTGCATGACGGCGCTGGCGCTGGCCGAGCGGGACAGGCTGTCCGGCAAGGACTTCCTCACCGCCCTCGTGATGGGCGACGACATCTGCGCGCGCATGCTGGCGGCCTCGGGGCTGGACTTCGGCCAGGGCTGGGACGGGGCGCCGATCTATTCCACCATCGGGGCTGCGGCCATCGCCGCCAACCTGATGAAGCTGTCGCCGCAGCAGACCCGCGACGCCTTCGGCCTGTCCATCGACACCATCGCCGGCACGGTCCAGAACATCTGGGACGGGGCCACCGACTGGAAGCTGCCCCAGGGCCTCGCCGCGCGGAACGGGGTGTTCGCCGCCGACCTCGCCAAGCGGGGCTGGGTCGGGGTGGCCGACGCCCTCACCGCCCCTTACGGCTTCTACGCCCAGTACACCGCGGGGGTGGCCAAGCCTGACGTGCTGACCAAGGACCTCGGCAAGGCCTTCTGGGCGGAGGAATACTTCAAGCCCTTCCCCGCCTGCGCCGCCACCCACCCGACCATCGAGTGCGCCCTGGCCCTGCGCGAGAACAACAAGCTCAAGGCCTCCGACGTCCAGCGCTGGACCATCCGCATGGCGCCGGCGGCGTTGAATGTCTTCGTGTCAAAGCCGTTCGAGGCCCGCCGCTACGCCCACTGCGACGCCAACTTCAGCCACCAGTGGCAGGCGGCCAACGCCATCGTCCATGGGGCGGTGCTGCAGCAGCACTATGAGCACGGGGCCATCACCAATCCGGAGGTGATGACCTTGGTGGAACGCTCGTCCCTGGCCGCCCTGCCTGCGGGGCGCACCGGCTTCGAGATCGAGGTGGTCACCAACGACGGCCGCACCCTGGTGGAACGCCATTCCGGCCGCCCCAGCCGCAACCCGGCCCTGAAGGGCAGCACCTACGAACAGCTCGTCGGCAAGTTCCGCCAGCAGGTGGCCTTCTCCGGCTTCGTTCCCGCCGTCACCGCCGACGAGATCGTCCGCCGTATCGACCGGCTGGAGGACGAACGCGACATGGCCGCCTTCGTGCGCCTGCTCACGCGAACGCAGTTGCGGGTGGCTTAGGGGGAGACGCCCCCTAGCGCGCGCCGGTAATGCTGATCACCGCGGTGTGGGCGTTGCGGTTGCGGGACCAGGCGGACTCGTCGGAGCCGGGATCGAGCGGGCGTTCCTTGCCGTAGGAGATGGTCTGCAGGCGGGCTTCGGCCACCCCCTGACCCACCAGGAAATCGCGTACGCTGGCTGCGCGCTGGCCGCCGAGGGCGAGGTTGTATTCGCGGGTGCCGCGCTCATCGCAATTGCCGGCCACCATCACCGACACCTCGGCGCGCTGGCGCAGCCAGTCGGCCTGCCGCGACAGCACCGCGCGGGCGTCCGCCGTGAGGGTGCTGCTGTCGAGCTCGAAGAACACCCGATCGCCGGCGGCGGCGGCCAACTCGCGCTGGAGCGCGTCGAGGCTCAGGTCGGCGACCGGGCCGCTGGGCGGGCCACGGTCCGGCGCGGAGGTCTCGGCCGGACCGGAGGCCGGAGGGGCGGCTTGCTCGGCCAACGGGCCGGGCTTGGGCTTGGAGGCGCAGGCGGTCAAAGCCGTGGCGGCGAGCAGAATCAGAGCGAGGCGAGCAGTCGAGGACATGTGGCGTTCCAGGTTGTGGCGCCGACTGTCCCAGCCACAGCTAAGCTCGCCAAGCATAAGGAACGTATAATGGCTCCATGTCCGATATAACGGGACCATAATTGAACACAGCGAGCGCCCGCCATAACTGTGCGCCTTGGGCCTTGCGCCGGAGAGCAGATGCAAGGCGACCCGATCACCGATCATCCGAAACTGACAGACGCGGCTGCGTTCCGCTTCGCGCGCGAAGGGCTCGCCCGGATCAACCGCTACCTCATCGCCTGCGTGCTGGTGGGGATATCGGCGGTGGTGGCCGAGACCCTCGCGGATCTGTTCGACACCACCCGGATGTCGATGGTCTTCCTCGGCGCGGTGCTGATCGCCGCCGTCAGCCTGGGCATGGGCGCAGCCATCTTCGCCGCCCTGCTGGCCTTCCTGCTCTACAACTTCTTCCTCAGCGAGCCGCGCTTCACCATCCGCTTCGCCGGACCGGAGGACGTGCTGGTCCTGCTGCTGTTCCTGTCGGTCGCCCTGCTGACGGCCTGGCTGGCCGGGCGGCTAAGGGATGAGCGGGACAAGTCGCAGGCCCGGGCGCGCAGCCTGGAAGCCCTGTTCGACGCCACCCGGGTGATGTCGGCCACCGAGGCGGAGGCCACCTTGCGCGAGCGCCTCGCCATCATGCTGGCCAAGGCCTGCGACGGCCCGGTGCGGGTGCTGCCCCCGGGTCAGAGGCTGGATTTCGAGGGGCTCGGCTTCATCCAGCCCTCGGCCCGGCGGAAGATCGAGCAGATGCTGGCGGGGGAGACCGACGAGGGCGGCGAAATAGACCTGTGCTGGCGGGTGCGCCCCCTCACCGTCGACGGACTGCAGCTCGGCCATGTGGTGCTGCGCCTGCCGTGGCCCCCCAAGCGCGCCAATGCGGAGATCGACCGCCTGACCCAGATCCTCACCGACGTGGGCGCCTCGGCCCTGGCGCGGGCCAGGATGGGCTCGCAGCGGTCGGAGGCCGAGCTGGTGCTCCGCACCGAGCGGCTGCGCACCGCCCTGCTGTCCTCCATCTCCCACGACTTCCGCACGCCCCTGGCGGCCATCCTCGCCTCGGCCACCAGCCTCGCGGAATACGACGCCAAGTTCGACGCGGAGACCCGGCGCGACCTGCTGACCACCATCCAGGAGGAGGCCGAGCGGCTGAACCGCTTCGTCGGCAACCTGCTGAACATGACCAAGCTGGAGTCCGGGGCGCTGGAGCTGCAACTTTCCCCCGTCCCGGCCGAGGAGGTGGTCGCCTCGGCCGCCGCGCGGGTGCGCCGTCGTCGCGGGGCCGGCCCCATCGGCCTCGCCAAGCCCGCCATCCCCGCGGTGGCGATGGCCGATCCGGTGCTGCTGGAACAGGTGCTGATCAACCTGCTGGAAAACGCCCTCGCCTTCAGCCCAGGGCCGTCCGAGGTGGCGGTGACCATCGGCCGCAACGGACGGCGGGTGGAGATCGAGGTGGCGGACCACGGGCCTGGGGTCGCCCCCGCCGACCTGCCCAAGATCTTCGACAAATTCTATCGCGCCGCCGACGCCCGCCAGGCCGGACAGGGAACGGGACTGGGCCTCCCGATCTCCAAGGGCCTGATCGAGGCCATGGGCGGCTCCATCCTGGCGCGACCGCGCCCCGACGGGACGAGCGGCCTCAGCGTCGTCCTGTCCCTGCCATCGGAGAGTTGAGCATGTCGAACGGTTCCGGACGGGTCCTGCTGGTGGACGACGAGCCGCAGATCCTGCGGGCGCTGAAGCCTGCGCTGATCGCCGCCGGCTACGGCGTCGAGGAAGCCGAGTGCGGTCAGGACGCCATCGCCGCCTTGGCGTCCCAGGGCTTCGACGTGGTGATCCTCGATCTCGGCCTGCCCGACATCGACGGCAAGGAAGTGATCAGCCGCATTCGCGAGTGGTCGGAGGTCCCCATCCTGGTGCTGTCCGCCCGCGACATCGAGCAGGAGAAGATCGAGGCCCTGGACCGGGGCGCCGACGACTTCATCAACAAGCCGTTCGCGGTGGGGGAGCTGATGGCCCGCCTGCGCGCCACCCTGCGTGGGCGCGAGCGGCGCTTCTCCTCCCGCGCCGACTTCAAGGCCGGCGACCTGGAGATCGACTTCTCCACCCGCCGGGCGACCCTGGCGGGGGACGAGCTGCGCCTGTCGCAGCGGGAGTACGACCTCGTGCGCACCCTGGCCCGCCACGCCGGCCAGGTGGTGACCCACCGCCAGCTGATGACCGCGGTGTGGGGCCCCACCGCCACCGTCGACGCCCAGTTCGTGCGGGTGCTGGTCGCCCAGGTGCGCCAGAAGCTGGAGGAGGACCCCTCCAACCCCCGCATCCTGACCACCGAGCCCGGCCTCGGCTACCGCCTGCTGGCGGAGGACGAGAAGCCGTGAGCGCAGCCGGGCGCCGCTACGCCGATTTGGGCCCTGGCGATCCGGCGCCCTGGTTCACCCAGCGGTCCAGCCGGAACCCGGCCTATTGTTTCGACACCGTGGCGGGCCGCTACGTGGTGCTCTGCTTCATGGCCTCGTCCACAGAGCCGCGGTCGCAGCGGGCCCTGCAGGCGGTGCTGGCCGAACGCCACCGCTTCGACGACGAACGGGCCTGTTTCTTCGGCGTCACCCTCGACCCGGCGGACGCCGCCCCCGGCCGGCTGACCGAGCAGCTTCCGGGTGTCCGCTTCATCTTCGATTTCGACTGGGCGGTGGGGCGGCTCTACGGCGCGGTGCCGGCGGACGGCGGCCCCGGCGACGGCCCAGTGGCGGCGCATCGCTTCTGGCTGGTGCTCGATCCCAACCTGCGAGTGATGGCCAGATTCGGCTTCGGCATCGGCGACGACGGCGGCGCGATGGCGGTGCTGGACTATCTTTCGCGCCTGCCGCCGCCGGAACGCTCCACCGGCATGGAGACGCCGCCGCCGGTCCTGGTGGTGCCGGACGTGTTCGACAAGGGGTTCTGCAACCGGCTGGTGACGCTGCACGACGCCGCGGGGGGGATCGAATCCGGCTTCATGCGCGACGTGGACGGCAAGACCACCCTGCTGCACGACCCCGGCCATAAGCGGCGCAGGGACTGGACGGTGGACGACGCCGCGCTGAAGTCCCAGGTGAAGGCGCGGCTGGCCCGCTGCGTGGCGCCGGAGATCCGCAAGGTGCACCACTTCGAGGCGACGCGGGTCGAGCGCTACCTCGTCGCCTGTTACGACGCCGAGGCCGGCGGCCACTTCCGCCCCCACCGGGACAACACCACCAAGGGCACCGCCCACCGGCGCTTTGCGGTGTCGATCAACCTGAACGACGATTTCGACGGCGGGGAGCTGAGCTTCCCCGAATACTCCCCCCGCGGCTTCAAGGCGCCGGCGGGGGCGGCGGTGGTGTTCTCCGGCTCGCTGCTGCACGCCGTATCCAAGGTGACGGCCGGCCGGCGCTACGCCTTCCTGCCCTTCCTCTACGACGAGGCGGCGGCGGCCCAGCGCGAGGCCAACATCGGCTTCCTGCCCGGCGGCAGCTATCGGGCATAGCCCAGGGCGCTCCGGCCTTTTGAATCCAGAGCCCGGCTCGGAGCATTCCCCGAACCGGGCCAGGCGACCTCAGATCATGAATATCGGCGCGCCGGATCAGACGGCGTGCAGCTCCCCTGCCCTACCCGCCGCGGCGCGCGGCGCCCTCGGCGAATCTCCGAACAGCAGACGGTGGGCGATCGGATCGTAATAGCGCAGCAGCTCGCGCACGAATCGGTCCCCCGTCATGCCAAGCGCCTCCGACCACACCTCATAGCGCTCCGGCGGAATGCGGCCACGGCCGTTCTCGAGCTGGGAGATGAAGCTGTAGTGATCGCTGCCGACCATGGCCGCCAGTTCGCTCTGCGACAGGCCGCGGCGCATGCGCAGGCTCCTCAGCCAGCGCCCGCCTTCTTTCCGTAAACGAAGGACCTCATCGTTCCTTCTACGCTGCGGATTGCCAAACATTCTGAGCCTCCACGACAACACACTCGGTGTGGGCAGAGCTCGATATCGCCGGGAGATGCGCGAAGGCACAAGTATAAATGAGTTATAATAGAATATTATAGTCCAATATTTCGCCACAATCTGGCAACTTTTCATACGTGTTTCAAAACTGGACTCACGATCCCAATTTGTCGGCTATAGAGTGAATTATACACTTCCATTATAACTTTCATATACTTGGGGGGATATAGGGTCTGCTGTATGGCTGACGACACCCTGTTCGCCGAGTTTGGCGAGGGTCCCGGCTTCCTTGAAGGAGACACCGATGCCGTACTCAGCTGCACAGCTGACAACGATCTACACCAACATCCACGCGGGCCTTGCGCCCACCGCGGCGCAGACGGCGCTGCTGAACGCCTATGCCGCGCAGAACAACGCGGGCACGCTGAGCGATGCGGCCACGCTGCAGAAGGTGATCGACACGGCCGACGCCGATTCGGCGGTGGCGATCGCCTCCTACCAGTTCTTCACGGGCACGACCCCGACCGCCGCGGGCCTGGCCTATCTGGTCCACTCGCCGGAGAACGCCAACGACCTGAACGACCCCTACTATCAGGGCTTCAACCAGACGAATCGCTACATCAACTTCGCGGCGAATCTGGGCACTGGCGCGGGCGCCGGCGCCACGAACTTCGCGGCCAGCTACGGCGCGCTGAGCTTCGCCCAGGCGGTGGACCTCGCTTATGAAGTCGTGATCGGTACCGTGAACGCCAACGCCGCGGGCATCGATGTCGCGGCGGCCAAGGCCTACATCGTCAGCCAGCTGCCCTACTTCACCGCCCTGGCGAATCAGAACTTCCCCAACGCCACCGCGGCGGAGAAGGACCTGATCATCAAGGCGGAGATGGTCGGCTACACCATCTCGGCGGGCATCTCCGCCAACGTGGGCGCCTACTCCGACGCCATCTCGGCCCTGCTGGCCGACCTCGGCCCGGACAATGTCGCCACCCTCGGCGCCGATCTGTTGGCCAGCTACTCCGCCAGCACCGTGAGCCTGACCGCGGGCGTGGACGTGCTGACTGCCAATGTGTTCAACGCCCAGCGCGTGTTCACCCCGGGCGGCACCGACCAGATCAACTCGCTGAACGATGACGACGTGCTGACGGGCGCGGGCACCAACCCGACCCTGAACTTCACCTACGTCAACGACGCCGACACCAACGACAACTACATCACCCCGACCCTGAACAACATTCAGACCATCAACGTCGCTTTCGCCGGCGACGGCGACAAGTATCTGAATCTGGAAGACTCCACGGGCGTGAAGGCGGTCAACATCAGCCGCATTTCGCCGACCACCGGTCTTGCCGTCGTCCAGAACATGACCTCGGTGCCGACCAACCTGTCGATCACCAACTCCAACGCCCCGTCCTCGGCCGTTGCCTTCCAGTTCCTGGAATCGGCCGTGGCCGGCGCGGCGGACGCCACCACCCTGACCCTGTCGAACGTCAACGTCGGTGCGCTCTATGTCGAGCAGACCACCGGCGCGGTCGGCGTCGCCCCCCCCGCCGGTGTGGCGACGGAAGGCGTCGAGACCATCACCCTGGTCAGCACCGGTTCGGCCAACAAGGTCGGCCTGCTGCAGGCTGAAGACCTGAAGTCGCTGATCATCACCGGCGGTCAGAAGCTGACCCTCGGCGCCAGCACCAACGTCGTGAACGCCGGCGTCGGCGGCCTGGTCGAAGCCGTCACCTATAAGGCGGGCCTCTCCAACGTCGCCGGCTCGCTGACGTCGATCGACGCCTCGGCGATGACCGCCGCGCTGGACATCTCGGTGGGCGCCGAAGCCACCTCCACCCTGGACGGCACCTCGGGCACCAAGGTCGATCTCAGCATCAAGGGCGGCGCCGGCAACGACATCATCCGCCTGCTGAACGGCCTCGACAGCAACGCCGACACCATCGACGGCGGCGCTGGCACGGACACCGTGCAGCTGTTCAACAACCTGACCAAGGGGTCGGTCACCAACGTCGAAAACCTCGACGTCCGCGCCGGCCACGTCGCCAACTCGATCGCGGTCGACACGTCGCTGTTCCCGCAGCTGGCCACGATCACGGTCCGCAACGAAGGCAACGCAGCCGGCGCTCCGGCGGCGGTGCTGGCCGACTTCACCTTCAGCAAGCTGACCCCGACCACGGCGGCGGCGATCACGGCGCTGCACGGCACCACCGGCAACAACGCGATCGACAGCACGGTGATCACGGCCACCCTGGCCACCGACACCGCGTCGGACACCGTGGGCCTGACCATCAAAGACGGCGTCAACAACAACCCGCGCGCCAATTTCACCCTCAACGCCGGTACGGCGAAGGGCGGCTCGAACGTGGTCGAGAACATCACGATCACAGACAGCGACACCGAGTCGAACAGCATCAAGCTGGTCAACGCGGACGTCCACACCGGCACGATCACCATCAACGGCGGTCAGGTCGGCAACTTCCTGAACCTTGACTCCACCGCCAACGCCACGCGCAAGGACCAGTCCGGCGCAGCGCTTGACGGCAAGGGCTGGGTGGACGTCAAAGACGGCGCCGCCGAGCGCCTGGTGGCGACCACCATCGACGCCAGCACCTTCGTGGGCAACCTGATCGTCCGCGTGGGCAACCCGGCGGGCGCCGCCGGCGCTCAGACGATCAAGCTGGGTTCGGGCGACGACGTCGTGATCTTCGACGCCATCGACGGCATCGGCCAGACCACGGCCGGTCTGTCGATCAGCGACACCGTGTCTGGCGGCGCAGGCAACGACACCCTGGCCATCGACGGCCACGGCGCCCTGATCAACATCAGCGCGTCGGAATGGACCCACGTTTCGGGCTTTGAAACCCTGCGCCTGCTGGGCAATGGGGGCGGCGCCGGCAACGCGGGTGCGCTGGGGACCAACCAGTACAACCTGACCCTGACCAACGCCTTCATCACGGCCAACAGCGTGACCACGGGCGGCATCTCCCGGATCGCCATCGTCAATGACAACGATCCGGCCAACGACACGGTCGGGACCGCTGACACGGCCGGTGTCGGCCTGGTTTCCGGCGTGACCATCGACGCCCGCCAGCTCGATGCGACCCACTCCTTCTCCTACAACGGGGAAGAGGGCGACAACCGCACCAACGACCGCTTCATCATGTCCGACGCCAACATCAACGGCGCGGCCATCATCGACGGCGGCGCGGTTCTCGACGCGGGCAACAAGGCCAGCAACGCCGGCAACAACGACGTGCTGGAAGTCCGCAATGCGGCGGTGATCACCATCGGCGACCTCGCCAATGTGAGCAACGTCGGGACGATCGAGTTCACCAACGACACCGCCACGCTGCAAAACTCCGTTCTGCAGCTTGACGACGCCACGGTGGACCGGCTGGTCAACAGCACCAAGGCGGCCTCGGCCACCGGGATCGAGACCCTGATCATCCGGGCGATCGACAACCCGACCCTCCCGGCGGCGACCACCAGCGTCAACATCGACGCCAGCAGCGTTACCTCGGCCTTCCTGTCCCTGGATGTGACCGGCGGCGGCGGTAACGACGTGATCGTCGGCGGCGCGGGCGCGGACGTCATCCGGGGCGGCGCAGGCCGTGACGTGATGACCGGCGGCGCCGGTGCGGACACCTTCGTGTTCGGAACCGGCGACTGGGTCGTGGCGGATGGCGCAACGGCCGCGGTCGACTGGATCAAGGACTTCACCTTCGGGACCGATAAGCTCGACCTGACGGCCTTGGCCGCCCCGGTCGTCACGATCGGAGCCGGGGTGACCGGCACGGTCTCCGCCGCCAGCTTCATCAACGACATGAACACGCTGCTCGGCGTCGCCGGCAACGGCTTCAACACCACGATCGCGGGCGACGTCAGCGCGGCGATCGTCACCGTCAACGGCGGCTCTCTGGCTGGGAAGTTCTTCCTGGCGGTCGACCTCGACGGGGACGACGCCTTCACGGCGGCCGACTTCGTGGTGGAAATCACCGGGTATCAGGGCGCCCTGAACACCTTCGCGCTGGCCGACTTCATCTAACGGCCTTCCTGCGGGAGCGGCTCCGGCCGTTCCCGCAGGATTGTTTCTGGACGACCTTGGGGGGCCCGTAGCACGCGGGCCCCTCTTTTTTTGCGCCGCGTCAGGTCAGCGAAGCGACAGGGCGGGCGCGACCTTGTCCGCGGCGGCGCGGCGGATCTCCCGCACCCGGCTGGCCAGGGGGCCGACAATGTCCGGGTCGGTGGTGCGCACCAGCACCTCGCGGTTCAGCCAGCGGGAGGTGTGGTTGTAGTTGAAGCTGCCGAACCAGGCGGTGCGTTCCCCGTCCCGCTCGACGATCAGCGCCTTGGCGTGCATCGGCAGCCCCTCCGGATCGCTGTAGCGGGACACCTCGACCCCGGCCTTGCCGAGGGCGGCCAGCACCTTCGACGGGGCCCGCCGTTCCGTCGCGTGGAACACCAGGCTGACCCGGGCCCCCGCCCGCGCCGCGCTCTGCAGGCGGCGCACCAGCTGCCCCATGGAGATGTGCGAGACCGCCCCCTCCACCCGGTCGCCCGCGCCGAGCCCCTCCAGGGAGCGCTCCACCACGCCGGGGCGCAGGCGGGGATAGAAGTAGAGGGCGGTGTCGCCGGAGACCACCCGCCGGTTCTGCCGCAAGGTCAGGCGCAGCGGCCAGCCGGCCTTACCCGCCCGCACCGCTTGGCGGCGCAGAGCCTTCACCAGCACCGGATCGCGCAGCTCGACCAGCAGGTTGTAGCCCTTGTCCTGGTCGCCGGGCCCCTCCTCTTCCGCCTCTTCGTCGCCGCTGCCGGAAGGGTTGAAGGAGCCCACGAACACGCTCGGCGACGGGCTGTCGAAGCCATAGATCTTGGCGTGAAGATGTCCGGTGGGAGGCAGGCCGAACGCCGGCCGGCGCAGGCGCAGGTCCTTTCCCAGTTCGGCGCGCAGCATGGCCGCCACCTCGTCGTTGGCGTCCCGCTGCAGGGGGCGCCGCTCCAGCGACACCCGCACCCGCACGCCCCGCCGATGGGCGTCGATCAGGGCCTGCGCCAGCCCGACGTCGCGCAGGTAATAGGTCGCCCAGTCGATCTCCCCGCCTGGGGGCGTCTGGCGGATACGGGCCTCCAGCAGGTCGCGCAGGGCGCCCGCCGGCCGGTCCGGCCCGCCGAAATGCACGTCGCTGTCGGCGACCACCGCCACCGTGGGCGCCTCCACCCTCGTCACATCCAGGGGTGCAGGCGCCGCCGCCAGCGCCAGCACCGTCATCAGTTCAGTTGCAACAGGATTGATCACCGGAACTTCTATCGTGGAAAACGGCGGGAGACCGCTACACGGATCGGCCTCAATTCAAATTATACCCACCCTATAACCGGCGCCGCCCCGCCTGATCTGGACATCCGCCAGATAAACTTTGCTTGAGCAGGACGCCGGCTCAATAACCCATCCGCAGCACGCCCTTGGACATGCCGCCCACCTTTCCGGTGGCGATCCAGTCCAGCGAAGCCTTGAACAGCAGCAGGTGGCTCTTCTCCCACATGGCGTTGTGCGAGGCGCACCCCAGGTCGATCAGCACCTTGTCCGGCGAGCCGAGGTCCTCATAGAGCTCCCGCACCCGCGCCGGGGGCACCTGGGCGTCGTGTACGCCGGCGACCATCAGATAGGGGATGGTCATCCTGGCCACGGTGGCGCGGTTGAAGCCCCAGCTCGGCACGGACGGCGCGCGCCGCACCCCTGGCCCCCAGCCGGCGCCCACGGGATCGGAGGCCAACATCTCCGCCCAGACGGAAGCGGCGGCGGCCGGCTCGTACTGGCCCTGGCAGGGGGCCTGCCGGTCCCAGTTGGCCTTGAACTCTGCCTCGCTCTGCACCGTCATCGGCGCGGCCTGGGCGGGCAGCGGATCAGGCGCCGTCGTGGGCATCTCGCGGTTATAGGCCGGCGCCAGCACCACCAGCCGCGCCACCTTGCCCGGATTGGCCAGGGCGTAGCCGAAGCTGCGCGGCCCGCCCTGCGACCAGGCGACGATGGACACCTTGTCCACGCCGCGCAGCTTCAGCAGGGCGTCCACCACGCCCGCGATGTCGGTCCAGTCCGAGCCCATGGTGGTGATGGGTCCCTTGAAGCTGGCCGGGCACGGGGCGGGGATGGTCTTGGGGACGAAGGCCGCCTGCGCCGCCGCAGGGGTGTTGCAGGGGTCGGCCATCGGCGGCGGGCGGACCGATCGGCCGTAGCCCTCCATATCCATGGCGAACACGTCGAAGCCGGCGCGGGCGAGATAGGCCATCCAGCTATAGTCGGCGTGCGGCACGTCGAAGGACACCTCCGCCGGGGTGCCGGCGCCGTGCACGAACAGCACCACCCCCTTGGGCTTGGGGTCGCCCGGCAGGCGCACCTCGCGCACATAGAGGCGGGCGTCCTGGCCGGCCATCCCGGGGGCGGTGGACTTGACGGTGACATAGTGGTCGGTGCGCACCACGTCCGGGCGCGGGGCCGCCGCGCCCCCGAAGATGAGCGCCAGCGCCGCCGCCGACACCTTGATCGCCTGTTTCATGCCGTTTCCCCCGGTCGTTGCAGGCAGGCTAGACCTGCTCGGCCGGGGGCGGCAATGCGGATGCTCTATTCGGTCTTCAGCCGCTGCTTGCCGGTGGCGGCGTCGATGTAGACGCGGTTGTTCTCGCAGACGTACTCGCGCATCTCGTAGTCGGGATATTTCCGGTTGCGGATGGTGAAGGTCCAGGGGCCGGTCAGATACTCCGGATCGACGATGGTCACCTGGTCCTCCAGGATGTCCCCCACCCGCTTGATCCGCTCGGTGATGCGGCGGTTGGGGGAATGGGGCACGTCGCGATAGCGGGCGTTCTCCTTCACCGCCACCGTATCGACCACCAGGGTGTCGCCTTCCCACTTGCCCACGGAGCGGCCGAAGTAGCTGGGCTCGGTGTCGTCGGCGGGGGTCTGCGCCTTGCCGAGGTAGATGCGGCGGGTCTGGTTGAACAGCTCGGCGACGATGGTCACCTGGCCGGGGGTCTCCAGCACCTCGATCGGGAAGATGGCGTTCATCATCGAGGGGACCCCCGTGGGCAGGCAGGCCACCCAATCCTCGAACGGGGGCTCGCCGCGAGCCTCCTTCTCCTGGGCCAGCTTGGCGCGGGCGCGCCACTCGGTCAGGTATTGCGGCTTCAGCGGCGGCTCGACGCCGCCCCCGGCCTGGGCGCTGCGGGCGCCCGAGCCCTGGGTGTCATTGGCGGCGGGTGCGGCGCGCATGCCGGCCGATATCCAGGTTCCGGTGAGGCTGCCCTGCTGGGCGAAGGCCGCGCCGGCGAGCACGGCAGCCAGGGCCCCGCCCGCGGCGGCGGCGGTTGCAAGTTTCCACATGATGTCTGTCTTTCCGGGCCTAGAGGGGGATCGCCGCCTTGCCGGCGGGGCCCCCGTTGTCGAAGATCCGGCCGTCGGACAGCTTGATCCCCTTCAGCAGGGCGCCGGGATCGCCATTGCGCAGGGGCGCGACCACCACGGTCAGCTTGTCCCCCGGCTTGACCATGTTGAACTTCCACCCGGCCCTGGCGAGGATGCCGGGGCTGGCGCATTCGATGGTGAAGTGATCAACCTTGGCCGATCCCGGGTCGTTCTGCAGCTCGATATAGACGTGGGGATTGGTCCACTGGAACTTGGTGACCGTCCCCGTCACCTTGAGCTGGTTCTCGCTGTCATACATGGCGAAGGAATGGTGAGCCGCCACGGGGACCGACGCCGCCAGGGCCGCAGCCCCCGCGAGGGCCGTCGCCAGCCCGATCTTGATACGCTTCGAAAGCATCGCCTACTCCATCTGCAGACCGCCCTTGAGACGGCTCTTCTACTTGTGAAACCTGCCGACACGCCCAGGGTGGGCGCGCCTTATCTCATCATCTCTTCCGTGTATTCGTCGCCATCGTCGGCCTGGCCCAGCCGTCGGCGTAGCTGGCCGACCATGTGCGGGTCAGGCGCACCGACTTCAGCTTCCAGGCGCCGGCGTCCAGCACCGCCTCGTCCTCGTAGAGGCCGGCCCCCCAGCGCCCCTCGCCGCCGGACCGGCCCGACATCTCGAACAGCCGCGCGCGCACCCGGGCCGAGCGGCCGTCGGCGGCCACCTGGATCACCGGCTGCATGACGAGATGGTTCAGGAGCTGGCCTTCCGGCATGCCGTCCGCCCCGAACTTGGCGCGCAGGAAACCCCGCGCCTTTTCCCTGCCGGTCGCGACGCCCTGCCAGTCCAGGGACAGGGCGGCGTTGGCGGTCAGCAGGCCGGTCAGGCCGTCCCAGTCGTACTCGTCCATGTAGTAGCCATAGGCGCTGGTCAGGTTCTCCACCGCGTCGTAGGCGGCGGCCCGGCGCATCTGCACTTCAGCGGGCGGCAGGGCCGCACGAACCTGGGCGGGCGACAGCGCCTTGGGGGCCGGCGGCTTGGCGTCGGCGAAGGCTGCCACCGCATCGGCCATCTTCGCCGCGGGGGCGCCCTCCGGATACTGGGTCGGCTTGCCGGTGACCGGATTGACGAAATGCAGGGGCGGGAAATAGCCCTTCGGATAGATTTCGTAGACCTCGCTCGGCGGGCGGTCGGGGGGCAGGGCCGCGCTCGGCCCCGGCGCGGGCTGCGCGTCCTTGCCCCAGCCCAGGGCCGCGTCGGCGACCATGCGCGGATAGAAGTGGACCGACTGGATCTTCCAGGCGCCGCCCCGCTTCACATAGGTGTTCTCGTAGAGCCCCTGCATGACCCGGCCCTTGCCGTCGCCGGAGCCGGTCAGGATCAGTTCGTCCCCGCGGGCCTTGGCCGTGCGGCCGTCGGCTGAGACAGTGACGAGGGCGCCGAAGTTGACGTGGTCGTTGACCTCCCCCGGCTTCAGCCCCTGCGGCCCGTTCAGCTCCAGCGCCTTGCGGATGCGGGCGGGGCCGACATAGACCCCCTGCTGCGCGAACTCATAGGTGGCGTCGTCGGCGAACAGGGCCGCGGCCTGATCCCACTGCTTGCGGTCGATCAGCAGGCCGTAGGCGTCCTGCAGGCTCTCGATCTCGGCCTGATCGTTCAGGCGGGTGATGCGCTGCATCAGGCCGCCCACGTCGACGCTCCCGCCCGCGCCGCCGCCCGCCCCCGCCGTGTCCAACAGGCCGACCGTGGCGGGCTGGTAGTGGTAGGGGAAGACGCATTTGGTCAGATAGCCCTCGCACGGCTCCCCGTGCGGACGGGCCGGCGGGTGCGGCAGGCGCGAGAAGAGCGAGGCGGGGGCCGGCGCGCCAGGGGCCCGCGGCGGCGGGGTCCGCACCTGGGTCCATCCGCCGGCATAGGCGCCGCCGAACTCCGAATGGGTGCGCAGCTCGGCGATCTTCCAGACGCCGTCTTCCTTGACGTACTTGTCCTCGTAGAGCATCCCGTTCCACGAGGCGAGGCCGCTGGTCGCCCCCAGCATCGCGAAGACTTTCCAGCGGCCGAGGGCGCTCTTGCCGTCCGGCGCCAAGGTGATCACCGGCTGGAAACTGATGTGCGGCATCAGCCGGCCGTTCTCGACCCCCAGGATTCCCCGGCCGTTATTGTCGAGGAAGTGCGGCCAGAGGTTCTTCTTGCCGATGAACACGCCGGCCGGATAGTCCCCCACCGCGTCCTCGGTGAACAGCTCGATCAGGTCCCGCCACAGGCCGAGCTCCAGGTACTGGCTATAGGCCCGCTTCAGCCGCTTGATCGCGCGCACGTCCTCCGCCCGCTCGACCTCCACGGCGAGGCGGGCGAGCCGCGCCCCCTGCCCATCGGCAGCGTCGGCGACACCCACCGACAGGCCGGACAGGGCGAGGAGCGACACCTGGGCCCCGAGGAATCCCCGCCGGTCCAGGGCGGTCCCGGTCTCGTCGGCCTTCGTCGACCCCATGCGCTGTTCCCTCGACCGGCCGAACGCGCAAATCTTGCTTTTGGAAATACTCATTCGACCCCCCTACCTGTTCTGGTTTTGTCGCGCCTTTAGCATGAGGTCGAATGAAGCGAAAGCCGAACACTACATATCTCCGGCTAGCGACGTTAGATTGCCGCATCAATTCAACTGACAGCGCCGGACTTCATGGAAAATTCCAGACCAACAACTATCGAGAACATCGCAAAGGCGAAACATTGCTGCATGGCGACTACGTGAAGCCCGCCCCACAGATTCGCCTCGCCCCTGCCCCATCACCTCCGGTCGAGGCCCAGGTTCGATGGCAAAGCAAACCATTTGCCATCTCCCCATTTGTGCGCTTAGCTGCGCTCAATAATGTTATGGGGAGGTTCTATTATGACGAAGCGGAATGCCCGCCTCACGGCCCTGCTGTGCGGCGTCGCGGCGGTTTGGGCCGGTCAGGCCAGCGCGCAGGACAGCGCCACGGTGGACGAGGTGGTCGTCACCGGCTCCTTCATCAAGCGGTCGGAGGGCTTCCCCTCCTCCTCGCCGGTGGACGTGCTGAGCAAGGAGGATCTGGCGGTTCGCGCGCCGATGAACCTCGCCAACTTCCTGGCCGACCTGCCGGCCAACTTCGGCTCCACCTTCTCCACCGGCCGGGCGCTGGGGGGCGGTGAGCGGGGGACCGGCACCATCAACCTGCGCGGCCTCGGCAACGCGGCGACCCTCGTCTTGATGAACGGTCACCGCCAGACCCAGGTGGCCGACGCCTCCACCAACATCATCGACGTCAACAGCCTCGTGCCCGACATCATGATCGAGCGCTTCGAGGTGCTGAAGGACGGCGCCTCGGCCCTCTACGGCACCGACGCGGTGGCCGGGGTGGTGAACGTCATCACCCGCGACAACTTCCAGGGCCTGCGCATCACCGCCCAGGGCAACAGCTTCACCAACATGGGCAAGGGCGACCGCAACGTGCAGGTCCTGGCCGGGGTGAAGGGGGACAAGGGCCGCATCGTCGGCGCCTTCGGCTTCTTCGACCAGGACCTTATCGCCTCGACCTTCGCCTCGCCGCAGATCCACGACGACCAGCGCAACCTGCGCTACACGATCGACAACTACTTCCCCGGCATCTACGCGGTGCCGACCCGCGGGGCGAACGGGGCCCTGACCACCGCCACCCGCCGGGTGCTGGACCCCACCTGCGGCCTGATCCAGGGCACCACCGCGGCCCTGCCGCGGACGGCGACCGCCCTGCCGACGCCCCTGGCGCCGGGGTCGGCCTCGGCCACCACCTGCTCGGCCAGCTTCTTCGACGACAACGCCCTGCAGTCGGGCCTGCGCCGCTACCAGGCCTTCGTGCGCGGCACCTATGAGTTCAACGACCGCCTGCGCTTCACCGGCGAGGTCGGCTATTCGGACACCCACACCGAGACCACCTACACGGTCGGCGAAACCCTGGCGGTGCCGATCACCATCCCCGGCCACAACCCGGGCAACATCTTCCGCGCGGTGAACGCCGCCGGTCAGGCCCTCTATGCGGTGTCCAGCGGCGTCTCGGCCGGCTACGCCCGCGACGGCGCCACCGTCTTCCTGCCCCAGCGCGACGCGCAGGGGCGGGTGGTGCTGGCCCCCAACCCCACCGATCCCAGCTCCGGCATCCCCTTCTATGAAGACGTGCTGCTGAACCCCGCCGCGGGGCGCCTGCTCGGCTCCCAGTGCGGCCTGCCCACCGGCAACACCATGGCCCTGGGCGAGTGCGCCAAGACGCGGCCGTCCCTGTCGGACAACACGGTCTTCACCGCCGCCGGCTACTTCGAAGGCAGCTTCGGGGCGAACTGGGACTTCAACGCCGGCCTGACCTACAGCAAGTACGACATCGCCACCAACAACACTCCCGGCATGGCGCTGACCAACAACCTGATCGCGGCCCTGAACGGCCTCGGCGGGCCGTCCTGCCCGCAGGCCAACGGCACGGGCGCCACCGCCCAGCGCGGCCAGGGCAACTGCAGCTACTTCAACCCCTTCGGCAACTCGGTGTTCGCCACCGCCGCGGGCGATCCCAAGGCCAACAGCCAGGGGATCATCGACTGGGTGCTGCCGCTTCTCACCGACCGCTATCAGTCCGACCTGACGGTGGCCGAGGCGCGGGTCAGCAACGGCTCCCTGTTCGCCCTGCCCGCCGGCAATCTCGGCGTCGCCGCAGGCGTGCAGTTCCGCCGCGCGGGCCTCATCGGCGACTACGACGTGAACCGCAACAACGGCAACACCACCAACCTGAACACCGCCTCCGACTATGACCAGTCGCAGAGCACCTACGCGGTGTTCGGCGAACTGAACGTGCCCCTGGTCAAGAACGACCTCGGCTACCTCGAGGCGTCCGCGGCCCTGCGCTACGAAAAGATCGGCTCCGACCTCAACACCACCAACCCCAAGGTCGGCCTGCTGTTCACCTCCAACGACAACCGGATCGTGCTGCGCGGGTCCTACGGCACCTCCTTCGTGGCGCCGTCCCTGTTCCAGTTGTTCGGCAATATCGGCGCCGGCGGCGCCCTGACCGACTGCCCGGTGACCCAGAACCCGGTCTGCACCGGCGGCACCAACCTGCGGATCACCCAGATCACCACCGGCAACCCGAACCTGAAGCCCCAGACCTCGGACGCCTACAGCCTCGGCTTCACGGTGCGCCCCCTCGACGGCCTGACCGTGACGCTGGACGCCTGGCGCTACAAGTTCAAGGACCTGATCACCACCGAGGCCGCCAACAACGTGGTGCGCGCCGATCCCACCGGCGCCCTGACCGGCAAGGTCATCCGCAACCCGTCCACCAATCAGGTGGCGGTGGTCTATGTGCAGTTCACCAACGCCGCGGTGCTGGACACCCAGGGCCTGGACTTCAGCGTCAACTACCGCCGCGACCTGAACGCCCTCGGCCGCATCGACCTCGACCTGTCGGGGACCTATCGCGACCGCTACCGCGTCACCCCCACCGCAGGCGCCACGCCCATCGAGGGCGCCGGCCAGACCAACGGCGGCGGCGGCCGGGCGCCTCTGGTGGCCAACCCGAAGTGGCGGGCCAACTTCCGCGCCACCTGGGTCAACGGACCGCATTCGGTGACCGCCCTGGTGCACTACTTCGGCAAGCTGACAGTGACGGAGGCCCCAACCTTGAGCGTCGGGACCTTCACCCCGGTCGACCTGTCCTACACCTACAACATGGACACCGGCCTCGGCCCGCTCCAGGGAGCGTCCTTCACCATCGGCGCCAACAACCTGTTCGACCAGCGGGCGCCCTACGTCCCCTACCCGGCCTTCCAGTCCTTCCTGCCCACCCTGCACGACATCCGCGGGCGCAGCGTCTGGGCGCGGGTGGCGATGAACTTCTAGGAGGTCTTCAGGTCGCGCCGGCCGGGGCGTCCGCACCCCGGCCGGCGGATCCGCGTCACATGCAAACCACTCAGTCCCTCTGGAACAACAGTCGCTTGAACGACGACGTCGCCTTCTGGCTCCGGCTGGCGGAAATGACGGTGATGAAGCGGGTGGCCGACGCGCTGCGCCCCTTCGAGCTGCGCCCTGCCCTCTACGCCGTCATGGTGCTGATCGAAGCCAACCCCGGCCGCAAGCAGCATGAGGTGGGCGAGGCCCTGCGCGTCGCCGCCTCCAACCTCGGGGTGCTGATGGAGACCCTGGCCCGCCGGGGCCTGATCGAGCGCGAACGCACCCCCGGGGACGTCCGCTCCTATGCCCTGACCCTGACCGCCGCCGGCGCCGACCTGCTGGCCGAGGTGAAGGCTGCGCTTGACCGGGTGCTGGCCGACACCGACCGCATCATCGGCGACCGCCGCGAGCCGTTCCTGGCCGTGCTGAGCGACCTCGCCGGCCACACCGCTCTCGCCCCCGACGCCTGATCCTCCTTCTCCGAGGCCCGCATGACCGACCAGAGCCACGCCGCCCACCGCCCAGGCATCTCCCGCCGCGCCGGCCTCGGCCTGCTGGGAGCGGCCCTCGCGGCCCCCGCCCTCGCCCAGCCCCGCAGCCCCGGCGCCGCGCCCTGGTCCACCGCCTGGACCGCCACCCTGCAGCGACAGGGGAGCCCGCCCTCGGTCGGAGGGCGGACCCTGAGCATTCCGGTCCGGCTCAGCGTCGGCGGCGGCGCGCTTCGCCTGCGGGTCTCCAATGAGTTCGGCGCCAAACCCCTGACCATCGGCGCGGCGTCGCTGGTGATCGGCGGCCGGCGCCTACCCCTGGCCTTCGGGGGGAAGCCCGGTCTGACCCTGCCGCCAGGGGCGCCGGCCCTGACCGATCCTGCGAGCCTCACGGTCCAGGCCCTCGACCGGGCGGAGGTCCGCCTGTTCTTGCCCGACGCCGACGTCCTGGCCGAGACCTTCCAGCGGGGGCCGGGCGCCAAGGGAATGACCATCTCGCCCCCCGGGGACTTCACCGCCGCCGAGGCGCCCCCGGCGGGCGCGGACGCCGCCCTCGCCTTCCTCAGCGCCATGGAGGTGTCGGGTCCTCGCCGTCCCGGCCTCGTCATCTTCGGGGACACCAAGTCGGCAGGGCCAGGAACCTGGCCGGATTTCCTGGTGGAGCTGACCGGCGGGCGCATCGCCGTGGCCAACCGCTCCCAATACGCCGGGCTGATGAGCCTCGGCCCGGCGGGGGACAGCGGCCTCGCCCGGTTCGACCGGGACGTGCTGACGGTGGCGGGGGCCAGCCATGTACTGATCTTCAACGGCAACAACGACCTGATCCAGCCGGGGACCATGGGCTCCGGCGGCAAGCCCCTGCTCGACCCGGCCCTGACCCAGAGCGTGGACCAGTTGATCGCGGCCCAGGCCCAGGCGGCGACGCGGGCGCGAGCGGCGGGGCTGAAGGTGGTCGGCGGCACGTGGCTGCCCTACGACGGGGTGCCCATCGAGGGCTATTCCACCCCGGAGAAGGCGGCCAAACGGATGGCGGTGAACGCCTGGATGCGGTCCAGCAAAGCCTTCGACCTTGTGATCGACTTCGAGGCCGCCCTGCGCGACCCGGCCGACCCGAAGCGGCTGGCCCTGCCGTACGATTCCGGCAATCGCTTCACCCCGTCGGAGGCGGGCTATCGCCGCATGGCCGAGGCCGCCTGGGCGAGGCTCAAGCCCCTGGCCTGACCGGCCGGCTCAGTGTCCCTCGTCGAGGAGGGACACGTGGGCCGAGACCACCCGCCAGCCGCTGTCGAACCGCACCCAGGCCTGGGTCTGTCGGCCAGGGCGCGCCGCCCCTTCGCGCTGGAACTCGGTGTTGGCGGTGGCGAAGTCGCGGCCGTAGGTGGTGATCACCGTGTTGAAGATGGCCCGCTGCGGCGAGCCGCCCACCCGGCCCTGGCGGAAGGCGGCGATGGCGTCGATGCCATAGAGGTTCTGCCCCGGGCCGAAGCGGATGGTCAGGGGGCTCTTCCAGAACAGTTCGTCCAAAGCTTCCAGGTCGTTGGCCATCAACGCGGCCTCGTAGGCCTGGAAGGCGGCGGTGACTTCGGCGAGCACGTCAGGGGCGTTGATGATCATGGGTCCCACACGGCGACGGGCATTTCAGGCGTATACAACCAGGAAAGCGGCGGGGACGGCATAGCTGAACCCCGCCTCCGGCCTCGGAAATATGCAGATCGCCTTGTTGCGGGTCAGGACGGGGCGCGGCCGCGAGCTAGCGGGCGGTCCGGTCGGCCGGCGGCGCTCCGGTTGAATTTATATCACCCGTCATCCTAGGCCTTGTGCCTAGGACCCATTCGCGCGGCGCTTTCCAATAGAGGCGGCGGCGCCGCCGCCGGCCCGTCTTCAACCCGCTCAGTCAATGGGTCCCAGGCACAAGGCCTGGGATGACGAAGATGGGTTGGGGATGGCCGAAGACCATCCCCGCCCCGGCCTCAGAACTTCACGTCGAGATTGACGCCGACGGTGCGCACCGCCTCGGGGTTCAGCACGTTGGTCCAGCCGCCGTTGTTGGCCTGCCGTCCGGCCAGGAAGAAGGTGTCGAGGGCGTTGCGGGCGAACACGCCGAGCCGGTACTTGCCGTTCGGCGAGGTGACCCCCGCGTTGAGCGCCAGCACCCCATAGCCCGGGTTGACGATGTTCGGGTCCATCGGCGTCGACAGCCACTTGGACCGGTGCAGCCACGTCGCGGTGGCGTCGAGCATGTAGCCGCCCGCGAACTGATGGGTGTAGGTGGTCGATAGCCGGTAGGTGAACTTGGAGTTGTTCACCAGGGGCGTGCCCTTGGCGTTGGTCGACGCGGTGGTGGTGCCGGGACGGATCCAGCAACCGTTGTCGCCGGTGGTGGCCTGCTTGATCGGCTCGGCCGCGTTCCAGCAGGAGGTGGCGAAGTCGGTGTAGTGGGAGTCGTTGTAGGTGAAGCCGGCCGCGAACAGCCAGTCGTCGGTCGGCCGAGCGGTGGCCTCGAACTCGATCCCCTTGGACAGCATCCCGCCGGCGTTGCCCAGCTGGAACACCGAGGGGGTCACCGCCTGGTTCAGCACGTTCACCTGGTAGTTGGTGAACTTCTGATGGAAGGCCGTGATGTTCAGGGTGATGCGGTGTTCCCACCACGAAGACTTCAGCCCGAGTTCGAACATGTCGACCTCTTCCGGCTTGATCTTGTTCAGCACATTGATGGTGGTGTCGATCAGCGGCCCCTTATACCCGTGGGCGAAGGTGCCGTAGAGCTGGATGTCCGGGGTGATGAAGTATTGCGGACCGATCCGGTAGGTGTAGCCGGTCTTGGGATAGCTGGCGAAGCCCGGGGGCTTCAGGGCGCCGCCGACCACGATCGGATAGACCCCCGCCTCCAGCAGGGTCTCCACCGAAGCGGTCACGTCGTCGTGGGTGACGCGGAAGCCGCCGTTGACCTGCAGCTTGTCGGTGAGGTGGTAGGTGCCGTCGACGAAGGCGGCGTAGCTCTTGTTGACGTTGACGGTGCGGGTCTTGCCGCCCTCGCCCGAGATGCGCACGGCCGTGCCGTAGGGGGTGTTGGGGTATAGGTAGTAGGCCTGGCCGTAGTATTCGCCGGAGCGCAGCACCTTGTTCACCGTGTCGCGCTTGTACAGGAAGACACCGCCGACATAGCTCAGCTTCTGGTCCGCCGGGGACGCGATGCGGAACTCCTGCGACAGTTGGTAACCGCTGTAGGCGTTGTTGAGGAAGCTGACCGACAGCGGCCCCGAACCGCCCGGGCCGATGAAGTGGCGCGACATGAAGCGGTAGGCGCTGATCGAGGTGAAGGTGTGCGTGCCAAGCTCGTAGTCGACCTGCAGCGAGGCGCCGCCGGCTTCGGTGTGGCGGAAGGCGTCGTCCTTCTCCACGATCTGGGAATTGGTGTCGGACGGGATGATGCCAGTGAGCAGGGCGCCGTTGCAGGGCGGCAGGTTGCGGGTCCCGAACAGGTTCACATAGGGGGTGGTCGGACCGGCCGGACCGCAGAAGGCCCAGGCCTGCGGGAAGTTGGGCTTCTCATAGACCCGGCGCACGTCGGCGCTGAACAGCACCGACAGGCCGTCCTTGGGCTTCCACAGGATCTTGCCCATCAGGCTCTTCTGCTCGCGCCCGCCCTGCTTCTGGCCGAGGGAGACGTTGTCGAACACCCCATCGCGATGCTGGAAGCCGGCGGTGAAACGGGCCGCCAGGGTGTCGCTGATCGGCACGTTGACGGTGATGTTGTTGGCGGTGTCGTTGTGCTCGCCGTAGCTGAAGTGGCCGTTGCCGCCGAACACGCCCAGCAGCGGCTTCTTGTTGGTCATGGAGACCACCCCCGCCGAGGCGTTCTTGGCGAACTGCGTCCCCTGAGGCCCGCGATAGACTTCGATGTGGTCGAGGTCGGAAATGTCGCCGCCGATGTCGTCGACAAAGCCTTGCAACACCCCGTCGATGACGAGACCCACGGACTGTTCGGTGCCGCCGTTCTGGCTGTTGGTGCCGGAGCCCCGGATATAGATGGCGTTGGCGCCCTGGATCGACACCTGGATGCTGGGCGACAGGAACTGCAGTTCGCGCGGCTCCTTGAAGCCGGCGTTGGTGAATTCGCTGGCGGGCACCGAGGTGACGGCCATGGGCACATCCTGCAACCGTTGGGTCCGCAGGGCGCCGGTGACGACAATGGCGTCCACCTCTCCGGCGGCGTCGGCGGTCGCGGCCTCGGCGGCCGTGGTGGTTTCGACGTCAGCCGCAAACGCCGGCGCGGCCAGGGCCAGCGCGCCGGTCGCCAGGGCGCTGGTGGCGAGCAGCCATGCGCTCGAACGGGAAAGTTTCATGAAAAGACCCCTCTTCTCGTCGCGACGTGGGAGGACCGCCGCGGGGTCATTGTGAGGGAATATCGTCGGATGACTTTATGATATTGATTGAAACTGCTCAAATCCGGAAGTTCAGTGCGTGTATTTTGCCGTCGATCCGATTTAAATTCAGACCTACGGGCACGATGAATACATAACCATCTCCTGATTATATTTTTGGCAGGCCGCACATATATGGACCGATCCGGGATGCGCGCGCGTTGATCTGACCATCGCTTCTCGCCACAGTTGAATAGGCGCTGATGATCGAAAATCCGGGCGCACGACGACCGCCCGAGCACTGCAAGGGGCGGTGGTGGCAGTTTTCGCACAGGCCTGACCACCTCACGGCCGACGCCCGTGACGGTATGACTGTATCCATCGCGGCAATTTATGATTTTCCTTGAAGCTGTTCCTTATCGCGGGGCATCGCGGCCTTTGGCTGCACTGACCTATCGTCGCGTGACGTGGCGCATCTGCGCTTACGAATATTCTTCAAGACGTCCAGGCGATCAGGGGCTGCGGTATGAGACACCTTGCTTCCGTTATCTGTATCGCGCTGGCCGCTGCGGGCGCGGCGGTCGCTGCCGAGCGGGGAATCGACGGACAGCTCGCCGAGATCAAGGCGAGCACTGCGGCAATCGTGGCCAAGCGGCCGGCCTTGCAACAGACCGAAGCCGCCCTCGACCGGGCGCCGGTGATCTGGCGCGTGCCCGGCGCCGGGGCGACCATCAGGGACATCCCCGAGGCGCCGGAAATGGTGGTGATCCCCGCCGGCGAATACACCATGGGCTGGAAGTTCTCCGACCCGCAGCTCTTCACCGGGACCCTCCCGATCAAGGCCGGGCTGAAGACCCGCCACCGGGTGCGCATCGCCGCCCCCTTCGCCTTCAGCAAGTATCCGGTGACCGCCGGTCAGTTCGCCAAGTTCGTGGCCGAGACCGGCTATGACGCCGGAGACGTCTGCCAGATCAGCATGGCCGGCATGACCAAGGGCAATAACTGGAAGAACCCGGGCTATCCCCAGACCGACGATCAGCCCGTGGTCTGCGTCAACACCGCCGACGCCCAGGCCTATGTGACCTGGCTCGCCAAGAAGACCGGCAAGGCCTACCGCCTGCCCACCGAGGCCGAATTCGAATACGTCGAGCGCGCCGGCGCCACCACCTACTACTGGTGGGGCGACGAGGTGGGAAAGGGCAACGGCGCCTGCAACGGCTGCGGCAGCGAATGGGACGAAAAGACCCCGCCCCCGGTCGGCAAGTTCAAGGCCAACGCCTTCGGCCTCTATGACGTCACCGGCAGCATCTGGTCGCGCACCGGCGACTGTTGGGCCGACACCTATGACGCCGCGCCCAAGGACGGGTCGGTCAACCTGATCGGAGCCTGCGATCAGGCGGTGCTGCGCGGCGGCGCCTTCCGCACCCGCGCGGCCCACCTGCGCTCCGCCGTCCGTCACCAGAGCGCCCACGCCAACCGCTACAACGACGACGGCTTCCACGTCGTCCGCACCTTCTGAGGATGACCATGAACAAGCTCGCTCTCGCCGCCGCGGCGCTCGCCCTCATGGCCGGAGCGGCGGTCCAGGCCGGCCAGCCGGCGGTGGACGCCCAGATCGCCGCCCTCAAGGCCAAGACCAAGGCCATGACGGCCAAGCTTCCCCCGCTGAAGCAGACCGAGGCCGCCCTGGACGCCCCCGCCGTCATCTGGCGCGTGCCGGGCGCGGTGACCACGCTGAAGGACGGCCCCGACGCGCCGGAGATGGTGATCATCCCTGCCGGCGAATACACCATGGGCTGGAAGGCGGCGGACGGAGTGCGCTTCAGCGACGAGGCCCTGCCCCCCGGCGCGATCACCCGTCACCGGGTGCGCATCGCCCACCCCTTCGCCATGAGCAAGACCCACGTGACCGTGGCCGAGTTCGCCAAGTTCGCGGCGGAAACCAACTACACCAAGGCCGACAAGTGCCAGGTCGCCGAGGACGGCGTCGAGCGCAAGGACAGCTGGCGCGAGCCGGGCTTCCCGCAGACCCTCAATCACCCCGTGGTCTGCGTGAATTACGAGGACTCGGTCGCCTATGCGGCGTGGCTGTCCAAGAAGACCGGCAAGACCTATCGCATTCCGTCCGACGCCGAATATGAATACGCCAACCGCGCCGGCACCACGACCACCTACTGGTGGGGGAACGAGGTCGGGGTGAACAACGCCAGCTGCGGCGGCGCCTGCGGCAGCCCGTGGGACAACAAGAGCTCGCCCCCCGTGGCCAGCTTCAAGCCCAACGCCTTCGGGCTCTATGACACCACCGGCGCGGTGTGGTCACGTACCGCCGACTGCTGGAACGAGAGCTTCGACAACGCCCCGCACGACGGCTCGGTCAACACCAAGGGCGACTGCACCAAGCGCGTGTTCCGCGGCGGCGGCTTCCGCTCCAACCCGCTGAACCTGCGCTCGGCGCTGCGCCACGGCACCGGCCACGACCGCCGCTTCAACGACGACGGCTTCCACGTGGTGCGGGTGCTGTAGTTTCGCCAAGTCCCCCGTCATCCCAGGCCTTGTGCCTGGGACCCATTCGCGCGGCGCTTCCAAGTGCAGGCGCTACGGCGCCGCATCCGCCCCCTCCGTCCCCCGCTGAGTCAATGGGTCCCAGGCACAAGGCCTGGGATGACGGCGTTGATGGGTCGCGCCCTACGATCTGGACCCCGGTCTTCACCGGGGTGAGCGGTGGGGGTTACTCCGTCACACAGGCGAAGCTCGCTGCACCGTTCTACGCCATGTGGTCCGACGGCCATAAATTACCCGCTCATCCCGGCGAATGCCGGGAACCAGATCACGGAGCGGCACGGTCGCAAGGCTTGCCCCGTGACACACCTGCCAACTCGCGCCCCACGATCTGGACCCCGGTATTCACCGGGGCGAGCGGAGAGGCTTACTCCGTCACGCAGGCGAAGCTCGCCGCATCGTTCTCCGATCCGGCGCCCTTGTACTTGGGCCAGCCGGGGTAGACGCACATGGGCCGCGAGCGGGCGGCGCCCGGGGCGCCGTCCACCGCGGTCAGCACGCCCGGCGCGCGCTTTGCCTCCACCCAGCCGTCGAGGGCGCCCAGGCCGTCGTACTTGGCGTTGAACGGGCCGAACCCGTGGCTGAGGCCGGGGACCAGATAGAAGCGCAGGAAGCTGTCGAGGTTCGCCTTGCCCTGTTTGGCCAGATGCCGCTGGTAGTAGGCGACGCTGTTATGCGGGCTGATGAAGTCGTCGATGGTCCCGTGGATCATGATGATCTTGCCCCCCTTCTTGCGGAAGGGCGCGAGGTCCACGTCGGTCACGTCCATGATGGTCCCGGACTGCTCCACCCGCGCCCGGTAGGCCTTGGGGTCGAAGGTCAGGGGATCGGTGTCGGGGTTCTTGGTGATGACGTATTTGATGGTCGCCGCGCCCGCGCTGTACAGCAGCGCATCATCGCCGGTGGGCGGATTGGTGGGGACCGGCCGCTTGCCGAAGGTCGAACCGCCGACGAACTGGGCGCCATCCAGCAGCGGCCATTTGGGGAACTCGTCCATGCCGCCGATGGCGAAGCCGGGGCGATAGGGCGAGACGATCTTCTCCACCGCGCCGATCTGGGCGTCGGACAGGCAGGCGTTCCCTGTGTCCTTGCCCCCCTCGCAGCGCAGCCTGGCCTTCACCGTGGCGATGTTGAACGCCGCGTTGCAGGCCTTGATGTTGCTGACCACCCCGTCCTTGGCCCCATCGAGGCCGTCGCAGGCGGCATAGACGGCGCCCGTGAGCAGCTTGGTCTTGGCCGGGTTCAGCCACCCCGCCCCGCCGTTGTCGTAGAGCGCCTTGCCCACGTTCCATGACGCCAGATGCAGCAGGGTCACGTTGTAGGCCGGATAGTTGGCCACCACCCCGTCGTAGTCGTTGGGATAGCGGGCGGCGGCGTCCAGCGCCTCGTGCCCGCCTTGCGAATTGCCGACGAAGTAGAACCGCCGCGGCGCCGCGCCATACCGCGCCTTGACCACGGCCACGGCCACGTCGTGCACCTTCTTGACCGACGCCTGGCCGAAGTTACGCAAGGCCTCGTCATTGAGGGCGAAGCGGCCGTCGAAGCCGGGCCCGCCCTGGTGACCGCTGTCGCTGCCGAGGGTGACATAGCCCTGCTTCAGGGGGTTGGCGACGCTGGCCGGTTGCAGGCCCGCCGCGCCCAGCCCGGTCACGAGGCTGCCGTTGTAGCCCCCGCCGCCGAGCTGCACCGCCTTGCGGTTCCAGGCGGTCGGCAGGTTGACCTGGAACTGCATCTTCGGCGCGGCCGGGTCCTTGGGGCTGACCCAGCCCTTGACCGCGCAATACTCGCCGTTCGGGTTGTCCTTGGCGTCCGCCGCGACCAGCACCGCCGCCTCCACCGCCGCGCCGGAGGTCGGCAGGCCAATGGCGGAGGGGGGCACCGACAGCCCGGCGATCCTGGCGCAGGCCTGCGCCGCATTGGCCGACGCGGCCTGGGCCGGCAAGGGCGCCGCCGCCAGAACGACAAGAGCTGTAACCACGGCCTTCATAGCGACCTCCCCCACCTCGATTGATTGGCCGCGACCTTGACCCGCGCTGCGGCGGCTGTCGAGGCGGGAGGCCCTATCCCACTCGCTCATCCCGGCGACGGCCGGGATCCAGATCATCGAGCGGGGTCGTCGACGGTTCGCACTGTGACGGACCTGCAAGCTCGCGCCTTACGATCTGGGCCCCGGTCTTCACCGGGGTGAGCGGCGGAAAGGGGGACGCCCCTCACACCCGATCCGGCTGGGTGTTCGGCTCCTGCTCGTCATCATCCAGCGGCCCCTCGCTCAAGACCTCGCCGAGGATGTGCAACTCCGGGCCGAGCCACAGGGCGCGCACGAGGTGGTCCAGGCGCTGGTTGTCGGTGTTGGGGTGCACCAGGATGCTGAGGCCCTCCCGGTTCAGGGCCAGCCACGGGACCAGGGTCGGGAACAGCGGCTTGCGGAAGGCGATCTGGAAAAAGGCCTGACTGTGCGGCCCGATGGGGGTGTCCCACCACCGGCCGAGCCTTACGCTGAACCGTTCGGCCACCCGCGCGCGCAGCCGCTCGGCGCGGTCGCGGGTCGAGGTCGGGTCATAGTAGATGTGGGCGTGCCAGCTCTGGATCAGCTCGATCGGCAACGGTTCGGGCAGGTCGTTCACGTTGGCGCTCCATCACGGGACGTCGACGACAGGTCGTGCGGCCTGTCTAGGCCAGGGGCGCCATGACTGTCGAGGCGCGGCCGCTTAAGGCCAGCGTAACGGGAAGCCCCCAAGTTGGTGGCCTCACCGGAGGCGTGTCTGTGTCTGCAATCCCCGCCAACTACACCGTTCCGGCCATCGTCAGCGCGACGCCCTCCATCAACAGCGCCGAGAACGCCGAGCGCCTCGCCAGCGTGGAGGCGCTCGGCGACATCATCCTGAGCAACGACCCGAAGGTGTCGGTCGACCAGAAGCTGGCGGCCTTCAACTCGCTCAGCAACCTCGGCGGAAAGAGTTGGCGCGACGCGGGCGCAGGGGAAGCCCTGAGCAAGGCCTATTGGCTCAAGACCGAGTCCCCCCTCGCCAAGCAGATCCAGGAGGTGGGCAACCGCTACCAGAACGCCGGCATGGCCGAGGGCCGGGCGGCGCAGGCCCGCGGCGGGGACGAGGAATGGACCGGCGGCAACCCCATCGCCGCCTTCAGCAAATTCTCCGAGGACGATCAGAAGATCCTAATGGTCGCCCTGGGCCTCAACGGCAAATACGCCAGCGTCAAGGACGCCTACGACGACTTCCAGCGGCAATCCGACGAAGCGGTGGCCAAGTATCAGGCCGGCAAGCGCGCCAAATCCGTGGAGGTGACCCTATCCGACGCGGCCAAGGCTCTGCTGGGTCCTGAAGCGGCCGCAAAAGCGTCCGGCAGCGCCGCCGAACAGGCCCTCGCCACTTTGAAGGCCGGCGGCTCCCCGACCGACAAGGGGGCGGTGGCGCTCAGGATGCTGGAAAAGGCCGCCGAGGCCCGCGCGGCGGCCAGGGCGGAAGACGCCAAGGCCGACTCCGGCCAGCCCCCGTCCCTCAGCGACGACCTCCGCGCCCTGAAAGACGGGATGAGCGCCAACTATCGATCCGGCGACACCGTGGACAAGAGCGCCTAGCCAATCCCGTCGCTCCAAGCCTCGTGCCTCGGATGACGGGGTAGACGCAGCTAAGCCAAGCTGAAGCGCCCGGCCGATTTTCGCCCTAGAGCACCGCCACCTCGTCGCCCACGGACGCGAAGGTCCTGGCCAGCCTCGGGTCGCGCGGGCCGCAGCCGTAGACCCCGGCGTATATCTGCGAAACCCAGCCATAGACCGCGTCGCGGGCGACCCTGTCGCCCTCCACCCCGCACACCATCAGGTGCATGGGCTCCATGGCCTCCGCGCCGGGAAGCGGCAGGATATATCCGAGGCCCGCGAGGTCCTTGAAGCCGAGGCGGCGATAGAAGCGTTTGCGCTTCCGCCGGACGTCCAGGTCCGGCGCATCCCAATCGTCCGCCTCCACCTCGGCCAGCAGCACCCCCGCCCCCTCCTCCCGCAAGACGTCGGCCTGGACGCAGCGGCACAGATCCCCCCCGATACCGCGCGCCCGGTGTTCGCGGTGGATCGCCATATATTCCAGCAGGAAAAAGCCCTGCCCGCCGAACAGCACGGCGAAGCCCAGAATCTGGCCGCCTTCCCGCGCCACGAAGATGCTGTAGCGTGGGCTCCCGAACGCCTCGGCCAGGAAGCTGGTCGCGCGGCGCTCCGCCGGCGGAATCGCCTCCTCATAGATGCGCCCGATGGCGGCGATCTCTTCGGCGCCCGGGCGCACCAGGCGCGCAAACTCGAGGGGGGCGGAGGCGTCGTCGTGGGGCGGCAAATGGGAGCCTTGGGCAGCGGGGCGAACCGCCCCAACCTTCCACGGCCGCCCCCGGAGGAAAACAGCCAATGGCGAAAGACGATCGCACCAGGACCATTCCCAGGCGGACGCAGGAATCCGCGGCCATGCTGGCGGAGGTCAAGCGCGCGATGGCGATCACCGCCGCCCTCAACCGCCTGACATTCAACGATGCCGACGACGTCCGGGCCTTGTTCAGCGAGCTTATCGGCAGGCCGGTGGACGCAAGCTTCGTCCTGATCCCGCCGTTCTACGCCACCGGCGGCGCCGACACCCGCGTCGGACGCAACGTGTTCGTAAATCAGAACTGCACCTTCTACGACCTCGGCGGCCTCGACATCGGCGACGAGGTGATGATCGGGCCGAACGTCAGCCTCATCACGTCGGGCCATCCCGTCCCGCCCGCCCAGCGGCGCGCCTCGGTGGTCGCCAAACCCATCGTGATCGAGAAAAACGTCTGGATCGGCGCCGGCGCCACCATCATCGGCGGCGTGACGATCGGCGAGAATTCGGTCGTCGCAGCCGGCTCCGTCGTCACCAAGGACATCCCGCCGAACACGCTCGCCGGCGGCGCCCCGGCATGGGTCATTCGCTCGATCGTAGAGTGAGAAGCGCCGGCGCCGGAGGGGAAACCGCATCTTGGCTGAAGCTTAGAAGCGGACCCGTACAATGTCGCTGATGGGTGGTTTGCGGACGCTACAGCTTCACTCGCATTGGATGGTGCGGATTGCGCCGGATGAACTCGTCCACCTCGCGAAGATTAGTCGGCAACGGTTCTGCATTGGGGTGGCTGCGATAGCTCCAAAACCGAAACCCTACGCTCCACAACCGGTGGACCTTCTCCCACTGACCAGCGTCATCATTGGCGGGGGTTTTGAACGAGCGGCCCATCATGGCCAGTTCACCCCGGCACTCGGGGCATTTGTGCTCGACGTCACCACCACGCTTCCACGACTTTCGGCAACGAAAGCATGCGTAGGCGATGAGATAGGCGGGTCCTCGATGGGAAGGCGGAACCTTTGGAGACGGCACTTTACGATTGCCGACTGCCCGACGCAGTTCCATGCGTTCATGCTTATTCAGCGGCTCGCTCATTTGGTGACTTTGGATTAGGCGCCAGATTTTCGCAACGGGTGGTTGCGGCCGTTGCTCCCGGTGCCGACCCGGTTAAGCTAGGCCATGGCTCAGTATCTCCCCGAGTTCGGCGGGACGTATCTAGAAGACAGCTACTTCCTTGGGCTGGTCGCCGAAGGGCGCAATCTGCGCGCGCGAATGTTGTTCGTTCTGACTGTGGATCATCCTGCTTTCTCGATGCCCTCTCCCATCGAAGGGCGGTGCTATCGCGAAGGAAGCATCCTGGCGAGGGAGGCGAAGATCGTCAGTTGGCAACCTGGTAAACCATCCGTTTCGAAAAACCCCGACGGCACCCACGACTTCGGCGACCTACAGTTATTCCAGGTCTCGCCGACACGGTTCCGTATCGTAACGGGGTGGTTCGACACGGTGTTGGAAATTGCGGATCTCTCAGTCGAAATCCCTTGAGCAGAGGCGTTCCGAAGCGCCCATAAGCGGACGTCACCAACGTCCGAGATGGGTCGCCTACGGACGTTAGATTAACCCCCGCCAAGCGACATTTCCGACCTCAAGTCATTGGGGCGATACGCGGCGGGGCCAGCGGCCGCCCTCGGCTCGAAGCCCGTCCAGATTGAAGAGGTCCTCGGCGCACGCACCAGATGTAGCTCCGCGCCGGAGATGGCGCTATCGTCCGCCTCAAGATCCCGGGTCTACACGGGTGTTACAGGGTGGGACGCCATGAGAAGACAGTGTCGCTGGTTCTTTTTTGCGTTGCTTGTTCCAGTCTTCTTCCTCGCCAGCGTATTCGGCGCCGCCGAAGCGGCTCAGGCGCAAAGTTCGCCGGCGGGCAAGCAGGAGCTGTGGTCCAATCCCGCCACCTGGCCAGGCCGGAAACTGCCCCGCGCGGGCGACACCGTCACCATCGAAAAAGGCAAGGACGTGCTCCTCGACGTCAGTCCGCCGGCGCTGAACGGCCTGCATGTCAACGGCAGGCTCAGCTTCGCGGACAACCGCGACCTCGAACTGACCACCGAATGGATCATGCTGCACGGAGAGCTGGCCATCGGCAGCGAAGCCAAGCCGCACACGCGCAGGGCGACCATCACCCTCACCGACAAGGTCACCGGTGAAGCGATGGCGGGCATGGGCGACCGCGGCATCATGATCATGGGCGGAACCCTGAACCTTCACGGAGATCGGAAGAACACCTGGAGCAAGCTCGCCAGGACAGCCCCGGCAGGCAGCCGCTCGATCCAGGTCCTGAACGCCGCCGGCTGGCGCGTCGGCGACGAGATTGTCCTCGCCTCGACGGATTTCGATCCCCGGCAGGCGGAGCGGCGAACCATTGCCGCCGTGAAGGGCGCCGCCGTCACGCTCGACAAGCCGCTGGAGTATATGCACTTCGGCAAGATCACCTTCGACGTGGATGAGCGCGGCGAAGTCGGTTTGCTGACGCGCAATATCCGCATCCAGGCTTCGCCCGACGCCGCCCAGTCCTATTTCGGCGGGCATGTGATGGCGATGGTCGGGAGCAAGATGTTCGTCGAGGGCGTCGAGTTCAACCGCATGGGCCAGCACCTGACCCTCGCCCGTTACCCGATCCATTGGCACGTGAACGGCGACGCCAACGGCCAGTACATCCGCAATTCTGCGATCCACGACACCTACAACCGCTGCGTGACCGTGCATGGCACGCATAACCTGCGGGTCGAAAACAACGTGACCTACAATACTGTGGGCCACTGCTTCTTCATGGAAGACGGGATCGAGCACGGCAACGCCTTCGTGCACAATCTGGCGATCCAGACCAAGTGTCATCCGACGCTGCCCTGCGTCCCGACCAACCTCGCGGCGGCCGGAGAGCCCCGGGCGGGAACCAATGGCCAGGCCTCCAAGGATGTCCTGCTGCCCTCGGACAACACGGTGGCGAGTTTCTGGATCACCAATCCGGACAACATCTACCGCGACAACGTGGCCGCGGGGTCCGACGCGAACGGCTTCTGGATGTCGCTCCCCGAGCACCCGAACGGCGCCTTCGAAGGCACGGTTCTCAGCCAGTCGACCTGGCCGCGGCGAACCAAGTTCCGTGAGTTCAAGGGCAATGTCGCCCACTCCAACTACGACTCCTTCATGTTCGACCGGAACATAGCGGCCAATAACACCTTCGGGGTGACGGGCAGCTCGCAGACCGGCCGTGAAAATCCTGCTGACCCGACCAGCAAGGGACTGGACTCGGTCTTCGAGGATCTCACCGCCTACAAGAACCGCAACGGCGGCATCTGGGGCCGCGGCGAGCTGCATGTTTTCAAGAACGTGAAGCTGGCCGACAACGCCATAGGCTTTACGCACGCGTCCGGCGAATTCGGTCGTTTGGCCTTTACATCAAAGGTGGTCGACTCGTTGTTCGTGGGCGAGACCGAGAACA
>Ga0182736_1000898_pt1 | contig 35854 bp, 25 predicted proteins | sample eDN5th30CKraftBY_FD_128882 | JGI IMG/M metagenome (GOLD analysis project Ga0182736, IMG submission 128882) | Enriched backyard soil microbial communities from Emeryville, California, USA - eDNA 5th pass 30_C Kraft BY (version 2) (version 2) | ecosystem: Environmental > Terrestrial > Soil >...
CCGTCGTGATTCGCCTGATTCACGCGGATGCCGAACTGCCCTTCGCTGCCAAATCTGCGGCCGACATCGACATGCGCGCCGATCGTACCGGACGTCTCGCCATCGATCGTCACGCGCGTGAGCGGCTTGTCGTCGGCGCGCTTGAGTTGCAGATTCAGCCCGCCGCCCACCGCCGAGCCGTTCGGCGATGCGCCGTTCAGAAACGCGTTCGCGCCCTTGAACACATCGACGCGTTCGAGCGCATCCGTCGAGACGAGCTGACGCGGCGTGATGCCGTAGAGACCGTTGAGCGAGACGTCATCGCCTTGCAGCTCGAACCCGCGAATGATGTACACCTCGGAGAAGTTGCCGAAGCCGAACGCCGTACGCACCGCCGGATCGTTCGCGAGCACGTCCGAAAGCGTGCGCGCCTGCTGGTCCTCGATCAGCTTCGACGTGTACGTCGTCATGCTGAACGGCACGTCGATCATCTTTTGCTGGCCGAGCACCCCGAAATCCGCGCCGCGCGCGACCTGGCCGCCAGCGTAGGTCGGCGCGAGATCGCCGGGCAACTGTTCCTTCGACGCCTGAACCTTGACGGCGGGCAGCGTGCTCTCGGCGGGCGAATTCGCGCCTTCAGCGTTGCTTGCGCCGGACGATTGCGCGTGAGCGGACAAGGAAAACACCGCCGCGACAGCCGCGACGATGGCTACGCTCGACGCGCGACGGACGAGCGCCTTCGCAGGCGTGGCCTGCAAGGTGGAAACACGGGAAACGGGCATGAATCAGAGGAGGAACGTCGGTGTTGGTCGGTCTTCCGTCCCGGGGCGCGAATGGAATCCGGGCGGCATTGTTCTGAGCGTCGAAGCAAGCCGCGCAAGCGCGCGACAGCCCGAGGCCGTTGTGCGCCGCATTATATTGCAAATAAGAGTCGTTATCATTCCGATAACGAGAGATTTGTCGGAACGCAACGTCTGACGCGCGTCAGGCTTTTGAATCGCGCTTTATGCGAGGGTCCTCGGATTTACGAAGTCATTGAACGTGCCGACCGCGCATCGGCGACGGCAGCCGAATGACGGCGCGCCGCGCGCTTCCTGGACCAGATGATGAGCCCCGTCGCGCTGAGCACCGCGACCGCGATGCCCACGGCGCTCACGAGAATCCGTCCGCCGAGGCCGACGATGCGCCCCGAGTGCAGCGGAAACTGCGCCTGCATGAAGATGTCGCCGGCCGAGCCGCGGCCCGGAATCGTCGATCCCGCGAGCGCGCCCGTCTGGGCGTTGTAGTACAGCCAGGCGTTGCCGAGACCGACGTCGCCGTGATCGTGCCCCGGCGCGAAGAAACCGACGCCGTAAGCCTTGAACATCGGCGCGTAGTAGAGCGCGCCCGGCGGTTCGGTCAGGTTCTCGCGTTTCGCGTCGCGGGCGGCCATCTCCAGAATCTGCTCGCGCGTGGCTGGCGCCTTGCCCGGCGGGCCGGCGCGCACGAGTTCGGGGTTGTCGAGGAAAGAAGGCGAAAGCTTCGAGAACATCGATACGACCGGGCGCATCACGGGTTCGGAAAGATTCATCGAGATCGAGGTGAGCGCCATGACGAGCAGAAGGCCCCAGATCCACACGCCGCCCGAGCGATGCAGGTCGAACGTCAGCGCGTAGCCGCCGCGCTTCACGCGGAACGCGAACGACTTGCGCCACGCCTTCACGCTCGGAAACGACAGAATCAGCGCGATGCCGCTATCGAAGAACCAGAGAATGCCCACGATGCCGATGAGCCACGTGCCGATATCGAAGCCGCCGACGACCGGCAAATGCAGCGTGTAGTGCAGCTTGTAGAGGAACGGCATCAGATCGATGCGCGCGAGCGACACCGCGCCCCACATGCGCTGCGCCTGCACCTGCCCCGTCGCGGGATCGACGGCGATCTGGTTGTACGGCACGTCGAACGGCGCGTTCGTCGCCGGATTCGTGCGCGGCATCACCATCATCTGCGCGGTGTGCCCCGGCTCGATGCCGAGCGGCAGGTACGTCACCTCGACGCGCGGATCGGCCGCTTCGACGCGCCGCGCGAGTTCGAGCGGCGGAAGCGCGGGCGCATCGGTGCGCGCGTTGAAGAACGACGGATTCAGCAGCGCGTCGATCTCGTGATCCCACGCGATGATCGCGCCGGTCAGACCCGAGACGAAGAGAAAGAGCGCGGTCGCGACGCCGAGCCAGCGATGCAGGCGAACCAGAACCGGCCTCATGCCCGCTCCTCGGAGCGATAGTCGTGCGCGACGGCGATCATCTTTTCGACGTGATGTAAATAGGAATTGTTCGCAATTCTATCGACGACTGATCGGCCACACAAGCTTCTCGTAAGCTGCTTACCATTTTTTGTCACGAATCCGTGCCGACAGTGGAGCAAAAGTTTACAAGCTCGCGATGTTCAGGGCAGAATGCCGTCGCCAGATAATGCGAACGATTCGCATTTAAAACAACTTCAAACGACGACGGACAGACCATGAAATCAGCGACGCGCTCGCGCGCATTCCCGGCCACATCGACGATGCGGCCTTCGACCCTCGCCGCCCTGCTGCTCTTCGCGATGAGCCAGTCCGCGATGGCGCAAGGCAGCGACGGCGCGCAAGCCGCCGATCAACCCCACGAGGCGTCGCTGCCGGCGGTGTCCGTCACCGCGTCGCAGGACACGCTGCAGCATCTGCGCGACGACGTGTCGAGCGGCGCGCTCGGCTCGCGCACGCAACTGGAGACGCCCTTCTCGACGACGATCGTCACCGGCGAGGAGCTCGCCGACCGGCAGGCCAACAAGCTCGGCGACGTCTTCGCGCAGGACGCTTCCGTGTCGGACAACAGCAATCCGTACAACGCGTGGGCGAGCTACATCACCGTGCGCGGCATGCAGCTCGACTGGCAGAACGGCTTCAAGCTCGACGGCCAGCCGTACAACGGTTACGGCATCACGATGCCTTACGAGCAGCTCGAAAGCGTCGAACTGCTGAAAGGGCTGTCGGGCTTCATGTACGGCTTCGGCGCGCCGGGTGGCGTCGTGAACTACGTGACGAAAAAGCCGCCCGCGACCGAAAAGCAGATCGCGAGCGTCGATGTCGGCTATCGCTCGACGTCGGTCTGGACCGAGCATCTTGATCTCGGCGGGCGCGTCGGCCCGGACAGCGTGGTCGGCTACCGCTTCAACGCGACGCACGAGGAAGGCAAGACGTACAACGACGGCAACGTGCGGCGCGATTCCTTCTCGCTCGCCGCCGACGCGCGCCTGACCCGCGATCTCACCGCGACCTTCGGCGCGCTGTATCAGGAGCGGCATGCGTCCGGCATCACGACGGCGATTTCGACCGCGCGATATACCGGCACGTCGCTGCCGGCGACGCTGTCCGGCGGCAGCAGCACGCTGCAGACGCCCGATCAGCATCTGAACACCAACCTGCAGATCTACACCGCCGGCCTGCATTACAACCTGAGCCCGGACTGGACGCTCTCGGCGACGTACAGCTTCAGCAAGAGCACGCGCTATCGCAACGAAGGCACTTGGTATCTGCTCGATCAGGCAGGCGATTACGACGACTATCGCTTCGAAGGCAAGGAAGGGCATCAGCTGAACACGTTCCGCGTGATGGCCGAAGGTCTCGTGAAGACGGGACCGCTCAGGCATCAGCTCGTGTTCGGCGCTGATTACCAGAAGCAGACGACCGACTACGGCGCGAACTCCTTCTATGCGCAGCTCGGCACGGGCAATCTCTATCAGCCGAACGTGAATCGTTACGACAGCTCCGGCTTCTACACCTATCGCGCCGCCGACGTCACGCAGAAGGCGCTGTTCGCGAGCGACACGATCGCGCTGACCGAGCGCTGGTCCGTGCTCGGCGGCCTGCGCTACACGAACTACGAGCAGCACGGTTACGGCCTCGACGGCAGCACGTCGTCGACGTACACGCAAAACGGCGTGCTCACGCCAACCGTCGCGCTGATGTACAAACTCACGCCGGGCACGACGCTCTATGCGAGCTATGTCGAATCGCTCGAAGCGGGCAACGTCGTCGGCGACACCTATGCGAACGCCGGGCAATTGCTCAAGCCGCTGCGCAGCAAGCAATACGAAGTCGGCGTGAAGAGCCAGAACGCACGCTGGAGCGCGACGGCCGCGCTGTTCCGCATCGAGCGCGGCGCGCAGTATGCCAACAGCGACAACGTCTTCGTCGAGGACGGCGAGTCGATCTTTCAGGGTGCCGAAGCGGGCGCGGACGTGCGTCTCGGCCGGGACTGGACCGTCGGCGCCGATCTGATGTGGATCGCGACGCACTACGAGAAAGGCTCGACCAACAACGGCAATCGCGTCGCGGGCGCGCCGGGATTCGTCGCGGCGGCGCACGTGAATTACGCGGTGCCCGTCGTTCCGGGCCTGACGCTCGGCGCCGATGCGAAATTCACCGGCAACACGAGCCTCAGTCCGTCCGGCGACATCAAGGTGCCGGGCTATCTGGTGATGAACCTCGGCGCCACCTACACGACGCGCATCGCCGGACATAACGTCGGGCTGCGCGCGGCTATCGACAATCTGACGAATCGCCGTTACTGGGAATTCCAGTATGCCGATTACATCCAGCCGGGCGAGCCGCGCACGCTCTCGCTCAACGCGCGCGTCGAATTCTGATCCTTGCCGCGCGACATGCCTTGAAATAACTGGTCCGAGAGGCCCGCCCCTTGTGCCGCAAGGCTTGGCGGGCGGGCCGTGACATTCCGTGAAATAGTTTGCGCGTGGTTTTTAACCGGGCCGATCGCCACAATGGGTTCATTCGCAACCACCCACCAAGGCGAACAATCATGGAACTGGAACTGCTCGGAAAAATCTCGATGTACGTGATGGGCATCGTCCTCACCGCGTCGCTGCTCGAGGCCGTCGTCCTGCATTTCAAGTACAAGGGCACCGACAAGGCGTTCGACTGGCACGAGACCTGGATCTCGCTCGTCGATCTCGTCGGCCGCAAGCTCCTCGCGTTCCTGCCGCTCTCGCTCGCGACGCCCGTCTTCAACTTCGCGTGGGAGCATCGCATCCACACGGTCACGACGAACACGGCGCTCACGCTGTTCCTGCTCTTCATCGGACAGGAGTTCTGCTACTACTGGTATCACCGCGCGTCGCACACGATCCGCTTCTTCTGGGCGAATCACGCGGTGCATCATTCGCCGAACCAGTTGACGCTGTCGTCGGCGTATCGGTTGGGCTGGACCACCAAGATCGCGGGCTCGGCCATCTTCTTCACTCCGCTCGTGTGGTTCGGCGTGAAGCCCGACGTGGTGCTCGCGGTCGTGTCGATCAACCTCCTCTATCAGTTCTGGCTGCACGCAACGTGGATTCCGAAGCTCGGCTGGCTCGAATATGTGTTCAACACGCCGTCGGCGCATCGTGTGCACCATGCATCGAACGCGACATATCTCGATGCGAACTTCGGCGGCGTGCTCGTCATCTTCGATCGCCTGTTCGGAACGTACGTGGAAGAGCGCGCCGATGAGCCGTGTGTCTACGGCCTGACGACGCCGGTGACGTCGCATAACCCGATCGTCGTCGAGATGCAGCACTGGGTCAGCCTCGCGAAGGACATGTACAACGCGAAGAGCGTGTCGGATGCGGTCGGCTTCCTGCTGCGTCCTCCGGGCTGGCTGCCGAACGGCGAAGGCGACACCACCGAAGAATTGCAGAAGCGCGCCAAGTCGATCGAACAACAACCGGCCCACGCGGGCCGATAACGAAAGCCTCGCAGCGGTACTTTCGAATCCCGATGTCCGGTTCAGCGCCGGCATCGGGTTTTTTCATTTGCGGCGCTGGATCGTCGCAGCCGCCGCGCCCGCCGCCGCAAACGCACACGCGGCGGAGAGCGCGGCGACGGCGCGCAACGCATCGGCGATGGCATCGGCTTGCGCGCGGGCGAGCGGCGCCGATGACGCTTCGGACTTCGGCTGGGCGTCCAGCGCGCGCATGCTGTCGCGCGGTACATGCAGCCGATCGAGCCGCGCCGACAAAGCCGCGTCGTGCGACCACACGAACACGATGCCGAGCACCGCGATCGCGAGCAGGCTCGCCACGCGCGCGACCGCGTTGTTGATGCCCGACGCGATGCCCGCGCGCTCGCTTCCCGCCGATGCCATCACGGTCGTCGTCAGCGGCGCGACGGTGATCGTCATGCCGAGCCCGAGCACGACGAGCGCTGGCAGAAAGCCCATCCAGTAGCTGCCCGCGACGAACGGCAGCGCGAGCATCGCGAAGCCCAGACCCGCCACGCACGGACCGGCGATCAGGAGCGCACGCGCGCCGAAGCGGCTCGTCAGCCCGCCCGTGAAACGCGACAGCAAACCGATGATGAGCGGCATCGGCAACACCGCCGCGCCCGCTTCCGTCGCGGTGAAACCGTATGCGCGAATCAGCGTGTACGGCAGGAAAAACAGCACGCCGCCGAGCCCGAAGTACAGCAGCAGCGTGACGATATTCGCGCCGCTGAAATCGCGCGAACGGAAGATGTCGAGCGGGACCATCGGATCGCGCGATTTGGCTTCGATCGCGATGAACGCGGCGAGCAGCACGATGCCCGCGCCGATCATCCCGAGCACGAGCGGATCGGCGAAACCGCGCGACGGCGCTTCCGTGAGACCGTAGGTCAGCATCGCGAGGCCCGCTGCCGTGCTCGCCGCGCCGGGCCAGTCGAGGGTTGGCGGCGCGTCGGCGTCGTGGCTGTCGGGCACGGAAGCCATCGCCAGCGCGATCGTCGCGGCCGCGAGCGGCACGTTGAGGAAAAAAATCGCGCGCCACGAAATTGCATCGACGAGCCAGCCGCCCGCCGCCGGACCGACCGACGACGTGATCGCGCCGACGCCCGCCCACGTGCCGATCGCGCGGCCGCGCGCCTCGCCGTCGAATACCGCGCCGATGATCGCAAGGCTGCCCGGCACGAGCAGCGCCGCGCCGATGCCCTGCAATGCGCGCGCCGCGATCAGCCAGCCCGTGCCCGGCGCGAAGCCGCACGCCGCCGACGCGACCGTGAAGATCGCGACGCCCGCGACGAACACCTTGCGCCGTCCGAGCTTGTCGCCCATCGCGCCGCCGACCAGCACGAGCGCGCCCAGAAACAGCAGATACGCGTTGACGACCCACTGCATCGCCGCAATGCTCGCGCCGAGCTCGCTCTGGATCGACGGCAGCGCGACGTTGACGACCGAGCCGTCGATGAACGCCATGCTCGATCCGAGAATCGTCGCGGACAGCGCGAGGCGCTTGCGATGGCACGGCTGATCGGCGGCGACGGGTTGCGCGCGGATCGCGAGTTCGTCGCAAGGACTCACGGGCGAGGCGACGGCGTGCACGCGTTGCGGGCTGTTCAATGGCGCTCCTGGTCGACGAATCCGCGGATAGAAGAGGCTAACCGGTTCTGCATTTTCACGCCCGCGACGTGGTTGGCACGCTCGCGCGCACGCCCCGGCCCGGCGAGTTAAGCTAATTGCTTCACTCGCATCGAGATGCCGCCATGAGTCGAACAGACGGAGTCGCGCAAAGCCGATGGCTCGTAGATGCGCGCGAGGAAATCGCCGCCGCGCTTCGGACTTCCGATGAAGCCTGGCTTCACGACATGAGCATGCGCTGGGGTTGCCGTCTCGCGATGCTCGTCGCGGATTTCGGCGTGCGCGTGATGCTGCGTGAGGAAGGCGTCGTCATGAAGCTCGAGCCGCCGCCGGAGGTCGACAGCGCGCTCATCGAGTTCTGCGAAGGGAAGGCCGATTCGCTCGCGCGCGCCGCGTGGATCAAGCTGTCGAAGTTCGAAGAGCACGCGATCGCCGTGCTCGAAGCGAGCGCGCTCATTCAGGGCGATGCGCAATGCACCGCCTGCCGCGAAACCATTCTCGCGTGGCGTCAGATGCTCATCGCCGCGAACGAGTGGCCGCGCGAGGAAGCCGATCCGTACATCAGCCACGCCTGCCGGCCGATATTGAAGCAGTTCATGAATCTCGCGTCGTGCGCGACGGACGGGCATCAGTTCGAGCTCGCGCGCGCAGGCGATTATGAAGAGACATGGCGCGAGTTCGAGAACTTCTGTTCCGATGAAGATGCGCCGCCCGTGACCGGCTGGGGCCGCAAGTATCGGCATCGGGCAAACGCATTGCCGATGCCTCGTGCGTTCGAAGTCAGAACCGGTGCCGCAAGCCGACCGTCGCTTCGACCTGATTGCTCGTCGACGATGGCGCCGTGAGGCCGTTGATCCACGCCACACCCAATGGTGAATTGGCGCTGGCGCTCACGCCTTGCCATACGCCCTGGATGTAGACATCGGTGCGCCGCGAGAAGGCATAGCCGGCCATCGCGCTGACTTGATTCCAGTGCGGATTGCCCGCGCCCGCGAGCCCGCCCGCGCGCGAATACGTGTACGCGGCCGAAAGTTCGACGGCGGGCGTCAGCGCGTAGCGCACGTTGCCTTCGAAGTTCTGGACATGCGTCGAAGAGCCGGTCTGGAACAGCTCCGTCAGATTCGTCTGCGTATAGACGAGGCCCGCCACCGCCGGGCCGATCGCGTAGCTCACGCCCGCGCCCCACGTCTGCTGACGGCCCGCCAGCGCGCCTAGCGGAACGGCCGTCGTCGTGAGCACGCCCTGTAGCGAAGAGCCGGTCGTATCGGTGACGGCGCCGTTGGTGTTCAGTTGCCCCGGCGTCGCGGCGTCGCTGTTCAATTGCAGGAAGCCCGCGCCGAAACTAAGCGGTCCCCACATATACGACATGCCGAAGCTATACGCACGATTGTTCGAAAATCCGCCGGCCTGGTTCGAGAAACCATATAACGCACCGAGCTTGAATCCCGCGAAATCCGGGCTCTGATACTTCACGGCGTTGTTGATCTGGAACGAATCGTTGAGGTTATCGATATCGAATGGATGTGCGAAATGCGTGCCGCCATACTCCGTGCCCGTCAACGATAGTGGCGCGACGAAATCGACCATGTCGTCGGTCTGACGGCCGAACGTGATAACGCCGTAATCGCGGCTCGACAAGCCGACATACGCCTGCCGGTTGAAGAGGCGGTTATTCACCGACGATTGTCCATTGTTCAGATTGAAGCCGCTTTCCAGATTGAAGATAGCTTTCAATCCCCCGCCGAGATCTTCAGCGCCGCGCAAGCCCCATCGGCTGTATTGGACTGGGCCGCTTTTAAGTTCCCAATTGCTGTGGCCGCCGCCGGTCGGCGTGATCTGATTGTTCGAATACGTGATGCCGGCGTCGATGAGGCCGTAGAGCGTCACGCTGCTTTGCGCGTGGGCCGCGCCCGCGCAAGCGATCATCGTGGCCGCACCGCTCATAAGCAACTTTTTCATTTGCCGAGGCTCCATCGATGTCGGGTAAAGACACGCATGCCTCATCCACTTTATGCGACCGAAACGATAACCGGCAACCTGAAAATATCGCGCGCGAGCACGGGCTCGGGCGTTCGCTTAAAAGTCGTGGCGCACCGAGAATGTCATGCCCTTTTCATGCTCGTGATTCACGCCGAGCTGCGGATTGGCAGAGAAATGCCAATCGTCCGTGTCGTTCGTGATGTCGTCGCGCGGCTGCACCCGAACGGGCGCCGAATTGGGCGATAGCGGCAAGGGATAAGCCCGCGCGAGCTGGCTCAGATCGGGATGAACATTTCTTTCGTACTTCGACAATGCGATGGCGTCGAGCGCGTCCATCGTGCCCTTGAATGCATATCGCGGATGACGAGGCCCGACGCGAGACACGCTTTCCGTCGAGACAATGGCTGGCGCGGGAAAGAACAGCACATTCGCCGCCACGCGCTGATTGGGAATCAGGCGAGCCTGTTCGCTGGCTGATGCGAAGCTACCGACAACAAAAGCCATGATGCCGGCGACCCAATACCTTCGGATAAGACGTGTCATCGAATGCCCGAAAGACGCTACGGTCGAATGAAATTCAGCGCTCTTAAATCATTTTAATTCATTTGGCGGTGCGTTTCCTGACAATGACGCCATCGAATCGTAATCACGAATTGTGCAACGAATCGAAATGTGATTCTCGAATTGCATGACGGGTTTCACAACTGTGCGCGCAGCATCTATCTTGAAGAGCGGATCGACTCCGTTCACGCATCTTCCGGAGACCACATCATGTTTGCGCGCAAGCTCCGACTCATTGCCTTGTCCACTGCAATACTCGTCTGCGCCATACCGAATGCCTCTTTCGCAACGGAACAGGCACAACAACGCCGCGCGGGACGCGACGTCCGCCAGGACACGCGACAGCACGCACGCCATACGAAACAGGATTGCCGCGCGGCGAATCAGCAATCGAATGCGAGTTGCCGTCACGACAAACGCGACACGAAGCAACAGGGACGACAGGCAGCACGCAATATCAAGTATTGATGTGCAGGACAGGTTGTTTCCTGTCTATCGCATTCCCGCAATCGCCGGTGAACGTTCAATGAAAGGAGACCTCGTGATGAGCAAGCACTCCAGAAATGGCGCGTCGCATTCTTCTGCTCTCGAAGGCGATGAACTTCGCCTCGTCGATGCGTGGTGGCGCGCGTGCAATTATCTTTCGGCGGGCATGATCTTTCTCGCCGATAACCCGCTGCTGCGCGAACCGCTGAAGGCCGAACACGTCAAGCACCGGCTGCTCGGGCACTGGGGCGCGAGTCCCGCACTGTCGTTCGTATGGGCGCATCTGAACCGCGTCATCAGGCGCGACGACATCGACGTGATCTTCATGGCCGGCCCCGGTCACGGCGCGCCCGGCGTGCTCGGTCCCGCGTATCTCGAAGGCACGTATTCGGAGGTCTATCCGGACAAGAGCGAAGATGCCGAAGGCATGCAGAAGTTCTTCAAGCAGTTTTCCTTTCCGGGGCATATCGGCTCGCATGTGACGCCCGAAACGCCGGGATCGATCCATGAAGGCGGCGAACTCGGCTATAGCCTTTCGCACGCTTATGGCGCGGCACTGGACAATCCGGAGTTGATCGTCGCGTGCGTCGTCGGCGACGGCGAAGCGGAAACCGGTCCGCTCGCAACGGCGTGGCACTCGAACAAGTTCATCAATCCCGCGCGCGATGGCGCGGTGCTGCCGATCCTCAATCTCAACGGCTATAAGATCGCGAATCCGACGATCCTCGCGCGCATCGGTCATGACGAGCTGGAGGCCTTGTTCGTCGGTTATGGTTATCGGCCTTATTTCGTCGAGGGATCGGATCACAACGAAATGCATAAGAAGATGGCGGAAACGCTCGATGCCGCGACCGCCGACATCCGCGCGATCTGGGACAAGGCGCGCAACGATGGCCATGTGAAACGGCCGCGCTGGCCGATGATCGTTTTGCGCACGCCGAAAGGCTGGACCGGTCCGAAGGAAATCAACGGACATAAGGTCGAAGGTTCATGGCGCGCCCATCAGGTGCCGTTCTCCGACGTGCATAACAATCCCGCGAATCTCGCCGTGCTCGAACGCTGGATGCAAAGCTATAAGCCCGAAGAACTCTTCGATGAAACCGGCCGCCTGCGTGAAGAGATCAGATCGATAGCGCCCGTTGGCACACGGCGCATGAGCGCGAATCCGCATGCGAATGGCGGCACGTTGCGCAAGGAACTCAAGCTGCCCGATTTCCGCGACTATGCCGTCGATGTCGGTCAGGCCGGCAAGCTCCTGCACGAAAATACCCGTCCGCTCGGCGCATTCCTGCGCGACGTCATGCGCTGCAACATGGACCGGTTCCGCGTGTTCGGCCCCGATGAAACGGCCTCGAATCGGCTTCAGGCGATCTATGAAGTCAGCAAGAAAGTCTGGATGGCCGACCTTCTACCCGAAGACGAAGACGGCGGCGAGTTGTCCCGCGACGGCCGCGTGATGGAAATGCTTTCCGAGCACACATTGCTCGGCTGGCTCGAAGGTTATCTGCTTTCAGGGCGGCACGGTTTCTTCCACACGTACGAAGCGTTCGCGCATGTCATCGATTCGATGTTCAATCAACATGCGAAATGGCTCGACATCTGCAAGAACCATGTGCCCTGGCGCGCATCGGTTTCGTCGGAAACGATTCTGCTTTCATCGACGGTATGGCGGCAGGATCACAACGGCTTCTCGCATCAGGACCCGGGCTTCATCGATCTCGTCACGAACAAGAGCCCTTCGGTCACGCGCGTGTATCTGCCGCCCGATGCCAACACACTGCTCGTCGTGGCCGATCAATGTCTGCGCTCGACCGACTGCATCAACATCATCGTCGCGGACAAGCAGAAGCATCTGCAATTCGCGACCATCGACGAAGCGATCGTTCATTGCGCCAAAGGCATCGGCATATGGCGGCGCGCGAGCACCGATGAAGGCGAGGAGCCCGACGTCGTGCTCGCCTCTTGCGGCGATGTCGCGACGCAAGAAGCGCTAGCCGCCGCGGCGATCCTGCGCGAGCAGTTGCCCGAATTGAAATTGCGCTTCGTGAACGTAGTCGATCTCTTCAAGATGCAGCCCGACACCGAGCATCCGCACGGATCGAGCGCGCGTGAATTCGATAGCCTCTTCACGCTCGACAAGCCTGTGATCTTCAACTTCCACGGTTATCCGTGGTTGATTCACAAGCTCGCTTATCGCTTTCACAATCACGAGAATCTGCACGTTCGCGGCTATAAGGAAAAAGGCAACATCAACACGCCGCTCGAACTGGCGATACTCAATCAGGTCGATCGTTTCAATCTCGTCATCGATGTGCTCGATCGCGTGCCGCGCCTGCAGGCAAGGACCGCGCACTTGAGGGAGGACATGAAGAACGCGATCATCCGTCACCTCGATTACGCGCATACGCACGGCACCGACAAGCCGGAAATCGCCGACTGGGTATGGCCCTTCTGAATCACGGAGATTCCTTGAGCACGCGAAGATCCGGCTGCACGGCGCCATCCGCTGCATGCCGGGTCTGAGCCTGCGAGCGTTCGTCGCTCTCCTTCGATGTCTGGATGTGCATCTGCGGCAACATCATCTCGATGCCCGCTTCATCCATCTTGAGTTTGAGCCTCGCATTGAAGGCGCGCGCGACGCTCCATTGCTGGAGCGGTTTCGTCTTGATCTGCCCTTTCACGACGATGCAGTTCGACTCGAAGCGATCGAGTCCCCACACTTCGACCGGCCCGATTATTTCGTTGCGAAAGCGAAAGTCGGCCATCATGTCGGCGCCCACTTCGTTGATCATGCGCGTGATGTCGTCGAGCTTCGCCGAGAACGGCACGCGCACTTCGAACACTGCATTCGCGAAATCCCGCGACAGGTTCTTCACGATCTTGATCTGCGAAAACGGAATCGTGTGAACCGCGCCTTGTCCGTCGCGCAGGCGCACCGTGCGGATCGTCAGGTCCATCACGGTGCCCGCGTGTCCGCCGTCGATGTCGATCCAGTCGCCGACCGAAATCGTCTCCTCGACGATGATGAACAGCCCCGTGATCAGATCGGTGACGAGCGATTTCGCGCCGAAGCCGACCGCCAGGCCGATCACGCCGGCGCCCGCGAGCAGCGGCGTCAGGTTGATGCCGAGACTCGCGCACGCGACGATGGCCGCGAGGCTCGCGACCGTCACGAAGATGCCATTGCGCACGAGCGGCAACATCGTGCGGGCGCGCACGCCGGGACTCAGCGCCTTGTTGCGCGAACTGTTCTGGCCGAGCGCTTCGAGTATCACGGTATCGAGCACGATCCAGATGAACCACGCGCCGAACACCGTCGCGACGACCGCGATCAGCGCGTGCCTGAAGCCGGGCGTCATCGCGCTGTGCCTGATGAGCCGCGCGATCGGTCCGCTCCATAGCTCGAGCTCGAAGCGCAGATAAGCCAGCCAGATCAACAATACGATCAGCGTGCATCCGAAGCGCAACAGGCGCGTGAGATGCGGCGCGCGGCGCTGCGCGCGCGTGTCGCGCCGGCGCGTCAAATGCAGCAGCAACGCGGACGCGAACAGCGTAAGCACGAGCAGCGCCGCGCTCAATAACGACGGCCGCAGCACGTCGCCTTCCGCGCCGCGCCCGTCGATGATCGCGACCACCGATGCCACCGCGATCAGCAGTATCGGGATATGCCATAGCGACGCGAGGATATCGAGCGCTTCCGTCGCGAACTGATGATCGCGCCTGCGCGCATACGGCCGATTGCGGATCAGATGCGTCACGGGCCGCCGGTAAGCGAGCGCGAAATAGCCGCACAGCAACGCGGCGGCGAGCCCCGCGAAGGTCGAGATGATGCCCGCGAGATTGGGGCCGAGCTGCCGTGTGACATCGGCGTTGGCGGTGGCATCGCCGAGCGCGCCGCATGCGCCGATCGCAAAGAGCGGCCAGAGCGTGCGCGTCAGCAGTTGCTGCACGGCCACGCGCCGATGCGCCGTGCTGAACACCGAAAACACGATCATGCAGATGGCCGAGAAGATCGAGCCCGCGACGATCGCATAAGCAATGACGAGCCCGAGCGTGCGGCCGAGCGCATCGGGCATCGCGCGCACGAAGAGCAGCACCGCGATGAACGCGACGACCCACGGCCCCGTCTGACGCAGCGCGAACGCGAGCAATTGCGTCGATGTCGGATTCGGCGCGAGCGCGACGTCGCGGCCATAGCGCGCGAAGATGCGCCGCTGCACGCGGATCAGCAAGAACGCGCACAGGCCCCATCCCGCGAGCGTCGCGCCCATGCCGCTGACGATCCTGCCGAACGATTCGCCTTTCGCGCCCGTGACGACGGCCTGCAATTCGCCCGCGGCCGCACTGCCGCGCGCGGTCCAAAAACGCATCGGCGTGAGCCCTTCGCTGAGATTCGTTTCGACGGATGCAATGCCCGATGCGATCGCGCCTAGAAGATCGGCATTGGCGGGCGCTGGCGTGGCGGGCGCGGCGCTCTGCGTCGCATCGCGTAACGCTTTCAATTGCGTGACGAGCGCGCTGCGTTGCGCGTCGTTGTCGAGCGTGCCGATGAGGTTGTTCAGCGAACGCACCATTTCGGCCTGACTCGCGGACGACGGCGCGGACGCCGCGGTCGCATCGGCGGGCGTCTGCGGCGCGATGAACTTCTGCATCGCACCGGTCAGCGGCGCGGCCATCGCCGGAAACACGCACGCACATCCGATCAAGACACCGAGTGCCATCAGGACACGCCTCGCATCGATGCGCCGCGTGAATGCGCTCATGGAGTCGCCCTCCAGGATCATCGCCGTTGCGCGAGATCGCGAACGGCTCTCGCGCAAAGATTAGCGTATCGAATTCAGGCGTGCCATCAGGCTGTCCTATTCGGCGGCGCCGCTCAGCACGACACGCCGGAAGAATTGCGCGAGGACGTCCTCGGCGAATTGCGCCGGCACCGACTGCGGGTCCGACGAATAGAAGAACTGCACGCCGTCGCACAGCGCGATGAGGCCGAGCGCCATCTGTTCGGGCGGCATGGTGAGCGGCGTGCCCACGCGTTCGGAAAAAGCGCGGATGTAATCGGTCGTGGTCTGACGCAGTTCGCGCATCAGCGCATTGAAGCTCGCGCGGAACCTCGCGTCGCGGCTCGCGTGCAGCTTCGCTTCGACCCACAGAAGAAAGCACGCGTTGTTCTGATAGCACTCGCTGTAGTACTGCAGCACGCGCGCTTCCATGTCGGCGCGCGACGCCTCGCCATCTTCGAAAATCGTGGAGAGGCGCTGCATGATCGTGTCGTGATCGCGCTTGAGCACTTCGAGCAGCAATTCGGCCTTGCTAGAAAAGTTCGAATAGAACGCACCGCGCGTGTAGCCCGCGTCGGCGGCTACATCTTCGACGCTCGATGCGCCGAATCCTTTCTTCGTGAAAACCGCTTGCGCAGCGTCGAGCAGACGCTGACGCGTCTGGTCACGGCTCTGCTCGCGGGTGAGACGGACTGGTTTCATGCGCGCAGTGTAGCACCGCAGGGCTCACGAATCCGTCTTTGCATTCAGATACAAGTGTGTATTAGAATTCACTTCGTATTTGCGTCCGGGTCGTCGAAACCCTTGCCGGACGGGGCTTTCAGGTCGATGCATCAATCCGCCCCATTCAGGCTCGTTTCTCGAAATTGCTGCCGGACAGCCCCGGACAACCCATTTCCCCTGCTTTGCCCACGAGCGGCGCGTCACGTCTTCGCGGCGCGCGGCACCATGCCCTTGCGGGCGCCGAGGTTCCTGTGAAGCTCTTGCACTCACCCGCGTCGGTCGTGGCGCGCGCGGCATTCGTCCCGATCGTCTGTGTTGCGCTCGTCGCCTGCAAGCGGCATGAAGCGCCTGCGCCCGCACCGCGTCCGGTCGTCGCCGTCGCGGCACAAGCCGACGGCCACGCGACCGCGTCGAGCCTGCCCGGTCAGGTGCAATCGCGTTATTCGACGCCGCTCTCGTTTCGCATCAACGGCAAGATTCTCGAACGGCGCGTGCGCCTCGGCGATAGCGTGAAGGCGGGGCAAGTCGTCGCCCGGCTCGATCCCGCCGATGCCGAGAAGAACAGCGCCAGCGCCCGCGCGCAGCTCGATGCGGCCGAGCATCAGCTCGTCTATGCAAAGCAGCAACTCGATCGCGATCGCGCGCAGGCCGCCGAAAATCTCATCGCGCCCGCGCAGCTCGAACAGACGCAGAACGCGTATGCGTCCGCGCTCGCGCAGCGCAATCAGGCGCAGCAGCAAGCGGGGCTCTCCGCCGATCAACTGCGCTACGCGACGCTCGCCGCCGATCGCGCGGGCGTCATCACCGCAGAGCAAGCCGACACCGGCCAGAACGTCACGGCAGGCCAGGCCGTTTATACGCTTGCATGGAGCGGCGATATCGACGTGATCTGCGACGTGCCCGAAGCCGCGCTCGCCGCGTTCGCCGTCGGACGCGAAGCGAACGTGAAGCTCGCGGCACTGCCCGGCAAGACCTTCAAGGCGCGCGTGCGCGAACTGTCGCCCGCCGCCGACACGCAAAGCCGCACCTGGCGCGCGAAGCTCACGCTCGAAGCGCCGACGCCCGATGTGCGGCTCGGCATGACGGCGGACATCGCGTTCGCGGCAGCCAGCGACGCGAAAGGCGCGTTCACGATTCCATCGACGGCGCTCTTTCACGACAACGGCCATCCCGCCGTGTGGATCGTGAAGCAACCGGGCGATGCGCTCGAACTGCGGCGCGTCGAAGTCGCGCGCTATGGCGAGCGCACGGTGACGCTCGCGGGCGGCATCGCGGCGGGCGAGCGCATCGTGTGGCAAGGCGTGCATACGGTGTCCGCGGGCGAGAAAGTGCGCGTCGTCGCGCCGCTGCATCCCGAGGACTTCGCGTCATGAGCGATACACGCGAAGACAACGACGCCTATCGCCACGAAGAAGGCCGCTTCAATCTCTCCGCGTGGGCGCTGCGGCATCGCGCGCTCGTCGTGTTTCTCATCGCGATGGCGACGATCTTCGGCATCCTCGCGTACACGCGGCTCGCGCAGTCGGAAGACCCGCCTTTCACGTTCCGCGTGATGGTGATCCGCACGTTCTGGCCCGGCGCGACCGCGCGACAGGTGCAGGAGGAAGTGACCGACCGCATCGCGCGCAAGCTGCAGGAAACGCCCTACACGGATTTCATGCGCAGCTATTCGCGTCCCGGCGAATCGCTGATCTTCTTTCAGATGAAAGATTCCGCGCCCGCGAAAGACGTGCCCGAGGAGTGGTATCAGATCCGCAAGAAAGTGGGCGATATCGCCGCGACCTTGCCGCCCGGCACGCAAGGCCCTTTCTTCAACGACGAGTTCGGCGATGTCTACACCAACATCTACGCGCTCGAAGGCGACGGCTTCTCGCCCGCGCAACTGCACGATTACGCCGATTCGCTGCGCACGGTTCTGTTGCGCGTGCCGGGCGTCGCGAAGGTCGATTACTTCAGCGATCAGGAAGAGCGCATCTATGTCGAGATCCCCAATACGACGCTCACGCGTCTGAACATCTCGCCGCAGCAGATCGCGCAGGCCATCGACGGACAGAACGCCGTGTCGAGCGCGGGCGTGCTGACCACGCCGAACGATCGCGTATTCGTGCGTCCGAGCGGCCAGTTCAAGAGCGTGGACGCGCTCGCCGATACGCTCATCAACGTGAACGGGCGTTCGTTCCGGCTCGGCGATATCGCGACGATCAAGCGCGGCTACATCGATCCGCCCGTCACGCAGATGCGTTCGGCGGCCGTGCCCGTGCTCGGCATCGGCATCACGATGCAGCCGGGCGAAGACGTCGTGCGTCTCGGCAAATCGCTCGATGAAACGATGATCAAGTTGCGTGCGCAACTACCCGCGGGTTTGAAGCTGACGGAAGTGTCGAGCATGCCGCAAGCGGTTTCGCATTCCGTCGACGACTTTCTCGAAGCGGTCGCCGAAGCGGTCGTCATCGTGCTGATCGTGAGCCTCGTATCGCTCGGCGTGCGAACGGGCATGGTCGTCGTGATCTCGATTCCCATCGTGCTCGCCGTCACCGCGCTCTTCATGTATTTCTTCGATATCGGCTTGCACAAGGTTTCGCTCGGCACGCTGATTCTCGCATTGGGTCTGCTCGTCGACGACGCGATCATCGCCGTCGAGATGATGGCCGTGAAGCTCGAACAAGGCTGGAACCGCACGCGCGCCGCCGCGTTCGCCTACACGAGCACGGCGTTTCCCATGCTGACCGGCACGCTCGTCACCGTCGCGGGCTTTCTGCCGATCGCGCTCGCGAAGTCGAGTACCGGCGAGTACACGCGTTCGATCTTCGAAGTATCGGCGATCGCGTTGATCGCATCGTGGCTCGCGGCGGTCGTGCTGATTCCGCTGCTCGGCTACAAGCTGCTTCCCGAGCGCAAGAAAGAAGCGCATCTGCCCGACGATCACGAACACGATATCTACGACACGAAGTTCTACGGACGCCTGCGCCGATGGGTCGGCTGGTGCGTGAAGCGGCGCTTCGTCGTGCTCGCAGTCACGGTCGTGCTCTTCGTCATCGCGATGGCCGGCTTCACGCTCGTGCCGCAGCAGTTCTTCCCCAGCTCGGATCGACCCGAACTTCTGATCGACGTGAGATTGCAGGAAGGCGCATCGTTCGAAGCGACCTTGCGCGAAGCGAAGCGTCTCGAAGAAGCGTTGAAGGGCCGCGATGAAATCGATCATGTGGTGAGCTTCGTCGGCACCGGCGCGCCGCGTTTTTATCTGCCGCTCGATCAGCAATTGCCGACGCCCAACTTCGCGCAGTTCGTCGTTACCGCGAAGTCGGTCGAAGCGCGCGAGCAGCTCGCGCGCTGGCTCGATCCGATGTTGCGCGAGCGCTTCCCCGCCGTGCGTACGCGCCTGTCGCGTCTGGAGAATGGTCCGCCTGTCGGCTATCCGGTGCAGTTTCGCGTGAGCGGCGACGATATCGGCACGGTGCGTCATATCGCGGAACAAGTAGCCGCCGACATGCGCGCCGACTCCCGCACGACGAATGTGCAGTTCGACTGGGACGAGCCATCGGAGCGCTCGGTGCGCTTCGAGATCGATCAACAGAAGGCGCGCGATGCGGGCGTCACGTCGCAGGACATATCGAGCTTTCTCGCGATGACGCTGACCGGCACGACCGTCACGCAGTATCGCGAGCGCGACAAGCTCATCAGCGTCGACTTGCGCGCGCCGCGCGCCGAGCGTGTGGATCCTTCGCGGCTCGCGACGATCGCAATGCCGACGCCGCACGGACCGGTGCCGCTGGGGGCGCTCGGCCGCGTCGTCGATACGCTCGAATACGGCGTGATCTGGGAACGCGACCGCCAGCCGACCATCACCGTGCAATCGGATGTGAAGGGCGACGCGCAAGGCATCGACGTGACGCACGCCATCGACGAGAAGCTCGACGAGATTCGCCGCGCATTGCCCGTGGGTTATCGCGTGGAAGTGGGCGGATCGGTGGAGGAAAGCGGCAAGGGTCAGGCGTCGATCAACGCGCAGATGCCGGTGATGGTGATCGTGGTGCTCACGCTGCTGATGATTCAATTGCAGAGCTTCTCGCGCGTGATGATGGTCGTGCTCACCGCGCCGCTCGGACTCATCGGCGTGGTCGTCACGCTGCTCGCATTCGGCAAGCCGTTCGGCTTCGTCGCGATGCTCGGCGTCATAGCGATGTTCGGCATCATCATGCGCAACTCGGTGATTCTCGTCGATCAGATCGAGCAGGACATCGCGTCGGGGCACAAGCGATTCGATGCGATCATCGGCGCGACGGTGCGGCGCTTCCGCCCTATCACGCTGACCGCAGCCGCCGCCGTGCTCGCGCTGATTCCGCTTCTGCGCAGCAACTTCTTCGGCCCGATGGCCACCGCGCTCATGGGCGGCATCACGAGCGCGACCGTGCTCACGCTTTTCTATCTGCCCGCGCTCTATGCCGCGTGGTTTCGCGTGAAGCTCGACGAACGCGAAGGAGCATCGTCATGAATCGCCGGCTATTGATGACTTGCGCGTGCGTCGCGTTGAATGCGTGCGCGCTCGGCCCCGATGGCAAGCCGCCCGCGATGCCGCAGCCCGCGCATTACGGCGCCGAAACGCAAGTGCAGGCGAGCGTGAGCGCAGAAGGCGCGTCGCAACGTTTCGATGTGGGCGCGAAGCCCGTGCCCGAATGGTGGAAGCGCTATCGGTCGGATACGCTGAATGCACTCGTCGATGAAGGCTTGCGCGCGAGCCCGAATCTCGCGGCAGCCGACAGGAGCCTCGTCGCGGCGCGCGAACAGTTGCGCGCGCAAGTGGGTTCGTCGCTGTTGCCGCAGATCGATGCGGGCGGACAAGCGACGCGGCAACGCGGCTTCGGCATTCCGCAGGGCGGCCCGCCGACCGTGCTCTACAACCTCTTCGTCGGGCAGATTCAGGCGCAATACACGTTCGATCTCTTCGGCGCGGCGCGCTATGCGAATGCATCGCTTGCCGCGCAGGTCGACCAACAGGCCTTTCAACTCGATGCCGCGCGCCGTGCGCTTGCTGCGAACATCGTGACGGGTGCGATCGGCGCGGCCGCGTTGCATGCGCAGATCGACGTGACGACGCGTCTCGTCGCGCTAGCCAACGACGACGCGCACGATGCCGAACGCCGCTACGCGCTCGGCTCCGCATCGCGCGCCGACATGCTCGCCGCACAGCAGAACGCGGCGTCGCTCGCATCGCAATTGCCGGGCTTGCGCGCGCAATGGCTTGCGACCCGCCACGCGCTCGCCGTCCTGCTCGGACGCACGCCCGATCAGGCGCCCGACGATCTCGATCTCGCGAGCCTCGCCGTGCCGTCCGATGTGCCGGTCGTGCTGCCGTCGGAATTGCTGCAGACGCGCCCCGACATCCAGGCCGCCGATTCGGCGTTGAAGGCGTCGGCGGCGCAAGTCGGCGTCGCGACGGCGCAGTTGTTTCCGAGCTTGTCGATATCGGCATCGATGGGCAAAGGCGGCTTCGACTGGCCGACCGCGCTCTCGGGCGCGGGCGCGTTGTGGAGCGTGGGCGCATCCCTGTCGCAGCCGATCTTTCATGGCGGCGCGCTGCTCGCGCAACGGCGCGCGGCCATCGCCACGTATGAGGCCGCCGTCGCGCAGTACAAGCAGACCGTGCTCGCGGCGTTTCAGAACGTCGCGAACACGCTGGCGTCGCTCGAAACCGACAGCGAAACGCTCGCCTTCGCCGATCGCGCGAGCAAGGCGGCACGCGATGCATCGGCGGATGCGGCTGCGCGCGTGCGTCTCGGCGCGATCCCGCCTCGCGCGGCGCGCGGCAGCGAGCAGCAGTATCTCAACGCGCGGCTTGCGACGATCCGCGCGAGCAGCGCGCGTCTGAGCGATACCGCCGCGCTCTTTCAGGCGATGGGTTCGCCGGTTGCGCCGGAAGCATCGGTCGTGCAAACGCGATGTTCGGACGATCAGTCGGAGAGACCTCGCAACGTTTGCTGCGGCGCGGCCGAAGGCGCGGACGAACGTTGCGCGAGCCAGCGATAGGTGAGCGTCGCGCCCGCTATCGCAATCGCCGACGGAATCAGGAAGTCGTGATCGAAACGCGTGAATTCGAGCATCAGCACGAGCGCGGTCAGCGGCATCTGCATCGCCGCGCCGAGAAACGCACCCGCGCCGATGACCGCGAACGCGCCGAGCGGCGTGCCCGGCCAGATGCCGTTCCACAGACTGCCGAGCACGATGGCGAGCAGCGCGCCGTTGGTGAGGCCCGGCGTGAGCAGGCCGCCTTGCGCGCCCGCGCGCAGCGAGCTCACTTCGATCGTTACCTTCAGCACGAGCAGCACGCCCGCGAGCGCGAAGCTCACGTGATCTTCGAAGGAAAGACCGGCCGGACCTTTGCCGTTTCCCGCGAGCTGCGGGTAATACATGACCAGCGCGCCGACTAACGCGAAATTCGCGATCGTCAGCACAGGCAACGTCTTGCCGCGTGGCGCGTTTCGCGTGCGGCGCTCGTGAGCTTCGCGAAAAGACGCGCGGCCGCCCCGAAAACCGGCGCCATGACAACGGCCCACGCGAGCAGTTGCGCGTTCAGCGTGAAGTCCGGCAGATGATACTGATGCCCGTCGCCGAGCCCGATCCACGCGACCATTGCCGCGATCGACGACGTCACGAACGCCGCCGCGATGATCGCGCCATCGAACGTGCAGAGCAGCACTTCCAGCACGAACACGGCGCCGCCGAGCGGCACGTTATAGACGGCGGCAAGCCCCGCGCCCGCGCCGCACGCGACCATGATGCGCGATTGCGCGGGCGTGAGTCCCGCGTAGTGCGCGAGCCAGCCGGACCATAACGCGCCGATTTCGCGCGGCGCGACTTCGCGGCCGAGCGGCGAGCCCATCGCGACCGTGACGATCTGCAGGAGCGCATGCGCGATCGTGCTGCCGGTCGGCATGCGCGGATCGTCGGCCTTGACGGCCTTCGCGATGCTGACGAGCGGTTTGCCGAAGCGATGCACGCACCACCAGCCGACGCCCGCGACGACACCGCAAAGCGTCAGCACGATGAAGCGCCGCGCGGGCGACGCAGCCGATATGCCTTCGAGAAAGCTTTCGCCGCTGGTGAACGCATCGAGGCTGTAGCCGAACGCGACGTGCTGGATCAGATGCAGCTAGAGCGCCAGCGACATGCCGCCGAGACCCGCGCCCAGACCGACGAGCACGGTAACGACGATGAGCTTCGCGCTTGCGTTCGACGAGGGCATCGCAGTCACCGTTGGGGGAAAACGTACAGCTTAATCCCAAGTCCCCCCGTTGCTCTTCGCGCTGCGCACGCAGTTTCGAATACGAACGATGCTAGTTCTTGTCCGCCACGACCTGATCGAACGTGCCGCCATCGGCGAAATGCGTCTGCTGCGCCTTCTGCCAGCTTCCGAACATCTGCTCGACGGTGAAGGTTTTCAGCGGCTTGAACTCGCTCGCGTGTTTTGCAAGCACGTCGGCGTTGCGCGGACGCAGATGATGCTGCGCGATGATTTCCTGCGCGGCAGGCGTGAACAGAAAGTCGAGATACGCCTGCGCTTCCTTGCGCGTGCCGCGCTTGTCCACGACCTTGTCGACGATCGACACAGGCGGTTCCGCGAGCAGACTCACCGACGGATACACCGCCTCGAAGTCCTTCGCGCCCGGTCCCGCGCTCATCAGGCCGACTTCGTTCTCGAAGGTGACGAGCACATCGCCGATGCCGCGCTGCGTGAAGGTCGTCGTCGCGCCGCGCCCGCCCGTATCGAGCACGGGCACGTTCTTGAAGACGGCTTTCTCGAAGTCTTGCGCCTGCGCGTCGCTTGCGCCTTGCTGCTTCTTGAAGCCCCATGCCGCGAGATACGCATAGCGTCCGTTGCCCGATGTCTTCGGATTCGCAATCACCACTTGCACGCCGGGCCGCGCGAGATCGCTCCAGTCCTTGATGTTCTTCGGATTGCCCTTGTGGACGAGGAAAACCATCGTCGTCGTGTAGGGCGCGCTCGCGTCCGGCAGACGGCTGCGCCAGTTCGCGGGCACGAGCTGACCGCGCTCCGCGAGCAAGTCGATGTCGTTGGGTTGATTCATCGTGACGACATCGGCCTGCAAACCTTGCGTCACCGACAACGCCTGCGCGCTCGATGCGCCATGCGACTGCCGCACCGATACCGTCTCGCCCGACTTCTTTTTGTAGTCCGCGACGAAGGCCGCGTCGATATCCTTGTACAGCTCGCGCGTCACGTCATACGAGACGTTGAGCAGCGTCGTGTCCGCATGCGCGATGCTCGCCGCGATGCCGAGTGCGACCGTAACGATCAGCTTCTTGTGAACTGCCATTTTCTCTCCAGAGACAAGGGGTTTGTCTACCGCACAACAGACAAAGGCCGCCCGAGGGCGGCCATGCATACATTGAACGAATTCAGACAGCGGGGTCAACCATACGCGCGCTGTTCCTCCTCTTCGTATTCGGGCGACGCGCGGCGGGCGAGCGTTTCGACGAAATGCTTCGCGAGCGGCCACGGCCCAAATCCCGCCGATGTATTGATATGCCCCGCATCGCCGAGATTGACGAACGCGCTGTTCCAGCGCTGCGCGAGCGTGCGCGCGTCGTCGAGCGGCATCCACGGATCGGTCTCGCTGCCGACGACGAGCGACAGCGTATCGAGCCTGCGCGCGTTGAACGCGCCCGCGAAACGGAACTTCGCCGGGCTCGCGGGCGCGACGAACAGCACGCCCTTCACGTTCGGCAAGTATGCGTGACTGAGCGCATGTCCTGCCGCAAGACAGCCGAAGCTATGCGCCGCGATGACGACAGGACCGTCGATGCCCGCGAGGACGTCGAGGACGGCATCGCTCCAGATCGCGAGATTCGGCGTGCTCCAGTCGCGTTGCTCGACGCGCCGCGTGCCGGGCATCTCGCGTTCGAGCCAACTCTGCCAGTGCGCGTCCTCGCTGCCGTGCAAGCCGGGCACCGTGACGAGCGTGACCGCGTTTCCTGCGTTTCGTGCATCGGGCGCGTTACGATGATTCATCTTCGATCCTCGCTGGACTCGAACTGGACAGGTTCCATTCTCGTGCAGCGCGCAGCGGGCGCTAACCAATATTTCGTCATTTGTTTATGGCGATGCCGCCGGGGCGCGCCGCTATAATCGCAGCTCGAAGCGCCCGCCTTCCTTCCCCTTCCCGCTCTCATGCCGACCCGTCGCCCTTCCGTTTCGCTCGATTCGCACGTACCGCTCTACACGCAGATCAAGGACGTGCTGCGCTCCGGCATTCTCGATGGCCGCTATCCGCCGATGAGCCGCATGCCCTCGGAAAGCGAGCTGATGACGATGTTCGACGTGAGCCGCATCACGATCCGCCAGGCGCTCGGCGACCTGCAAAAGGAAGGGTTGATCTTCAAGGTCCACGGCAAGGGCTCGTTCGTATCGCAACCGAAGGCGTTTCAGAACGTGACGTCGCTGCAGGGTTTCGCCGAGGCGATGTCGGAGAGCGGACACGAGATCATCAATCGCGTCGTGCAGATGCGCGTCGTGGCCGCGCCGCCCGAAGTCGCCGCGCAACTCGCGCTTGCCGAAGGCAGCAGCGTCGCCGAGATTCATCGCGTGCGCCTGCTCAATCGCGCGCCCGTTTCGTACGAAGTGACGTTCCTGCCCGAAGCCATCGGCAAACGCCTGAAGCGCACGGAGCTCGCCACGCGCGATATCTTCCTGATGCTCGAAAACGACTGCGCCGTGCCGCTCGGTCACGCCGATCTGGCGATCGACGCCATCGCCGCCGCGCCCGACATCGCGGATGCGCTCGACGTGAAAAAAGGCGCACCGCTTCTGCGCATCGAGCGCCTCACGCACGATGCCGGCGGCAAGCCCATCGACTTCGAATACCTCTATTTCCGAGGCGATACGTTCCAGTATCGGCTGCGCATCGATCGCGAACGGACCTCGCCCGCCGCATCGCGCGTTATTCGAAGCAGGCACAAGCAAAGCAAAAACAATTGATTCCCTCGCGGTTCGCGCACTTCTAGAATCTGGTCCTGACTTGTCATAACAAGCGGCGAAACCAGATCATGCAGACCCACGAACTCGAATACGACATCGTCGTCGTTGGCGGCGGCACGGCTGGGCCGATGGCCGCCGTCAAGGCGAAACAGCGCGACCCGAATCTGCGCGTGCTGCTCATCGACAAGGCGCACGTGAAGCGCAGCGGCGCGATCTCGATGGGCATGGACGGCCTGAACAACGCGATCATTCCCGGCCACGCGACGCCCGAGCAGTACACGAAGGAAATCACCGTGGCCAACGACGGCATCGTCAATCAGGCCACGATTTATGCGTATGCGCGCCACAGCTTCACGACCATCGAGGAGCTCGATCGCTGGGGCGTGAGGTTCGAGAAGGACCATACCGGCGACTATGCCGTGCGCAAGGTGCATCACATGGGCGCGTATGTCTTGCCGATGCCCGAAGGTCACGACGTAAAGAAGGTGCTGTACCGGCAATTGAAGCGTGCGCGCGTGGAGATCACGAATCGCGTCGTCGCCACGCGTCTTTTGAATGGCCCGAATGGCGAGATCGCGGGCGTCATGGGCTTCGATTGCCGCACCGCCGACTTCTACGTGATCCGCGCGAAAGCGGTCATTCTCTGCTGCGGCGCGGCCGGCAGATTGGGCCTGCCCGCATCGGGCTATCTGATGGGCACGTACGAGAATCCGACGAACGCCGGCGACGGTTACGCGATGGCGTACCACGCAGGCGCGGAACTCGCCAATCTCGAATGCTTCCAGATCAATCCGCTCATCAAGGATTACAACGGCCCGGCATGCGCGTATGTGACGGGACCGCTCGGCGGTTATACGGCGAATGGCAAGGGCGAGCGCTTCATCGAATGCGATTACTGGAGCGGGCAAATGATGTGGGAGTTCTATCAGGAACTCCAGAGCGGCAACGGGCCGGTGTTTCTCAAGCTCGATCATCTCGCGGAAGAAACGATTCAAACGATCGAAACGATCCTGCACACCAACGAGCGGCCGAGCCGTGGGCGCTTTCATGCGCGGCGCGGTAACGACTATCGCTCGCGCATGATCGAGATGCACATCTCGGAGATCGGCCTGTGCAGCGGACACAGCGCATCGGGCGTATGGGTCGACGAGCACGCGCGCACTTCGGTGCAAGGGCTTTACGCGGCGGGCGACATGGCCGCCGTGCCGCACAACTACATGCTCGGCGCGTTCACTTACGGATGGTTCGCCGGTGAAGATGCCGCCGCGCATGTCGCCGGCCGCGCGCTGCCCGCGCTCGACGCATCGCAGATCGAACATGAGCGTGCCCGCATCTTTGCGCCGCTGTCGCGCGAACATGGCCTGCCGCCCGCGCAAGTCGAATACAAGCTGCGCCGCTTCGTGAACGACTATCTACAGCCGCCGAAAGTCACGCGTCGCATGGAGATCGGCCTGCAACGCTTCGCGGAGATTCGCGAGGACATCGAGCGTCTCGGCGCCGCCGATCCGCACGAGCTGATGCGCGCCGCTGAAGTCGCCGCGATCCTCGATTGCGCGGAAATGGCCGCGCGCGCGTCGCTGTATCGCACGGAGAGCCGCTGGGGCCTTTATCACCATCGCGTCGATTTTCCTGAGCGCAACGATGAGGAATGGTTCTGCCACGCGCATCTGAAGAAGGACGCATCGGGACGCATGACGTCCTTCAAGAAACCCGTGGAACCGTACGTGGTTCCTGTCGACGAGTCCGAGCGCGGCGCGTATTCGCGTCTGCGCGTGGCTCGCACGTCGCAGCCCGTCGCTGCATAGGAGAGAGAACATGGCACTCGTGCCCCGCGAAGCGCGCCAGCGCTCGAGCCTTCCCGTGATGATCGACGAAGACAAGTGCATCGCCGACAAGGGTTGCACGGTCTGCATCGATGTCTGTCCGATGGACCTGCTCGCAATCGATCCCGACACCGGCAAAGCCTTCATGAAGTTCGACGAATGCTGGTACTGCATGCCCTGCGAACGCGATTGCCCGACCAATGCCGTGCATGTCGACATTCCCTATCTTCTTCGATGATGACGAGGACTCGCTTCATGAAACGAACGCTATCCATCGCGCTTGCAGTCGCCTTGTTCGCGGGCGCTGCGCATGCGGAAACGATCCGCGTCGCTATCGGCACGCAGGACACGACGATCAATACCGCAGCCGGCGGCGCATTGATCCGCGAACTGCATCTGCTCGAAAAGTACTTGCCGCACGATGGCAAATACAAGGACGCGCAATACGACGTTCAATGGAAGAACTTCACGAGCGGCGCGCCGATCACGAACGAGATGGTCGCGGGCAAGCTCGATTTCGGCTCGATGGCGGATTTCCCCGGCGTGTTGAACGGCGTCGCGAATCAGAAGGCCGGCAAGAGCAGCATCTTCATCAGCGTGTTGTCGGGCAGCGTGCGCGGCAGCGGCAACGGCATCGTCGTGCCGACGGATTCGCCCGCGCAGTCCATCGCCGATCTGAAGGGCAAGACGATCACCGTTCCGTTCGCATCGACCGCGCACGGCATGTTGCTGCGCGCGGTCGCGGCGCAAGGATGGGACCCGGAGCGCGATGTGAATATCGTCACGCAGGCGCCCGAAGTCGCCGGACCCGCATTGCAGACGCGCAAGATCGACGCGCACGCGGACTTCGTGCCCTTCGCGGAGCTGTTTCCGTATCGCGGCTTCGCGCGCAAGATCTACGACGGCTCGCAGGCGGGATCGCCTACGCTGCACGGCACGCTCGTCGAAAAGGACTATGCGCAGAAGTATCCGGAGATTGTCGTCGCGTACTTGCGTGCCGCGATCGAAGCGAATCGTCTGCTCACGGCGGAACCCGAGAAGTACAGCGAGCTGATTGCGAAGGTGACGGGCATCGAGCCTGAAGTCGACTATCTCTTTCACGGTCCGCTCGGCTTGCAGACGCGCGATCTCACATGGAAGCCCGAGTATCGCAAGGCCGTGCAGACATCGTTCGATACGCTCAAGCTGCTCAAGCGTGCCGACGGCGATCTGAACGCCAATAGCTTCATCGACGATAGTTACTTGCGCGCCGCATTCAAGGCCGAGCATCTCGACTACGAAGCGGCACTGAAGAACTATGCGCCGACGCCGCTCGTCGCGAACGATGCGCTGACGGGCAAGCCCATCGCAAAGACGGATCGCGTCGCGCAGATCTGGGTGCGCGGCGAGCCGAAGGTGCGCAGCTATGCGTCGCCGGAAGAAGCGGTGCGCGAGCTCGGCACGCTCGAACGCGATGGCAAACAGGTGCGCGCGTTCTATGCGCAGGATCGTGAAAGCGGCATCAAGCTGCTCGGCAATCAGGCATGGTTCGCGAAGACCGGCGACGGCCAGTTGAACGCATTCCTGCTGAAGGATCGCGCCGAGGCCTGGGCGAACGCGCACGGCGGACAAGTGCTCGACTTCGCCGCCGCGCGCCAGCCGACCGCGCTCGCCAACCGATGAGGCCATGATGGCGACGCTCGCATACTCCGCTCCTTCGTTGCTGCGTTCACGCGGCGCGCGCGCCGGCGTGCAGTGGGCGTCGCTCGCGCTGTGCATCGCGTTATGGCATCTGGCGACGACGCATCGCTGGAACCTCGGCATCGTCACGTTCGAGAATGTGCCGACGCCCGCCGATACGCTCGCGGCCATCATCGATCTCGCGCATTCGCCCAAGCTCGTGGCCCATCTCACGAGCAGCGTGAGACGCATCGCGGCGGGTTATGTCGCGGCGGCGGCGAGCGGCGTGGTGCTCGGAATCGCCATCGGCCGCTCGCAATGGTCGCGCCTCGCGTTGCTCACGCCGCTCGAAGTATTGCGGCCGATTCCCGCCGTCGCATGGATTCCGCTCGCGATCCTGATGTTTCCTTCCTCCGAAATGTCGATGATCTTCATCACCTTCACCGGCGCGTTCTTTCCGATCCTGCTCGGCACGATACACGGCGTCGAAGGCGTGGAGCCACGGCTCGTGTCGTCGGCGCGCAGTCTCGGCGCGGGCAATCGCGTGATCCTGCGCGAAGTGATCCTGCCGGGCGCGGCGCCCGCGATCGTCACCGGCCTTGCCATCGGCATGGGCACGTCGTGGTTCTGCCTCGTCACCGCCGAGATGATCTCGGGGCAATACGGCATCGGCTATTACACATGGCAGTCGTACACGGTGCAGCGTTATCCCGATGTCGTCGTCGGCATGTTGCTGATCGGCCTGCTCGGCATGGGCAGCAGCGCGCTCGTGCGCATCGCGGGCACGCGGCTCACGCCGTGGCTCGCCGCAGGGAGGATTCGATGAGCGCGGGCCGCATCCAACTCGAAGCGCTCGGCATTGCGTTGGGCGACGGCGCGAGCGCATTCACCGCCGTGCGCGATGTGAACGCGGTCATCGAGCCGGGCGAATTCGTCTGCATACTCGGGCCGTCGGGCTGCGGCAAGTCGACCTTGCTTGCCGGGCTCGCGGGACATGTCGCGCCGAACGCGGGCCGCGCGACGCTCGATGGCAAGCTCATCGAAGGACCGCATCCCGAGCGCGGCATGGTGTTTCAGCAACACACGCTGCTGCCGTGGCGCAAGACGCTCGATAACGTCGCGTTCGGACTGAAGATGCGCGGCGTGAAGAAACGCGAGCGGCATCTGCGCGCGCGGGCGTTGCTCGATCGCGTCGGGCTGGGCGCGTTCGCGGAGCGCTATCCCGCGCAGCTTTCGGGCGGCATGCAGCAACGCGCGGAGATCGCGCGCGCGATCCTCAACGAGCCGCGCGTGCTGCTGATGGACGAACCCTTCGGCGCGCTTGATGCACAGACGCGCGCATCGATGCAGGCGCTTCTGCTCGATGTATGGAGCGAGCGCCGTCCGACGGTCGTGTTCGTCACGCACGACATCGACGAAGCGCTCTTTCTCGCTGATCGCGTTCTCGTGATGAGCCATAGCCCGGGCACGGTGCTCGAAGAACTGCGCGTGCCGTTTGCGCGTCCGCGTGAACGCGAGCTCGTCACGGAAGCCGGATTCGTCGCGTTGAAGCGTCGTTGTCTCGCGTTGCTTCGTTATCCGCTTGCGAGTCCGATGGCCGCATCGAACGACGCGCCCGCGCGCATCGACATATCACACTCCGTTCTCTCATGACGCACACCAATCCACTTTTCGATACCGTCACCGACGCCGCCCTCGCCGCGCGCTTCAACGATGCCGATGCCGCCGTGCGCCGTCTCGCCGTGCTCGAAGCCGCCGACCTCGAAGACGAAGCCTGGCTGCCCCTGCTCGCCGATGCCCTGCGCCACGACACGGATGCCGACGTGCGTCGCACCGCGGCGCAACGTCTCGGCGCGTGGGAAACGGACGAAGCAGTCGATGCGCTATGCGCCGCGCTCGACGACGCCGATACCGATACGCGCGAAGCCGCCGCCGACAGTCTCGCTGCGTTGAAAGATCCCGTCGCGGGCGAACGCCTGCTGCCGCATCTCGCCGATGCCGATACCGATGCCGATGCGTTCAAGCGCGCGGCCCTTTTGCGCGCGTTGCGCGAATTGCGCTTGCCGAGCGCGGCCGGACCTGCGCTTGCGGCGCTAGCGAATGCGTCGCCGTTCGTGAGGGGCGAGGCCATCGGCGTGCTGGGCTGGCTGCGTCATGTGGATGCGCTGCCGCAGTTGAAGCACATCGCGCGCACCGATGCTTCGACGGAAGTGCGTCACGCTGCCGTCGGCGCATTGGGCTTCGCCACCGACGACGGCGTGATCGAAACGTTGATCCACGCGCTCTCCGATCGAGCGTGGCGCGTGCGTGAGGAAGCCGCCGCGACGCTCGGCAAGCTGCGTCTCGTCGCCGCGCGCAATGCATTGGAAAACGCCCTCTCCGACGACTATTGGCAAGTCACGTTGCAGGCGACACGCGCGCTCGGACGTTTGCGCGATGTCGCAAGCACGCATGCCGTGTCGGAACTGCTGACGTTTCCGATCAGCAACGTGCGCAAGGAGGCCGCGCTTTCACTGGGCGAACTCGGCGATACGCATGCGCTCGCCGTGCTCGAAGCCGCACTCGACGACGGCGATCCGGAAGTGCGCAAGGCCGCGCGCATCGCGATTGCGCAGATCAGCGAGCGGCACGCTTCACATAGCGCGCGATGAAGGTGCGCGTCTCGTCATCGGGAAAGCGCACGGCGACGCGCTCGCCGCTGATCATTTCGACAATGCCTTCGCCATAACGACGCACTTTCACGCGCTCGCCCGGCGCGAACGCCTTCGTCTTGCGATCGGCTTGCTCTTCTTCTTTCGCGCGCATCTGTTCGCGCACTTCGCGCGGGCTCTCGATCACCTCCGGCGGATGCACGCAGTTATCGCACACGCCGCAGTGGCCGCCGTCGAGTTCGTCGTCGGGCGCGCGGTAATGCACATCGCTCGCGCGCAGCGGCGCGGACGTGCGCGCGTCGTTCATGTCGTCGGCGAAGTAGTCGAGCAGCATGCGCCAGCGGCACTGCGCGCTCTGCGCATACGCGATCATGCGCTCGAGCACCGCGCGATCGCGTTCGCTGCGCGCCGCGTATTCCTGCGACGCCCCTTCGAGCTTCGCGATGGCCGCATCGTCGTCGACGAGCTTCATGCCGCCGCGCCGCGTGCGACGCGTCACGCCGAGATCGTTGAGCAGCGCCGCCGCCACGCGCAGCTTGTTCGCGCCGATGCTCGGCAACGCTTCGCGCAGACGCGCAAGCGGCTTGTCGAGCGTGCGGGCGGCATCGTCGCTCGCGAGTTCGCGCACTTTCTCCGCGACGCGCGCAATCATCTCCGCGCTCGGATATCGGCCGCTCATGAAGAACTGCTGCACCTGCTTGTCCTTCATTTCGAACAACAGCGTGCAACGCGCGGTCTCGCCGTCGCGGCCGGCGCGCCCCGCTTCCTGATAGTACGCATCGAGACTGCCGGGCATCTGCGCGTGAATGACGAAGCGGATGTCGGGCTTGTCGATGCCCATGCCGAACGCATTGGTCGCGACCATCACGCGCGCGCGGTTCTCCATGAACGCGTCCTGCGATGACGAGCGCGCGCCCGACGACAGCTTGCCGTGATAGCGCTCGGCCTCGACACCCGCATCGACGAGCGCGGCATGCAGCGCCTCGCATTCCGCGACCGTCGCGCAATAGACGATGCCGCTCCCCGCTTCGCCCGTCGCGATCTCGATCGCGCGCCGGCGCCGGTCATCCGGGTTCGTGAGTTGTTCGACGCTGAAATGCAGGTTGTCGCGAAAGACGCCCGTATGGATGACGTTCGCGCGCTTCATCTCCAGTTCGCGCACGATATCGACGATGACGGCGGGCGTCGCCGTCGCGGTGAGCGCGAGCACGGGCGGACGGCCGAGCGTCTTGATCGCGTGGATCAGTTCGACATATGCCGGCCGGAAATCGTGGCCCCATTGCGAGATGCAATGCGCCTCGTCGATGACGGCAAGCGCGATCGGCGGCATGTCCTTCGCGGTGAGTTCGGCGGTGAATTCGGCATCGACGAGACGCTCGGGCGTGACGAAGAGCATGCGGATTTCGTGTCGCGCGATGGCCTGCATCGCGTCGCGCTGTTCACTCGCGGAGAGCGTGCTGTTGAGCATGGCGGTCGCAATGCCCGCTTCGACCAGCTTCGTGAGCTGATCGCGCATCAGCGAAATCAGCGGCGACACGATGACCGTCATGCCATCGAATTGCAGCGCGGGCAATTGATAGCACAGCGACTTGCCCGCGCCGGTGGGCATGACGGCGAGCGTGTCGTTGCCGTCGAGCACGCTGCGAATCACGTCTTCTTGTCCGGGACGCAAGTTCGGAAAGCCGAAGACTTTGCGCAGCGCGGTTTCGAGTTCGCGATCGAGCGGCTTGCGCGATTGCGTGTGGATGTCGGCTCTGTCGTTCATTCGAAGGTAACGCGGATCGTGGATGCGCAATGACATCCGCAATTGGCGTTCCTTGCGAGACAGGCTTGCTTGGCGGAAGGCAGCCGGAGTCGAACCGACCTGGGAATGTCTGACATCCCCAACCGGGTTTGAAGCCCGGCCGCACCACCGGATACGGATGCCTTCCTTTGAAAACCACGGCGCTGCACGTCCGATCGAATTTCGACCGGGCGTCCGATTATAACGGCGCGTTCTCAGCCGTTGCCATCGCGCGAGCGCGGCTGTCGCCGCCGCATCAGCCGATAAACGCAATAGACGAGCGCCGCCGCGACGAGCACATCCACCACCGTCGCGCCATGCGATTCCAGTTCGAGCACGGCGACATGCAGTTGCCGCTCGAAAAGCGCGCCGCCCAATACCCAGAACGACGCCCACGCGGCAATTCCAGCCGTATCCCAGAAGAAGAACGCGAGCGCGGCGATGTGCGTCGTGCCCATCAGCGGCGGCGTGACGAGACCGAGACCCGGCACGAACTTCGATACCGCGACGATCGGCGCGCCATGACGCTCGAACAGTTCGCCGGTCGTACGCATCCCGCTGTCGACCGCATACGATCTGCGCGAGAGCGCCGCGACGAGCCGACGTCCGTAGATGCGCCCCGCCGAGAACCACACGCTGTCGCCGAGCAACGCGCCGCACAGCGCCGCGAACAGCACATGCGCGAACGAGAGGCGTCCGCTCGCCACGGCCGAGCCCGCGAACACGAGCAAAGGCGCGGACGGCAGCGGCACGCCGAGGCGCGTCAGCAGAACGTTCGCGAAGACGGCAGCGCCGCCCCATTGCACGATCGCCGACGGAGGAATCTGGATCAACCGGCACCTCTCGATCGCAACATCATTCGGACCTCGACTCGACGAGCATCACCGGCACGTTGCCGCATCCCGCGCTGCTCGCAATTTCGATACCGCGCCAGGGCGTGCCCTCGCCATGATCGAAGGCCATCGGATCGACGCGCCGGTCCGGGCGCAGCACGTTGAACGGCCACGACGGACGGCGCAGGCGCTCGTGCACGACCGAGCCGAGCCAGATCGGCGCGGGCGGCGCGCCTGCGTCCTGGCGCACTTCGTAATGCGTGGGCCAGAAGCGCAGCACGTCGCGCTCGTCGGCGCCGCGCACGGAACGCGCGAACACGAGCTTCGACGGCTCGCCGTTGTTCAGGCGCGGCAACGCGGGCAACGCGATGGCGGGCGCATTCGGCAACACCACCGACATCACGCTCTTCAGGCTCACGTGCGACACCTCCGTCCAGCCGCGCGATGCCAGTTGCGCGCGAATCTGCTCGGGCGTCGCCGCCCATTGCACGGTGATCGGCTCGCGACGATCGCCCTCCATGCTCGCTCGATAACAGGAAAACGTGCGCCATACCGAATCGGTCCACTGAATCGGCGTAATGACGACGGTCGATGGCACGACGCTGTGCGCCTCCGTTTCATCGCTCGTTTGCAGCGCGACGCTCGCGCAGATCACGGCAAGCACGGCGACCGGCATCAGCGGCCGCGGCGGCGGCTTGCCGGGATTGCGCCATACCGCCGTGAGCGCGATCAGGAAGACCCAGACGGCGGCGAGCGCCGCGCTGCCGAGCGCATCGGAGATGGTGAAGCGGCCAAAGTACAGCCCCGCCAGACCGACCGCCGTCACGATGGCCGAGGTCGCCGTCGCGATGAACACGCCCGTCAGGATGCCCACGCGCCGCAGCAGCAGGAACGCGAGAAAGCCGTAGATCACGACCGTCGCCGCGACGTCGCTGTTCGGAAAGCGATGCTCCGACGGCGCGAACGAAACGAGCGCCGGCTCGTGCGCGGTGAAGCGGATCGCCGCGACGAGCAATTGCGAAAACGCCACGGCCACGACCCAGTACGTGACCGTGCGCCAACGCCGTTCGAAGCTCATCCACACGATGACCGTCGCGCCGAGCGCGAGCAGCGTCTGCGTGCTGCCGAGGGTCGCGGCGACATCGAGGATCGAATCGGTCCAGGTCGACTGGAACGATTGCAGCAGCCGGTAAATCGA
>Ga0182736_1000899_pt1 | contig 35836 bp, 30 predicted proteins | sample eDN5th30CKraftBY_FD_128882 | JGI IMG/M metagenome (GOLD analysis project Ga0182736, IMG submission 128882) | Enriched backyard soil microbial communities from Emeryville, California, USA - eDNA 5th pass 30_C Kraft BY (version 2) (version 2) | ecosystem: Environmental > Terrestrial > Soil >...
ACCGCGCTGAAGCGCTCGCGCCCTGGCTCGAGCACTACAACTACGCTCGACCACACACCGCCTGCGGCGGCCGACCCCCGATCAGCCGGGTGTCACCAACCTCATGACCGGGTACAGCTAGCCCTGGCCAACACGGGTGTCAAGCCGTCGCGTCCCATCTCCCGACCGCACATACTGGCTCTCGAAGCTCGACTGCGAAGGGGAGCACATGATTTCCGACACTGATGACGCGTCAGATGGCATGACGGCCGAGGAGAAGCGGCGCGATCAACTGCTGCGCGCGGAAGGATCCACCGAAGCAGACGCCGCGCCACGCATCGAGGTGAGCGAGCACGATGGCGTCACGCGGATCGACATCTCCGACGAGGCAGCGGTCCGACCGGGGCCGGGGCCCGGCGTGACGCCCGACGAGCAGTGATACGAACCGAAGCGCCGCCGGTCGACGCCGACGGGGGCGCAGGCGAGACTGCGACAAGCTGATAACATCGTCCTTGGAAGTGTGTCCGAGCGGCCTAAGGAGCATGGCTGGAATCCATGTACACGGTTTTCCCGTGTCGCAGGTTCAAATCCTGTCACTTCCGCCAGTACGAAGAGCGCCGTCCCCGTTGATCAGCCGTTTCGCTTGATCAGCAGGGGCGGCGCCCTTTTGTAGGTGCGTCTCGCGTCAGTCGGCGATCACCGCGCGACGAGATCGTGCTCGGAAGATGTCGCCCCGCGGTTGAGCGCGGGTTCCGTGTGACCGTGCAGGTGATCCACCACGGCGATGATCGCGGCGACCGCGAGCATGGCGGCGACCGCCCATAAGGCGTACATGGGGCCAGACGCGGGCTGCCCGCCGCTCGTCGGGATAGCGAAGAACGCGTAGTAGATGATCAATGCGCTCGCCATGCCGACTGCAGAACCAGTGCGCTGAGCGAACTGGATGAGCGAACCGGCCACGCTCGACCGGTGACTGGGGGTGAACACCAGAGTGCGTGCCTGGTTCGCTGGCGCGGCCACACCCGCACCGAAGGAGCTCGCGCACAGGAGGGCGGCGATCGCCCAGGGAAGGGCGGGAGACGGGACGAATCCGAACACGAAGCCGAGGCCGGCCAAGGCGAACGCGCCGATGGCTGCGCCGATGGCGATGACGGAGCCGCTCGTGGCGCTGACGCGCGACGCAACCCACGTGCCCATGACGCTGGCCACAGCTGAAGGCAGCATCCACAGGGCCGTCTCCAGTGGCGTCAGACGCGCGATCTGCTGGAGCGCGATGGTCACGATCAGGGTGCCCGCGGTTGCCGCCGCATGCATGAAGCCCGAGGCAACGACACCGGGGCGGAAGTGCGGAAGGCGGAACAACGTGAGATCGATGAGCGGCTCGGCCCCGCGGCGTTGGAGTCGGCGTTCGTGCGCGGCGAAGATGATGAGGAGCCCGATGCCTGCGACGGATGCCCCGTAGGCCCACGGAGATGTGGGCAACCGGCCGTTCGCGACCGAGAATGGCGCGATCGTGAGGACAACGCCTGCGGCCAGCAATACGGTGCCCCAGCCGTCGAATCCTCGCTGTCGAGGAGGGAGGGGGTCCTTCACGACGGCCACTGCCACGGCGAAGACCACTGTGCCGACGACGACCGTCACCATGAACAGCAGTCGCCACCCCTGGGCGCCGCCCGCGATGTCGAGGATGAGGCCGGCCATGACGGGGGCCGCCAGGGATGTGATCGTGGTCAGCGCCGCCAGCGCTGCGAGCGGGCGGGCGCGCTCTTCGGCAGGGAAGATGCGCTGGACAAGCCCGAGCACTTGCGGCATCAACAGGCCCGCGCCCACGCCTTCGATGATGCGCGCAGCGACGAGCAGTTCGATCGTGGGGGAGATGGCGCAGGTCACGCTCGCCGCCACGAAGACTCCGGTGCCGATGAGGAACACGCGGCGCCGTGAGACGACGTCCCCGATTCGTCCTGCAGGAACGAGCACTGCGGCGTACGCGAGGGTGTACCCCACGAGCATCAGCTGGACTACCGCGGGGTCGCCGCCCATGGCGCCCTGGATGGCAGGCAGAGCGACTCCGAGCTTGGAGACATCGAGGATCGTGAGCGACGCAGCAGCGGCAAGCACCCAGAAGACGCGCCGTCGCTCGCGACGGTCAGGCAGGGCGCTATCCGCAGACTGGGACAATTCTCGACCTCTCGTTGCGGAAACACCGAAGAAACATCAGAAACTATATAACAGAATTGGACTATCAAACCACACTACGAGATGGGAATCACATGAGCGATCGAACCGCCCTGATCATGATCGACATGCAGAACATGTACCTGCAGCAGGAGCGACGCAGTGCGATGGGCTGGCCTCCGATCTGGGAGTTCGACCGGGTCGTGGCGGAGTGCGCGGAGCTTCTTGCAGCGGCTCGGGCGGCGGGTGTCCCGGTCATCTACACCCGGCAGACGGCGCGAGCTGACGGAGCGGACATGACTCCGAGCATGCGTCGTCTGCTGGACGATGTGACAGCCGAAGACGAATCGCCGATCGGCTCGGAGGCGGACTGGGGGTCGCAGATCCTCGATGCGGTGGCACCGGAGCCTGGCGATATCGTCATCGAGAAGCACCGTTGGGATGCCTTCTTCAACACCGATCTCGACCCGATCCTGCGGAACCTCGACGTGACGCGATTGATCGTCGCCGGGCTGCAGACGAATGTCTGCGTGGAGACGACGTCGCGAACGGCGATGATGAAGAACTTCGATGTCGCGGTCCCCGAGGATGCGGTGTCGACCGATGGTGAAGCGCTGCACGCGAACGCGCTCGACTCGTTGCGCGTGCTCTACGTCGAGGTCGCACCGTGGCGCGAGCTTCTTGCTCCGGGTGCCGCCTGGGAGCGTCGGTTCTCGACGCCGGGCTATGGGCGCCGTGCGGAAGACATGGCGGCCATCGGGGGCTGACGAGCCGGGGATTCAGGCCGGCGCGGCTGCTCGGGTCAAGACGGCTCGGGGACCGCGCCGGTCAGGATATCCGCCACGGGCCGCTCCGGGTTGTGCAACATGGCGCGCAGCTCTTCCAGCCACTCAAGGGTGAGGTCGGTCTGGCGGAGCCAAAGTGTGTAGAGCGCACGACGATTGCGCCAGACGGGACTGTCGGGGTCGTCTCGCTCGTCGTCCCAGCGCGACAGCAGGTGGCGGAGGCTGAACTGACGCTGTCGCTGGAAGGTCACCTCCGCATCGAGCAGATAGTCGGCCTCGGCGGGGTCGAGGACCCACAGGTTCAGCAGTCGCAGTGCGGCATCGTCGCGGATTCCGTGGTCTGGCTGCTCGTGGAGCAGCCAGCGACGCAGCTCGGCCAGGCCTGCATCGTTGATGACGTAGCTCGTGCGGCCACGCTCGGTGCGCTCGGTGATGTCGATGAGTCCGAGAGACTCCATCTTCGACAACTCGGAGTACACCTGCGACGGGCTGGCGTGCCAGGCGCGATCGTTGACGTCGTTGAAGCTCGCGTTGAGCTCGTAGCCGGTGCGAGGCCGCCCGCGCGACAGCGCCGCGAGAATCGCGTGACGCAGTGCCATATGAGTCCTTTCTCTGGCTGTCGGTGCGGTGACGTGCCGAGGCTCGAGTCCCGCTCATGCTAACGGTCAGCCCACAGGGGTATGTGGGAAGACCCGGACAGACCGCTTCATCGATGTGTAACAACTCCGAAACAGTAGTCCTGTAACAATTCCAATTATGGACTACAAAGCCATAGCGCAGAACCGGTTGATCCGGTTGATTGCGGGACGCTCGGTGATGACCGCTGTAACGGCGCTCTTCATCGCGATCGTCGTGTTCTTCGCCATTCGCTCGATCCCCGGCGACCCTGCCCTGACCATCCTCGGCACTGACAGCACCCCCGAGGAGCGCGAACAACTGCGGATCGTCATGGGATTGGACCAGCCTCTCATGACTCAGTTCTCGGTGTGGCTGCGCCAGATCTTCAAGGGTGACCTCGGCTACTCCTACAGTCAGGGGCGGCCGGTCACCGACATCATCGGTCCGGCACTGGAGAGCACGCTTCTGCTGGGCGGCGCGGCGAGCGTTCTCGCAGTGATCATCGCGCTCGTGATGGGCAACCTGGCCACGTCCCGATTCCGTTCCATCCGGCGAACCACAGACTGGGCCGAAGCGATCTTCCTGTCGGCACCGCAGTACACGGTCGCGCTGCTCTTTCTGATCCTGTTCGCCGTGCTCCTGCCCGTCTTCCCTGCGGGAGGTCTCAGCACCCGCGGCGACGGGTCGCCGTCGGACGTGCTGTCCCACATCCTGCTTCCGGCCCTGGCGTTGGCGCTCGCGCCCGGGGCGCAGATGGCTCGGTCGCTCAAGACATCGATCACGACCCTGCAATCGACCGAGCTTCTCCCCACCCTCCGCGCTCGAGGACTCTCGCCGTGGCGCCTGTCGGTGCACGCGCACCACAATGCGCTCCCACCGATGATCACCGTCCTGGGCATCCAGGTCGGCGCGATGCTCGGCGGTGCGCTCTTCGTGGAGCAGATCTTCAGCATCCCCGGTCTGGGCGCGCTGGTCGTGCAATCGGTGAGCCTGCGCGACTACACGCTCGTGCAGGCGGTCGCGCTGTTGATCGCGCTCATCTTCGTGGTCGTGCTGCTGCTGGCGGACGTCGTCAACGCTCTCCTCGACCCTCGCATTCGAAAGGGACGCGCATGACCCTCACCGTCGTCACTCCGGGAACGGTCGAGGCCGCACCCCGCTTCCGCCGGAGGTCGCTGATCTCCCGTACTCCCTTGCGTGGGAAGGTCGCGCTCGCTGTCGTCTCCTTTCTCGCCGTGATCGCGCTGGCAGCCCCGCTTCTGCCGCTGCCGGACCCGCTGAGCGGCGATCTGTCGAGCCGGCTGCTGCCGTTCCTGAGCGACGGGCACCCGCTCGGCACCGACACCCAGGGGCGAGACATGCTCTCGCGCCTCGTATACGGCATGAGGACGTCCCTGTTCGCCGGCGTGGTGCCGATCCTGATCGCGACGCTCATCGGGCTCACGATCGGGACGATCGCGGGACTCGCCGGGCGATTCGTCAATACGCTCCTCATGCGCGGCGTCGATCTGCTCTTCGCCTTTCCGGGCGTGCTCCTGGCGCTCCTCTTGGCGATCTCGATGGGCGTTGGGCTCGGAACGCTCATCCTGGCGTTGACGCTGGTATGGGTCGCGCCGGTCGCGCGCATCGCGGAAACCGAGGTTGGTCGCATCCGTGAACTCGACTTCGTGACGGCTGCACGTTCCAGCGGCGCAAGCGGCGCGGTCATCCTCATCCGTCAGATCGTCCCGGTGGCCCTGCCCGCGGTCCTCGCCTACTCCACCTCCCTGGTCGGGGCGAATGTGGCCATCGCGGGGGGCCTGGGCTTCATCGGGCTCGGCGTGCCGTCACCCCAGCCGGAACTGGGGTCGATCCTGTACGAGATGCAGTCTGCGGTCTACTCCGACCCGTCGCTGGCGCTGGCCCCCGTGATCGTGATCCTCCTGCTGTCGACGCTCTTCCCCCTTGTGGGCGACGGACTCCGCGACGCCATCACCGGAAAGGGGAACCACTCATGAGCGACCTGCTCACGGCAGTGCCGCCCGGGGGCCTGGACCCGACGGTGCCACTGGTGCTCGATGCTTCCGGGATCCGGGTGTCGTTTCCTCGGCCCAACGGGAAGACCACGACCGTCATCGACGGCATCGGTCTCGGCCTCGAATACAGTCAGGTGACTGTGCTGTTGGGCGAGTCCGGCAGCGGGAAGACCGTGTTCGCGCGGTCGATCACCGGACTTGCGCCTCACGGGGCCCAGGTTGAGGGCACGGCGATGTTCGGCGGTGTCGATCTCGCTCATGCGTCGAACCGTCAGCTGCGCGCGCTGCACGGCGACCGTATCGGCATGGTGCCGCAGGACCCGAACTCCTCGCTGGACCCGATGCGCCGCATCGGAGGACAGATCGCCGAGACCTTGCTGCAGCATCGCCAGGTTCCTGACCGACGTGCTGCACGCCAGCGAGCGATCGAGCTGCTGAACCAAGTGCAGATCCGGGACCCCGAGCGAGTCCTGAGGTGTTACCCCCACGAGGTCTCGGGTGGCATGCGTCAGCGGATCGCGATCGCGATCGCGATCAGCTGCGGCCCGGAGCTCATCGTGGCGGATGAGCCGTCGAGTGCTCTGGACGCCTCGGTGGGAGCGCACGTCGTCGGTCTTCTCGACGATCTGCGCACTCGCCTGCGCACGGCGATCCTGTTCATCACGCACGACATAGGCATCGCGTCGCAGATCGCATCGCAGCCGCACGACCGAGTGGCCGTCATGCTGGGCGGACAGATCGTCGAGCTCGGCTTCGCGTCCGCCGTGCTCCGCTCGCCCCAGCACGAATACACCAGAGCCCTTCTGGCGGCCGAGCCGTCGGCTGCCGTGCCGCGAGGCCGACTCGCCGTGGTTCCGGACGCTGTCCGCACTCGCAGGGACTGGGGGCCGCTTCGCGAGGTCGCGCCCGGTCACGCCGTCGCCTCAGGAAGTGAGACCAACCGATGACCGTCATCCTCGAAGGCAGCGGAATCGTGAAGAGCTTCGGTGGCTTCACCGCGTTGCACGGCATCGACTTCTCGATCGAGCACGGACGCACGCTGGGCGTCGTCGGCGAGTCGGGCAGCGGCAAATCCACCCTTGGTCGCATCGTCATGCGACTGATGACCCCGGATGCCGGAACCGTCCGGCTCGGTGGGCGTGATCTCTTCGCGCTCAGCCGCGGCGAATTGCGCCGTGCGCGCCGTGACTTCCAGCTCGTACCGCAGGACCCTCGGCACGCCCTCAACCCGACGATGACGGTGGGGGAGACGCTGGCGTTCCAACTCTCAGCCCAAGGCGTCGCGCGCCGGGACTGGCGGAGTCGCTCCGCCGACCTGCTTCAGACGGTCGCACTGCCCGACGACTACGTGCACGCGTACCCGCACGAACTCTCGGGTGGGCAGGCGCAGCGCGTCGCCATCGCCCGGGCGATCGCCGGGCGCCCCAAGCTGCTCGTGTGCGACGAAGCGGTGTCCGCGCTCGACAAGTCCGTTCAGGCGCAAGTGCTCAACACGTTCTCCACCCTCCAGTCGGATCTGGGAGTCGCGATGTTCTTCATCACCCACGATCTCGCCGTCGTTGAGCACATCGCCGACGACCTGCTCGTCCTCAACCGCGGTCACGCCGTCGAATCCGGCGCCACCCGGGAGGTTCTGGCGGCGCCCACCGATCCGTACACGAAAGAGCTTCTGGCGGCGCGACACCCGACAGCCGCCTGAAGGCACCACCGCACCACCGCACCACCCGCACCGCCTGCTCCATCCGTAGCCCATATCAAGGAGACTCATGCGATCTCACACCACCTCCCGCGTGCGCCGGGCGCTTCTCGGCGCCGGTATCGCGGTGACCGCCGCGCTCGCGCTGTCGGCGTGCGCCACCTCGTCGGCGTCCGTCCCCACAGGCGACGCCGAACAGGAACTCGTCATCGGTTCGCAGATGGCGTCGTTCCCCAGCCTCGATACCGGCGCCATCACAACAGCCGGCTACGAGGGTCAGCGACTCATCGGCAACCTCGTGTACGAAGGCCTCACCAAGCGCGATGTCTCCGACCCCAACGCTCCGGCCGGTGTTGCCCCCGCGCTTGCGAAGTCGTGGGAAGTGTCGGAAGACGGCCTGGAGTACACCTTCAGCCTGCAGGACGGAGTCCTCTTCCACGATGGGACCGAGTGGGACGCTGACGCTCTCATCTACAACATCACGCGCTACATGGATGAGAACGACCCCAACTATGATCCCGTCCTCATCACGTACTACGCGGTCCTCAACTTCGTCGACCACGTGGAGAAGGTCGATGACATGACGGTCGCCTTCGTCCTGAAGGAGCCGTTCGCGTTCTTCCTCGCTGACCTCTACAACGTCTACTTCGCCAGCCCGACCTCGCTTGAGGAGGACGGTCCGTCAGGACAGGCCGCGCACCCCGTCGGCACGGGTCCGTTCGTCTTCGACGAGCTCAAGCAGAACCAGTCGATCTCGTTCGTCCGGAACGAGGACTACTGGGGTGACGTGCCCAAGCTCGATCGGCTCACGGTGGAGCTCATCCCCGACCCGTCCGCCCGCACCGCCGCGCTTCGCTCGGGTCGCGTGGACTGGATCGAGGCGGCTCAGCCTGACGACCTCGCGTCGCTGGAATCGGCCGGGTTCGTCGCCACCGGAAACGCGTTCGACTGGGAGTGGTCGTGGCAGCTGATGACAGGTGACGAGCCGGTCGACGACATCCGGGTCCGCCAGGCCATGAACTACGCCATCGATCGCGAGTCGATCGCCGAGGACCTGCTGCATGGCACAGCCGTCCCGGCGTATCAGATGTTCGCCGGTGCCAGCTTGTATTACTCCGGCGACGATGACCTCTACTCGTACGACCCCGAAAAGGCCAAGTCGCTCCTCGCCGAAGCCGGATACGCCGACGGCGTCTCGCTGAAGGTGGGCTACATCACTGCGGGCTCCGGGTCCATGCAGGCCAAGGCCATGAACGAGGCCCTGCAGGCCCAGCTGGCGGCCGTCGGCATCGATGTCACCCTCGAGCCGGTCGACTTCTCCGGCATGTACGCGAAGCTCGGCGAAGGCGACACGGGATGGCACGCCGCCAATCAGGCGTTCAGCCTTGAGCAGCCGTCCAGTTGGAAGGGCTTCTGGTTCGGCTGCGATGGCAACTTCTTCGGATACTGCAACGAAGAGGCCGAGGCGCTCTACGACGAGGCACTCGTCACCGTGAACGACGAGGACCGCGCAGCGCTGCTCACGGAGGTCGGCCACCTCGTGACGGAGGACGCAGCGTGGCTGTTCGTCGCAAACGACACGGCACCGCGTGCTATGTCGGCCTCCGTCAAGGGCTTCGAGCAGCCCAAGAGCTGGTGGATCGACTTCACCGGCGTCTACATGGAGGACTGACCCGGCCCCACACGGCGCCTCCACGGTCCGATCACGTGACCGTGGGGGCGCCGTCTCGCGTCAATCGGCGGTGACCACCGCCGGTGCCCCGGCAGAGGCAGACGCCGCGAACGCCGACCCCGGGCGGACCACGAGCGACCTCGGCAGGAGCAGCGCCATCGCCCGGTTGGGGCCCGGCACGGCGGCGAGCATCGCACGGCGGACGCGGTCGGCGGCGTCGAAGAGCGGCCGCGCGTCGATCGCGTCGCGTCCGCGCCGGTCGTAGCTCAGCCGCTCCACGGCACTCACCAGCGCGCGCATGTCGGCGTCGGGTGCTCCGTGCTTCGCGGTCAACCGTGCGCCGAACGCGCGTGGCGATTCCGCGGCAGGTACGGCAAGACCGAGATCGAGCGCCGTGTGCTGGACCACCGACCACGCCGCGCCGACGTCGCCGCGGTGGGCGCGCGACCGCAGCCACCGCCGTCGCACCGCGGCGACGACCAGCGGAGTCAGCACGAGGAGCAATACGCTTCCCACGGTCATCAGATAGGGGCGGGGATCGACGAGGCGTGCCGCACCGCCGGCACCGGCGTCGAACTCGTCCTCACGGCGGTCGATGGGGGCGGCCGAGGCCGTCGTGGTCGGCGATGCCGTGGGCGTGGGGCCCTGGATGTCCTCGCCGCCGTCGTCGACGTTCGCCTCGCTGCTCGTGACGAACCGCGTCGCGGTGCCGAGGCTCTTCGTCGGCTCGAATGCCACCCAGCCGATGCCGTCGAAGTGCACCTCGGGCCAGGCGTGCAGCAGGCTCGTGCTCACTTCGCCCACCCGCTGGGCGTCTTCGATGTCGCCCGTGTACTGCCCGGGGAGGAACCCGACGACGATGCGGGAGGGCATGTCCAGCGCGCGGGCCATGAGGGCGAACGCGCCCGCGAAATGAATGCAGTAGCCCTCCCGCACATCGAGGAACGCGGCGACCGCGTCGGAACCGGTGCCGTCGAAACCGGCGAGCACCGGTGCGCGGAGCGAATAGGTGAAGTCCTCGCCGCGGAACCAGGACTGCAGGGCGATCAGTCGGTCGTAGTCGGTGTCCGCATCGGCGGTCACCTCATCTGCCAGCTCGTAGACGATGTCGGGCGTGGACTCCGGAAGCGACGTGACGTCGACGGGCTGGTCGGAGACCGTCGCTCGCTTCTGGCGGATCTGCTCGAGCGTGGGCTTGGCGACCTGCGTGACCACTTCGTAGTCCTGGCCCTGCGCATTCGCCTGTCCGCTGATGAGCGTGCGGTTGTAGGGGATCGCCCGCCACGCCCCGTCGAGCCCGTTCACTTCGACCGCGGGATACGGGATCGGCAGGTAGGAGGAGGCGAGGTTCGAAATGGCCACGTTGGTGCGGTACTGCGTGACGCGCACGCCCTCCTCGACCTCCAGGGCGTCCCAACCCTCCTCTTCGAGCGGGACGGAGCGAAGCCGATCGGGAACCCACACGTCGCCGTCGAACACCGACAGCGTCGCGACCCGCAGGTAGGGCAGGTCGGAGGCATCGGTTCGCACCCGCAGCACCGTGACATCGTTGCGTCGCCGGAGGTCGTCACCCAGGTTGAGGGTCGGATCGATGCTCGCGAGCTGACCCGTTCCGGCGGCCACGACACGCGGCGGAGGGAGGGCGGGGCCGGTGACGAGGGCGGCGACGACCGACACGGCGCCGATCGTCACCGCGACGGCGGTCACTCCCGCCGAGCTGCCCGGCTCGGGAGCCTCGCGCGTGCGGGTCTCGGCGCGGATGAGCAGCAGAACGGCGGACGCGAGCAGAGCGAACGCGAGCAGATTGACGTCGCTGGGCACCGCGATCGCCGGGATCAGCCAGATCGCGACGAGCGCGATCGATGCCAGCAGCGGCATGCGAGCGGTCACGACGACGTGATCGAGCGCGATCGTGAGAGCGCCGAGCGCGGCGACGATCACGAACGACATCGCAGCCGTCGGAGGCAGGGGCGCCACCCCAAGGAGGATCTCGGCCGACGCCTGCTGGATGAGAAGGGGAATGCTCTCGAACACCTCGGGGGTCGGGATGATGGCGAACAGCGCCTCGTCGGAGAAGAACGCCGCTGTCACCGCCCCCGCCCACACGGCGAGCTCGCACAGCGTGACCCCCACGGCCGGAACGCGCAATCGGCGCAGGACCGAGCCGACCGCCAGCAGTCCCGCGGCGAGCCCGAGCGCGCCCACGAGCCACGCTCCGGGAACGACCACGCCCAGGAGGGGGACGGTCGCGGCGGCGAGCCCGATCCACAGGGCGATCGTGAGCCTCCGATCGCCGCGCGGTCGGCGTCTGCGGTCAGGAGCGGACTCGTCGGTGGCGGCCTCGTGGGTCCACCTCTCAGACACCGACACGAGGGCCTCCTCGATCGGCGACGCTGAGCCAGGCGGCGGCCAGGTCGGAGTCCGGCGGCACGGAGGCCACGCGCCAGCCGGTGCTCTCGGCGCGCAGCAGCGTGTCGTGCTGCGGCGCGATCGTCAGGAGGACCGGCATCGCACTGTGGTGCGGGAGAGGCGCGAGCTCGTCGACGTCGCCGTCGTCGAGCCGACCGGTCACGAGCACCAGCGGTCCGGTCTGCACGCCCATGAAGAGCCGCACCAGCTGCTCAGGCTGGGTGATCCGCTGTGCCGTGACGGTGGCGAACGCCGTGAGCATGCGATCGATGCCGGCGTTGTCGCCGCCGTCGACCGGCTCCACGATCTCGGTGCCGTCGACATCGATGACCGTCACCCGATAGCCCTCGTGCACCAGGCGTGCCACGACCGAGACACACGCGGTGATCGCGGTCTCGAACCCGGGATCCTCGCCAGGAGCCTGCATCGCCTCCGGCGTCCAGCGCTGCAGTCCGCGGTCGAGCACGACGACCGCCTCCGGCGTGGTCTCCTGCTCCTCCTGGCGCACCATCAGCTCGTCGCGGTGGGCGCTGGCTCGCCAGTGGATGCGACGCATCGAGTCCCCGGACACATAGTGGCGGGGGATGAGGTTGTCTGCACCCTGTCCTAGCTGGTTCGTCGTGGAGTGCATGCTGCCGCCGGCCTCACCCGGCAGGTCGGTGAGCGGGCCCAGCTCGACGACCTGCGGCGCGACCGTGACCGAGGCGGGATCGCCGATCGTGCTGTGGCGTCGGGCGAATCCGAATGGATCGGTCGACGCCACGGTGAGGGGGCCGACGGTGCGGACGCCGCGGCGCCGAGCCGTCACGCGGTACTCGATGCGGATGGCGCTTCCTGCCGCAGACAAGCCCGACGCCGTCGCCGGGAATCGCCCCGACGCGTCGCCTTCCAGCCCGTCTCCCAGCACGTCGCGCCATGTCCCCTGCGCGACGGGCAGCGGCGACCGGATCTGCACGCGCGCCCGCACGCTGATCTCCTCACCGACCGCGGCGACGTCGGGAACGAAGACGCGCGTGACGTCCTCGCCGCGGCGGGCGAGGTACAGCGCTGCGATGCTCACCCCGACCACGGCGAGCAGCAGCACGCTCACATACAGCAGCTCAGTGATCTTGAACTCGTGTGCGAGCAGGAAGCACAGCACCCCGAGCACCGCGGCGCCGGTGCCGCGGAGCGTGAGAGGCCATCTGTGCATGTCTGTGCTCGGGTCTGACTCAGTGCGTGGCCAGGGGCACTCGCACCGACGTGGCGATGGAGCGGAGGACGTGTGCGACGGCGTCCGAGGCCGTGCGGCCGCGCGTCGCGCTGGTGCCGCGCGCGGCGATCATGCGGTGCGTGAAGACGGGCTCCAGCAGCGTCACGACGTCGTCGGGAATGACGAACTCGCGACCGTCGAGGGCAGCCCACACTTTCGCCGCGCGCACGAGCTGCAGCGTTGCCCGCGGGCTCGCGCCCAGGCGGATGTCCGGGTGCGAGCGCGTGGCCCGCGACAAGCTCACGGCGTACTCCTCCACGGCGGGAGAGACGTGCACGCTGCGGGCCCACGCGATGAGCTCCTGCACCCGGTGCGATGAGATGACGGGCCGCACGTCGTCGAGCGGGTTGAGCGTGTCCCGCTGGCGCAGCATGAGGGCCTCCGACGCCGCGTCGGGGTAGCCCATCGAGACGCGCATCATGAACCGGTCGCGCTGCGCCTCGGGAAGCGCATACGTGCCCTCCATCTCGAGAGGGTTCTGCGTCGCCACGACCAGGAACGGGTCGGGGAGTGCACGGCTGGTCCCGTCGACGGTCACCTGGTGCTCCTCCATCGCCTCCAGCAGCGCCGACTGGGTCTTGGGAGAGGAGCGGTTGATCTCGTCGGCGATGACGATGTTCGCGAACACGGCGCCCGGCTTGAACTCGAAGACGCGGTCGACCGGGTTGTACACGCTCACGCCCGTCACATCGCCGGGCAGGAGATCGGGCGTGAACTGGATGCGGCGCACCGTGGCGTCGACCGTCGCGGCGAGCGCTCGGGCGAGCATCGTCTTGCCGACGCCGGGGACGTCTTCGATCAGCAGGTGCCCCTCGGCCAGCAGGCACACGAGCGCGGCGCGCACCGCGTCGGGCTTGCCGTCGATCACGCGCGTGACCGACTCCGCGATCGCCGCCGTCTCACGAGCGAACTCCTCGGCGTTCACCTGACTGTCGAGCATGCGTCCCCCTCCGTTGCGGCGCGCGCGTTGGTCGATGCTAACGCCCTGTGGCCCCGGAGCGGCGGGACGTCGGGTAAACTTGCAGAAGCTCTCCGCGAGACGGCATCTCGGCCAACTCCCCCAGGACGGAAACGTAGCAAGGGTAACTGGGCTCTGCCGGGTTCGCGGAGAGTCTTTTTTGTGCCGCCATTATGTCTGGGGAGAGTGGCTGGCCGGGGCTCTCGCACGTGCCTAGGCTGAAGCCGTGGCGAAGAGCATCTACATCACCTCCACCGAAGGCCGCTCCGGGAAGTCCACTGTCGTGCTGGGTGTGCTCGACGCACTGAGCCACGTCACTCCGCGCGTGGGGGTGTTCCGGGCGATCGCACGCTCGACGAGCGAGCGCGACTACGTGCTGGAGATGCTTCTCGACCACGTCGGGGTCGATCTCGACTACGAGGAGTGCATCGGCATCACCTACGACGACGTGCGACGGGATGCCGATGCGGCGCTCGCGAAGGTCGTCGAGCGGTTCAAGGCGGTCGAGGCCAAGTGCGATGCCGTCGTGATCGTCGGCAGCGACTTCACCGATGTCGGGTCGATCGCCGAGCTCGGCTACAACGCCCGCATCGCCGCGAACCTGGGCACTCCGCTGCTGGTCGTGCTGAACGGCCGCGCGGGAGAGAGCGACCGCCTCGGGATCTCTGAGGCTCGCACCGCCGAGCAGCTCGCCCAGGCCACCGAGCACGCCGTCAATGAGATCCACCACCAGCGCGCCGAGCTGCTGGCCGTCATCGCCAACCGCGCCGATCCTGCGCACCTGGCCGAGATCAACGACGCCATACGCGCCGCGGTCACGGGCCTGCCGGCAGCCGACGGGCACCGCGAGACCGAGGTGGGGGTGTGGTCGATCCCCGAAGACGTCTTCCTCGCGGCGCCCTCCGTGCGCGACGTCATGGCATCCGTCGACGGTCGGCTGCTGCGCGGCGACGAGCAGCTGCTGTCGCGCGAGGTGCTCGACTGCGTGGTGTCGGGCATGTCGCTCAACAACATCCTCCCGAGGCTGCACGAGAGCGCGATCGTCGTGGTCGCCGCCGACCGCACCGAGGTGCTGCTGGGCCTCCTCCTCGCGCACTCGTCGGGCACCTTCCCGTCGATCTCGGGCATCGTCCTCAACGGTCCGTTCCCGCTGCCCGAGTCGGTGCAGCAGCTGATGGCGGGCCTCGACTCCTCGCTGCCGATCATCCAGACCGACCTCGACACCTACGACACGGCCGTGCGCGTCATGGGCACCCACGGACGGTTCGCGGCCGGCTCGCAGCGCCGCTTCGACACCGCCGCCGCCCTCTTCGAGCAGAACGTCGACACCGAGGAGCTCACGCGCGACCTCGGGCTCGCGCAGTCCTCCGTCGTGACGCCCGTCATGTTCGGATACCAGCTGTTCGAGCGTGCGCGCGCGAAGCGCACGCACATCGTGCTGCCCGAGGGCAGCGACGACCGCGTGCTGCGGGCAGCCGCGACGGTGCTGGCGCGCGGCATCGCCGACCTCACGATCCTCGGCGACGAGGCGGAGGTGCGCGGCCGCGCCGTGGAGCTCGGGGTCGACATCTCGGCTGCGCGCGTGCTGAGCCCCTTCGACCCTGCCAGCGTCGACCGGTTCGCGACCGAGTACGCGCGCCTGCGCGCCCACAAGGGCGTCACCTACGAGAAGGCGGCAGACACGGTCACCGATGTGTCCTACTTCGGCACGATGATGGTGCACCTCGGACTCGCCGACGGCATGGTGTCGGGCGCCGTGCACACGACCGCCCACACCATCCGCCCGGCCTTCGAGATCATCAAGACCAAGCCGGGCGTCTCGGTCGTCTCGAGCGTCTTCCTGATGGCGCTCGCCGACCGCGTGCTCGTCTACGGCGACTGCGCCGTGATCCCCGACCCCACGAGCGAGCAGCTGGCCGACATCGCGATCTCGTCGGCCGCGACCGCGACGCAGTTCGGCATCGAGCCGCGCGTCGCGATGCTGTCGTACTCGACGGGGGAGTCGGGATCCGGTGCCGACGTCGACAAGGTGCGCGCCGCCACCGAGCTCGTGCGTCAGCGCGCGCCCGAGCTGCTCGTCGAAGGGCCGATCCAGTACGACGCGGCTGCCGACGCCGCCGTCGCGAAGGCCAAGATGCCCGACTCCCACGTCGCCGGAAGGGCCACCGTGTTCGTGTTCCCCGACCTCAACACGGGCAACAACACCTACAAGGCCGTGCAGCGCTCGGCGGGAGCGGTCGCGATGGGACCCGTGCTCCAGGGCCTCAACCGGCCGATCAACGACCTGTCGCGCGGCGCCCTCGTCGAGGACATCGTCAACACGATCGCGATCACCGCCATCCAGGCGCAGTCCGAGGAGCCGCCCGCCGAGCAGGTCAGCGCATGAGCGTCGTCCTCGTTATCAACAGCGGGTCATCGTCGTTCAAGTACCAGCTGATCGACGTCGAGACCGAGCGCTCACTGGCATCCGGGCTCGTCGAGCGCATCGGCGAGCACGTCGGGGCCGCGTACCACCGCGTCACGGGCGAGCGGGGCGAGGCAGCCACGTCGCGCGAGCTGCCGATCCCCGACCACACGGCAGGGTTCGCGGTCATGCTCGAGGCCTTCGCCGAGCTGGGGCCGTCTCTCACCGACGAGCCGCCTGTCGCCGTCGGTCACCGCGTCGTGCAGGGCGGCGCCCGGTTCTTCGAGCCGACCGTCATCGACGACCTCATCGAGATCAACATCGAGGACCTCGGGGTGCTCGCACCGCTTCACAACCCGGGTGCCGTGCAGGGCATCCGCGCCGCCCGGGCGGCCTTCCCCGACCTGCAGCACGTCGCCGTATTCGACACGGCCTTCCACCAGACGCTGCCCCCGGCCGCCTACACCTACGCGATCGACCGCAGGATGGCGAGCAAGTACCGCATCCGCCGCTACGGCTTCCACGGGACGAGCCACAAGTTCGTGAGCGAGGCCGCCGCCGCCCACCTCGGGCGACCGCTCGGCGAGCTGCGCCAGATCGTGCTGCACCTCGGCAACGGCGCGTCGGTCACGGCGGTCCGCGGAGGGAAGTCGGTCGAGACGTCGATGGGTCTGACGCCCCTCGAGGGGCTCGTGATGGGCACGCGCTCGGGCGACCTCGATCCGTCGGTGCTGATCCTGCTCGCCCGCCGGGAGGAGATGACCCCCAACACCCTCGACGACTTCCTCAACAAGCGCAGCGGCCTGGTCGGGCTCGCCGGCGTCTCCGACATGCGCGACATCACCGAGCGGCGTGCGGCCGGAGACGCGAACGCCGCGCTCGCGTTCGACGTGTACATCCACCGGCTGCGCACCTACATCGGCGCGTACGCGGCCCAGATGGGCGGAGTGGACGTCATCTCGTTCACGGCCGGCGTGGGGGAGAACTCGGCGCTCGTCCGCGCCGCCGCCACCGAGACCCTCGGCTTCCTCGGCGTCGAGCTCGACCCGGCGCGGAACGAGGCCCGCACCCCCGGCATCCGCACGATCTCAGCCGACGGATCAGCCGTCTCGGTGCTCGTCGTGCCCACGAACGAAGAGCTCGAGATCGCCCGCCAGACGCTCTCCACCGTCACCCCCGGGGGACTGCGATCGGGGGCTCCCGAAGCGGCCTCGCGCGCGACTACGCTGGACGGGTGACAGCCGCGCATCTTCCCGATCTCACGAGCTACGACGGTGTGCTCTTCGACCTCGACGGTGTGCTCACTCCCACGGCAGAAGTGCACATGCACGCGTGGGAGACGATGTTCACGGAGCTGTTCACGGCGTGGGGCATCACGCCTCCGTACACCGAGCGCGACTACTTCGAGTACCTCGACGGCAAGAAGCGCTACGACGGGGTCGCAAGCCTCCTGCGCTCGCGTGACGTCGAGGTGCCCTGGGGCGATCCGTCCGATCCGCCGACCGCCGACACCATCTGCGGCATCGGCAATCGCAAGAACGACGTGTTCGCCCGGGTGCTGCGCGCCGAGGGCATCGAGCCGTATCCGGGATCGCTCGCGCTGCTCGACGTGCTCGAGGCCGCGGGCGTCCCCATGGCGGTCGTCTCGAGCTCGAAGAACGCCGAGGAGGTGCTGCGCGCGGCGGGTCTGCGCGAGCGGTTCCCCGTCGTCATGGACGGCGTCATCGCCGAGCGCGAGAACCTGCCCTCCAAGCCCGCCCCTGACGTCTTCGCCGAGGGCGCGCGGATGCTGGGCGTCGACCCGGCTCGCAGCGTGGCCGTCGAAGACGCGCACTCCGGCGTGCAGTCGGCCGCCGCCGCCGGCTTCGCGCTCGTCGTCGGCGTCGACCGCGGCGTGGGGGCCGACGTCCTCCGCGCCTCGGGTGCGCACGTCGTCGTCGACGATCTGTCCGCCTTCGTCGCCTGACCCGCATTCGTCCCACCCCACCAGACCTGCATCGTCCGTCAGAGGAACAGTCCGCAAGAGGAGTCACATGATCGACCGCGACCGCTTCCCCATCGACCCGTGGCGCCTCGTTGAACGCCGCTTCTCGCTCGACGACGTCGGCGTCACCGAGACGCTCTTCGCCCAGGGCAACGGGTACCTGGGCCTGCGGGGCAACCACCCCGAGGGGCGGCACGCCCACGAGCACGGCACCTTCGTCAACGGCTTCCACGAGATCTTCCCGATCCGTCACGCCGAGCAGGCATACGGGTTCGCAGAGGTCGGCCAGACGATCATCAACGCGCCCGACAGCAAGGTCATGCGCGTCTACGTCGACGACGAGCCGCTCTCCTTCGACGTCGCCGACGTGCGCGAGTACGAGCGCGCGCTGGACTTCCGCACGGGTGTGCTGAGCCGCCACATCCGCTGGATGACGCCCAGCGGCAAGGACGTCGTCATCGACTTCGAGCGCATGGTGTCGTTCGAGGAGAAGCACCTCACGGTCATGCGCCTGACGGTCACGGTGCTCAACTCCGATGCGCCCGTCACGGTGAACTGCCAGATCGTCAACCGGCAGGACGGCGAGGACGTCTACGGCGGCGCGGCTCCGCTCGCCGCCCGCGGCACGGCGGTCAAGAGCGGCTTCGACCCGCGCAAGGCCGAGAAGATCGAAGAGCGCGTGCTGCAGCCGCAGGAGTACTGGCAGGACGGCCTTCGCTCGGCGCTGTCGTATCGCGTGACGTCGTCGGGCATGACGATCGCCGTCGTGGCCGATCACATCATCGAGACCGACAACGACTACACCGCCCGCACGCTCGCTGAGCCCGACATCGCCAAGAACGTGTTCCGCGTGCACGCGCAGGCGGGCGTCCCCGTCACGGTCACCAAGCTCGTGAGCTACCACACGTCGCGCGGCGTGCCGGCGCGCGAGCTCGTCGACCGCGGCCGCCGCACGCTCGACCGCGTCGAGCGCGAGGGCGTCGCGGCGCAGTTCGAGCGTCAGGCCGCGTGGTGCGAGACGTTCTGGGATCGATCCGACGTCGTCATCGAGGGTCGTGACGACCTGCAGCAGGCCACCCGCTGGTGCCTGTGGCAGCTCGCGCAGGCCGCCGCGCGCGCCGACGGCCAGGGCGTGCCGGCCAAGGGCGTCACGGGCTCCGGCTACAGCGGCCACTACTTCTGGGACACCGAGGTCTATGTCCTCCCGTTCCTCATCTACACGACCCCGCTGTGGGCCCGCAACGCGCTGCGGATGCGGTATCTCATGCTGCCGTCGGCCCGCAAGCGCGCGGGGCAGCTGAACGAGGCGGGCGCCCTCTTCCCATGGCGCACGATCAACGGCGAGGAGGCGTCGGCCTACTACGCCGCCGGCACCGCTCAGTACCACATCAACGCCGACGTGAGCTACGCGCTGGGCAAGTACGTGCGGGCCACGGGCGACGACGAGTTCATGTTCCGCGAGGGCGTCGACATCGCGGTGGAGACGGCACGCCTGTGGGCGACGCTCGGCTTCTGGCGCTACAACGAGGCCGGCGAGCCCGAGGCGTTCCACATCCACGGCGTCACCGGACCCGACGAGTACACGACGGTCGTCAACGACAACCTGTTCACCAACGTCATGGCCCGGTACAACCTGCGTCTGGCCTCCCGCGTCGTGCGGGAGATGGCCGAGCAGGCTCCCGAGGAGTACCGCCTCATGATCGAGCGGCTCGGTCTCGAGGAGACGGAGCCCGACACGTGGGATATGGCCGCCGACGCCATGCACATCCCGTACAGCGAGACCCTCGGCATCCACCCGCAGGACGCCGTCTTCCTCGAGAAAGAGGTGTGGGACCTCGAGAGCACCCCCGACGAGCAGCGCCCGCTGCTGCTCCACTTCCACCCGCTGGTCATCTACCGCTACCAGGTGCTCAAGCAGGCAGACGTCGTGCTCGCGCTGTACCTCCAGGGCAACCACTTCACCGACGCAGAGAAGCTCGCCGATTTCGAGTATTACGATCCGCTCACGACGGGCGACTCGACGCTGTCGGCCGTCGTGCAGTCGATCCTCGCGGCAGAGGTGGGCTATCAGGACCTCGCTCTCGAGTACTTCCGCGAGTCGATCTTCGTCGACCTGGGCGACCTGCACCACAACGCGTCCGACGGCGTGCACGTGGCATCCGCGGGCGGCGTGTGGACCGCGCTGGTCGCGGGCTTCGGCGGCATGCGCGATCACTTCGGCGAGCTGTCGTTCGATCCCCGCCTGCCGGCCGACTGGCCGTCGCTGTCGTACACGCTCCACTGGCACGGCACCGCGCTGCGCGTCACGGTGCGTGCCGATTCGCTCACGGTCGTCGCCGGCGAGGGGGCGCCGGTGTCGTTCGAGGTCCGCGGAGCGGCATACGAAGTGCGCCCCGGCGAGACGGTCGTCGTGCCGCTCGAAGGCCAGGGGCCCGTGCGCAAGGGCCGCCCTCGCCTCGGCAACATCAGCGATCAGCTGCGCGAAGACGGATCGCTCATCTCGGCCTCCGTCCCGAGCACGGCGAACACGTCGGCCATCCCGATCATCCCTCCCGTGCCGGCCGCCGATCACGACGACCTCGCCATCGACGTCTGAGGGGCGGGCGGGGAGCGACTCTGTCTGAGCGCTTCCCGCCTCTCCGTTCCGCCTGCGGTCAGGCGGTGGCGACGGCTTCGGCGACGATCGCGCGCACGGCGTCGCGACCGGCGCGGTTCGCTCCGACCGTGGACTGCGACGGCCCGTAGCCGATGAGGAACAGGCGCGGCTCGTCGATGGCCCGCCCGTTCGCGACGCGGATGCCGCCGGCCGGCGTGCGCAGGCCCAGCGGTGCGAGGTGGGCGATGTCGGCTCGGAATCCGGTCGCCCAGAGGATGACGTCAGCGGGCTCGAACGCACCGTCCGGCATGCGCACGCCGTGCTCTTCGATCGACGTGAACATCGGATGCCGCACGAGCACGCCCCGATCGGCCGCCGCCTGCGCCCACGGCGTCCAGCGCTGGCCGGTGACCGAGATCACGCTCCCGGGCGGGAGGCCCTCGCGCACGCGTCGCTCGACGCCGGCGATCGCGGCGATACGGGCGGCGGTGTCGAACTCCGTCGCATCCCATCGGACCTCGCGGCGGGTCATCCAGAGGGTGTCGGCCACGCGGGAGATCTCCTCCAGCAGCTGCACGGCCGAGATGCCGGCGCCGACGATGACGACGCGCTGACCGGCGAACTCGTCGGCCGAGACGTAGTCGTGCACGTGCAGCTGACGACCCGCGAACCGCTCCCGCCCCGGGTAGTGCGGCCAGAACGGACGACGCCACGTGCCGGTGGCGTTGATGACGTATCGGGCCGACCAGGCTCCCGCGTCGGTCTCGACGAGGAGCGGTCCGCGCGGCTCGTCATCGACGCGGCGCACGGCGGTCACGCGCACGGGACGGTGCACCCGCAGGTCGAAGCGGTGCTCGTATTCGGCGAAGTACGCCGGCAGCACGTCGCGGCTGGAGGCGTCCGGATCGGCCGGCGGCACCGGGAATCCGGGCAGCTCGTGGATGCCGTTCACCGTCGCCATCTTGAGCGAAGCCCACCGGTGCTGCCAGGCGCCGCCGGGAGCCGACTCGGCGTCGAGGACCACGAACGACGGCGTGGAGGAAAGCTCCCCGGCGGATGCCGGAACGGGCTCGAAGCCGCGTCGGCGCAGGTGATAGGCCGCCGACAGCCCCGCCTGTCCGGCGCCGATCACGACGACGTCGACGGGGAAGGCGCTCACGCGGCGTGCAACACGCGGCGCACCTGTTCTCTTCCCGTGATCGGACGGGCGCGATGTCGTCGGCACGCCGTAGTCTGTTGTGGTGACCACCGCCCTGTACCGCCGCTACCGTCCCGAGACGTTCGGCGAGATGATCGGTCAGTCGCAGGTCACCGAACCGCTCATGACGGCGCTGCGCGGAGACCGCGTCGGCCACGCCTACCTGTTCTCGGGTCCGCGCGGCTGCGGCAAGACCACGTCCGCCCGCATCCTGGCGCGCTGCCTTAACTGCGCACAGGGGCCCACCGACACTCCGTGCGGCACGTGCGACAGCTGCGTCGAGCTCAGCCGTGGCGGCGGCGGATCGCTCGACGTCGTCGAGATCGACGCCGCCTCGCACAACGGCGTCGACGATGCGCGCGACCTTCGCGAGCGAGCCGTCTTCGCCCCCGCGCGCGACCGCTTCAAGATCTTCATCCTCGACGAGGCGCACATGGTCACGGCGCAGGGCTTCAACGCGCTGCTGAAGCTCGTCGAGGAGCCGCCCGCGCACGTCAAGTTCATCTTCGCGACGACCGAGCCCGAGAAGGTCATCGGCACCATCCGCTCGCGCACGCACCATTACCCGTTCCGCCTCGTCGCGCCCGCCGCGATGCTCGAGTACGTCGAGCAGCTCTGCGTCGCAGAGAACGTGTCGGTCGAGCCGGGCGTGCTGCCGCTCGTCGTGCGGGCCGGCGGCGGGTCGCCGCGTGACACCCTCTCGCTGCTCGACCAGCTGATCGCCGGCTCCGACGACGGCGTCGTCGGCTACGAGCGTGCGGTCGCCCTCCTCGGCTACACGCACGCCGAGCTGCTCGACGCGGTCGTCGACGCCTTCGCAGCGCACGACGCGGCATCCGCCTTCGCCGCCGTCGACCGTGTCGTCCAGACGGGGCAGGACCCGCGTCGGTTCGTCGAAGACCTGCTGGAGCGCCTGCGCGACCTCATCATCGTCGCGGCCACCGGGGCGGGGGCGTCCGCTGTGCTCCGCGGCGTCCCAGCCGACGAACTCGAGCGCATGAACGTGCAGGCCACCGCCTTCGGCGCCGACCGCCTGTCACGCATCGCCGACACGGTGGTCGGCGCTCTCGACGACATGTCGGGTGCGACGTCGCCGCGACTCCAGCTCGAGCTGCTCGTCGCCCGCGTCCTCGCGAGCTCCACGGCCGCTGCCGCCGCGCCCGGTCCCGCTCCCGCCACTGCGGCGGCTCCCGCTGCCACCGCACCGGCTCCCGCTGTCGCGGCGTCCGCTCCCGCCGTCGCCGCGCCCGCTCCCGCTGCGGCACCTGCGCCGGCAGCGCCGGCAGTGAGCGCTCCGGCTGCACCCGCCGCCGCGCCGGCCGCCTCGGTCGCGCCGCCGGTGCCTTCGGGCCCGCTGACGATCACGAGCGTCACCGAGGCGTGGCCGCGCATCCTCACGCAGCTCGAAGACATCAGCCGCACGTCGTGGATGATCGCGTCGGTCGCGATGCCGATCGCGTATGCCGACGACGTCCTCACGCTCGCGTTCCGCAGCCAGTCCGACGTCGCCGCCTTCAAGAAGCTCGCGGCGGGCAAGGGGCCCAGCGAAGACCTCCGTAGGGCGATCCACCAGGTGCTCGGCGTGCGAGTCAAATACGTCGCGAAGCACGACCCGTCACGGTTCACCGACGACGATGCATCCGGTGGCACCGCCCCGACAGACCCCGGCTCCCAGCCCGGCGGTCCGGGGGCGGCGGGCGATGGCGGCAGCACGGGCGGTGCACCGGCCGGCGGCCGCGGGGCTCCCGCAGGTCCTGCCGGGGGAGCGCCGCGCACCACGGCATCCGCGCCGTCCAAGCCCTCGGCATCCGCGCCCGTCTCCGCCTATGCCCCGCCCGTCACCGAGTGGGCCGTCGCTCCCATCCCGGGCGGCGACAGCCCCTCACTGTCAGCCCAGTTCGCCGTCGACGACGAGCCTGAAGAGGCGGCGGCCGCGCCCGTGCGCACCCTCACGATCGTCCGCGAGGGCGAGGTGCTGACGGATGCCGACGCCCCGCTGTCCGCGGAGGAGGAAGAGGAGCTTCCGCCGCCGGTCGACGCCGAGGCGCCCATCCCGCCGCGCGCTCCCGTCGCCGTCGAGCGTCCCGCCGCCCCGCGCGCGCCCCGCACGAGCGGCATCGAGCGGGTAGGCGAGGCCGTGGTGCGGCAGATGCTCGGCGCGACGTTCCTGCGTGAAGAGCCCTACGCCCCGCCGACGAGGTTCAACTGAGCATGTACGACGGCATCGTCCAAGACCTCATCGACGAGTTCGGCCGCCTTCCCGGCATCGGTCCGAAGTCGGCCCAGCGCATCGCGTTCCACATCCTGCAGACCCCGACCTTCGACGTGTCGCGCCTCGCGCAGCTGCTGAGCGAGCTGCGAGAGCGTGTGCGCTTCTGCGAAGTGTGCGGCAACGTGTCGGAGCAGGAACGCTGCGGCATCTGCCGCGACCCGCGACGCGACCCGAGCGTCATCTGCGTCGTCGAAGACGCGAAAGACGTCTCGGCGATCGAGCGCACGCGCGAGTTCCGCGGGCTGTACCACGTGCTCGGCGGCGCCATCAGCCCCATCGCCGGCATCGGGCCCGACGACCTGCGCATCGCGCAGCTGATGCAGCGCCTGGCCGACGGGACCGTGCAGGAGGTCATCCTGGCCACCAACCCCAACCTCGAGGGCGAGGCGACGTCGACGTACCTCAGCCGACTGCTGCACACCCTCGAGATCCGCGTCACCCGCCTCGCCTCCGGCCTCCCGGTCGGCGGCGACCTCGAGTACGCCGACGAAGTCACGCTCGGTCGTGCCTTCGAAGGCCGCCGCACCGTCTGATGGGCGTGACCGCCGTCTCCCTCCGCGGGTGGCTTCTGTACGGGACCATGGCCATCCTGTGGGGCATCCCGTACCTCTTCATCAAAGAAGCGGTCGACTCGTACTCGCCGGCCGCGATCGTCGCCGGGCGGACCCTGCTGGGAGGGCTCATCCTCCTGCCGCTCGCCATCCGGCGCGGCGCGCTGCGTCCCGCCCTGCGGGCGTGGCCGTGGGTCCTCGCATTCGGCGCGGTCGAGATGGCCGGGCCGTTCGTCCTCCTCGGTCACGCCGAGCAGACCCTGTCATCCGGTCTCACGGGTCTCCTCGTCGCCACCGTCCCGCTGTTCGCGGCGCTCATCGGACTCTTCCGCGGCGATCGCGCCGTGCTCTCCCCGCAGCGCATGATCGGTCTCGGAGCCGGGTTCGCGGGCGTCGCGATCATCGTCCTGGGCCCGAGCCTCGCCGTCGCCGAGCCCGACAAAGCGCTCGTCGCGGTCGGAGAGGTGCTGCTGGTCGCGCTCCTCTACGCGATCGCGCCGTTCATCATCGCGACCAGACTCACCGACGTGCCCTCGATCGGCTCCATCACCGTCTCACTGCTGGCCGTCGGCATCTTCTACCTGCCCATCGGCCTGCTCACGCAGCACGAAGCCCCCACCACGCGCGCGACCGTGTCACTCATCGCGCTCGGCGTGCTCTGCACGGCCCTCGCGTTCGTCGCGTTCTTCGCCCTCATCCGCGAAGTCGGTCCCGTGCGGGCGCCGCTGTTCACGTACGTCAACCCGGTCGTCGCGATCCTCCTGGGCGTCATCGTGCTGTCGGAGCCGCTGTCGCCCGGTCTCCTCTTCGGCTTCCCGCTCGTCGTCGCGGGATGCTGGCTGGCCGCCACGGGCGGTCGCCTGCGGGCTCAGCGTCAGACGGCCGAGGTGCCCGAGCCCGACCCGACCGCGCTCTGACGAGAGGCGCGACAGGCTCAGTCGACGGGCGCGAAAGCGTCAGGGTCGTTCGCGAGCGCCACTTCGAGAGCGGCCTGGATGTCCTCGTCGTCGAGCGTGTAGGTCTCGTCGATGCGGGCAGCGGCATCCGCCACGACGTCTTCGTCAGCCTCGTCGTCGAGCTGCAGATCGCGCTGCTCGAGCACCGCGTTGTCGATCGCGGCCGCGGCATCCTCCAGTCCGAGGAAACGGTAGGCGTCGACCACCGCGTCGTTGGGGTAGACCTCGTCGCGGGCGTGGAGATCGACGGCGTTGAACAGACCGCCGTTCGTGACGAGTCCGTGGAACGTCAGCACGGTGAGCAGCGCGGCGTCGCCGGGGCGCGTCGCGTCGGCCTGCTCCAGGAGGTCCACGGCACGGTTCCAGACGGCGTCGGCGTGAGCACTCATGGATTCCACCGTACTCTCGCGTCCGTCGCGGAGGGGCGTTGTCTCAGCGGCGTCACAGGTGCGGACCCCGTCGTCACATGGCGTCGACGGCATCCTCGGATCTCTAAGATGGAACCTTGGGGCCGATTGCGGCCCGCCGGTCGATACGAGACCGGCAGTCACCCGGGAGTAGTGCAGTGGCGCTGATCGTCCAGAAGTACGGCGGGTCGTCGGTCGCCGACGCCGAGAGCATCAAGCGCGTCGCGAAGCGGATCGTCGACACTCGTCGTGCCGGCCACGACGTGGTCGTCGCGGTGAGCGCGATGGGCGACACGACCGACGAACTGCTCGATCTGGCTCACGCGGTCGCTCCCATGCCGGCCCCACGCGAGCTCGACATGCTGCTCTCGTCGGGCGAGCGCATCTCGATGGCGCTGCTGGCCATGGCGATCCACTCGATGGGCTTCGAAGCGCGCTCGCTCACCGGCAGCCAGGCGGGCATGATCACGACCGCCCACCACGGCGCAGCCCGCATCGTCGACGTCACACCGGTGCGCGTGCGCGAGGCGCTCGACGAAGGCGCGATCGTCATCGTCGCGGGCTTCCAGGGCTTCAACCGCGACACCCGCGACGTGACCACGCTCGGCCGCGGCGGCTCCGACACGACCGCCGTCGCGCTCGCCGCCGCTCTCGACGCCGACGTCTGCGAGATCTACAGCGACGTCGACGGCATCTTCACGGCCGACCCGCGCGTCGTGCCCAAGGCCCGCAAGCTCAGCACCGTGGCGGCCGAGGAGATGCTCGAGCTCGCCGCCAACGGCGCCAAAGTCCTGTACATCCGTGCCGTCGAGTACGCCCGCCGGCACGGCGTCATGATCCATGCCCGATCGACGTTCAGCTCCGGAGTCGGCACGTACGTGCTCGGCCCGGGCATGACGGCGCCCGAGGGCGTAGAGGGAGCAGAGATGGAAGAGCCCATCGTCGCCGGAGTCGCGACAGACCTCAGCCAGGCCAAGATCACCGTGATCGGCGTGCCCGACGTTCCGGGCAAGGCCGCCGAGATCTTCAAGATCGTCGCCCGCAGCGGGGCAAACGTCGACATGATCGTGCAGAACGTGTCGGCCGCCGCCACCGGCCGCACCGACATCTCGTTCACGCTGCCCAAGGCCGACGCCTCCAGCGCCCTGCGCGCTCTCGCGTCGCACCAGGAGGATGTCGGCTTCGAGAGCCTCGTGCACGACGACCAGATCGGCAAGCTCTCGGTCGTGGGCGCCGGCATGCGCGCGCACTCGGGCGTCTCGGCGACGCTGTTCGAGGCGCTCTCGACCGCGGGCGTCAACATCGAGATGATCTCGACCTCCGAGATCCGCATCTCGGTCGTCGTCCGCGGCGATGAGCTGGCGGATGCGGCGCGCGTCGTGCACACGGCGTACGGCCTCGACGGCGACGCGGAAGCGGTCGTCTACGCCGGCACCGGCCGCTGAGACCACGCCGACGGCGTTCCGCGCCTTCACCCGCGCGGCTGCGCCTCGAGCCATTCGGCGAAGGTCGGCCCGCGGCGGATCGCGTCGGGCCCGGGAAGCACGAGCCCCTGCCGCATGCCGCGCATCTGCGCATCGGGCAGCGACACGGGGATGACCGGCCCGCGCCTGCCCTGTGCTTCGGACCATCGACGGATCATGTCGGAGAGCTCCTCCTCCTGCGGCCCCGCGATGTCGGGCGTCCTTCCGGAAGGGTCGCCCTCGGCGATCGTCAGGAGCTGCTCGGCGACTTCAGCCGCGGCGATCGGCTGCACGCGGGCGCGAGGCGCGAGCTGCACGGGTCCGAGTCGTGCCCGCCGGGCGATCTGCTCCGCGAACTCGTGGAATTGCGTCGCGCGCACCAGCGACCACGGCACGCGGCCGTTCTCGTACGCGGCCTCCTGGGCGACCTTGCCCGCGTAGTACCCGTGCGGATCGCGGTCGACGCCGACGATAGACAGCACGACGACGTGCGGCACGGACATGCGGGCGGCGGATGCCAGCAGGTTTCCTGCGGCGCGCTCGTAGAACGAGGTCGCGGTCGCCGCCCGGAGGGTCTGCACGCTGACGACGTCGATCAGCGCGTCCGCTCCCTTCAGTGCATCGTCGAGTCCTTCGCCCGTGCGCACGTCGCTGCCTGCCGACCGCGCGACGATCGCGACGTCGTGACCGCGCGCCCGCGCCCTCTCGACGACGTGTCTGCCGATGACCCCTGTGCCTCCCGCGACCGCGAACCGCATCCTCGCCCCTCTCCCCTCATGGGTGCCCTCGCTCCATCGGCGTCGTGCCGTGGACACACGTCTCATCCTGTCGGATCGTCGCACGCCGCAACAGCGGCGCAGTCACTCACCCGAGCCGGATAGAATCAGCGGAACCCTGCCCGTTCGGGCACCTCACCGCACCGCTGCAAGGAACACATCGCCATGACCCGTATCTCCGATTCCGGACTCTCCGTCGCCGTCGTCGGCGCCACCGGCCAGGTAGGCACGGTCATGCGCGAGATTCTGGCCGAGCGTGCGTTCCCTCTCCGCCAGCTGCGCCTGTTCGCGACGGCCCGCAGCGCGGGCTCCGCCGTCGAGTTCGGCGGCCAGACGATCATCGTCGAAGACGTCGCCACGGCCGACCCATCGGGCATCGACATCGCCCTGTTCAGCGCAGGCGCCACCGGGTCGCGCGCCCACGCGCCGCGATTCGCCGAGGCGGGGGCCGTCGTCATCGACAACTCGAGCGCCTGGCGCCAGGACCCGGAGGTCCCGCTCGTCGTGAGCGAGGTCAACCCGCACGCGATCGAGAACCTCCCCAAGGGCATCATCGCCAACCCGAACTGCACCACGATGGCAGCCATGCCCGTGCTCAAGCCGCTCGACGCCGAGGCGGGCCTCGTGCGGCTCATCATCAGCACCTACCAGGCGGTGTCGGGCTCCGGCCTCGCCGGCGCGCAGGAGCTGCTCGGCCAGGTCGAGGGCGTGCTGGCGCAGGGCAACGCGATCGACCTCGTCCACGACGGCTCCGCGGTCGACTTCCCGCAGCCCGAGAAGTACGTCGCGCCCATCGCGTTCGACGTCATCCCCTACGCGGGCAGCCTGGTCGACGACGGCCTCAACGAGACCGACGAGGAGAAGAAGCTCCGCAACGAGAGCCGCAAGATCCTCGAGCTGCCCGACCTGCGGGTCGCCGGCACCTGCGTGCGCGTGCCGGTCTTCACGGGCCACTCGCTGTCCATCCACGCCGAGTTCGAGCGCGACATCACGCCGGAGCGTGCGCGCGAGATCCTGGCATCCGCCCCCGGCGTCGCGCTCGAGGAGGTGCCGACGCCGCTGCAGGCCGCCGGCAGCGATCCCAGCTACGTGGGCCGCATCCGCGCCGACCAGTCGGCTCCCGAGGGCAAGGGCCTCGTGCTGTTCATCAGCAACGACAACCTGCGCAAGGGTGCGGCGCTCAACGCCGTGCAGATCGCCGAGCTCGTCGCCGCGCGGCTCGGCGCTCGCGCCTGACCGGGGGATTCCACGCAAGCGGCGTCTGAGATGACGCTGCGGCAAGAACAGCGATCCTTGACGGATGCCGCGACCCCTCGGCGGCCGGAACGCTCCGCAAAGCCACCTAGACTGGAATATCGTGAGTGAACCTGTCGACGTCGTCCTGATCGGCGGTGGCATCATGAGCGCCACCCTCGGAACCCTGCTGAAGGAGCTTCAGCCCGATTGGAAGATCGTGGTGTGCGAGCGTCTCTCGGAGGTGGCTCAGGAGTCGTCGAACGCGTGGAACAACGCGGGCACGGGCCACGCGGCGCTGTGTGAGCTCAACTACATGCCCGAGGGTCCCGACGGCTCGGTCGACCCCGCCAAGGCGGTCGGCATCAACGAGCAGTTCCAGCAGAGCCGTCAGCTCTGGGCGTCGCTCATCGAGCGTGGCGTGCTCGACGAGCCCTCGACGTTCATCAACGCGACCCCGCACATGACCTTCGTGCGCGGTGAGAAGGACGTCGCGTACCTGAAGAAGCGCTACGAGGCGCTCAAGGATCAGCCGCTCTTCTCCGGCATCCAGTACTCCGAGGACTCGCGCGTCATCAATCAATGGGCGCCGCTCCTCATGCAGAAGCGCCGCAAGGGCGAGCCGTTTGCCGCGACCCGTGTTCCGGCCGGCACCGACGTCGACTTCGGAGCCCTCACGCGTCAGCTGTTCGACCACCTGGCCGAACAGGGGGTCGAGGTCGTCACCAACCGCGAGGTGCGCAACCTGACCAAGCTCAAGGACGGCACGTGGAAGGTGTCGTACCGCAACTCTCTCGGCAAGACGCCGGGCAGCTTGAACGCGCGCTTCGTGTTCGTCGGTGCGGGCGGCTGGGCCATCAAGCTGCTGCAGCGCTCCGGAATCCCCGAGATCAAGGGCTACGGCGTCTTCCCGATCGGCGGGCAGTTCCTCAAGACCACGAACCCCGCCATCGTCGCCCAGCACAAGGCGAAGGTGTACTCGCAGGCATCGGTCGGCGCGCCGCCGATGTCGGTGCCGCACCTCGACACGCGTGTCGTCGACGGCGAGGCCTCGCTGCTGTTCGGTCCGTTCGCGACGTTCAGCCCCAAGTTCCTGAAGAACGGCAAGATCACCGACATCGTCGCTCAGGTGCGTCCGGGCAACCTGCTGCCCATGCTGAAGGTCGCGATCGACAACCCCGGCCTCATCAAGTACCTCGTCAGCGAGCTCTTGAAGAACCACAAGAAGAAGGTCGATTCGCTGCGCACCTTCATGCCGACTGCCAAGGACGAGGACTGGGAGCTGATCCAGGCCGGCCAGCGCGCCCAGGTCATGAAGAAGGACCCCGAGAAGGGCGGCGTGCTGCAGTTCGGCACCGAGGTCGTGACGTCGGCCGATGGCTCGCTCGCCGGCCTGCTCGGCGCGTCACCGGGCGCCTCGACCGCTGCGTCCATCATGCTGGGCCTGCTCAAGAAGTGCTTCCCCGAGCGGATGCCCGAGTGGGAGCCCACGTTGCGAGAGCTGATCCCCAGTTACGGCGAGACGCTGAACACGCGGCCGGAGGTCGCTGCCGAGTCGCTGCGCACCACGGCGGACGCGCTCAAGATCAACCTCTGACACGTCTTCCCGACGGCCCTCTCCCGTTCTGCGGGCGGGGGCCGTTGTCGTCAGTTCTGGGGGTCTTCTGAGCAATAGACTCGATCGGTGGCCAAACTGTACTTCCGCTACGGCGCGATGAATTCGGGGAAGTCCACGGCGCTGCTGCAGGCGGCCTACAACTACGAGGAGCGCGGCCAGCGGGTGCTGCTGGCCAAGCCCGAGATCGACACGAAGGGCGCCGACCGCATCTCGAGTCGCCTGGGCGTCGAGCGCCTGGTCGACTTCCTCATCGGGCCCGACGACGATCTGCGCGCGCTGTTCGCCGTTCACCGCGAGCGCGTGCGCCTGCAGGCCGAGAGCGAAGCGCTCATCCCGGAGTCGGCCACCACGGGCTCGCGCCCTGACGTCGCGTGCCTGATGATCGACGAGGCCCAGTTCCTGACGCCGCGTCAGGTCGACGACCTGCTGCGCATCGTGGTCGAAGACGGCATCCCCGTGCTCGCCTACGGCATCCGCACCGACTTCCAGACGCGCGCCTTCCCGGGGTCGGCGCGCCTGATGGAGCTCGCGCACAGCCTTGAGGAGCTCAAGACCATCTGCCGGTGCGGACGAAAGGCGCTGTTCAATGCGCGGCTCGTGGAGGGTCGGTTCGTGTTCGACGGCGACCAGGTGGCGATCGACGAGCTCAGCGCCGACCGGGTGACCTACGAGTCGATGTGCGCGGAGTGCTATCTGCGCGAGTCGGGCGGGCGCCTGCGCTGACGCGTCGGTGCCGAGGCGGTGCTTCACAGACGCGGAGACGCGCGTAGTGTGGTCGGGCAACATGATTCGGCGCAAGGGGGCTCAATGACCGATGCCGCACCCGCACGTGCCTGGCGCGTCGTGCTCGAGAAGGTGGAGTCGGACCTCCTCGAGGGTCGCCTCGGCCCGGGAGATCGGATCCAGCCCGAGCGTGAACTGGCGACGACGCTGGGCGTGGGACGCTCGAGCGTGCGCGAAGCGCTCCGCGTGCTCGAGGTGATGGGCCTCATCCGCACCGGCACCGGCTCCGGTCCCAACGCCGGCGCCATCGTGACGGCGCGGCCACACGGTGGCCTCGCCCAGCTGCTGCGCCTGCAGACCGCGGCACACGGCTTCCCGATTCCCGATGTGTTCGCCACCCGTCTGCTGCTCGAGGAGTGGATCGTCACCGAGCTGTCCGGTCGCGATGGGCTCGACCTGTCCGACGCGGCCGCGACGATCCGTGCCACGGAAGCGCCCGACCTGACTCCCGAGGAGTTCCTCGCCCTCGACACGCAGTTCCACATGCTGCTGGCGGATGCCGCGGGCAACGTCGTCGTCGCCGCGACGATGGGCGGGCTGCGCTCGTCGATCGAGCGGTACGTCCGCTCGGGCACCTCACGCATCCCCGACTGGCCGGCCACGGCGGCGCGGCTGCGCGCGGAGCACGCGGCAGTGCTGGAAGCGATCGAGGCGGGCGACGCCGAGCTCGCTCGCGTGCGGGTCCGCAGCCACATCGCGGGCTACTACGCCGAGGCGGGCTTCGACCCGTCAGCGGCCGACGACTGAACAGGACCAGGAAGGACCGTCGACATGGTCACCCGACAGCTGCCCCGGATCGCCGAGCTGCGGGAGCTGATGCAGTTCAAGAAGCCGGAGCTCGACCTCGCGAAGCGGCGCCTCGACTCCGCCCTCACGATCGCCGATCTGCGGCGCATCGCCAAGCGGCGCACGCCGCGGGCGGCGTTCGACTACACCGACGGCGCGGCTGAGGGCGAGCTGTCGCTCGCTCGTGCGCGCCATGCGTTCGAAGACATCGAGTTCCATCCCGACATCCTGCGTCCGGCCGCCGACGTCGACACCTCGGTCGAGGTCCTCGGAGGGCCGTCGGCGCTGCCGTTCGGCATCGCGCCCACCGGCTTCACGCGTCTCATGCAGACGGAAGGCGAGATCGCAGGCGCTTCGGCCGCGGGCGCCGCCGGCATCCCGTTCACCCTGTCGACGCTGGGCACCACCTCGATCGAGAACGTGCGCGCCGCGAATCCGCACGGCCGCAACTGGTTCCAGCTGTACGTCATGCGCGATCGCGAGATCTCGTACGGGCTGGCGCGACGTGCGGCCGATGCCGGGTTCGACACGCTCATGTTCACGGTCGACACTCCCGTGGCCGGCGCGCGGCTGCGCGACAAGCGCAACGGGTTCTCGATCCCGCCGCAGCTGACGCTCTCCACGATCATCGACGCCATTCCGCGACCGTGGTGGTGGTTCGACTTCCTCACGACCCCGAAGCTCGAGTTCGCATCGCTCACGACGACGGGCGGGACGGTCGGCGAGCTGCTCGACGCCGCCATGGACCCGACGATCAGCTACGACGACCTCGCCGCGATCCGCGAGCTGTGGCCGGGGAAGATCGTCATCAAGGGCGTGCAGAACGTGCCGGATGCCGTGCGCCTGGTCGATCTCGGCGTCGACGGCGTCGTGCTCTCCAACCACGGCGGCCGCCAGCTCGACCGCGCGCCGGTCCCGTTCCACCTGCTGCCGAAGGTCGTGCGCGAGGCGGGCGCCGATGCGACGATCATGATCGACACGGGCATCATGAACGGCGCCGACATCGTGGCATCCGTCGCCCTGGGGGCGAAGTTCACGCTCATCGGCCGCGCCTACCTGTATGGCCTCATGGCGGGCGGACGACGCGGAGTCGACCGGACCATCGGGATCCTCCGCAGCGAGATCGAACGCACGATGAAGCTGCTCGGGGTGGCGAGCCTCGCAGAGCTGGAGCCGCGCCACGTGACGCAGCTGCAGCGGCTCGTGCCGGTCGGGGCCACGGGCGCGCATGCGCGCCCCGTGGACGCCCCGTCCTGAGTCGCCGTCAGGAACGGGGAAGCGTCGGGATGAGCTGCTCGAGGTAGGAGATCGTGTCTTCCCAGCCGGTCACCGCGTGGCAGGTGACGCCCATCGCGAGCACGGGGTAGTCATTGCCGTGCTCGTCGAGGCGGTCGCCGACGAACAGCATGTCGTCGAGCGGGATGCCCGTCTGCTCGGACAGCTGACGCATCCCGAACGCCTTGTCGATGCCGCGGCGCGTGATGTCGACGGACGTCGATCCGCCGGAGCGCACCTCGAGGTCGGGGATGCGGACGGCCACCGCGTCGCGCAGCGCGTTCTTCTTCTCGCCCGTCGGGTCCCACGCCATCTTCGCCTCGACGGGGGCCTTCTGTCCGAGCGCCGAGAACGTGATCTGCGAGCCGCGGTCTTCGAGGATGTCGCCCCACGTCTCCGACTCCCAGAGCCCCAGCCGGCGGGCCTCCTCCTCGACGGCGGCGAGGGCACGCTGCTTCTCGTCGTCGGTGAGGGCGTGGGCATACACGGTGCGCACGCCGTCGGCGGTCACCCGGTAGTACTGGGTGCCGCACGTTGGCAGCAGGTGGAATCGATCGAGCACCGCGGCATCCGCGACGGGGAGCCGGTCGACGACCTGAGAGCGGAACTGCTGCAACTGGCCGCCGGAGATGATCGCCACCTCCACTCGCTCGGCGAGTTCGATCAGCAGCTCGCCCATGCGGGGCGAGATCGCGCCCTTGGACGGGGCGAGGGTGTCGTCGAGGTCGAACGCGACGAGTCGCGGCGTGGTCATGGCGTCGGCTCCCGGGATCGGTGGGCGGTACGCGAGAGGCCCCACCTCTCGGTGGAGCCTCTCTGTTGGTCGGGGTGACAGGATTTGAACCTGCGGCCTCGTCGTCCCGAACGACGCGCGCTACCAAGCTGCGCCACACCCCGGTGGCAACCCTCCGAGTCTACCCCGTTCCGGCGCTGACGCCGAATCGAGATGCCGCCGCATCGCCAGCGGATGCCGCGGCGCGGGGAAGCAGATGCAGCACCGAGGCCTCCGGGCGGCATCCGAAGCGCACCGGCGCGTAGATCGAGTGACCGAGCCCCGCGCTCACGTTGAGCGGCGCGCTGCGGCCGAGGTGGTGCCATGTGCTGAGCCCACGCGCCTGGTCGAGCGGGATGTCGCAGTTCGCGACGAGCGCGCTGCGCGAGAAGGGGATGCGGACCTGCCCGCCGTGCGTGTGGCCGGCGACGAGCAGGTCGGCGCCCAGCTCGAGGAACCGGTCGAGCACGCGGCGGTAGGGGGCGTGCGTGACGCCGAGGGTCAGGTCGGCGGTGCGCGGACCGCGCCAGATCGAGCCGCGGCGGGCGCGGCGGATCGCGTCGGGGAGGGCAGGCAGGTCGTCCCAGTCGCGGTGCGCGTCGTCGACGCCGAACGCGTCGATCGTGACGCCCGCGACCTCAAGGCGTGCTGCCGTGTTGTTGAGTCCCGTCCAGCCGAGCACGTCGGTGAAGTACGCGTCCATGGCGGGGGTGTCGAGCGCGCCGGCCTTGGCGACGTGGCTCGACGGCGCCATGAAATACGCGAACGGGTTGCGGGCCGCGGGACCCACGACGTCGTTCGATCCGTGGACGAAGACGCCGGGAACGCCCCGAAGCGGCGCGAAGGCGGCGCGGATGCCGGCGAGCCCATCGGCGTGGCCGAGGTTGTCGCCGGTGTTGACGACGAAGTCGGGCTGCACATGTTCGGCGACTCGGGCGACCCACTGCTGCTTGCGACGCTGCCACGGCGCCATATGCGCATCGGACAGATGCAGCACCGTCAGGGGAGCGGAACCGGGCGGCAGCACGGCCAGGCGGTGCTCACGCAGGGTGAACAGGAATCGCTCGATGCCGAACGCCCAGACTGTGGCGCTCACGCCGACCGCCCCCACAGCTCCGAGAGCCGTGAGGGCGGTGCGACGAGGATCGACGGCGCTCAGTCGTCGTCTCCGGGTCCGCCGGGTCCACCGGGACCGCCGGGGCC
>Ga0182736_1000901_pt1 | contig 35789 bp, 36 predicted proteins | sample eDN5th30CKraftBY_FD_128882 | JGI IMG/M metagenome (GOLD analysis project Ga0182736, IMG submission 128882) | Enriched backyard soil microbial communities from Emeryville, California, USA - eDNA 5th pass 30_C Kraft BY (version 2) (version 2) | ecosystem: Environmental > Terrestrial > Soil >...
CGCCGCCGGCCGCTATCGATAATCTCAAGCCGTTCCATTCCGCACTGTCCTTATTGACGTCTATAAGGACAGTCAGTGCCAAATCCGACAACTCTGACAAGGCGGCCCACCTCGGATGCGTACACATCAGGTCGCTTTTCGATTGTTGCGCCAAGGGTATGCCGGGAGCAAGTCCTGCATGGACCAGGATGTGATACGGAAGCTCGACGTAGCTCACCGCGCTACGCAATAGGTCGAGATGCCGGGCGGGGAACTTCGTCCTGAGGTCTTCCACCCCGAAATCGTCCGGGTCCAAGCCGTAGGACATGAGTGTCGCGCCGCCGCCGAGATCGTATATCCAGTACGCAAGCGCCATTTCCTGCTCGTCGCCGGCAAGCTCATCGAGAATCCGGCCAGGAAACCAGTCATGATTTCCGAGGATCACGCACGAACCGGATAACCGGTCGAGGGTGTTTGCCACGATGTCCATTGCGTCGCTGCTACGCGGGCCACGATCGATGATGTCGCCGAGAAAGACGATCCGGTAGCTGATGCCCATACCGGCAGCCCGCTGATCGATGGCCTCCAGAAGCGCCCGAAGGAGATCGGCCCGACCATGAATGTCGCCAATGGCGAATGTGTGCTGTTCGTTCACGAGAACCTCCGAACTGGCGGGGCGAAGACTCTGGCATCTTGCCGCAGGAGATAGGGTGCAATCCTTGGCAATCGCTGGCTGTGCCGGATACGCATGCAGTGGGTGAATGCCGGCCGCGTAAAGCGGCGCCGCTTCGTCATGATCGCCACAGTACGGCTTGTCGAAACTGCCGAGCGAAAATGCGCTCGACTGCCGTCACGTGGGCGTGGTTGGATCGGCGGAGATCATACTCCGGCCAGCCTGTAAGCCGTCCGCAGAAGGGCGATGGCTTCGTCCCGGCCGAGCGAAACGTCGAAGGTTTTCGGGTCCAGCGTTTCATCTGCCTGGGCGAGATCGATGAAGCGCTGCATGTCCGCCTGAATTTGATCCGGCAAAGTGATCGATGCGCTGCGAGGTAGGAGCTGCGCCAGCCTGAACACGTCGTTGCGGTGCTTTCTGATGTTCTTGCTGTCGATCTTTTCGCCTGATGCTGCCCGTGCGCTAAGGTCAAGAAAGGCGCGCGCCTTGAAGGGGATAAGGAGCGTCTCGTCGACAATGGTGACCGATTCAATCTTTCGTTTCGCCGACTGCAGCGCGTCGTAGTAACTGTCGTCGAGCAGAATGGCGGAAAGGCTGGCGACGTCCTCTTCGACCGGTATCGGCGTGAGCTCGGCATCCTCGGGAAGTTCGAGTGTGCCGGGTTTGCGGGCGAACAGCTCGATCATGAACGGGAAGTCGGCTGCCGAGGGCTTATGGAACCGATAGAATTCCTTGTCGCCGGTGCTGCGTTCGCGGGCCTGATAGCCGCCGGCATCCAGAAAGGCGCGAAAGGCCTTGCCGAAGGCGATATCGACCACCTCGACGCAGAGCACCACGTCGATGTCTTTGGTTGCCCTGAAATCAAGACCTGCCTCGCCGAACAGCAGGTCGCATGCGGCCCCGCCGATAATGGCGTAGCGATCCTCATAGTCCGCGAAATATTCCCGGAACTTGTCGATGCCGGTCAGCAAGGCAGGGTCTCCAAGAGTTGTTCCGCCGCCATGGCGATGCGCTCGTCGCGATGGTCATGGAATTGTGCATACAGGGAGAGGGGGTCCACGGTATCGGCATCCGACAGCGCCGCCGGATCATAGGACCATGTTTCGATGCAGTAGCCGGCTTCGCCCCGTCCTGTCTCGACGAGACCGAGCGATTGCGAGATCGTTTTCCAGTCGGCTGCCGGTACGGCGAATGTGTCGATCCGGGGATGGCCGAGTTCGGTCAGCCGGGACAACGCGGATTCTCCTGCTAGCTTGAGGGAGGTAATCGAGCTTTCGGCGCGCACGAATTTCACACTGCGCACGGGCGTGCGGAGGAACGCCGTTGCCTCGGTCAGCAGTTCTCGTCCGCTCTCCTTGAAGTGGATATGGCGTTCTCTGCCCTCTCTAACCGTATCGGCGAGACCGGTGGCGACCAGGTCGTCGAATGCACGGCCGATCGACATTGCCGAATAGTGCAGGCGCTCGGCCAGGAGTGAGGGAGTGGGCATCGCCTGATCCGGATACAGGATATGATGAAAAAGCACCGTCTGGGCTGCGGGGGAAATGCCCTCGGTCCTGTGCTGTCGCGGCGCGCGGAAATGTTCGCGCAAGTCGATCGCGAGATCCGGCAGGTAGAGCTGGTTGCCTGGAACGACGAACGGAACGCTCTGGCCGATCAAGCGTGCGCGATTGTAGGCGCTGAGGGTGTCGGTGGCGAAGGCCGCGATCGATCCGGTGGCGTTGCGGACAATGCCGACGTGTTTTGCGATGTCGGCCGGCGTGCCCTCACCGTCGAACCTGGCCATGATGATGCAGGGTCGGTCAAGGATTTGCGCCTCAAGCAGGAGGTAGGTGCGTTCGATGAAAGTCGGTATGTTGGTCGCGGCCTTGGAGGGGCGGATATCCACCTGCCTATGCAGCAACTCTCCCAGATAGCGCTCAAGCTTTCGGGGGAACTGGGCAGAGGAATCGCTGGTGTCCGTTTCTAACATCATTTCGCACGATAACAATGGCAGTGTTAATATGCAACAAGGCCGTTATCATTGTCGCCGTAAAGCCTCGTCCTCGACGGAAGAAGCAAAGATGAGCGATGTAACTGCTTGTAACGAGAGCGTTTCAGCAGGAGAGACGAAAATTGTGCCGATCGTCTGAAACGACGGGTCCACGGATGTGGTCAACGTGCATGTCTGATCACCAGGAAGGGCGGCATCTCTGCCGCCCTTCTTTTGACCCACGGAAACGAGGGCTATTTATTCAGAGCCGCCTACGGGGCGGTAAAGTTGTCGACCCCTGCCCTGCTGGAAATCCCGCAGGATGGGGCTGTAACCCCTCCCTTGAAGGAAGGAGCCTCTGCGTTTGCAGAGCAAGGATCCACGGGATAAACCCGCAAATCCCGTTGAATCGAGACCGAGGTCTGTCTTCGATACACCCCTGCGATTGCGGAGAATAATCCCTCAAGGGGAAACATAACAGAAACGCCGGACCTTTCGGCCAGTCTATTTCCAAGCCCTCATGGGGAACGATAACCAGAGATGGGTGGGTTTTAGAAAAAAAGGAGCGGCTTTCTTTCCGCTTTTGTTTCTAACCATCTCCGATAGTTCAAAGGTAATATTTGACTTCACAGGCGTCAACAGCGGATCGGTATTTTTCTTTGAATAAATGATACTTTCCAAAATATTAATTTTCATTTTGAAAATTGTTATTTCGGGTCGGCGGTAAAAATACCACTCAGTCCATGCGGAAAGTGGAGACATATCAGCATCACGCCTTGCACCTTCTTCCCCGCTCATTGACCGTTATTGTCCGCGCGGTGGCTTAGCCTGGCTGTGGCTGACGATGCAGGGGCAGTCTCTCCTCCCCGGCATCGATATCGTCATTGTCGCCCTGATCGCAAGGAATCCCGTCCCTTTCCAACCGCTCGTCCGCGAGCACAATCGAGTTGGCGGCACGGATATAGCGTCCAGCCGCAGCCTCTTCAAATTCCTGCCAGCCGCTCTCGGCCGCGTGCCTGGAAAGCAGGTCGACGACGGCACTCGACGGATCGCTGTTCGCCCGCCCGCGGAACTGCCGGACGACATTGCCCCTGAGTTCGAGCGTCGCCAGCGGCCTGCCTTGAGGGTCGCGAACGGACAGATATCGAAACGCGGCGTCGCGTAGCCGATCATCGTAACTGCCGTGGCCGATGCAGTGGCTCATGCGTGCACCCTCGATGTCGAGGGCTCGCGGGGTCAGCAATTCAACGAGCATGTGGTCAGCGCCGACGTCTGCAATTTCGGTTTCGTCATCGGGCGAGAGCTCGACGAGGATCGTCTCGGCGCGGAGATGGTTGGGCCGGTGGTTCCGAAGGCCTTTGTTCGCTTCATGAACGAGCTGCTGGAGCGAGGCGCATTTCAGGAGTTTCTTCGGCTCGCCGCGCCCATCGACATTTTGGAGCCAGGGGGCACCCGTCCGGCGCGCCGCGATGAGCCAATCGGCGACATGCAAAACCTGCATGCCATGCGCACGGAAAAATATCCGGGCGCGCTCTCGCCATTTGCGTGCAAGAACTTCGTCCGCCGACCCGCCACGCTCGGGAGTTCCATCGATCCTGAACCATCGCGGATCGTCGCTGTCATCGAGGGGATCGCGGATAATCTCGGAATCGATGCGGTCCTGCTCGACCCAGAACTTCATAAAAATCCGCCCAAGGCCTGGGCCGACAAGATGCTGAATGGATTGCCGATGGATGCCGGGCAGGTCCAGCTCCCACATAAATGCGTTCATGGCCTGATGCCATTCCGGATGCGATCTCGGCGACCTCATGCGGGAAGCCGCACGACGTTCGACACCGGGCGCTGGACGGAGAACGGCCGGCGCTCAAGACTCAACTCGTCCCGAACCTCGCCCCATAGATATGCCGCATCGATCCAGGCCGAAAAAATCGACAGTCCGGTTTTGCCGGCCGCCCGATGGTGCTCCCATGCGGAGTCGAGGCGTTGGATCGTCGGCCATTCGAGCGTTTTGGGCAGTTCCTCGATGTCGATCCGGTGATGTCTGCAGAGCCGGCTCAACTCTCTGGCGACATCACGGCAATCCACACCATGCCAGAGGCGCGCGTCGACCAGGTCGGCGAGTTGCCCGATGCGGAAATCCGTGTCCGATTGGAGGACGACCGCCAGGAGCTTTTCCGCAGCCAAGGCTTCGAGAGGATGGCATGCGATGTCGAGCGGCGGGAGACCGGCAATTACCGACGGTATTTCGGAGCACTCGATCGCTTCGGAAATCGCATCTGGCCCCAATCCCAAGGCCATCTCGATATTGCCGGTGGCGCGGACATTGCCGACCAGGCCGCGGATGGTCCACCGGTCGACGGGGTCTCCATCCCAGCCATCAACTGCCTGCGGTGCCAGGGAGGCCAGGTCCAGGCGTATGCCTTCCCGCAGCAGGATCGGCGCGATGATTTCCATGCCCCGCAAAATCTCGTCAGGTCGGTAATGGCGGAAAATCATGACCCCGGCGTCTTGCGTTTCTCGGAGCGTCTGGTCGAATAGAAGCTCGCCCGTGAGCAGGACAGGATCCGGCCCCATTCCTCGCGGCCAGTACCTGAGGACACCCTCGACAAGCGTCCGACCGGCCAGCTTGTCCATGTCGAGGCCGTGCGCGCCGGCGGCGGCCAGGAGGCGTGTGTCCAGGCTTTCCGCGGCTTTTGATAGTTCTCCCATTTTCGATCTCCAGAATGGTTGCCTGGAGAGATCGTTCGACGTCGGCTTGCAAGAAACGAGATCACTACGTGTTTTTGCTGAAACCGGATTCAGATTGAGGAAGTAACGGGGGGAGATCGCGGAAAAACCATTCTGAAACCAGCGTCACATCGCCGGCGGAAACCACCCCTGATTTGCCACCCCGCCAGCCGGCCCGTTGACGAGAGGCACGAGCCTGTCGGCATCGAGGCGCCGTACCCGTCGACGGACCTGCCGCTCGGCGTGCTCGGAGGCATAGCCTTTCGCTACCAGAAAATTGATCGCCATGATCTCCAAGCCAGTCACTCGCGTTACATCACGCCTCGACCGGCGCGCCTCGGCGACATGCCAGTAGACGGCGACCGCGGCCGCCAGCGCCATATCGACGGCGTCGGTCTCTGGGCGGCGTTCCGTTTTGATTTTCTTGCGCCACTGCCGGGTGGCCTCCTGTCCCCTGCTCCCGCTTTCTGCTCTCGGCATTTCCGCCGTCCTCCTCATCACTACGTACGATCACTACGTGAGAATGGGTGGGCGGCTTGCAAGGAACGAACAGGTCGGCGCGGTTATACTATTTCCGCGAAAAGGTTATAACCGCTTCGGGGAGCCCGGACATCCCGAAACGACGGTGGGATTTGTGTGCCAGTAGCGAACCGGCTGGTCGTAAAGCGGGCCGCGCAGGCCAGGGCTCCAAGGCCGTTAATTCCTCTTCCCTCCCCTCATTCCGATTTGAGCGCAGGTCGATTCAAAATGAGAATGGGACATTCGTGTCCCATCCGTAAATTGAAAAACATCGGCTCGATTTGCATTGAGTTCCAGCGACGTCGACGGTTCCTGCTCGACCCACGTCGCCGGCAGAAATGAATCCCTTGTCATAAAAGAATTCGACTTGGGGCAGGCGAGCCCGCGGGCATTCTGGGACTTGCTGTTCGGATCGGAAGAGATCGGGCCATCGGGACGTTCAGGCTCACTCCGTCACCAGCCCGATGAGCCTTTTGCTCACCAATACCCGCTCCACGACTTCCGAAGCGTCGTTGAGGATTTCGATGAAGGTGGGTACGTCCATCCGCACGGCGCATTCGTAGATCGGAAACGATCCGATGTCGCCGCAATCCGGCTCGCCCTTCAGATGAGCCCGCTCCTCGATCGCAGCCGCCCGGCACTCCTCCATGGTTTCACGGAAAAACATCGGGGCCCGGGGATTTGGCGAGAACTGGAAGGCGTAGAGCTTAATATCCATGATTTGCTCCTGTCGGTTGCGCCGAACTATGCGCAAGCCAAGGTGGTTTTGCCACTACTGGAAACGGCGGCCCGCGGTGGCGCCTCTCCTGGCGCAAATCGCCGGCAGAGGTGTCAGCGTGGTCGAGGCCTGCGAGACAGACATGCTCTTTCCTTCTCGGTGACGATGTGAACGCCATCGGCGTCATCCTGCCCTGGAAGGCTTTGCCGTCGAGCACGCCGCCACTCTTGGCTGGGAGCCTCAACAGGAGATCCGCTGCCACTGCCGGCGGAACGGCGTTGCACGGGACTACGAAGCTTCGGAATCAAGCCGGCGCGGATTTGCTGTGTCGCCATCAGCGTTCCCTTCGGGTATCGCATGGAAAGGATACGAAGTCCGTTATGTCTCGGATATAAGACGGCTAAGCGCGTTACGTCTCGCATATGAGACATTGTGCCGGGCGGACCGGCCGGATCGCTAAAGTTCTCTTCAACTGGCTTGCGAAAATTCAACTCCTCCGGGATATCGTGGCCTGAACACGATCAGGAGGGACGGATGGCCGAAGGTTTTGGCGAGCGAGGACTGGATGTGAAGGCAGACACGCGGCGCTGGTCGAGCGCCAAGCGGTGCAGTGATGTCGTTCGGTAAGCTCGTCACGTTGGCGATGCTCACCGCATTTTCGGCGGGGGCGGGCTACAGCTATATGTCGGACCGGTACGGCCTGCCGATGCCGGGCGTGGCGTTGTCGCAGGAAACGGCGTCGCGTGTCGAAATCGAAAAAGTCAGCCCATCGGTGCAGTTCATCAAGACCTCTCCGACGAGGACGAGGGCAAGCGATTTCCAACCCTACTCACTCTGCTCTGGTGCAGTGCGGACGCACTGCGTGGTGGATGGCGACACGCTCTGGCACAAGGGAACCAAAATCAGGGTCGCCGATATCGACACGCCCGAAGTTGGCGATCCGAAGTGCTCGTCCGAGGCGGCTCTCGGCGCCAGGGCAACGCGACGTCTACTGGAACTGGTCAATGCCGGCCCGGTCGAATTCCAGGCGTGGCCCGGTCGTGACGAGGACAAGTATGGCCGAAAGCTTCGGGTTCTGATCCGTGACAGCAGGAGCCTCGGCGATATTCTGGTCAAGGAAGGGCTGGCGCGCACCTGGACCGGTCGACGGCAACCTTGGTGCTGATGGGACACGGATACCTTACGTTCAAATCGATATGACGTTAAGCCATCGAAGTCGGTTCGTTTCCCAAATTCCAAAGGGTATCCCTCCGAAACCCATTATTCATTGCGAAAACGCACATGAAGGGCCGGGGGTCCACTCTCCGTCATATCGGCTTGAACAACCTCGGCTTGATCTTTTCAGCTCCAACCTTCTCGATGATCGCCGCCGGTGCATCAGGATCATGTGCGAAGACGGTGGCGAGCACCTGGCGGATGGTGTCGGCCCCTGCTTCGCCGGTTGAAAGAATGTGCATGGCGGCATCGCAGAGGGCCTCGCGGATGTGCCGGCGATTCATGGGCACGATGCCGTTGGCAAGGGCTTCGGCCACCTTCCGTCGGCTCTTTGCGGCTGCGGTGGCGTGGTAGCGAAGCCGCTTTACCGGTAGTTTGCGGATCGGTGTCGGACGATGGACCTCGTCAATAAGTTCGGCGAGAATCTGCAGGTCGTAGTCGCTGGCCATCGTGCGGTCTCATGCGTGATACCACGATGATGGCTATCGGCGGGGACCGGCGCAACTGGTCGAATGCCACGGTACCTTCGTCGGGACGGTAGCGGCTCTTGCCAGAATGTTTCCCGGCCCTCGACGCGAGGGCAAGAGAAGCGAAGCGTCCCGTTCAGCTGAAATGTCCGGAAACGCGCCTCTCGCGTGCTCGCGCGCGTACGTGCACGCGCACCCATTTAGAATTAGGGACCGGAACCCTGTTTTTCGGCGGCGAAAACCCCCGTGTCGCGTGGTTTCGTCAACAACTTAAAATCCCATAAACCCCGGATTTTTTCTGCGTCAACAAACTTTGACATCCCATAAACCCCGACTTTTGGCTTTAACATCCCGTGTGAGTGAAGCGCTGGATGTTTGAATATGCCGGCAGCTTCTGAGGTGCTGTCTGGAAGAATATCAAGGCGGAATAGTTTCCTGACGGCTCCAAGGTAGATGTTGAATAGTGTTTGATTATCCCTTCAGGAGCGGGAAATATTATAATGCTTGATTTCTTTTCTGTATCCGAGAACCATACTTATAGATAGCAAATATGGATAGATCATGTGGACGAACAAAAAGAGCTTCCAACCGTCAAGTCGAGGAGATATTTCGGCGGCTCTGAAGAATCGGAAATCGCTCTCTATCGTCGCCCCTCAGTCGCCGAGGCCGCCGGAAATGCTGGCCGGTATCTCCGTCATCGCGGGCGCAGGGCAACTGATGTCGTCTGACCTCGCCCTGCATGAGCTGCTGATCTCCAAGGCGTACCAGACCGACAGCACCATGTCGTCCTCGTCCTACGAAATCCCGCTGGCGGAATGTCTCCGGTTTCTCTGGTCCGATGCCAGGGAGGCGGATGTCACGGCGTCGTGCAGGCGAATGGAGCAGGTGAGATTGTCGTTCGACGGCGAGGAAGGCCGCACGTTCCGGGACGTCCCGATGCTGACCTCGTGGACGGCGGAAAAGGGGGCGAGGGTCGATATCGGCTATCAGTTTCCCGACGCCATCCGGTGGCTGATGCGGACGATGCCGTCGTACAGCTACATTGAGCTCGCCGCCATCGGCCAAGGATCGATGCGGTCGAAATATTCCGCTATGCTCTACAAGAGGCTCGCCCACGAGGTCAGCCGCCGCAAATGGCAGGCGGGCGCCGACAACAGTTTTACCCTCGAATACACGCCGGCCGAACTCGCCGAGCTGGTCGGCTTTCCCGCGCCGGCGAGTTCGTTCTTCTCCAAACTCCAGGAACGGGTGATCTCGAAACTTGCTCAGGATTTCGCCGGTGTCCGAAAATTCGATCTCGCGATCGCCTATGACGGCCTCCCCTCCCCCGCACGCGGCCAGGGAAAGGCTACGTCGCGGATCCAACTTCATGTGAAGGTCCATCCTGACTCGCATCATATGGTCCATGCCGATGACAGGAGCCTTAAGGCGAATGGCATGCGGATCGGGCGGCCGGACATCGCCAGGTATCGGCTCAACAGCGTCTTCTGGCTGCAGGTGGCGAAGCAGTTCAGGTCGCTGAGCCTGACGCACGACTCGGCTTACTGGGCGTGGAGGGTCGCTCTCGATGAGGCGCTGGAGGAAGTGCCCGTCACCTCCGGGTATGAGGAGCGTCGCTACAGGGGAAGGCGCCTGATCGAAGCTATCGACGCAAACGGCGTCGAAGCGGCCGCTTGGCAGTTCTTCGCCGAGGAAGCGGAAATCGGCATCGACCTTTGCCACCCCACCCGTTTCATGGCGAATCTCGGCGAGGCGGACAGGAACCGTCTCAAGCGGATGTCGGAGAAGAAAGGCGAGCGGAAAAGCAAGGTCGGGACTTCGGAAAAGCCCGTTGCCAACGCCCCCGTCATCACCCCATCGGTCAATCCTCCCATCACTCCGACATTCGAGACCTGCACGCACGTCGATATCGAGATCGATCCTGCCGCCTCGACCGGCGACCTGGACGAATTCATCCACGACCCGATCAGCAAAGTGGCCTGGAACGGCACCCGTAAATGTCGTCTCCGCGCGTACTTTCGAGTGCCGGGCACGTTGGTTCGCCAGCACTTCGCGTTCACGATTTCGCCAGCCGATGAGGATGAGCTGTTCTCGGTGCTCCGGAAGCTCGACCGTTGGCTGATCGGCACGCCGGTCTATCGCCTCGAAAATGGGGACGCGTCCCCATGACCACGAGGTTGCCCGACGACTACGCCAACAGCCTCCACCGTATGCCGCACGCCGCTATCCTCGTGACCGCGGAACAGCCACTCTCGCGGGAAGCCGGCATTGCGGCGATGCATTCGATCACGGCCCGTCTCGAAGCGGCCGAGGATACCGATGACATGCGACCGGTCTGGATAAAGTTCGAATCCATCGAAACCGCACGGGTGCATTTCCTGCTGCCGGTCTTTGCGCCGGCCGAGAGAACGTTTCTCACCGAGCTGGTCGAGGCGGTCCCCGCATTCGAGCGGTTCTACCTCGTGGCCGCCTTCGACTACCAGGCCCGCCAGAACCCCAAACGCAAGAAGCGGATGTCGGCTGCGGCGAAGATGCCGAGGGTGCATTGTTCTCCGCCGCGATCGGTCGAGGACTACATCAGCGAATGGCCGCTGAAGCTGCGCTTCCTCGCCAGCGATGAAGCCAGGCGTGAGGCGCATGAGCTTGGAAGCATCTACGAGCGATGGCCGTTCTTCAACTTTTCCGATGAGGACCTGCGGAACGCGTCTGAACGCAAGGTGCGGGATTTTGATGAGCGATATCCATTGCTGGCGCAGGCTGACCGCATTCTGAATGGCAAGATCACCAGGGTGATCGCCGAGCTGGGCCGCCACCCGCATGCACCGGTCTGGGAGCGGAAGCGCTTCTGGGGGACGCTGAAAAACGGCGCGTTCCTGCACCTGGAGGTCTTCGCCGACGATCTTCTCGCGGAAATTGCCGCCGGCCGCGTCGACCGGCTCCGAAATCATGAAGAACGGCTCGATACCGCTGCCGAGAAGCATCTCCACCGCGATGTCGCTCGGAAGGGGAAGCCGGTTGTCAAGGTCACCCGGCCGGTCTGTCCGCCGTCCGTACCTGAGGCGCTGTGGGACCGGGTACCCGAAGAGCGCCGGCGGGAGGCCCTCGAGTTCGCGGCAAAACAGCTCAGGCGTGGCGTTCATCCCGAACAGGCGGTCGAGGAATTCGTCACGACGATCGCGGCCTGTTAACTGGAACGAAAATCACCCGGATGCCGCGTTGACATTCAATTTCATACGCGGCATGGTTGCGCACAGCTGGAGACCAAGACCGTGACCAAGACCTTGCGAATAGCCTGAACACGAAGATCGCCACCAACCGGCTGGCGAGATGTTCAGTTCTGTTTGCAAGGAGTTAGCCATCATGGCCATCAAGCCCCAGACCATCACGCCGACGTTCGAGTCGGAACTCATCCGCCTTCACGTGCAGAAGTTTTTCGAGGTCCTCGGTTCGGACCCGAAGGGCATCCACCTCCTTGTCGTTCCTTACGGCACGAGCACGTCGGCGTGGTATCGCGCTATCGAGCACCAGATTCAGGACATCCGTAGCCGGATCGCGGCCGCACCGGTCGAGTCCGATCCTGTCGACCAGCTGATCATCCCTGGCGATTATGATGATGTTGATGATCTTCCGGAGTGGATGCATTCGGATTTCAGCGTCCATCTCCTCAGCTCGGCCGGCCTCGACGACCGCACCCACGCGCGGTCCTGCGTTATCTTCGTCTCCGAGGACGACAAGGAGATGCTCGACAATCCGTCGCTCCTTCTCCTCGAAAGCACGCACCGTATGAAGTTCGACGTCCATCTGGCCATCCAGGCGGCGGCGACGTGCGGGCGTGAAATCACCGTCAAGGAAGCTTTTATCCTGACGCGCATGCCCGCCCGTCGCCGCACCGTCGCGTTCCGCTCGGCGCGTTCCATCCGCGAGAGCTGGGTGCTGCATTGCAAGGCACGTCAGATCGAAGCCCGAAAGCAGAAGGAAAAAGAGGAAGAGGAAGAGCGCGAGGCCGCGAAGAAACGCCCGAAGGCCAAGGACGAGCGCGTCGTTCCGGACAACACGCCGTACCTCCAGGAAATGCACGGCTTCGGACCGGCGGCGGACTGGGGCCGTGAACTGGTGCAGGATGTCGAGGACTGGCGGCGTGGTTATATCGGCTGGGGCGATGTTGACAACGCCGTTCTGCTGTCGGGTCCTCCCGGCTGCGGAAAGACGACGTTCGCGGCGGCTCTGGCGAAAACCCTCGATGCACACCTTGTCGTCGGCAGCTACAGCGCCTGGCTTGGCACCGGCGACGGCCATCAGGGCGATCTCATCAGCGCCATGCGCCGGGCCTTCGATGAGGCCCGCAAGCATGCGCCGAGCGTCTTGCTCATCGATGAGATCGACAATTTCGTGCAGCGCGGGAGCCTCGGAAACAGGCGCGCCGATGAATGGATGCGCGGTGTCACCAATTCGCTTCTGGAGTGCCTGGATGGTGCGGTCGAACGCGAGGGCGTCATTGTCGTCGGCGCTACGAATGATCCGTCGGGCATCGACACCGCGCTGCGCCGCTCGGGTCGCCTCGATCGCCATATTGAAATCCCCCTGCCCGATGGTAAGGCGCGGGCCGCGATCCTGCGCCAGCATCTCGGTGTCTCTGCTCTTGATTTCGGAGAACTGGAACGCGAGACGGAGGGCATGAGCGGCGCCGATCTCGAGCGCGTCGCACGAGACGCACGCCGCCGCGCGCGCCGTGAGCGTGGTGAGCTTCAGCTGCACCATGTCCGCTCGGCGCTTCCGGTGCGCCAGCGCCACACGCCTGACCAGCTCCGCCACATCGCCGTCCACGAATGCGGACACGCGGTCGTTGCCGCGGCGATCGGGTGCACCGTCAGCGAGATTTATATCGAACCCGATTTCATCCCCGGATCGGGTGCCTATATCGGCGGAGCGGCCATCATCGAGCAGCCCCCCGGCGTCGTCCGCGATCTCGCCTGGTATATGGACCGCGTGACGCACGCCATGGGCGGTATGGTCGCCGAGCAGATGGTCTACGGCGCTCATAGCGATGGTGTCGCTGTCGACCTCGCGGTTGCGACCGATCTGGCCCGTCAGGCAGCGGCGGGCCTTGGGATGGGGACCAGCCTTTACTCGCACGGCATTCCCGGCATGGCCGATCTCTCGGGTGCGCCGAATTTCGATCCTTCGCTCCGCCGGCGTGTCGACGAGCTGCTGCACGAACAGGCGGCCCGAGCGCGTGCTGTCCTCGAGGAGAACCGCCAGGCCTTCACCGAGCTGGTCGAATTGCTGATCGAGCGCCAGCGCCTCGATGGTGCGGTCGTGCAGGAGATCGTGCGTCGCCCTCGTCTTCAGCTCACGCGGGCGGTCTGAGGGAGGGGACGATGTTCGTGAAAAAGTTCTACATCTCCGACACCCACTTCGGTCACGGCCTCATGCTGTTGCCCGAAGCCTGCGGCCGGCCGTTCCGTGACACGGGCGAGATGGACGAAGCGATGATCGCTCGATGGAACGCGGTCGTCGGCGCCGGCGATATCGTCTACCACCTCGGGGATTTTGCCATGGGGCTGGGTGACGAGGCGCGGGTCCGCGGCATTTTCCACCGGCTTCGGGGGCGGAAAATTCTTGTCCTCGGGAACCATGATTTCAAGCGTCCCGGCATCGTTCATCCGACGCTGGCGGGCCTCGAATGGGCGGCGCCGCCGACCCCGGCGATGGAGACGACGGACGAAGGGTATCGCGTCTACCTGAGCCACTACGCTCATCGCACATGGCCTGGCGCGCAGAAAGGCGCCTTCCATTTCTACGGCCACTGCCATGGTGAATTGCCCGCGATGGGCCGGTCCCGCGATGTCGGGGTGGACTGCCGCGATGTCGCCTTCAGGCCGCGGACGTTCAAGGAGCTGACGAGAGGAATGCACGATGACCGGTGAGGAACTGAACGAACTCTACGGCTGCATCATCATGCCGGATGCAAATATCTCGGTCCCCGAGCACTGGATGCCTGCTGTCCACGAGGCCCTGCAGGCGCTCCATGACCTGCCCGGCAGCGTGCGCGCGTTCCTGATCGTGACTTCGATTGTCGAAGAGGACGGGGATCTGGCCGTCGCGATGATCGCGTCGACACAGTACATCTCCGATGAGGGCATGGCGGCAATCGGCGCTATCGTCGAGAAGGCGCAGACCGCCGTCGGACGGAGGCATTGATGCGACTGGAGCATGATCTGGAAATCCGGAGCCTCGCGGGCAACATCCTGCCTGACGACCTCGGCATGGATATCGGCGACGGATGGCGGGATGTCGTCATTGACGAACTGGTTGCATTGGCTCTTTTCGTCGCTCCCCACATCGTTGTCCGCAAGGTCGGTGAGAAATGGGGATTGCTCGATATCCGGTGTGACTTGAGGGGTCTCGACGAGAACCGTGTTCTTGCCGTGTTGCATGGACTGGGGCGCACCAGAGCTCGGTCGGCAAATATTTGCGAACTGTGTGGCCTTCCGGGCGAAGTCCGTCGGACGGGATGGCATCGGGTGCGGTGCGACGGCTGTGAAGAGGAACACCTTCGCCGTCGGGAGTTCGTCACGGTGAACCGTCGGAGTATCGACGAGGCTGCTGCCTACTACATCGCCGTATGCCTGGAGCACGAGCGCCTGTTTCCTGTCGAAAACATCACGATCCAGGCGTGGCCCGACGACGTCGATCGCCGTCATTTCATCGATGAGGTCAACACTGTCGTCGGATGGTGGCGGGCGGGCTCATGGATCGAGGGTGTCGGCGACCAGCTCCGTGAGGAGTTCCGGCGTCTGAGGTTCCCGTAGCCGTTGTTCCTGTTTCCAGGAAACAATAACAACACGAGGAAATGCAAAATGGAAGACTGGCTGGAAACCCTCCGCGCTCGATACCGGATCAATCCCGAGGCCGAGTTTCTGGTCGGTCGCGGCTGGCGTGGTATCGTGGAGCGATTTTACGATGTCGCCGAGGCGGTCCTTGTCGATCCCGCGCGCCTGCACACGATCCAGGTCAAGCAAAAGCTCGGCCGCCTCGATATCCATGTGCGCGTTTCGGACCAACACCGCACGCTGATCAACTGGCACATCAAATGGGCCGAGGACGAGGCCTCGCACACCTGCGAGCACTGCGGATCGCCCTATGCCGATCTCACGCCGGCCAGACATATCATCGAGTGCGAAGATTGCCGCTATCTCGCTCTCGCTCTCGATCAAAGGACCCGACGGGCTTCAGAAATCAAATCCGCTGCGCGCCGATACGTCCGCGACTGCGCGCGTGCAGGCAAGGTCCTGGACGTCGAGGAATGGTCCGCGAAGCATTGGCGGAAGAACAGTGAGCTGAAGCGCAAGGCGATGCTGGACGCTCTCCGTGACGAAATCCGCCACGGTGTCGTCGTGGCCGATGCCTGGCGACGTTTCGATGTTCCGGGAAGGATCGCCCGCGCGCTGATCGGGGCAAGGACATATGCGGACCTGTACGAGATCCTCCGTGTCAACCGGATGGAGCCCGGCTTCCGGCCCGCTGAGGTCGCCCGGTGGGTGGCCGACGGGACAGTTCCCCGGGAGCGTGGCGGCGAGATATTCGGAATTGATGACGACGAGATCGATGCGTTCGTATCGGCGTGGCTGGCCGAGGATGTGCGCAGGCGCCTCGAGGCGGCGACAGAAGCCCTCGGTTCCCAGCGGCGCTTCGGCGGGCCCGATGCCCAGACATCCGAGATCGACATGATGGAAGAGGCGACGCGCCTCGTCGATGACGTCCTCAAAAGACAAGACCCCTCCGCCGGCGATTGATGCCGGCAGTAGTCCCTCCCCTCCCCCAACAACGAAAAAATAATGTGCTCGGAAATCTGGCCGGCCGGCTTGCCGGAGGTCATCGAGCCCGGAATAAGCCTTGCAACAGATCATCAGACAGGTGCCGACATGAAAGCCGCCGTATTTTCCGACCTCCATCTCGACTACAGCCGAGAGCCGAACTTCGCGATCGAGGTCGCGGACGATGTCGATGTCATCGTGATCGCCGGCGATGTCACCGCGCCGGTCGCCGACAGTGTTCGCTGGGCGCACCGCATGTATGGCAGCCGCGGAAAACGCGTTGTCATGGTCGCCGGCAACCATGAACATTACGGTCAGGTCTACGAGGACAGCATCGGCGATATTCCCGACCCCGACAATGTCTTCATGCTCGAGAACCGAGCCGTTGTTCTCGACGGGGTCCGCTTCCTCGGTTGCTGTCTGTGGACGGATTTCGAGCTCTATGGCAATCCAATCCAAGCGATGGGTGCGGCTGCGCTGTTCATGAACGACTATCGCATGATCATGTCGGACTCCTCCGAGGGACGTCTTCGACGTTTCCTGCCGGCGATGACCGTCGATATTCATCGCGCGAGCCGGGATTGGCTCGAGGAGACGCTCGCCCTGCCCTTCGACGGCCCGACGGTCGTCGTGACGCACACATGTCCGCACGAGCTTTCGGTCGCCGATGAGTACAAGGGAGACCCGCTGACACCGGCCTTCGTGTCGGATCTCTCGGAAATCATCCAGCGCCATCAGCCCGACGTCTGGATCCACGGACATACCCACAGCAATTTCGACTATGTGGTGCCGGGGACGAAAACCCGGGTTGTATGCAACCCCCGAGGCTATGTCAGGGACGGGTTCAATCGGCGCGAGGTCGAGAATATGGCGTTCGAGCAGGCCAAGACGATCGTCATCGGTTGAGGTTTCCGCCGCCTCGCACCTCGGCGGTCACGATCACGTCTCCGGCGGACAGCAAGACCGCATACCATCGGTCTTGCCGTCGAATCCGCGGAGCCATAAATCATCAGGCTAAGGGGCGCGCTCCTGAAAACAGAGCGAAGCCGGATGGCCCGGCGGCCGTATCATTCGTCATCAGGGATGAAGCTATTCTCGCCATTGTAGATATAGCCGGTGCCTTCGAAGAGGTTGGATATTGCGTCCTCGACACGCGCAAAATCGCCTTCAAAGGTCATGAACTGACTTGCTCTCCTGTGGACTTTGAGACAGTTCCGAATACCTTCAAGAACGTACTCTTCGTGTCCCTCGTTACCAATGCAGCTTCGGCCGACGTTCATTTCGTCCACGGCCTCCCAGTAGGCAGCCTCGAGTTCATCGACGTGTTCCACTTCTATCGCCTGCCCGGAGTTGGTCAGGATGAAACGCCACGGGGTTTCGCGAATGGCCGCAGCGATCCCGGAAACCTCGCGGCCGGCGGTAATCCATGCCTGACAGGCGCTGACGAATTCGGCCCGACGTTCGATGTCGAGCGCGAGTTCACGCAGGCGGATGGGGTCGATATCTGATGGCTTGATCTTGCTTGCTTCGAGGGCGATGAGCATGGGTGTCCTTCGGTGTTCTGGATTGATATGGTTAGTGGCCCCGGGCGATGAGAGCCGGAGAATTCGGGTGCCTGTCCAGGTCGTGAAAGTGGGCCATCGGGTTTCGGCGTCGAGAGTTGGGCCGGCCGGCCTACGCCCCTCCCTCCCCCGGCATTCAGAAAGCTCTGCGGATTCATGCCGGCTCGAGATCGGCCTCGGATGCAGAAAGACCAACTGCCCAATTCGTGTCGCTGAGGTCGGTGTGGCGGCCGGTATCGAGCGCCTCCTGCAAGGCATCGTGGACAGCCGGAAGCTGCCAGCCACTGAAAGCAGGATCGAACGCTCGCAGAGCGCTGTAGCGTGAACGGCGAACGTGATGGCGCCCGTTCTTGCTGTCGGCGAATTCCAGTTCGCGGCCGTGATCGTCACCGTTCCAGTACTCGAACCGGAGCAGAATCTCGTCATCTGTCTTTTCGACGATGTCTACCTGTCCGATTTGAACGACCGGGTGGACGAGGAGTGCCGGTGAGAAGAACGGGCTCCAGTCCCTGCCCGCGAACAGTTCGTCCAGATTCCCAAGCATGTCGATCTTTGCCTTCGGATCGTATACCAGGACATCGCTGACGGCCTGCCGGTATTCCAGCGCCCGCTCGCGGATGAGACCGTGCCAGCGCTCATCGTCGATCAGGTCTTGCGCCGCATATCTGAGTAGACCTTCGATGCTGCCCATCGTCTCGTAGACATCATACGCTTCGATTTCGAGGTGATCCGGGTCCGAGGGTGCCGGGACCGGTTGCCGTGCGCCGTAGCGATTGATCAGGAGATCGGGGGTGACCTCGTCGGGATCAATATCCAGCTCGAAGCCGTAAAAGTCCTTACGGCCGTCCTGAAACGGACGTACGCCGAGGATCGTGCGGCTGTTGCCGAGACGCCGGGACAGGTTCGGGAGCGCCTGCCCGATTGCGATGGCAAAGGTCGGGCCCTCGGTTTCGACGTCTACGTCGTCATAGGGCGCGGACAAGAGGAATTTGTGATGGTTCATGGATGCTTCCGTTTCCAGAATTGTTTGCGACCGACCGTTCCGCCTGGTCGTGATTACACCGCGTGACCGGCCAGCCGCTGTGCGGCCATCCGGACGTAGCTTTCCTCGCGTTCCACGAGAATTGACTTGCGGCCAAGGCGATTGCACACGGCTCCCACCGTGCCGGAGCCAGCGAATGGGTCGAGCACGACGTTGTCCGTGGCTGTCAGGGACAGGACGAGCCGATCGATCAGCTCCTCGGGAAACTGGCACGGATGATCGAGCTTTTCCGGGTGGTTGTGCTTGACGTTCGAGATGTCCCACACGTCCCCCGGGTTCTTCCCCTTCGGGTTTCCGCTCAACTCACCCTTCCTCGGCCCCTTGTAGTAGCGCTTGCCCGGATATTTCTGCGGAACGCGGATCGCGTCGAGATCGAAGGTGTAGTCGTCGGATTTCGTGGCCCAAACGATCGTCTCGTGCCGTCCCGACAGGCGCTTCGAGCAGTGCAGGCCGTGGCCGAACGTCCAGACCACGCGATTGCGGACCTTCATGCCGAGACTGCGGAAGAGCGGAATGATCAGGCTGTCGATCGGGATGACCTCTCCTTTGTGGACATGGTTCCCGACCTGCCAGGACATGGCTCCCTGCGGACCGAGAAGACGATGGCATTCGCCGATGATCTCCTCGATGAACGCGACATAGTGGATCAGGGGCGTGCGGGTCTCGTAGGACTTCCCGATATTGTAGGGAGGGCTCGTCACGATGAGATCGACACTCCCGGCCGGCAGATTTGGCAGAATGTCCGCAGCATTACCATGATGGAGTTCGCATGCGCCGACACGGATCGGGCAAGTATCAGCTCGCGGGTGTTCGACAGAGGGCGCCGTGCCGGCGACAATGCGATCGGTCCCGTCGGAATGAAGTGTGCTCCAGAGAGTGGTGAAGAGATCGGTCTGCGCCGGCTGGCGTTCAAGAATGCAGTCGTTCATTGGAGGGCTTTCATCGCTCGTTGTAGGTAAAGCGTTGCCCGAGGTGAAATGGACGTCAACGTCTTGTCAGAAAGAAATATTGCGACAATCATGGAGGGTTGCACGGTGAGAAGGTCGATAAATTCTGCCAGTAATCCACGATATTCTTTGTTGACTGCCCTTCCACGGTCAATGAATCTGAATGTCGCGCTAAAGTTATCTTGAACCCTCGTATGACATTCGACATTGCAGACAGAATGTACCTTTGGGTTTTGGAATTAACTTCTGTAATATTAAAATGATTTCTTGAATGTTCATGGCATGCACGACATACTTTCCATATGTTCGCCAAAGGAAGCTACTTCTTTGCCGAGGAATGACGAAAATTCAGGGCTTTGAAACATGAAATTCAATTTTCTATCAAGGAGCATTAAGGTGAGAGATCCGCGTTACTCCGCTTCTTGCGCCAGCCAGATCCGGGCGGATTGGCTCGTTGCCATTGCAAATATCCGTGTCGTTGCCCATGCGGACCAGGGAGGAGACAAGGTCCGTGCCGCGGTGAATGCCGCATGGGATGCAATCCTCGGGGACTGTCGGAAATACGGCCTCGATATCTCCGGGCCGGCATTCTCGGATGACGTCGAGCAGGTGCTTTCCGGAACCGGATATAACTATACGCGTCGCGATTTCAGCGTTTTCAAGCTCGCGGATGTTATCGAGATCCGGCACGCGAGGCTCGACGGCATATCGGGTAATCGCTGCGTGCGCTTCGTCATCGGGGCGCAAGCCTATGACGGGCCGTTTGCGACTGCCGAGATTCTGCGACGGATCGATAACTGTGGACGGTTCATTTCCAGAGACGATGGCGACGACGCATGGGTGAAGGAAATCGCGTCCCTCGCCGACAAACTTGATGCCTGTGCGCATGAGGTCACAGTGACAGTGCTGGACAAACTGGTCGGTATCGTTGCGCGGCTGAGGTCATCAGGCGATCTGGGAGAACATCGGCGAAAAGTTCAACGTCATCCTGGAAAGTTTGCCGGAGCACAGGGGCGTCCGTCGCGCGGGCAACAGCACCATGCGCTGCACAGCGGAGGGGTGTGAAGTGAATTCGATGAGCGAGTATTTACCCGCGCTCGATGAAGACGGAGCATTTCTCGACGTCGAGTACTCGCCGTCGGCTTCGCAGCGGAGGAGGTTGGTCACAGCCCGTCGCCACAGGGGTCAACAGATGTCGCGGTCATGTGCGGCTTCTGATAAAGCCACCGGCCAGGCTTTCCGGGCGTTCGACAGGCAGTCGAGGCTTTCAAAGCTCGCGGCTCCATGGCTGCGATGATAACCTATGGTGCCGGATGGGACTATGAACTCTTCCTCAGTCCGAAATACGAAGTGTCGCCGTTCGGCTTCTAGGGGACGGGTACAGGTCGTTATGGCGCCTTGTTGCCCGGCATGTCAGGCAGTAAGAAGAACACTGCCTGACGATGCTTTCTGTTCGCCGGGATTTTAGGTTGGAGTCGGAATGGCTCCTCCCCTACCCTCCCTTCGCCGCTGGTCATGGCATCTTGTTTGAAGCCGCCTGTCGTCAGCGACGCGTCCTTTCGGCCGGTAGCCGCGTCCACGTTTTTGTCGCAGAAGTTCGAGAAACAGTTGCACCGCCTCATCCTCGCTCTCGAACAGATGCGCCTTCATCTGGCCGCCCATGCCGATGCGCCCCCAGCGCCGCGTCAGGCATGTATCGCCGTATAACGTCGCTTCGATCGACATCGCGTAGAAACGGGCGACATTCCTGGTCGGATCGGTGCGTTCGACATAAAGCTGGTAGGGTTGTGCGAGCATGGACGCCAGCATCGCCAATCCTCCGGCGCTCGTCCAACGAGAGATATGAATCGGTCGGCCCCGACCGATTCATTTCAGTGATACATTCTGTTCGCGAGCCATGGATATCGGCCCCGTCACGAAGGCCGCACCCCGCAAAGAGTCATCGTGGAGCACTGTGGCAACCGCATAGTTACTACATTGCACAAGAAATGCTCGCCATCCGATGAAAATGAGAGCGTCCTACAGGCAGCTGATGCTCATTGCGGTTTATCCTCCCGGTACCTGCCGCCGCAGCTGTTCCCCTCTGGAGGTTACAGATCTCCACACTTCATGGGCCGCGGGTTTCCAACGGCCCCTTTTTTTGTCTCGCGCTCTTCTCCCTGAGGCTTGGAGGTGTGGATGGCTCCAGGCGGTGAGGCGGCCGGAAAGATCAGGACTTTGTGACATACACCAGACGTTTGCGATTGCGCCGGTGTTACAGATTGAGCTTGTGTGTTGTCGCGTAAGGCCGACGGGAATCGGGAGCCACGCGTACAGAATTGAAACCCGCAGACGTGTCTGCTTTGGATGTCCGGCCGGCGGTAAGTTAGGTTTTACAGTTCCTAGTTCGAGGACCGATTCTCTCCAGATTCGTTTTCCACCCGCTTTGACCCCTTTGATTGAGGGGAGGATTGTCAGCTGACAATCTTCATAAGTACCGGAAAATAAATAGGAAATTTCCTCGACCACAATCGCTGTTTTGCGTTAACCAAAAAAGCCTTGACCACAACGCGCTTTCCGGGATCATTTGCGGAAACTTCAACAAATTATTGGAATTTCCGCGAATGGCGACGAAAGCCGCGACGAAGGATCAACAAAGCAAAGAAGGGGCTTTCTCGATCGACAAGGCTATTGAGCGTGACTCTGCGACGCTCAGTGGCCAGCTTCAGGTTCTTTTCGAGAAGCTCTTTTCCCCAGACGCGAAGAAAGTACTTCGTCGCTTCAGCAGTAAGGAGGCTGCGAAGCTGCTGGGTATCACTGATAGCTATGTGCGGCATATCGCTTCACAAGAAGACGCGGTTACCTCGGAACGAACGCTAGGTGGGCGGCTGACGTTCTCGCTGGAAGAGATAAATACTATTCGGCAAATTCGGGGGCGTACGAAGCCCACTTATCTTCCTGGTCGTCGCGAAGGCGATCACCTCCAGATAATAGCGGTAACGAATTTCAAGGGAGGGTCAGGCAAGACGACGACAGCTATCCATCTCGCCCAGTACCTTGCATTGCGAGGCTATCGTGTTCTGGCCGTTGACCTTGACCCACAGGCATCGATGTCTGCGATGCTCGGATATCAGCCGGAATTTGACGTGGGTGACAATGAAACGCTCTATGGCGCTATTCGCTATGATGGTGAACGACGGGCGGTTAGGGAAGTCGTAAGGCAGACCTATTTTCCGGGATTGGATCTCATTCCGGGTAATCTTGAACTCCACGAGTTCGAGCATGATACTCCCCACGCTCTCGCGACGCGTTCCGTGGCCGATACCGACATGTTCTTCATGCGCGTGGGAAATGCGTTGACCGGATTGCAGGAGCACTATGACGTCGTTGTCATCGACTGCCCGCCCACTCTAGGCTTCCTCACGCTTTCAGCGCTTTGTGCAGCAACTTCGGTCTTGATCACGGTTCATCCGCAGATGCTCGACATCGCGTCAATGAACCAGTTTCTCGCGATGACCTCCAATCTGCTTTCCGTGGTAAGGGAAGCTGGGGGAAGTCTTGAGTACGATTGGATGCGGTATCTAATTACGCGATACGAACCAAATGACGGCCCGCAGGCTCAAATCGTGGCGTTTCTGCGCAGCCTCTTCGACGAGCGAGTGTTGACTTCAATGATGGTTAAGTCGACTGCGGTGTCCGATGCGGGCCTTTCGAAGCAGACAATCTATGAAGCCGGACGAGAGACAATTCACCGTCAGACCTATGATCGTGCAGTGGAGGCGATGGATGGTGTGAATGGTGAAGTGGAAGCTTTAATTCAAAAATCGTGGGGCAGGACATGAAGGGCCGCGACATCCTCAAGAGCATGGTATCAGCGGGGCAAGCTGCTGGAGAAGCGCCGGCTGTTTCAGTATCGCAAAAGCCGGCAGGTGCCGTTCGTGCGATGAACCTGTCGCTCAATCGACTGAATGACGAGGCGGCTGCCGCTAAAGTTTTGCGCGACGCGCTCGCGTCGGGGAATAAAGTTGTCGAACTCGATCCGGACTTGATCGAAAACTCATTTATCCAAGATCGCATACCGGTGGAACTTGACCCAGAGCTGGAGAAGCTGAAGACCGCCATTGAGGAGTCTGGTCAGCAAGTCCCTATATTGGTGCGCCCTCATCCAACTAAGGTCAATTGCTATCAGTCGGTGTTCGGCCATCGGCGCAGGCGGGTCGCAAAGCTGCTCGGCCGCCGGGTCAAAGCCATCGTTCGTGAAATGACAGATGAAGAGGTCATCCTTGCACAGGGGCAGGAGAATGGCCCCCGTGTTGACTTGAGCTTCATTGAGCGGGCGTTGTTCGCTAGGCGAATGCACGAGCATGGATTTGATCGTGACACTATCGCAAAAGCACTATCCGTCGATAAGCCGGAAATATCTCGACTTCTTCAGGTTGCGGATGCCGTTAAGCCCGAGTTGATCTTGGCTGTTGGCCCCGCCTTTAAGGTCGGTAGACCTCGGTGGCTGGCTTTCGCGGATGGCCTGAAAGATACCGATGCGGCGAAGCGTGTCGATAAAGAGCTCAGCTCCGCTGAGTTTGCTAAAGCAGATTCGAACGCACGGTTTGAACGCTTGTGGAAGGCACTCGCTGGCCGCAGTGAAAAGAAGACCAATCCCGTCCAAGTTCTGCGTGGTCAAAAAGGGCTTCCGCTTGCATCCATCGAGCGAGGCACGAGAGGGACAAAAATCACGGTAACCTCAGAACCATTCGCAGCTTTCCTCTCTGATAAATTGGCCGATCTTGTTGCTGCGTTTGAGAGAGAAAAAATTTAGAGAATTCAATCAACTGAGAGAATTGTCAGCTGACAATTTCTTGCAAGCTGGAGTGTAACCTACAAAAGAAAAAGGCCCCCAAAACGTCGCCGTCGTGGAAGCCCCTTCTTATGTTGTAGCAAACAAAGAATCGCATTTCCACGAATCGCAGTCAAGAGTTTTTGGCACCGTTTTGGTGAGCGGATTTCTTTTGCCTTCTGAAAGGTGAAGGAAAATGCAGATCGGAAATGTGACGACGCCCTTCGGGCGGCGGCCGATGTCGCTTGCCCTTGTGAACGGGCAGGTGAAGGCGGCCGAAATCAAGAGCGGCAAGACCGCCGATAAATGGAAAATCTTCCGGGACGTCAGCGAAGCCAAGAGTGTGCTCGGCCTTGGGGACCGCGCTATCACGGTCTTGGATGCGCTTCTCACGTTCTACCCCCATATCGAATTGGCGGAAGGGCAGAGCCTCGTGGTTTTCCCTTCAAATGCTCAGCTGTCAGTTCGCGCGCATGGGATCGCCGGCACAACGCTTCGTCGTCATTTGGCGGCGCTTGTGGACGCCGGCCTGATCCATCGCCATGACAGCCCGAACGGGAAACGCTACGCACACAGAACCAAGTCCGGCGAGATCGAGAAAGCGTTTGGCTTCAGCCTGGCGCCACTTCTGGCGCGTGTAGAAGAGTTCGCTCAGTTGGCGCAGCAGGTTGCCGAGGAGCGGCGTGTGTTCAAGCGCGCTAAGGAAGCCCTCTCGATTTGCCGCCGTGACGTTCGCAAGCTGATCACAGCGGCGATCGATGAGGGGGCTGACGGTGACTGGGAAGCCATTGAAGCGATGTATTTCGCCCTCCGCGCTCGCCTTCCCCGCGCTCCGAACCGGGTTGAAACGGAGGCTGTGCTCGAGGAAATGACGATGCTACGGGATGAGATCGTCAACATCCTGGAAATGCAGCTAAATTCACAAAAAACAGATGGCAATGATGTTCAAAATGGTTGCCACATACAGAATTCAAAACCCGAATCCATCAATGAACTTGAACCTAGCTCAGAAAACGAGCAGGGCGCCGAGCCGAGCCAGAAACCGAAGCGGATCACCGAGCCGTTGAAGGCATATCCGTTGAGCATGGTGCTGAAGGCTTGCCCACAGATACTGGATTACGTGCCGGGCGGGGGTCAGATCAGGGGTTGGCGCGATGTGATGGCGGCCGCGGTGGTCGTACGATCGATGCTTGGCGTCAGTCCGTCGGCCTACCAGGAAGCCTGCGAGGTGCTTGGGCCGGAAAATGCCGCCGTCGCAATTGCCTGCATCCTCGAGCGCGCCGAGCACATCAATTCGGCGGGCGGCTATCTCCGCGATTTGACGAGAAAGGCGGCGAGGGGTGAATTCAGCCTCGGGCCGATGCTGATGGCCGCAATGAGGGCGAACGGCACGGACAGAAAGTCCGCGTGACGGTCGTGGGGGCGGGGGACAGCGGCATAGCCTATTGCCAGCGGTATCGCGTGAAGCGGTTGATCGCTATGGGATCTCGCGACGGATTCTCGGGTGCGTCGTGGCTCTCATCCGGGCGGATGCCTCGATGAATATGGCGTTATTCCAAGATGCCGGCTGTTACCCAGGAGCGTTCAGTCCTGGGGCAAGAGACCGTCGAATACTTCCAGTAGGGCATCGACGATGGCCTGGCCAAGCGCATTGGCTGTCTCGGCAATTTCCGCGTCACCTTGATCGCGCGCGGCGAGCGCCAAGTTGCCGCCTTGCTCGGCGACGATGGTTTTCGCCCGTTCAACGGCCCACTGGGCGAAGTCGCCACGGTTCGATATCGTCATCATTTCGGTTTGCTCGGTCATTTACGGTTTCTTTCAAGATTGGCGGCAAGGTCGAAGTGCGCGGTTTGTATTGCGTCCGCGCGTGTCTTACGCCGTTGGCGCTTCAACGCGTATTGAATTTTCGGCCCGAAGCAAGCTTCCTTCTTGAAAGATGGTGCAGCGCAACATAAATTATGTCCAGTCAGGATTGCCATCCTCCTCCCAGGTGATTCTGCGGCGCTGACAGCGTTCCTCCTCCCAAGTTGTCAGCAGGAATAGAAGCCCGGTGCACCTCCTCCCGCACCGGGCTTTTGCATTCAATAGCCGTGGGCGTTCTGACCATCCCGATGGATTTTGCTGATAAGCTCCAGGAGGGGAGGGGTCTACCAACGGATGGCGGCTTGGATGAGATTGATGGGCAATCGCAGCGGCGATGCAAACAAGGGTCGTGAAAGACCCGCTTGCCACGGAACAAACGGCCTCGTTTTCCAGGGCTTGAATGCAAGGACACCGATTGCTTGGGAGCATCTCTACTGGATCATTGCATAAAGATCCTCGAAACGTCTTCCCCTATATCGCAGGCCGGAAAACGACCGACGACAGATAGAACCCCAAGGCAGATCGCGGAAAACTTGCGAAAACGGTCGGAATTCCTTATGTTAGAGACACTATGAGCAAGAACCTTGTGTCAGTCCTGACGACGGTGAACGCACCCTACAGCAATCAGCTGGACGGCGCGATGCTGGCTCATTGCCTTTCGGATCTTGAGCTTGCCAAGGTATTTTCTGGCCAGGTCAGTTCTTTCTTCGGCGAGGTGCCGCTCGATCAGCAGACCGAGTTTGCTGCGGAGTTCGGTATTGCAGTCGATGATCTGAAGATGCTTGCCTCCGATTTCTCGGCGTGGTCCGGCGAGAGCTACCATCTTGCCGCCTGATGGTTGAGGCACACAACCAGCGACCGTCGGAGTGGCGGCGGCTCTTTGCTATCGCTTGTGATCTACTGGATCAAGTCAGGGACCAAACCGGCGGTTACCCGTTTCAGTGGTCTTTAGGCGGTGGCACCGCGATGATGATCCGGATTGGTCACCGGGAAAGCCATGACATCGATATTTTCCTGGATGACAGCCAGATCTTGGGATTTCTCGACCCCGCAAAAGCCGACCTGCGTTTCAGGGAGGTTCCGGCATCTTACGGCGGAGACGGCGCGCGGTTTCAGAAATTTGCCTTCGAGGACATTGGTGAGATCGACTTCATCGCTGCGGGGCCGCTCACAAGTACACCCTTTGAAGTCCGCGAGATCGAAGGACGCGACGTCAATCTTGAAACCATCCCTGAGATCATCACAAAGAAGATCTACTACCGCGGGAGCGAGGCCAAGCCGCGAGATATTTTTGACCTCGCCGCAGCGGCGGCGCAAGAGCGTGCTGATGTCATCTCCGCGCTACAGGCTTTCCCTGAGCACGCTGTCAAGACGCAAGATCGGGTCGCCAAGCTCAATCCCGAGTTTGTCAGCACGACGATAAGCCAGCTCATGATTCTGCCCGCGTACACCTACCTTGCCGCCGACAGCCTTTCTATCGCCCAGGCGGTACTGAGTGAGGTGCTGTCTTCGTCAGAAGGCGGCTGAAGTCAGGCGTCGCTCGATGGTCGAGACACTGTTGAGTTAGCCGCCGCGTTCGACCGTGCCCGAGGCGCAGGCTGTGATAGAGCCCGACGACTTCTGGATCCGGGGGGAGGGGAGATAGATGTTGGCGACGGCACCAGGCAGTAAAATGCCTCCAGTCGGAGGCATAGGCTTTTCGCGTATTGGCGGAGCTTGCGGCCTCGACGTAACCCCGGGCACGATCGGTGAGGTCCTGCAGGTGGGGCGGCGCGGTGCTGGTCACGGCGGTGGAAATGCTATCGCCAGCCTGCGTGCCGTACGGCTGCACAGCGCTCTCCTTCGCATCGATTTCGCTGTCCCGCCGACGAAGCTGTTGTTCAAATTGGCCATGCGCGGACAACCGATCGTTTGTGAACGTCTATGGGGCTTATTTTCATTATCGGTGCGACAAAAAGGTCAGGAACCGCAGGGCTTTCACCGTTCTGCAAGGCGAGCGAAAAACGGCTTGCCCAATCCGAGAAGCGAGTAAGCTACTCTATAGTTCGTGCGAGAGTGAAAACATTACGTCTGTGACGGGCGATTAGCATGTGACGGTTTCCACAACAGAATTTAAGTGGCGATTTTATGATGGTTTGCGAGATTGGCTCTTTGCCGAAAGCTTCCCCGAGATGTTGCGTCACGTGTCCTCAGCTGATCTTGAAGCGTAGATCGACCGAGCGGCAAAAGGCCTTGTCGCGTTATTGGCGACAGGGCAGCGGTTCAAAATGCGATAACCTCACAGCGGTCGAATGGTCAGATGGAGGGCCAAATCACCAACTCAAGTTCTTCGGGCGGCAACTGTGCGGTTGCGGAAAGCTCGATCTGCTCGAGGCGTCGTCGGAGTGCTGTGATGTTATCGCGATTGCATCTCAGGGGTGATTCTGCAAATATCCTCGATCATTGGGGGTATGCATGCCGGTTCGTCTCAAATTGGCCTTTCAGGGCGGTGGTGCGCGATTAGCGCTCTATTTCCCGGTCATCAAAGCCTTGCAGGCCATGGAAAAAGAAGGGCTTATCGAGGTTACGCATGTGTCCGGGGCCTCGGCCGGCGCGATCGCCGCCGCCCTATTCGCCGGTAAAGCCAATGTTCCTGCGCTCGTGGCCTATTTTCAGGGGCTTGAGCGGAAAGACATCATTTCAGCATTTCCGCCGGTGAAGTTCGAGACGTGGTGGCACAAGATGTCGGTCGCCTGGAAGTTGGCGAGGGCGCAGCCCTTCGGCAATGAGGAGAAGTTAGCCGAGCTTCTCAAGACCGCACTGGAGAAGGCGGAGATTACCGCCGCTAAGGTCGGTGCACTGAATATCCCCTGCTACATCGCGTCGGCCAACCTCACGTCGCGTCAGCCGCAGATCGCCCAGCAGGACAGGCCGCTGGTACAAAGCCTCGTCGATTCCGCCGCTTTGCCGTTCATGTTCCGCATGCAGGGGGAAACGATTGACGGTGGCATTCTCGACAATCTTCCGATTGCCGCCCTGGCGGCGGAGGGCGGCAATGCGCTCGATGATAGCGAGATCGTCGCCATCGGGTTCGCCCAGCCGGAATACCAGGGGCAGGTCGTCTCTCCGCTCAAGCTTGCGATGCGGCTGCTGGAGGCCTCGCTCAGCGAGCGCACGGAATATGCGAAGGCCAAACTCGGCTCGGACCATGTCTTCGAGGTTCCTGTCCGCTTCAATAAAAAAGATCACAAGGATATCCAATCGTTCTCCCTCGACAGCTTCATCGCGGTCGTGGAGGATGGAATGCTGCAGGAAAGCGTGGAGGAGAAGACTAGGGCTTGGTTCAAGAACTATATCGAGCAACGGGCGAAGGACGATCCGGGGCCTATAGGGAGGCTGGCCTCCGATAATGTGTCGGAGGCGCGCGATCAGAGCAGCATAGCACAGACACAGTCGGCTGGGCTTCGCACGATCGCTTCGACCTATCACGGCCGATCCCGCCTTCATTTCAGGCGCACGATCCTCAATGTCACGGCTCATTGCCTCGTTGATCCGGCCATGCCGGATACATTTGACTATATCGACGAATGCGTCGTGAAAGGCGAGCCGGTCTTCTCCTATGTCACGAAAGTATTCATCAGCAATCAAGGGGACGTTTCGGCCAACGACCTGAAGGTCTATGATCGGAGCGGCCAGCAGATGCCGATCGTCACCTTCTCAGTCCCGGACAGCGCCGAAAAGCACACATGGACGCTGGTCCTGTTCGATAAGGCCCTCATGCCCAATGGTGACGAAACGACCTTTACCGTGCACAGCAAGCAGATCGGCGGCGGGTGCATGCTGCCTCTGGTCGACAAGGGGCATGACTACCTGACGATTCAGGTCAATCAGGCCGAGGTCGCCGATCTGGCGCTGATCCGGCTCTTCGTTCCCGAGGACGTGGAGATATCCGCGCAGCAGGGAACGCGCGAGCTGATCGATTCTCTAAAGGTGGACTGTATGGACAGCCCGGATGAGGACGCCTATCTGGTAGAGGGAAGTCTTGTGGAGAACGTAATGGAGGACTGGCGGTCATGCCCCGCCCACTTTAAACCTTATGTATGGCGGGCGGAGAATTTGAAGAAAAAGGATGTCCTGCGCGTTATTTTTACCAAGAGGTAACGTGTGGTTAAACTCTAGGCTTGACAATCCGGGGCAATAGCGCCACCTAGGCGGTGAACAAGGAGACTGATCATGGTTCGCGGCGGTACGAAAGTCATCTGACGAGAAATGCGGTTGAGGCCGAAGAATTGGGCATGCGGGGTGATCCCCCGCATGCCCAATTCTTTTCTGGATGTCCGGTCCCGGAATGAGCGGGTGCGGGTTGATCTGAGGTATCGACGGGTCTTCGGTCCATGCGTCACAGATGATCTGAAAGGGCTCTCGCCATCGCAATACCCTCAGGTGATCGGCGAAGCTGGAGTCGTTGACGAAGGCCGAGACATGTGCCTTGAGGTACTCGATGTCAACGTCGGGGAATACCTTGACCGCAGCGCTGTTGATGGTGCGATTCATCCGCTCGGGTTGGCCGAGCGTCGGCGGGTGATAGGGTCTGCCGGTGCTCATGACGAGGAGGGACCGCGGATCTAAACTGGGACCGCGTGGCACCGTCCAGCATGGGGCTTCGTTGACGAAGCGCGATGCGCTGCGAGTCGGGTAGAATTGTCTATAGTCCTGCCGCCTTTGTCAGGTTCACCCGAAACCGGTCGCGCCGGCGCTGGTAGCGGCGGGTCATTTCGGCGGAAGCGTGGCCGAGCTGCTTCTGGACATGCCGCTCGTCGACCTCGGCCGAGGAGGCGAGGCCGGCGCGCAGTGAATGGCCGGCGAATTTCTGGCCGCGTTCGGCCTCCGAAAGATCGCCGCGTACGCCGGCGGTGAGCGCCGTCTTCTTGACGAGGCGGGCGACCTCTTGGTCGTTTAGCCGATCGGGTCCGACATCCTTTCCCTTGCCGGTCACGCGGCGGAAGAGGGGGCCTTTGGCGAGCTTGGCAAACTTTATCCAGGCCTCCAGCCCTGCGACAGGGCAGGTGGCATCGGATGAACCGCGACCGATCTCGACCTCGCGCCAGCCGGTCTTGCCGCGCAGCGTCAGCAACGCGCCTTTGTCGAAGATCTCGATCCAACCACGGCCGTCTTCCGTCTGGTCACGGCCAAGATCGAGCCCAGTGATTTCCGAGCGGCGTAGGCCGCCGGCAAAGCCGATCAGCAGCATGGCCCGGTCGCGCAGCCCGCGCAGGGACCCTCTGTCGAGCGTCTCCAGCATGGCGATCAGATATTCGGGGAGGATTGCTTCTTTCTGCCGGGGCGGGGCCGCATGCCTGTTGCGGATGCCGGCCATCACCGTGGCGATCGCCCGATCCTTGCGATCCAGCGGCATGCCGCGCTGCGCGCAGTTCCAGCCGATGGCGGCGAGGCGCCGCTCGATGGTCGAAACACTATTCGGCTTACCGTCGCGCATCGCCGTGCCAACGGCACTGCCGGAGGCGCAGGCGGTGATGTAGAGCCCGACGATTTCTGGATTCGGGGGGAGGGGAGATAGGTTTTGCCGCCGGCACCAGGCGGCAAAGTGCTTCCAATCGGAGGCATAGGCTTTTCGCGTGTTGGCGGAGCTGGCGGCCTCGACGTAACCGCGGGCGCGCTCTGTCAGGTCCTGTAGCCGGGCCAGCAGGCCGGCGTTGGCCTCTGCAAGAGGGGAGGGGAGGTCGGTCGACAGCTCGGCCGCGGAAACACCAGCGGCAACCGCCGTGCTGTGCGGGGGCGCAGAGCTCTCCGGAGCATGAATTTCGCTGTTTTTGTCGATGATTTGCGGCATTCCTCTATGATGAGCAAAACGAACGATAATGCAAGATTATCGTTCGTTATCGAGGTTCGACAAGCTGTGCGGTTTTATGGGTGATTTGTGGCATTAACCGCACGATTGCTGTAGTCTTCCCGGCATGGATTCGCGCGCCATCTCCGTTCCGGTCCCCGCATCGCCCTTGCCGCACATTCCCGGCTGGACTCTGCCGCGTGGCCGCGAGCCGGACGAACTCGCCGCCGCCTTCGCTGCCGGCATCGCGTTGAAATCACTGGACGATCTTGTTCGCTCTGTCCCTATCTGGGCCGGCTGCTGGCGGTCTCGCCAGGCCCTGAAATGTGCCGCGGTGGCGGTTCGGCTGATGGGCCGCAGTGAGGACGAACCCGCCTTGCGCGATGCGCTTTTGCTCACTGTGGTTGGTGACGATCCTGGCCCGGCCGGAAAGGTGTTTTTGGCCACCAAAAGACTTTCCGCCCGAAAACCCGCCTTTTCCTCGAAAGCGGTGGTTGAGCTTGCCGATCTGTTGGGACTTGCCTGGGACGATCGGCTCACCGCGGCAGTCGACCACGCCGACGACGCGCTGCAGTCCGGCCGCCCGGCGCCGATCGCCGCGGCAGACCTGGTCACGGCCATACACGCCGTGCGGCCGGATGCCGAACCACTGGCCTGGATGCTGGCCGACATGCTGATCGCCGCGCTGCTGAAATGGGATATTGCCGTGCCGCTGCTGATGGCCGAGCGCTATGGGCCGGCCTTCAAGACGCTTGGGGGCAGGGGCCGCGTGCGCCCGGGGGAGCCGGCCTTCGCCCGGGCCGTCTGCCTTGCCCTCACCGAGGCAACGGGGGCGGCCCTGCGCACCGCCAGCGAGATTGCGCGGCGCGCCGAGACGCTGCGTGCCGCCGCACCAAAGGTTCGCACGAAAGGCGCCGGCGCCGTCATCCAGGCCTTGCTCGATGAGGACGCGGTGGCCGCCTCGGCGCCCGGCAGCAAGCTCTCGCGCTGGGCGGCGACCCGGCTGTTCGACCGGCTGGAAGGCTTTGGCGCCGTGCGCGAACTGTCCGGTCGTAGCGCGTTCCGGATTTTTGGGTTGTGACGATGGCTGAACCGGACACTGCCAGCCCGCGGCGAGGCCGCAGATCCACATCGGAGGACGAAATCCTCCTGGATCGAGAGCTGGCGGATTTGCCGCCGGAGCTGCGCTGGCGCGAATGGATGCTGCGCATCGAGGCGGTGATCTTTGCCGCGGCCGAGCCGGTCGGCCGCGAGACGCTGGCCCGCGTCGTCGGCAAGGACTGCAGCATCGACCTTCTGATCGACGATCTGCGCGCGGAACTGCGGGACCGGCCCTACGAGATCGTCTTCGTCGCCGGCGGCTGGCAGCACCGAAGCCGTTCGGCTTACGCGTCCGCGATCCGGGCGTCGCAAGCCTCGACGCGGAGTGCGGCGCCGGCGCTGTCCGACTTCGAGGCTATGGTGCTGATGGCGATCGCCTATTTCCAGCCGATTACCCGCGGCGACCTGTCAAAAATCTTCGGCAAGGAGGTCAGCCGCGACACGATCGCCAGCCTCCGCAATGCCAACTTCCTCGCTTCCGGCCCACGCAGCCCGACGCCGGGCGCCCCATACACCTATGTGACGACCAAACACTTCCTTACCGCTTTCGGCATGGAGACGCTGCGCGATCTGCCGGATATCAAGCGCTGGAGGATGCGGGGCTTCTCAGCCGGAATGGCATGCAGGAGGAATCCGTCGGCGCGGCGGAGGGTGAGGAGGAATAGAATGTGACTAGCGTAGCGGGAGCCCGTAGACGCTTGTCGTTTCAGATCAGCCCGCCGATCTTCTGACGAAGCAGTGCCGGAAAAGTCTTCAGACCGCTTTGTTGAAGTCCATCGATGAACGCGTCGACCGAGGGCATCGTCTTTCGGAGATTGTGCCGGGCTCGTTTGACGCTGGAGATCAGCGCGTCGGGAAACGCCGCATGGAGGTCAGTGAGGAAAGCATCCGGAGATTGGCTTGTCACGCCATGAGAGGCTAGATCCTTCGCCGGAAAGTCTTTGAGGTTCCATGTAACGATATGCGCGGCTTTGCCGGCGATGGCGGCGGCCAAGACATGCCGATCGTCAGGGTCAGGCAGTCGGAGCTCGGGAATGAGGTGGTGGTAGTCGGTGACGTCCGCGTCCGGTAAGACGGACTTCATCCTGTCGCGTGTTGCTATCAGGCGTTCAACGGGCAAAGTCGGCGCGTTGGCCGCGAGATTGCGGATCCACTCATCATGAATGTCGTCCGTCCAGCGTGCTTCGACAAGACCGTCGAAGGCGCACTGGATCAGGACGTTGCGCAGGTGAAATGGGTAGAGGACGCAGGCATCATAGACCGCGACGGGCGGGTTAGAGGCCATGGGTTTGAATGAGGTCCTCTGTGTCGTCGGCAAGCGCATCAATCGCGGACTGACGGGTGTCGAGCCTGGATTTCAGTGCGAGCACGTCCTTCAGAAGGGCGCGGCGATGTTTGCCCACGTAACGGAACGGCAGATCGCCCCGGTCCATTCGCAGGACGACGAGGGGACGGGAGATGCCCAGGATCGCAGATGCCTCGGTTGGGCTGAGTTCCTGGTCTTCAGCCAGCACCGCGACGCGCTCGCCGCGCAGCATATGCGCCAGTAGGGCTTCAACCGCGGCGGCAGCCGAGGGTGGAATCGAGAGCTTCTGTTCACGACCGCCCTCATGATGGACGTGAAGCTCCAGCCTGTCGCCAGCAGTAAGCTTGGGCAGTGGTGAGGCTGCCCTGCGGTCCCGATCCGACAACCCGGCGAAGTGAATGATCTGGCTGGCCATGATGCAGTCTCCTTGACGGCAATATAGTAGCTGGGGCGTCTAACTGCAATAACTGAAATCCGCAGATGGCTTTATGCCAGGGTGCCGTTTCATCGCTACCGGAGGCCCGAAAGACGAAGGGCCAAACATCGCCGAGCACTGTCGGCGTCGACGCACGTGGTTTCCGGTGTTAAGTCCACGATGTACAAGAGCCGCTCATGTGCGCCCAGCGTGGTGCGCTATGCTTGCCAGACGGATGCGGAGGTGATCCCGCATCCACTCTGGGCTTTGAAGGCGGTGCAGTCAGGACAGTGGCTGACCTATGCGGCCTCCCAGACCCGGTTCAATATCCTGGCTGCCAGCGCCGCCTTGTCCTGGGGCAGGAACCGACCATAGTGCTGCTGCACTACGTCGGGCGTATCCTGGATCGCGTAGCTCGCCTGCTCATAGGAGCCTGTCTGCTTGAGAATGTGGGTTGCCAAGATGTCGCGAAGGTTATGCGGGCCATGCGGTAGCAGACCCTTGATGGCGCCGCGGCCGGTATAGGGATTGTAGATGCCGTACCTCTGGATCACGGTCCGCCAAGCTTCGTAGAACTTGGTGGAGTCGTATGCCGCATCGAGGCTCGTCGTCTTCACCGTCTTGACGAACAAGGTGCCGGGATCCTTTGCCGGACCGAGCAATACGCCGCGATGGCGATCGATATAGGCTTCGAGGTATTTGTAGGGCGATGTCACGTTATCGAGCGGTGATTGCGCTCTGCCGACGGCTCTCGGAAATCAGGCAACCGCGCCCGTCACAGCTTTCCAATGCGCAATTGCGCGGATGCGATGGATGTGGGTGGCGA
>Ga0182736_1000902_pt1 | contig 35740 bp, 33 predicted proteins | sample eDN5th30CKraftBY_FD_128882 | JGI IMG/M metagenome (GOLD analysis project Ga0182736, IMG submission 128882) | Enriched backyard soil microbial communities from Emeryville, California, USA - eDNA 5th pass 30_C Kraft BY (version 2) (version 2) | ecosystem: Environmental > Terrestrial > Soil >...
CCGACGCCGACGCCTACCCCCACGCCGACGCCGACGCCTACCCCCACGCCGACGCCTACCCCCACGCCGACTCCGACTCCCACTCCGACGCCTACCCCTACCCCCACTCAGATCCCGGACGTGACGAAGCCGTCAGTCGAGACGCCGGTGGCGCCGGTGTTTAAGATGCCGGAAATCCCGGTCATGCCGACGATCAACGGCACGACTTACTGGGCGTCGACGACCTATACGCTTGCCGCCAATTCGACCAACATCCTGAACCTGACGGGCACGGCCAACATCAACGGTACGGGCAACGCCCTCGACAACAAGATCATCGGCAACACCGCCAACAACAAGCTGGTCGGCGGAGCTGGCAATGACGTCCTCGATGGCTGGCTTGGCAATGACTACCTTGATGGCGGTCCCGGCAACGACTTCCTGCAGGGCGGCGTCGGCATCGACACCATGGTCGGCGGGACAGGTAACGACACCTACGTCATCGACAACCAGGCCGATGTGATCATCGAAAAGGCCGGCGAGGGGATCGACTGGGTCATCGCCGGTACGACCTACCGCCTGCCGGCCAATGTCGAAAACCTGATCATGTTGTATACGGGCGCCTACGTCGCCTACGGCAACGACCTTGACAACATCCTGGTCGGCAACTCGGGCAACAACTACTTCGAAGGCGGCGCCGGCAACGACATCATCTTCGGCGGCGCCGGCAACGACGGCATCCTCGGCGGTACGGGCGCCGACACCATGATCGGCGGGGAGGGCGACGACTGGTACAGTGTCGACAATCCCGGCGACGTGGTGATCGAATACGCCAACGAGGGAACCGACATCGTTGGCGCCTCGGTGTCCTACACCCTGCCGGCCAATGTCGAAAATCTGAACCTCGACGGGAACGCCGACATCAACGGCACCGGCAACGAGCTCGCCAATGTCATCCGGGGGAACTCGGGCAACAACGTCATCAATGGCATGGCCGGGAACGACACCATCGAGGGCCTGGGCGGCAACGACACCCTGACCGGCGGGGCCGGGGACGACAAGTTCGTCTTCATTCCCTGGAGCGGCAAGGACGTCATCACCGACTTCGGCGCCAATGGCGACCACGACTCGCTGGATTTCAGCGGCTACTACAAGTTCGGTTACAAGGCGACGATCAAGGACGTCGGCAACGACGTGGTGCTGACCTTCGCCACCGGCGATCAGGTCACCCTGCTCGGCGTACACGCCAGCGAGCTTATCGCCACCGCGACCGGCTACACCATCTGATCGTCCGAGAGGTCAGAAGGCCTTCAGGGCCGCCGGTTCGTCCGGCGGCCCTTTCCTTTTTGCCAGGTTCGGTGCTTTCCGGTTCAGGCGGACTCATCTGCGCCGGATGGAAACGGCCTACTTTGAAAATGCTGGAGAGTGATGGCAGCTTCGGCCAGCTTCTACTTGAAGCTGTCTCGCTCTAGGCGCCGACCAGCGGCTCCAGGCAGCGGTCCCAGTCATAGAAGGCGCAGCAGGCATCCTTGAAGGCGGAAAACTGCGTGTGGAGCTCCGCCGTGTCGCGGGCGGCCAGGTTGGCGCACACCTCGGCGAGCCGCTCAGGCTTTACATCGTCGAAGATGAAGCGGTCGGCGAAGGGGAACTGGGCGAAATCGGCCATCACCGGCGCACCGGAGAAGATCACGCAGTTGCGGGCGATATACTCCAGGGTCTTCAGCTTGAAGCCGCCGGCAAACTGGTCGGTGACGATGCCGATGCGGATATGCGACGACCAGTCGAGGTCGCTCGCCGCACCGTACAGATGGCTGTCGGGGAAGTAGGACTTCACCCAAGGATCGAACCCGTGCACCACGATGTCGCCGGCGCCGGCTGCGAATGCCTTTAGGTCGCGCCGCTTGCGCCACCAGTCGTAGCTGCCGGTGATCACCGCCTCGGGCACGAACTGCGCGTCGTCCGCCAGCGGCAGGACGGGCGGAACCCCCGGGGGCGCCACAGGGGCGTCAGGCGAGGCGAAGCCGGCCGCCACGGCGGCGGCGAGATCGCTGCGGGAGATGTAGACCACCTCGCCGTTCCTGGGCGTGTACCAGCGCCGCTCCGCCTTGACGGCCATACGGTGAAGGGCGGCCTCCAGCGGATTGGCGGGCGTCGAATATTGCGAGGGCAGGTTGTGGGAATAGAGCACCACCTTGCCCGCGTCGGCTGGGACCGCTTCGGCGAGATAGAACAGCGCCTCGTACAGAATGAAGACCCGGGCGAACCGCCCCGCCGTCGCCCGCGCGCGTACCTCGGCCGACCAGCGGGGCGCATAGTAGGCGGACCACTCGGACGGGATCTGATGCAGCAGGATGTTGGCCACCTTGGCCGCCTTGCCAGCGGCCTCGACCGTCATCACCTCGCAGTCGTAGCGTTGGGTCAGGCGGTCCATCACCTTGCGCAGCACGATGATGTCGCCGCTGTGGGCGGCGCCGCTGCGGCTGACGGTGATAACGAGCGCCCGTTCCATGGTCCACTGAGGGCCTTCATCCTGGCGACCGCCGACAGATCGCCCCTCCTGCTAGCTGCTTTCTATAAGCCTAAGAAGGAGTTAATCACCTCCGCCAAGTCATAGGCGGCTTGACGCCGTCCCTGCGGACGGCTTGATGTCGGCGCGCCCCGCGAAAGGGCGACGTGATCCAGGAGGAGAGCAGCGGGTGCGAACCCTCGTCACCGGAGGCGCCGGCTTCATCGGCTCCGCTGTCGTGCGCCATGGCATGGCCAATGGGCTGGGCGAGGTGGCTGTGCTCGACGCCATGACCTATGCGGCCAGCCCTCAGACCCTGGCGGGTTTCGAGGGGAAAACAGGATACCGCTTTTTTCACGCCAACATTCTGGATGCTGCGGCGGTGCGCGCCATTCTCGACGACGTGCAGCCGGACGCCGTGATGCACCTTGCGGCCGAGTCCCATGTCGACCGATCGATCGAAGGGCCGTCCGCCTTCGTCCAGACGAACGTAGTCGGCACCCAGGTCATGCTGGACGCCGCCCTCGACTATTGGCGCAAGCTGCCGGACGCCCGGCGCGACACCTTCCGCTTCCACCACATCTCCACCGACGAGGTGTTCGGATCGCTGGGGGAGGAGGGGGCTTTCGACGAGACCACCCCCTATGACCTGCGCTCGCCCTATTCGGCCAGCAAGGCGGCCTCGGACCATCTGGTGCGCGCCTGGCGCCATACCTTCGGCCTGCCGGTGGTGGTCACCAACTGCTCCAACAACTACGGCCCCTACCAGTTTCCCGAGAAGCTGATCCCGCTGATGATCCTGCGTGGCCTGCGCGGGGAGCGGCTGCCGGTCTATGGCGACGGCCGGAATGTGCGCGACTGGCTGTTCGTGGACGACCATGCCGCCGCCCTCTGGGCCGTAGTGCAGCGGGGCCGCCTGGGCGAGACCTACGCCATCGGCGGCGAGGCCGAGCGCAGGAACCTCGAGGTGGTGCATGGCGTCGTCGGCGCCCTCGATGCGCTGCGTTCCAATGGCGCGCCTCGCGCCGGGCTGATCGAGTTCGTGAAGGACCGCCCCGGCCACGACCGCCGCTACGCCATCGACTGCAGCCGCATCAAGGCCGAGCTGGGCTGGAAGCCTTCCGTCACCTTCGAGGAAGGGCTGGAGCAGACCGTGCGCTGGTATCTCGACAATGAGGCCTGGTGGGGCCCCATCCTCGATGGCCGCTACCGTCTTGCCCGCCTCGGCGCGGCTTGACGGCTGGCCCCATGCTTGCAGCAATTCGGCCATGAACATCACCAAGGGAATTGTGTTGGCGGGCGGCTCCGGCACCCGGCTGCATCCGCTGACCCTGACGATCAGCAAGCAACTCTTGCCCGTCTACAACAAGCCGATGATCTACTACTCGGTCTCGACGCTGATGCTGGCCGGTATCCGCGAGATCCTGATCATCACCACGCCCCAGGACCAGGATCAGTTCCGCCGCCTGCTCGGCGATGGGACGCAGTGGGGCGTGAGCTTCGACTACGTGGCGCAACCCTCCCCGGATGGCCTTGCCCAAGCCTTCGTCCTTGGCCGGTCGTTCCTGCAGGACGGGCCTGCGGCCCTGGTGTTGGGGGACAACCTGTTCTTCGGCGCAGGCCTTGGCTCGATCCTGCGCCGCGCGGCCCAACGGGAAGCCGGCGCCACGGTGTTCGCCTATGGCGTGGCCGATCCCGAACGCTACGGCGTGGTGTCGTTCAGCCCGGACGGGCAGGCGCTTGATATCGAGGAAAAGCCGGTCGCGCCCAAGTCCAACTGGGCGGTCACCGGCCTCTATTTCTACGACGAACGCGTGTGCGATATCGCTGCCGAGGTGAAGCCGTCCTCCAGGGGCGAGCTTGAGATCACCTCGGTCAACCAAGCCTACCTCGACCTCGGCGAACTCTATGTGGAGCGGCTGGGGCGCGGGTTCGCCTGGCTCGACACCGGCACCCACGACGCTCTGCACGAGGCAGGCAGCTTCGTACGCACCGTCGAACATCGGCAGGGGTTCAAGGTCGCCGCGCCGGAGGAGATCGCCTTCCGCCAGGGCTTCATCGACGCCGAACAACTGGCCCGCCTCGCCCAGCCGCTGATCAAGACCGACTATGGCCGCTATCTCGCCTGGCTGGCGAAAACAAAGGGCGAGTCGGAATCGTTTTTCCCCTCCTGAAGCTACGCCGTTTCCTTAATTTTCCAGCGCTAGGTTGAGCGGCGCCGATCCTGCACTGCCGCGGGGAATTGTCGGTCTGGCGTCCATTTCGAGAGGGTCGCGCGGTGCGCATCGTTGTTCACGACTATTCTGGCCATCCCTTCCAGGCTCAGCTCAGCCGCGAACTGGCGCGTCGTGGCCACACCGTCTGGCACCTCACATCGGCGGATTTCCAGACCCCGAAGGGCAAGCTGGAGGCTGACGACGCCACGGGCGGCCGGCTGACCAGCAAGAACCTATCGCTGGGGGCGCCCTTCCAGAAGGACTCCTTCGTCAAGCGTCGCAGCCAGGAGGTCGCCTTCGGCAAGCTGGTCGGCGCCGAGATCGAACAGATCCGTCCCGACGTGGTCCTGTCCAGCAACGCCCCCCTCGACACCCAGGCGGGCATCCTGAAGGCGACCCGCCGGGCCGGCGCGCGCTTCATCTTCTGGGTGCAGGACCTCTACGGCGAGGCCATCTACCGCATCCTAAGCCAGAAGCTCGGCCTCGCTGGGCGGGCCATCGGCATGCACTACAAGGCTCTCGAATATCGCATGCTGCGCGCCAGCGACGCGGCGGTGGTGATCAGCGAGGACTTCAAGCCGATTCTGAAGCGCAACGGGGTCGATCCGGGGCGCACTCACACTGTCGAGAACTGGGCGCCCCTGGGGGAGCTGGCCTACACGCCGATGGCCGAGCGCAAGCCCGGCGCGCCGGTGCGCTTCCTCTACACCGGCACCCTCGGCTTCAAGCACAATCCGGAACTGCTGGTGAAGGTCGCCGGCCTGCCGGACGTGGAGGTGCGGGTCCATTCCGAAGGCCGCGTGGCCAATGAGTTGAAGGCGCGCGCCGAGGTGTTGCCCAATCTCAGCATCAATCCCTGGGTGCCCTTCGACGAACTGCCGGCCGCCCTGGCCGCCGCGGACGTGTTTGTGGCGATGATCGAGGCGGATGCAGGCATCTTCTCCGTTCCGTCCAAGGTGCTGACCTATCTGTGCGCCGGCCGGCCTATCCTGGCCTCCATCCCGCCGCAGAATCTCGCCGCGCGCATCCTGACCAGTGTGGGCGCCGGTCTGGTCAGCGCCCCGGGGGACGATGAGGCCTTCGTGGCCAACGCCAGGCGTCTCGTCGAGTCGCCGGAACTGGCGATCCAGATGGGGGCCGCGGCGCGCGCCTATGCGGCCAAGACGTTCGATATTCAGAGCATCGGGGATCGGTTCGAGGCGCTGATCGACGATGCGGTCAAGCAACCCCAATAGGGGCGGCGATCAGCTATCGCGGGCGGCGAGCTTGCGGTCCTGCCGTTCAGTCCGCGGGCGCGGCGGTAGATAGCGGATCTCGGCCCCGCGCCATTTGGCCAGACGGCGTCGCCGTGCAACCTGCCACAGGTCGGCGCAGGCAGGCCCGATAAGGCTCCACGGTTCGACGCAATAGCGGAAGAACAGGCGGCGCGGATTGCTCGCCAGCCGGAACAGCCATTCCACGCCAAGCCGACCCATCCAGCGGGGGGAGGGCTTCTGCACCCCGGCCTCGTAGTCGAAGGCGCCGCCGACGGTGAAGACGGCGCAATTGGGCAGCCGGTCATAGTTGCGGGAGACCCACACTTCCTGGCGCGGCATGCCCATGCCCACCAGCAGGATGTGCGGCTGGAAGGCGTCGATCTCCCACAGGACGGCCTCATTCTCCACCGAGCCCGGCGCCATGTCGAAGTAGCCGTGATGGGTGGCGAGCCGCACGCCGGGCCAATCGCCGCGAATCTTGGCGGCGGCCTTGTCGCAGGCCTCCGCCGCGCTGCCGAGGAAGAACACGCGCCAGCCGCGCTCGGTCGCCAATCGCCAGAAGTCGTCGCGCCAGTCGAGATAGGTGCAGCGGTGGAAGGGGCGGCTCTGCTCGCCGATCAGCCGCGCCCAGAAGATCAGTGGCGTGGAATCAATCTCGATCAGATCGGCGCGCTGGAAGAAGTCGCGAACTTCGGGGTTCTTCTGGTTCAGATAGAGGCTATGCAGATTGTGATTGGCCACGATGGTCTTGCGGCCTGCGCCCAGCACACCCTCGACAAAGCGGAACACCTCCGCGGGTTTCACCAGATCCATGGTGCAGCCCAGGATCCGCACGCGCTCCTCGGGCCGGCGCTTCAGCCGGAAGGGCTGTCGCGGTTCGTCCGGCTGAAGCGCCGGTGCGGGTTCGAACTTCTTCGAGACGTTGAGCATTCAACTGCGCTTTGCTGTCTCAACATCTAAGTCGATCGAGCTTTATCGAGGGTGTAGGGCTATGGTTAAGTTTTGTTGTTGAACAATATTCATGCTTAGTGATTTGTTGACTGATTGCTTCTCGCGCGCCTGCCGTGGGCATGGCGCTTGCAGTCCGATTAGCGATTGGGCCGGCGCGCGACAGGCGTTAGTGAGCCTGCGGGCGAACTGGCCTTGGCTGGTTCGGATAGGATGAGTTGCGCAAGATGACGTCTGAACGGATCCTGGTTTTCGGGGCGAGCGGCTTCATCGGCACGCGCCTCGTGCGGCGGCTGGCCGAGCGCGGCGAGACCGTCGTGGCCCTCGATATCGAGCTCCCGCGGGCGCGCCTGCCGGGGGTGGATTATCTGACGGTCGATGTGCGACAGCCGATCCCCGTCGAGATCGGGGCAGGCGCGAAGCTGCTCTACAATCTCGCCGCGGTGCACCGGACGCCGGGACACCCGGACCACGAGTATTATGACACCAACATCGCCGGGGCCTTGACCACGGCGGCGCTGGCCGACGCCTGCGGCATCCCGAACCTCGTCTTCACCAGCTCGATCTCGGTCTACGGGCCATCGGAGGATGAAGTGGTGGAGGAGTCGCCGCTGCGGCCGACCTCGGCCTACGGGCGCTCCAAGCGGCTGGCCGAGCAGATCTTCCGCCAATGGCGGGCGGCGGCGCCGGGCCGGCGGCTAGTGACGGTGCGCCCGGGGGTGGTGTTCGGCCCTGGGGAGCGGGGCAACTACACCCGCCTCGCCAAGGCGCTGAAGGGCGGCTACTTCCTCTATCCGGGGCGGCGCGACACCATCAAAAGCGGCGGCTATGTCGACGAACTGCTGCGGACCTTCGAGTTCGCCCTGGCGCGTGACGAGCCGGAGATCCTCTACAACTTCGCCTTCCCGGCGCAGAATTCGACGGCCGACATCGTGGCCGCCTTCGGCCGGGCGACGGGTCAGCCCCGCCGTCCGCTAACCGTGCCGCTGGCGCCGGTGAAGGCGGCGGCTGGGGCGTTCGAGATCGCCAACGCCCTGGGGGTGAGGAACTCCATTCACCGCGACCGGGTGATGAAGCTGGTCCAGTCGACCCGGGTGAAGCCCGGCTGGCTGCTTTCGAGCGGCTACGACTTCGCCAGCGATCTCGATCAGGCGCTCAGGGCTTGGTCGGCGGAGACCGGCGGAATCTTCGACTGACGGCGACGAAAAAGGGCGGCCCCGAAGGACCGCCCCAATCTTTAATTCTGGCGAACCGGATCAGGCGGCGTTGCGCATGACCTGACGTTCGATCCAGCTATAGGTCTGCTCCAGTCCCGCCCGCAGCGGCTGGGTCGGACGCCAGCCCAGCTTTTCGTGGATCAGGCTGTTTTCGGAGTTGCGCCCGCGCACCCCGGTCGGACCGGGGATGTTCTTGCGGACGATGCGCTTGCCGGCGATGTCGGCGACTACGTCGGCGAGTTGGTTGATGGTCACCATCTCGTCCGAACCGATGTTCACCGGGCCGGCGAAGGACGACCGGGTCAGGCGCAGCACGCCGTCCAGGCACTCGTCGATATAGAGGAAGGAGCGGGTCTGCAGGCCGTCGCCCCAGATCTCGATCTCGGCGCCGTCCTTGGCCATGGCGACCTTGCGGCACATGGCGGCCGGGGCCTTTTCCTTGCCGCCGGTCCAGGTGCCTTCGGGGCCGAAGATGTTGTGGAAGCGGGCGACACGCGCCTCGATCCCGTAGTTGCGGCCATAGGCGAAGTACAGGCGCTCGGAGAACAGCTTCTCCCAGCCGTATTCGCTGTCCGGGGCGGCCGGATAGGCGCTGTCCTCGGTGCAGTTGGGATTGTCCGGATCTTCCTGATTGTAGGCCGGATACATGCAGGCCGACGACGAATAGAAGATGCGCTTGATGTTGCGCTTCTGCACCGCGTCCAGCACGTTCAGATTGATGGTCGCCGAGTTGTGCATCACGTTGGCGTCGTTCTCGCCCGTGAAGATGTAGCCGGCGCCGCCCATGTCGGCCGCGAGCTGGTACACCTCGTCGAACCGGCGATCGACGATCTGGCGCACGAAATAGGGGTCGCGCAGGTCGCCGACGACGAAATCGTCCGCTTCGGTCTCGGCGTATTCGTTGAATTTGAGGTCCGCGCCGCGAACCCAGAAGCCTTCGCGCTTCAAGCGCTTCACGAGGTGGCCGCCGATAAAGCCGCCCGCCCCGCACACCAATGCCGTCTTCATCGTCACTCCAATCGGGAAGGGCCCTGGCCCTAGAGTAGCCGTCTCAGATGTCTGAACTATACCCGCGGCGAGGTACTGTCAGGTTAATGCCGAGGGAAAAATGCTGCGTCGCCGCGACTGTTCCATAAATGCCGGTCCGGAGGCGCCCGCAAGCGGGAACGCTCAATGACTCGCCGACTTCATAGGGTTTGGGCCGCCTTGGAGATGCAGGTGCGGGTCCGATCACAGGGCATGCGAAGCAGGAGGCCCGAATCTTGCTCTGAAGCAGGCGGGTCCGCGCTCACGATCCGGCAAAGCTTTTGCGTCATCTTCGGCCTCCCAGCCTCGGAATCCAAAGTCCATGTCAGCCAAGACCCTCGTCCGTAAGTTCTTCAAGCTGCAGCGCCTGATCGCCCATCCCATCTATGCGCGGGGGCTGCGCAACGGATCGGCCGCGGCGGTGGAGCACGAAAGGGTGGTGCGAAACACCCGGATCGGCACCCTGGTCGACGTGGGCGCCAATGTGGGTCAGTTTTCCCAGGTCGCGCGCCGTTTCTGGCCCCAGGCGCAGATCATGGCGTTCGAGCCGCTCAAGGGGCCTGCGGCGCGATATCTGAAGGTGTTCGAGGGCGACACCCGCGCCAAACTGCATCCCTTCGCCGCCGGCAGCGAGGCCGCCAAGGCCGACATCCATGTGGCCGCCAAGGCCGACAGCTCTTCGCTCCTGCCGATTTCCGATCTGCAGACCGAGCTGCATCCGGGCACCGAGGAAGTGGGAACCGAAAGCATCGAGGTGCGGCGCCTCGACGACGTGCTGACGCCGGAAAGCCTGACGGGGCCGATCTTCATCAAGATCGACGTGCAGGGCTATGAACTGGAGGCCCTGCGCGGCATGCCCAAGCTGCTGGCCGCCGCCGCCGCGGTCTATATCGAGGTGTCTTTCGTGCCGCTCTACACCGGCCAGCCGTTGGCCAGCGCAATCATCGACCACATGCATTCCGCCGGGTTCGAGATCACCGGCGTGGACAATCTGACCTTCTCGCCGGCCGGGACCACGGTGCAGGCCGACATGCTGTTCACGCCCCGCACGGCGCACTGACCGGTATCAGAGGAAGGCGACCCCCGCCTCGGTGCTGGCGGCCCAGATCAGCTGGACTTCGCGCCTGACCCCGTTGACCTCCTCCACCAGGGTAAAGCGGGTCGGCAGGCTTTGGGCCGTGGAGAACACCAGCCGCGCGCCGCCCTCTGAACGGTCGCGGATCACGCAACTCACCCGCTTGTCGTCGATCATCACCTTGGCGCGGACGGCCAGCCGCTCGCGCCGGGACACACGCCGGTCGAGCCCGGGGAGCCTACCGGCCATGGCCGGGCTCACTGCAAGGCGAGGGCTCGATGATGCTCAATTGCTGGGCTCCGTGCGGATAGCCGCCCTCTAGTAGTGCAGACTCGGACCCCTGTTCGTCCAGATGACGAAACGTAGCGGGACCGTCTTGGCGCCGTCAAAGACCGAAATTACAGCGGAGTTATGCCGTGGGTGCGATCTGGCGAATCTGAAACCTATGCAGGCCGTCTCAAGACTGGTCTGCGCCGCTTGGACCGTCGTCTTCGCGGCGCCCGCGTGCGTCGGACCGCCTTGGCCTTCAGCGCCAGCCTTGTGGTCGTCGCCCTCCTGCTGGTGGCGCACTAACCCTTAAGCGGTCATGCGCGGCCGAAGACGGCCCTGAGACGTCGGAGCACTTCGGGACGGATGTCGGGGCTGACGAACCCGCCCGCGACCATGGCCGCCGCCGACAGCAACACGGCCACGCCGGTCAGGGCGATCGCATTCTCGATATGGGCTGTGCGGGCCAGGGCCCAGCCGGCGGCATAGACCACGGCGACGGCGGCCACCTGCGGGAGGACCGCCACCTTCAGCCATGTCGGGGCCAAACCCCGGATCCGGCGCCTGAAGCCGGTGAAGACGAAGGCGAGGAAGGATCCGCCGTTGCCGAGCAGCAGGCAGATGGCCGGAACCATCACCCCGTATTTGGGCGTCAACCAGATGATCAGCGGCAGATAGAAGGCGCCCATCACAAGATTGATGTTGAGGGAGATGCCGGGAAAGCCCTCCGCCATCTGCACGACGTGGAGGCAGCGTGACAGCCCGCTGCAGGCGTAGGCGGCGGCCAGCAGGCCGAGCACCACGGCGAAGTCGCGGCCGACCTGTGGATGGCCGGACACCAGGGCGAGCATCGGGCCGCCGAAGAAGACCAGGGCGAAGGTGGCGGTGGCCAGCAGCACGGTCGAGACTTGGGAATAGCCCAGGATCAGCCGCTTCAGCGGGTCGACCTTCTCTTCGCGCACATAGGCCGACAGGCGGGGATAGGCGGCGTTCAGCAGGGGGGCTGTCAGGCGCCAGATCACCGTGCACATGGACGAGACGAGGGAGTAGTTGCCGAACACCGCCAGAGGCAGGGCGGCGCTGATGATCACGGAGTCGGCGATCTGCAGGGCCGTGCCGACTGCCGCGGCCACCGCATTGGTCAGGGCGAAGCGGCCCGCGTCGCCCACGATCTGCGGGTCGAAGCGCGCGGGCTTGTCGGAGGGGGGCAGGGTGCGGTGCGCCACGACGGCGAAGACGCTGGTCTCGATCAGGCTGGCCAGGGCCTGGCCGGCGAAGAAGGCGAAGGCGCTGGCCTCCAGGAGAAGCAGCGCCCCGATGCCGAGGGCCAGGCGGATCAGGTTGGTGATGATCAGCAGAATGTTGGTGGTGACCTGCTGCTCGACTCCGTCCATCGCCGATTGGAACACCCCGCGCACCCGCTGGATGGCGATGGCGAGGCCCATCAGCATCAGCGCCCGGGTGATCTCGCCAGCGGTCAGCTTGTCCGGGTGCAGCCAGTGGGTGGCGATGAAGGGGGCGGCGATGGCCGCGACCCCGGCCAGCAGGATCGCCAGCACGAGATAGAGGAGGAAGAAGTTGAAGGTCAGCGGCCTCACCCCGCCCGGGTCCGAGCTCGGCAGGTGGCGGCGCCGCGCCGCCTCGCGCACCACGGCCTGCCCCAGGCCGACGTCGAAGATGGCCGCAGCGGTCATGGCGGTGCTGTAGAAGCCGATCAGCCCATACTGTTCGGCGCCCACCAGCCGGTAGGCGCCGAAGGACAGGCCGATCTGCACGCCGACGGTGACGACCATGCCGGCGGCGTTGGCGATGGCGTTGCGGGCGATCATTCGCCTGCTCTTGCCGCGTCGGTCCGTCCGGGGGTGTTCATGATCGATGCGGCCTTTCGTCGGGCCGCGCGCTTACTGGGGAAGGTGCCAGGACGGGTCGAAGTCCCGCCAAGCGGCGTCCTTCTCGGAGATAGTGTGGGGTTGCAGGGGCCATTCAATCTTGAAGCGCGGGTCGTTCCAGCGCACGCCCCGCTCCAGGTCCGGAGCATAGGCTGCGCTCGCCATGTAAGCTGCTTCGGTGGCGTCTTCGAGAGTAATGAAGCCGTGGGCCATGCCTTCGGGCAGATAGAAGGCGCGGCGGTTCTCCTGGGACAGCTCGACGCCGAACCACTGGCCGAAGGTCGGCGAACCCGGGCGCATGTCGAGGGCCACGTCCCAGAGCGAGCCGCGCACCGCGCGCACCACCTTCACCTCGGCGGAGGGGGCGAACTGATAGTGCAGGCCGCGCAGGGTGCCCTTGTGGACATTGAAGGACGTGTTGTTCTGGGTGAAGTGGGTCTTCAGTCCCTGCGCCCCGAATTCCTTCTCGCAGAAGGTGCGGGCGAACAGGCCGCGGTCGTCGCCGCGGGGTTCGATGTCGATGATGAACAGGCCTTCGATGGGCGTCTTGGTGAAGATCATGATCGTTCCAGGGTTGAACCGCTAGGAGAGCAGGCGCGCCACCTCGTCGGCGATGGCGAGGCTAGAGGTGAGGCCGGGACTTTCGATGCCGAACAGATTGACGAGGCCGGCGGCGCCGCTGTGGGCCGGGCCGTGGATGACGAAGTCGGCGTTAGGGGCGCCGGGGGCGGAGATCTTCGGGCGCACGCCGCAATAGGCGGGGGTCAGGGCGCCGTCCTGCAGGCCGGGCCAATAGGCGCGGATGGCGGCGTAGAACTTGTCCGCGCGGGATGGAATGAGGGTGTAGTCGACCCCGTCGATCCACTCCACGTCGGGGCCGAAGCGCACTTGGCCGGCCATGTCGATGGTGGCGTGCACGCCCAGGCCGCCGGGCTCCGGGATGGGATAGACGAGGTGGGTGAAGGGCGACTTCTGGCCTTGAAGCGAGAAATAGGCGCCGCGGGCGTAGTAGGCCTTGGGCACGGCCGTCCGGTCGGCGCCCGCAATCTCCGCGGCCAGGGCAGGCGCGTACAGGCCGGCGCTGTTGACCAGGGTGTCGCAACGGAGGGTCAGGGGATCGTCGCCCCCGGTCTCGACCACGAAGCCGCCGCCCTCGACGCGCACGGACTGGACCGGGCTGTGGAAGGCGACCACGCCGCCCCGTTCCTCCAGGCCCCCCTGCAGGCTCAGCATATAGCCGTGACTGTCGAGGATGCCGGTGGAGGGGGAATAGAGGGCCTTCTCGCAGGTGACTTCCGGCTCGGCCGCGTGGAAGCGGTCGGCGTCCCACAGCTCAAGGTCGTCCACCCCGTTCACCTCGGCGTGGGCCTTGATCTTCATCAGCTGCGGGAGCTGGTCTTCGGAGCTGGCGACGATGAACTTGCCGAGGCGCCTCGCCTCCACCCCATGCTCGGCGCAGTAGGCATAGAGTTTGTGGCGGCCTTCGACGCACAGGCGCGCCTTCAGGCTGCCGGCGTCATAGTAGATGCCGGCGTGAATGACCTCGGAGTTGCGGGAGCTGGTGTGTTCGCCGATCGCCCCTTCGGTCTCCAGCACCAGCACCTCGCGGCCCTGGCGGGCGAGGGCGCGGGCGACGGCAAGGCCGACCACCCCCGCACCCACCACCACGCTGTCGACGCGGTCCATGACGACGCCTCCGAGGCCCTGTCCGCTAGATCGCCGTCCAGCGCAGGTCGGTGTTGAGGGCACCGTTGGCCATGTGCCGCTCAAGCACCTTCAGCCGCATGAGCTGGGAGCTGCGGAAATCGGTGTCGGTGAACCCCATTCGGGTGAGGCCGTCGCGCAGGCGCTTGATCGATTCCGCCAGGTCCACCTTGGGCTGATGGTTCGGCGCCAGCGAGGCGTAGAGGCCGAAGTCCACCTTGTAGGAGCGGCTGTCCGCCGGGGCGTCGAGGTTGATGCTGACCTTGGTGCCAGGCACCGCGTCGGCCACGGCCTTGGCGAGGTCGCGGACCTGATAGTTGCGGTCGTCGGAGCCGACGTTGACGGCCAGGAACTTGCCGCCGTTGGAGGCCGGGCGAGTGATGGCCCACTCGATGGCCAGGGCCATGTCGGCGGTGTCGATCAGCGGGCGCCAGGGGCTGCCGTCGCTGAGCACGGTGATCTCGCCCTGGGACAGGGCGCAGGCCACGAAGTCATTCAGGACGAGGTCGAGGCGCAGGCGATCCGACATGCCGCAAGCGGTGGCGAAGCGCAGGCAGGTGACCACCATCGGCGTGTCGAGGGCTTCGAGGTCGAGCTCGGAGGCGATCTTCGACTTGGCGTAGGCGGTGATCGGGTTGACCGGGTCCTGCTCGCGCCGGGCCGGGCCGGAGGCGACGCCGTAGACGCTGCAGCTCGAGGCGAACACATAGTTCTTTACGCCGGCGTCCGACGCCAGCTTGGCGAGGCGGGTGGTCGACTCGTGGTTGATGTCGTCCGTGACCTTCTCGAACTTGTTGCCCATCGGGTCGTTGGACACGGCGGCGAGTTGCACGACGGCGTCGTAGCCCTTGAGCTGCTCGGCGGTGATCTCGCGCACGTCGCCGAAGAACTGCGAGTCGAGGGCGTGCTCGGGCAGCGAGGCCGCGCCCGTGAGGCAGTGGGCGAAATAGGCGTTGTCGAAGCCGTGCAGGACGGCGTCGGGGAAGGTCGTGCGGAGCTGGCGCGCCACGGCGGGCCCGACGTAGCCCATGTTCCCGGTGATCAGAATTTTCACGTTATCCCCAATAGGCCGAGTGAATCCATTGCCGGAAAATTCCCTTCACAGGCGAGTGGGCGGCCTGTCAAAGGGAAACCGACGTGACCGCCGACGAGCAAAGGCTGTGCCAGTAAAAGTGAAGCTTAGCAGGCGGTGGAGCGTGCCAGATCGCGCCGAACGGCTCGTTCCGGCACACGCCGTGGTCGTGGTGGCAAGTCGGCGCGTGCGCCTTACCAGGTCTTCCAGGGCGCGCGGCCCTCGTTCCACATGGCTTCGAGTTGCAGCTTCTCGCGCAGGGTGTCCATCGGCTGCCAGAAGCCCTCGTGCTTGTAGACGCCAAGCTGACCGTCCTCGACGAGGCTGAGCAGCGGCTCGGCTTCCCACACGGTGTTGTCGGCGGGGACGCGGTTCACCACCTTGGGCTCGAGCACGAAGAAGCCGCCGTTGATGTAGCTGCCGTCGCCCGCCGGCTTTTCGGCGAACTGGACCACCTTGTCGTCCTCCAGCACAGTGACGCCGTAGCGGCCGGGGGGGCGGATGGCGGTCAGGGTGGCTTCCAGGCCGCTCTGCTTATGGTGCTGGATCAGCTGGGTGATGTTCACATCCGAGACGCCGTCGCCGTAGGTCATGCAGAAGGGCTCGTCCTTCGGCAGCAGATGGCCGATCCGCTTGATGCGGCCGCCGGTCATGGTCTCGGCGCCGGTGTCCACCAGGGTGACCTTCCAGGGCGGGACGTTGGCTTCGCCGTGATACTCGATCGAGCCCGCCGAGAGGTCCACGGTGAAGTCGGAGCGGTGCATCACGAAGTTGGCGAAATACTCCTTGATGACATAGCCCTTGTAACCGAGGCAGACGATAAACTCATTCAGCCCATGGCTGGAGTAGATTTTCATGATGTGCCAGAGGATCGGCTGTCCGCCGATCTCGACCATCGGTTTCGGTTTTACCGTCGTCTCTTCCGCCAGGCGGGTTCCGAGGCCTCCCGCAAGCAACACAACCTTCATCGAACTGAGTTCCCCCACAGATCTTCATGCCGGTCTAGCGCAGGATCCTTTAATGCGGGGTGTATCCCTGCACTGGTGCGGGCCGCCGGCTAGATTGGGGGCCTTTGGGTCACGCGCGGGACGCCCCGCCGGTATCTGTCCACGACCCGTCCCACACGCCCGGCGAGCGCCGCGGCGTCGTGCATAGCGAGGATATCCATAAAGCGTGCGGGTTGGATCGACAGGTCCGTCATGCCGGTGAACTGGCGTTGCAACTCATGCCGGTAAGAAATGGTGAGGCCGCGGTTGACGAAGGTCCGGAGGTCCTCGATCTGCCGCTTCTTGGCCGCGGCCCACCACTCCATCACCTCGCGCTGAAGGGCGTCCAGCCGAGCTGGATTTTCCAGCATGCTCTCCATGAAGACCCGCGCGTCCTGCCATTTCCGGAAGACGGGGATCCGGTGCTCCGGCCCGAACAGCCGCTCGAAATATTCCAGGCCGGCGCGCCGGGAAGCTAGGGGAATGGAGCCGTACTCGAGGGCTTCGTAAAGCCGCGCTGTCTCAAGCTGAACATTGCCCATCGGGCACGGTGTGAAAGCGCTGTCGCTTAGCAGGGAGAGGAAGCGGTCGCGGCCGATGTGGCGCTCGCCTTTGGCGGCGTCGACGATATGGCAGAAGCTGGGGGTGACGCCGCCCAGCACAGCGGTCATCTGCCTGCGCGAGGCGTTGGCTTGGCCGGTGAACGACCACAGATAAGGGCGCGCCGAAGCGTTCAACACCTCACTTGGCGCCACGCCGTTGCAATAGCCGCACGGCATGTTCAGCACCCCCTTCGATCGCAGAAACGGCGTCGGGAAGCTTCGGATCACAAAGTCGAAGTTGGCGTAGACGGAGTAGGGGCCGCGGAAAAACTCATCGCCCTCGTGAAGCAGGCCGCATGGGCCTGAGGATGCGAGGGCTTCCAGGAAGGCGGGCGGCAGGTGATTGAGCCCGAACACGCCGTCCACAGCGTAGATGGCGTTAGGCAGCACCAGCGAGAAGTCGGGGGAGTCGTGAATCTGAACGGGCAGGCCGGAGAACATCTCCGCCCACCATTCTTCCCCCCAACCGCGCCCGCCATAGCAGCGGATCAAATTTATTGGACGCACGCCACCTGTCCCCTGGTGTGTAGCCCAGGAGACGCCGATACCCGCCGGAGGTAAAGGCAAATTATGGTTGTCGCCTCAATTTTGCGGGCCCACCCCCGGTTGCAGGCTGCGCCGATGCTTCACCAGTTCATACCCAGCCGTTTCGCATATTCCGATGGAGGAGCGCCTGCCAGGGCGGCGGCGAACCGGTTTACGGCGGCGAGCGCGTCGGTCTGATCGACCGATGACCGTGCGCCCGCGCCGAAAGCTTGCAAATCCTGCTTTAGCTGCATCTGCGCCACTTCGATCGCCGGTAGGGGCGCAAGCATGACAACCGCTTCGGACGCCAGCCTGTCAGCTGTCGCGGCGAAGGCGTCCCCGTGAATTCGGTGTGGTTCAAGGATGGCGCGACGTAGCAGGTCGAGCGAAAGATTGACGGCGACGGGGAGGTCCGCGTCGACGGCTTCACTACAACCCACCCCGGCTGACGCCTCGAGTTTAGTGTTCATTCTGCAAAAGACGACGGAGCGAAGTGCGACTATAAAGTCTAGGTAAAACTAAATATTACCTGCACCCGCTAGAGTTGTCCGAGGGTTAGGCGCCCGGCCAAGCCACCCGCTTAGAACGGGTCCGACGATCTCTGAAGCCTGCCGCAGGCGGCTGGAAAATGCAAGTCTTGGCGCGGCCAACCGATCATTCTCCGATTAGTTATTTGCCGGTGCTTAATTCGAAGGCGGTCTGTCGTCGGGATAGATCGTCACGAGCGTCGTGACGTATCAGGGAGGGCCGAAATTTCCGGCACGTCCGTTGCAGTCAGGCCGCTACGGAGCTGCAAATGCGTAAACACGGCACAGGGTTGGCAGGCGCCAGTTACAGCCTGCAGCGGATATTCTGGTTCTTCTGGCGATGGGAGGCTGCGGCCGCGGGGAGGCAAGGGATCGCTGTGGGGCGGCGCGCCGCCATGCGGGCCGCCCGCACCCTGCTTCGGAACCGCAAGGCCAAGGTGGAGATGGCCCTGGAGAAGGCCCGGCCGCCGGCCCCTGTCATCGATGCCCTACGGGTTGAACCGGTCGCGTTCGGCATCGATGAGCCGAGGCTCGAAAATGCAGAGATCGAGAACCCCAAGCCAGGCGGCGCCCGCCCCCGCCACCACTGCGACCGCGACGCCCCCTATGCCCGGCGCCCGGACCATTCGGGGCACGCTCTGCGCCACTGAGGCCGGCGTCAGTCCATAAGCTTGCGGGTCAGGTACACATACTCAAGGCTCGACCGCCGCGCGGCCTCCTGCAAGTTGGCCGCGGCCGAATGCCCTCCGTCGATGTTCTCGTAGTAGAGGAAGGGCAGGCCCAGCCCCTCCATCTTGGCCGCCATCTTGCGTGCGTGACCGGGATGGACCCGGTCGTCCTTGGTGGAGGTGACGAAGAAGGGCTCCGGATATGTCCGGCCGCCGGTGATCGCCTGATAGGGGGAGATCTTCTCCAGAAAGGCCCGTTCGTCGGGCTTGTCGGGATCGCCGTACTCGGCCACCCACGACGCGCCGGCCAGCAGCTTATTGTAGCGCAGCATGTCCAGCAGCGGCACCTGCACCACCACCGCATTCCAAAGCTCCGGCCGCTGCGTCAACTCGACCCCCATCAGCAGCCCGCCGTTGGAGCCGCCCATGATGCCGAGCCGCCGGGGGCTGGTGATCTTGCGGGCGATCAGGTCCTCGGCCACGGCGGCGAAGTCGTCGAAGATGCGCTGCCGGTTCTGCTTCAGGCCGGCTTGATGCCAGGCGGGGCCGAACTCGCCGCCGCCGCGGATGTTGGCGAGCACATAGGTCCCTCCCTTCTCCAGCCATAGCTTGCCGGTGACGGCCGAATAGGACGGGGTCATCGAGACCTGGAAGCCGCCATAGGCGTAGAGGAGGGTCGGATTGGAGCCGTCGAGCCGCGCCGTCTTGGGCCGCACCACGAAGTAGGGGACCTTGGTCCCGTCGCGGGACGTCGCTTCGAACTGTTCGGTGACGTGGGTCGAGGCGTCGAAGCGGGGCGGCAGGGCCTTCACCTGGTCGGCCTTGCGGGCCGCGGCGTCGCCCAGCCAGAGGGTGCTGGGGGTCAGGAAGCTGGCCGCGCTGACGAAGAAATTGTCGCTCTCCTCCTCCGAGGCGACGACGCCCACGGAGGAGTTCTTCGGGAAGTCGACGCCCTCCGCCGACCAGCCGCCGCCGGTGAAGGCGTAGCGCCGGACGCTGCCCTGGACGTTCTCGTAGAGGTCCACCAGCAGATAGTTGCGGGTGGTGGAAACCCCCTCGATGGACTGGCGCGGCCCCGGTTGCAGGACAAGCTTCGGCTTGAGCGCGCCGGGGGATCGCCTCGCTTCGGCGGCGTCGATGGAGATCAGGTCGCCGGACTTGAAGGTCTGTCCGCCGACGGACCAGTCCTCCTCAAGGGTGAAGAGGAGCTGGTTCTTGAGCAGACCCTTGGTCGAGTGTTTGAGCGGCAGGGCTAGCTTGGCGGCGCCAGCGGGGGTGTCGATCCAGGTCTCCGCCTCGTAGAAGGTGAGGGCGCGGGTGAACAGCGCCACGCTGTTCCCGTCGCCGTCATGGATGACCGCGGGGCTGGCGGCGACGTCCTTGGGCGCGCCGCGGAACACCTCTACGGCGGCGTCGAGAGGCTGACCGCGCTTCAGCCGCTTGACGATGTAGGGATAGCCGGACTCGGTCATGGTTCCGGGGCCCCACTCGCGGGCCAGCAGCACCGTGTCGGCGTCCAGCCACGCCACGTCCTGCTTGCCCTCGGGAAGGTTGAAGCCGTCCTTGGCGAAGGCTTTGGCGGCGATATCGAACTCGCGCACGGTGACCGCGTCCTTGCCCCCGTCCGACAGGGAGATCAGGCAGCGCCCATAGTCGGGCCAGCGGCATTGGGCGCCCTTGTAGACCCAGTTGGCCTTTTCGGCGCCGGCCAGGGCGTCGATGTCGAGCAGGGTCTCCCAGGCCGGAGCCGCCGTGCGGTAGCTGGCGAGGCTGGTCCGCCGCCAGACTCCGCGCACATTTTTGGCGTCCTGCCAGAAGTTATACACCTCGCCTCCGCGCAGGCCCGGCATGGGGATGCGGTCGGTGGCGTTGACGATGGCGAGGGCCTCCGCCTTCAGGCCGGGATAGCGACGGTCGGCCTCAAGCTCGGCCAGCGACCGGGTGTTTTGAGCTCGGACCCAGGCGAGCGCCTTGTCCCCTTCGACGTCCTCCAGCCACAGCAGCGGGTCCTGAGCGGCGCTTGCGCCGGCGGGCGCCGCGGGCGTTTGCGCTTGCGCGCCCAGCGAGACAATAGCCATCAGAACTCCCGCAAAAATTCGTTTCACCAACATTTCCCAAGCCTTGCCGGGCCTCGCCGCGGTGCGACCGCGCCCTGCGACCCTTCGCCCGGCGCTTGTTCGGAACATATGAGGACAGGTAGAGCTTTACGCCAAGGAACGGCCATGATTCTTGGGTGAGTTCCCCGGGGCCGACCGATCCGCGGCGATAAAGTTTCATCAGGGCTGGCGACACGTCGTCAGGCAGTTTTCATGAGTTCCATCGACGAAGCCCTCCGCGACCCGTTGATCGAGGTCGTTTCTCGCGAGCACCCCGTCTATGAGGTGCGGATCGCGGGGCTGGAGCCGACCGTCACCATCACGCTGGAACGCCGTGGCGGCCGCATCTGGTACCGCACAAGTCACCGGACGATGACGCCCGTGCAGAAGGCGCCCTATTTTTCCAGCCTCCCGCATGCGCGGGAGGAAGGGGATGCGTTGAAGGACGCCATCGGCGGGCTGACCATCTGGTTCGGCGGCGCCATCGCCAGCGGCCATAAGCCGGAGTCCGCTTGGCTGGTGCCGACCCACGAAGCGGCTGGGGTGAAGTAGGCGGGCCTTGGTGTCGTTCCGGTTCAGATGGCCTCATCTGAACCGGTAAAAAACTCTGAAGCGTAGAATTGGGGCGGGTCGACTGGTCGCAACCTGCCGTGGCGCGCCTTAGCCCGCGACCCAGTCCAGGGATGAGCGGATCACCGCCACTGCGGTCATGCTCGCCCAGGGAAGGATGAGCCCGAGAGGGATGAGGCCGACTGCGCCGGCGAGCTCAAGTCCGCCGGTCAGATCTGCGACTGCGACCGCGCCGCCGATCAGGGCGAGCCCAAACGCCCAAGGCTTCAGCCCTGCGTTTCGTCTCGTGCGGCTGGAGGACTGCCATCTCACCAAGGACGTTGCTCCCAGGGGCCGATCGGCGTGGCGCCGAGCGGGAATCCGAATCACTACGGAGGAGGGAGATAGACGATTCGTGGCCCTTCGCGAGCCCCCGGGGGCTCAGTTCACTGCGAAGGAGTAGATCAGGACGGCGAAGGACACGGCGAGGATGGCCACGAGGGCGGCCGAACGCATCACCTCGGCCCGCAAGATATCGCCGATCTCCGCCCCCCTTGGCCGGGCCTCGCCCTCGGTTGCGGCGGTCTTGCGCGCGGTGCGCACCATGGCGTGCCTCGAGAGCGAGGTCTCCACCGCATGCCGCAGACGTGTCAGTGAGGGGGGGCGCGTCTCGGGGAGAGCAGCCGGTGCGGACGCCGCCGTGCTGGTCTGCAGAAGTTTGGGCTCGTCGGCCCCGAGGCGGATGGCGGTAAGCACGCCGGTCATGCAGGCGCCCGTGTCCAGGCCGATACGGTGAGCGCCGACGAAGGCGGCCTCCTTCGGCGTATGGCCATGGACCACGATCTTCTCGAACGGCCCCGCGGCGGACAGGAAGTCGTCGCGGATCCACAACAGGTCCTGTTCGCGCTGCTCCGACAGGGGCGTCCCGGGCCGAACGCCGGCATGGACGAACAGATAGTCGCCGTAGACCGCGGACAGCTCCAGGGCCTGCAGGAAGGCGAGGTGCTCTTCCGGAAGCCGTTCCACCAGCTCCCAGCTCGCCCGCGCCCATTCCTCTTCGTCCGCGCCCGCGGCGGGCGGGGTCACGCCGTAGGACGTCAGGGTCGCGGCGCCGCCGTAGGACACCCATTCGGGCCCTTTGCGAGCGTCATGCATGAACTGCAGCAGGGCCTGCTCGTGGTTGCCCTTTAGCGTGCGGACCTCGAAGCGGTCTGAATGGGACAGGTTGATCAGCCGCTGGATCACGCCGCGGGACGCCGGCCCCCGGTCGACATAGTCGCCGACGAAAATGACGACCGGTCGCTCCATCGGCTTCAGGCGGTCGACATCCTCGCCGATGCTGACGAGCAGGCGGTCCAGCAGATCGAGTCGCCCGTGGATGTCGCCGATGGCGTAGATCAGCCGGCCCGCGGTGGACGGCGTACTCCCCTTCGGACGGTCGACCTTAGACACCCTAGCCTCAAGACCCCTGCGCGGCATCCGCGCAACCGGAGCGAATATCCTGCTTAAGCATGTTTGTTGTCCTAACGAGGGCAGGCCCAAGCTGCAGATGGCCTTCATGTCCGCAAGGCGGAAGCCTAAGGGCGCGTGATCGACGCGATGGTCAATCCGTCACAGGCCGAAGGGTTGCTAAGCCCTTTACCCGCCGCCGCTTCTATGGCCTGTTTTCCGCCCTCGCCAAGAAAGGGAACAATAATGGCGATGAGCTATCCCCCGCGCATCGACGGACTGCCCTGCAACGGTAGGGACGGCGCCGGTACGTCGGACATGGGTTATTTCAACTGGCGCCTCGCCCTAGCGTTGTTAGCCAATGCGGCTGTCTGGGCGGAGTTCAGCCAGATGGTTATCTCGCGTATCTGAATTCTTTGCCGCATCTGTCCTGGACGGCGGCTATAAAGCGCTGACGCCAGCCGCCCAGCCGCGGCGTTCCGTTGAAGCGCACTTCCGCCAAAACCGCACAAAATCGGCCGCCGCTGTCGGGCTCCAGAGCTTGACCCGCTTGCGCTCCAGCAGGCCGAAGGGAAAGCTCTCGATCACCACTGTGTCGTCTTCGGCCAGGGACGGGGAGTGCAGCTCGAGGAAGCGATAGAGCGCGGCGCTGAATTGATCGGCCTCAGCCCCGGCCGGCAAATCCACCTCGACGACCGACATTCGACACCCTCCGACTCGCACTGCAACAAGGTCAATGCGGTGCGGGCGCTTGTGTTCCCGCGCCGCCTCGCGTGGCAGGTTTAGCTCTGGTGAGATGCCTTTAACGGCGTTAGGTTGCCGCACAGCACGTCGATCACGGCCGGCCAACGGGCGGGTCGATGTTGCGGGCCATCCGAGAGAGACGAGCATGAGCGACAACAAGCCGGGCGGGGTGAACCGCCGCAATTTCATGGGCGCGGCGACCCTGGGCGCCGGGGCTTTGGCGGCGGGCGCGGCGGCGCCCGGGGTGGCCGAGGCGGAGGTGCTGTTCCCGTCGAACCCGCGCACCTTCGGCGGCGGCGGCAGTGCGGCCGGCGCGGTGAACCGCTCCGAGAACGACCTCTACGACTGCGAGGTGGAGGGGAAGCTGCCGACCGACCTCGACGGGATCTTCTTCCGCGTCGGGCCTGACCCGCAGTATCCGAAGCCGCCCCAGTACGAGAGCGACGTCGCCTTCGACGGGGAGGGGCATGTCTGCAGCTTCCGCATCCAGAACGGCCATGTCGACTTCAAGAGCCGGTTCGTGAGGAACCAGCGCTGGAAGGCCCAGCACGCGGCGCGCAAGTCGCTGTTCGGCATGTACCGCAACCCGATGACCGACGATCCCAGCGTCAAGGGGCTCAGCCGCGGCACCGCCAACACCCAGATCTTCTACCACCACGGCAAGCTGCTGGCCCTGAAGGAGGACAGTCCGCCGGTGGCGATGGACCCGCTGACCCTGGAGACCACCGACGACTATTACCTGTTCGGCGGCAAGTACGAGGGGCTGACCCATACCGCCCACCCCAAGATCGACTCCCACACCGGCGAGCTGGTCGGCTTCGGCTACGAGGCCAAGGGGCTGAACACCAACGACGTCTACGTCTATTCGGCCGACCCCAAGGGGAAGCTGAACTGGCACGCCTGGATCAAGGTCCCCTATGCCGGGATGATCCACGACTTCGGGGTGACCGAGAAGCACATCATGTTCTTCGTCATCCCGATGGCCACCAGCATGGAGAGCATCCGCGCCGGCAAGGTCCACTTCGCCTGGGACTCCAGCCTGCCCTGCTACGTGGGCGTGATGCGCCGCGGGGGCGACGGCAAGGATGTGCGCTGGTTCAAGGGTCCGCAGTACATGTGCACCCACACCATGGGCAACTGGACGGACGGGGAGAAGGTCTACTTCGACCAGGACGGCGGAGAGGGGAACCAGTTCCCCTTCTTCCCCAGCCTGAACCCCGCCGACCCCTTCGTGCCGGCCAAGGCGGCGGGGCGGGTGCGGCGGTTCACCATGGACCTCAGCAGCAAGTCCAACGAGTCCTACGAGGTCGAAACCCTCTATCCGCAGATCACCGGCGCCCTGGCCCGCCAGGACGACCGCTACCACACGGTCCCCTACCGCTACGGCTTCCTGAACGGCCGAGACATCGTCAGCGGCGCCGCCGGCTGGGCCTGTTTCGATCATCAGGCGCGCACCTCCAAGGTGTTCAGCCTCGGCCCGGACGCCCGGCTGCAGGAGATGTGCTTCGTGCCGCGCAAGAAGGACGCGCCGGAGGGGGACGGCTATCTGATCGGGGTCGCCACCCGCACTAAGGAGAACGGCCGCGCCGATCTGGTGCTGGTCGACACCAAGCACCTCGATGACGGCCCGGTCGCCACGGTGAAGCTGCCCTACCGCATCCCGGATCAGGTCCACGGCTTCTGGGTGCCTGGGGATCAACTGCCCAAGCCGGCCGCACCGAAGCGGCGCGCATAACTGGGATCGGGGTTGGCCGGTCGCCGGCCAACCCTGCCTCTGGCTTTAGGCCTCCATGGCCACGCGCAGGCCTTCCTCGTCCTCCACCTGCACATAGCGGGCGCCGAAGGCGTTGAACCGGCCGCTTGATACGGTGACGATCTGCTCGAGGGGCAGCGCCGCCGCGTCGGCGGCGGGGCGGGACAGGAAAAGCTCCGCCTGGAACAGGCCTTCGGCCTCCAGGCCGGTCGGGTCGATGCCCCGGGCCTCCAGGGTCGCCAGACAGGTCTCGAACTCAATCTCGTCCTGGAAGCGACGCTGCACAAAGGCGGCGCCGGTCAGCCGTTCGGTGACCATTCCCCGCTGGGCGAAGGTCTGCTCGAATCCGTCATAGGGGAACATCCGCAGGACGAAGGAGATCACCCAGGGCGTCTGATCCAGGGCCTCCAGCACCTTCCGGTAGGTCCGCTCCGTCACATAGCCGACGGCTCCCGTCGAAAGCAGCACGTCGGCGGGGGCGATCTTCCTCGCGTCCTCGGCCGATAGGGCGTCGGTCTCCAGGTTCGCTGCGACGCCGTCGGCGTGCAGGCCGGTGTCGTTGGCGTAGCGGATGGCGGCGGGCGACGCGTCGAGGCCGATGAACCGCCCGGCGCCGGCGTCGGGCCAGGCGGCGAAGAAATGCTGGTCCAGGCGGACCATCTCCTCGGGCGACACCTCCATCATCTCCCGCCGGGCGTAGCGGCGACGCAGGCCCGTGAAGCTCACCGGAAACCGGTGGGTTGCGGCGTTGATCCCGTAGGAGCAGCCGACGTCGAGGACCGTGACGGGCTTGCCCTGCAGGGCCGCCTTCGCCTTGAGGATCTGGCGCACGACCGGCTCGGCGACGTCCGGGATCATATAGTCCAGCGAGCCGAGCACAGAAAAATAGGCCCGTGGGTCGCTGGCCGTATAAATATCGTCGAATACAGCCTTGCCGCGATTAATATTCTCTATCGTGTTGTGCAATATATCTTCTCCAGGCGCGCGCAAACGAGCACGTAAACCGATTTCTGGATTCAGCTAAGCTTGGAGAAGCTATCGGTGCGGGTGCGAAGATTCAACCCGCTACACGAAAAGTTGAGCCGGTCGTGCTTGTTCTTCGCGCGGACGACTGGCCCACCTGAAATTTCTTCAGGCGTTATCCTTGGCCTCAATCCTCGTCATTGGGGATGTTGAGTAGGTAGCCGCAGGCCTTGCAGTGCACGGCGTCGGGGTCGTGGCGGCCAAGACCGCACGCGGGGCAGGGGAAGCGGACCTTGTGCGGACGGAACAACGCCTGGGCCAGACGCACGAACAAGGTGATGCCGGTAATCATGGTGACGATGGAGATCAGCTTGCCGACCATGCCGGGGAGCACGATGTCGCCGAAGCCAGTGGTGGTGAGGGTGGCGATGGTGAAATAGAGCGCGTCGACATAGCCGGCGATGCCCGGGTGGCGACCGGCGAAGATGGTGTAGACGAAGCCCGTCATCACGAAGACGAAGGTGAACAGGGTGGAGCCTGCGCGCGTCGCATCCTCCCAGCGCGTCTCGTCATAGCGGCGCCCGACGGTTTCCCAGAAGAACTCGCTATGGAACAGCGTCCAGAGGCGCAGGACGCGCAGGAAGGCGAGATTGACCAGCCACAGCGGCGCCAGCAGCGTCAGCAGGACAAAGAAGTCCACCCATACGATCGGGCGCCTTACCCATGCCTTCAGGCTTTCGGCCGCCACGGCCCGCGCCAGGAGATCGACGCTCAGCAGAAACGCCACCAGCAGGTCGATGGGCAGGAAGGCTCCGGTTCCGCGCAGGAAGGGGGCGGCGATGAAAAAGGCGATCAGGACGAAGTCCAGCAGGATCACCGCGTAGCGGAAGCGCACCGCCGCCGTCGAATGGCCGTGGTAGAGCGACCTCAGGCGGCGTTGAACGCGGGCGAAGGGGCTGTCCGCCTGTTGCTCTGTGTCGGTCTCAAGCATGACGGGACGCTTTAAGGTCGAGCATCTGTGTCTCCGTCGCCCTCAAGCGGAAATCAGACGATGGCCCGCTCTCATGCGTCCCGTCCCGCCGACTCGCGGCCGATGATGCACCATCGTCTCCCCCGGCGCTGCATGCCTCGCGCCGGCCTAAGGTTCAGGTCTGGTTCAGGTTAACGGACGTCATCTGGAGGCTGAACAGCGTCTGCAATCAAGCGGGCTGCGGATGGGGTGCGCCGACTACCGGCGACGCCTCCCGCTCTGACGAGAGGGGCAATGGGTGAGCGGCGTGGAGTTGGGTCACAGTCCGTCAGGTATCGGTCCTGTCTGGCCGAAGTCTGGTGTCGTCGGAGGGCGGATTGTCGAGATCGTCGTGAGCATCCTGGTGCTGCTGTTCCTGTCGCCTTCGCTCTTGCTCGTCGCTCTCGCCTCGGCCCTGACCGATCCTGGCCCGCTGCTTTCGGTCGAGCCCCGGATCGGCCGGGGCGGGCGGGTGTTCCGCTGCTACCGTTTCCGCACCGTCTCCACGCGAATGGACGGGCGACTGACCGCCTTGCTGGCGGTCAGCCCGAACGCCCGTGCCGAGTTTGCGCAGACGGGGCGTCTCCGGCACGATCCGCGCCTGACCACCCTCGGCGGCTTCCTGCGGATCTCCGGCCTCGACGAGTCGCCGCAGTTTCTCAATGTCATCTTGGGCGACATGAGCCTGGTGGGGCCCGCCCCCATCACTGCGGACGCGGCCGCGCTGTTCGGCCGCCGCTTCAAGGACTATGCCGCGGTGCGGCCGGGCATTACCGGCCTGCAACAGATCCGCCGCCACGAGGACATCAGCTTTCGCCGCCGGATGGCGATGGACGTCCTTTACGCGCGCCGAAAGAGCGTCGCCTTCGATCTGTCCATCGTCCTGGCGGCGATTCCTGCGATGTTCTTCCGCCAGACCGTCTAAGCGCGCCAGCGCGCTTGCTATCGCTGCGGCGCGCTGGTTCAAGCGTCCGTATGAGGCGTCGTCGCGAAGCAGGCCTGATCTCCGCCACCGGATTCGCGGCCATCGCCCTTTTGGCCATGGCCGTTGTCGCGACAGCGATGGTGATCTGGGGCGGCTGACCCGCACATCCCTCTTGCTTCCGATCTCGGGCGGGGATCACATCCCCCCCAAGGGATAAACACTGGGGGATGCATGTTCAGGACCTTCACCGCCGCCGCGTTCGCCTTTTCGGCGGCCGCTCTGTCGGCTGCGCCCGCCGCGGCGTTCGACTTCGTCACCATCAAGCGGGAGATCGAGGTCGCCCGTCCCGCCGCGGTCGTCTGGGCCAAGGTGGGCGACTACTGCGCCATCTCCGAATGGCTGAAGATCAAGTGCGCCATGAAGTCCGGTGCGGGCGAGGCCGGCAGCGTGCGCCTGCTGAACGGACAGGTCGAGGAGGTGATGGTCGGCAAGACCGCCTATTCCTACACCTACCAGCAGAACGTCGGACCGATGACGCCCAACCTCTACCACGGCACCCTCGACGTCGTGCCGGTAGACGCCAAGCGCTCGAAGATCGTCTATACCCTCGTCTACGATCAGCAGCCGATGTCCGCCGAAGACAAGACCACCCAGAAGGCTCGCATGAACGAACGCTTCCAGGCGGCGATCGAGACCATGAAGGGCATGGCCGAGGGCAAGTGATCGCAGGCGTTCGGCTGGCTCGCCGACGCAAGAGAGTTCGGCTAAGCTGCATCCGTTACGGCGTTGAAACGTTATGCGCCGGGGCAGGTCGACGGGAGCAGGTATGCGCTGGCAGGAAGGTCGCGGCTCGGGGAATGTCGAGGATCGCCGTGGCCTCAGCGGCGTGGCCATCGGTGGCGGCGGCGTCGGAGCGGTGGTCCTCGCCCTGATCGGCTATTTCGTCTTCGGCGATCCCACGGCCCTTCAGGGCCTGCAGCAGTCGGCTGCGCCGGCTCAACAGGGCCAGCATGGCGCGCCCACTGACGAGGAGGGGCGGTTCGTCGACCAGATCCTCGGCTCCACCGAGGATGTGTGGAAGGCCCAGTTTGCTCAGCGCGGCCAGCCCTACGTTCCGCCTCAGACGGTGATCTATGACCGGGCCACCCCTACGGGGTGTGGGCTCGGCCAGTCGGCCATGGGGCCATTCTACTGCCCGGCCGATAAGAAGGTTTACCTCGACCTCGCCTTCTTCCAGGAACTCGGCATCCGCTTCGGCGCGCCGGGCGACTTCGCGCGCGCCTATGTGATCGCCCACGAGGTCGGTCACCACGTGCAGAATCTGCTCGGGACCGCCGAACAGGTGGACGCCGCCCGCCGCCGCGCCGGGCAGGCGGAAGCCAACCGCCTGTCGGTGCGGATGGAATTGCAGGCGGACTGCTACGCCGGCGTCTGGGCCGCCCATTCGGACTCCATGCGCCACTGGCTGGAGCCGGGGGATGTCGAGGAGGGAATGTCCGCCGCCGCCGCGGTCGGCGACGACACCCTGCAGTATCAGGCCCAGGGGCGGATCGTGCCCGACGCCTTCACCCACGGCACCAGCGACCAGCGCACCCGCTGGTTCCGCCGCGGCATGGAAGGCAAGGAGATTGAGTCCTGCGACACCTTCGAAGGCCGCTACGCCGACCTCTGACCGTCGCTGAAACAGCGCTCGGCGGGTAGCGCAAAGGCGGCTGAAGCCCCATTTTGCTAGCTTGATTTCGCGTCGCTCATTGCTGCTGAAGACCGGCGCGCTGGCCCTATTGGGGGCCGGCCTGTGGCGGTTGCGCGACCGCATCTTCTGGCCCGATCCCAAGGCGGCCTTCTTCGGCGCGGCCAAGTCCAGCGGGGGCCTCGCCTTCTCCTCGCGGGCGCACCGGGTGGTGATCGTCGACGCCACCGTCAACGGCGAGCCGGTGCGCGCCCTGATCGACAGCGGCGCCCAGTCCTCGGTGATCGATCGCAGCCTCGCTGATCGGTTGGACGCCCCCGCCGGCTTCGGCGCCCCCGTGGTCGCCCTCGGCATGAGCGGCCAGCCGCAGATGGGGCGCAGCGCCGTGGTTGATGTGCGCCTGGGCGAACTGATGCTGAAGGGCCTGCATCCGGCGGTGCTGGAATTGGGCGCCATCGCCAGCGCCAGCGGCCTGCCTTTCCGGCTGATCCTCGGCCAGGACATGCTGCGCCAGGTGGTGGCCGACTTCGACTTTCCGCGGGAGCGGCTCTGGCTGCATCGGCGGGAGGGCTATGTCCCGCCGCCGTCCGCGGTGGCGGCCCAGGCCCGGCTGCGGGGGCGGGAGCTGGTCGTCCCGGTCATGATCGACGGCGCGCCGCTGGAGGTGGTGGTGGACACGGGCGCCTCCGGGGCGCTTTCCGTGTCCTCCGACGTCGCGGAGGCCCTCGGGTTGCTGCGGGGGCGGGCGGTGAGCTGGGGGCGCAGCATCAGCTTCGGAGGGCTGTCGCGGACCCAGGTGGTGGAGGTGGACAGCTTTTCCTTCGCCGGCCGCGACTACCGGGGTGTCCCGGTCCATGTCTACACGGCCCCGGCCAAGGGGCTCATCCCAGACGGCCTGCTCGGGGTCGGCTTGCTGGAGAACTACCGGGTCATCCTCGACCAGGCGAAGGGCGTCCTGCATCTGGCGAGGCCCCTCGCCGACATGGGCTGACCACGCCCGGCGGACTCCATGCCGCATACCCTCCTGGTGAGCGGCAGATTACCAATTTCGTCTGGATTATGGCCGCCGGTCCGCCGGATGCGGACGGCGGCGCAGTTCGGGTGGCGTCATGCGTTGGTCGATGGCGGCGGTGCTAGGTGCGGCGGTCCTCTCCGGGATCTGGTCTTCGGCGGTCGCGGCGCCTTCGGACGCCAAGGCCACGGCCGAGCTGCGAGGCCGTCCCGTTTCCCTCGCCAAGATCGTCGACAAGACCCCCCGCGCCGGCCAATGGGCGACCTTGGAGGCCGGTCCCCTGTGCAAGGCCACCGGCGGCGAGGCCTGGGGGCGCGCCGCCGAGCAGGTGCAGACGGAGGCGCTGGAACGCATCTTCCGCCGCGAGATGCAGGCCGGCGGCTTCACCGTCGACGGCGATCCCGACAATCTGTTCGAGCAGCCTGCATCCTTCGGCGAGTATGCGGTCGCCGGTGTCATCAAGGGGGCGAGCGGCCGCTACTGCTACCCCACCGACGTGAGTAGGCTGTTCAAGATCGGCGGCGCACACGGCGGCAAGCTGAAGGCCGCCGCCCGTCTCGATGTGGAATGGCAGATCTATTCTCGGGTCCAGCGTCGGGTGATCGCCACGGTGGAGACCTCTGCAGGAGATTCGACCCCAAGGCCTGTCGCCGACCGGATGGAGCCCCTGCTCGAAGCCTTCGCGGGCAGCGTTAAGCAGCTCATCGCGTCCCAGGAATTCCGCGGCGCCTTTGTCGAGGCGCCGGCCAAGATGACGGATGCGTCCTTGACGGTCAGCAAGCCGCTGATCCCCCTGGCGGGCGCCGCGACAGCGGAGGCGCCCGGGGTGGCCGACGCCATCAGCGCGGTGGTGCTCATCTTCGCTGGCGAAGGTCACGGCAGCGGCTTCCTGGTGTCCCGCGACGGTTATGTGATGACCGACCAGCATGTAATCGGCGCGGCCGAACATGTCCGGGTCCGCTGGCCGGACGGGGTGGAGGGCGTGGGCGAGGTGGTGCGTTCCGACGCCGCCCGCGACGTGGCGCTGATCAAGACCGACGCCCGGGGGCGCGAGCCCCTGCCGCTGCGGACGGACTCCCTGCGCCCGGGCGATTCCGTATACGCCATCGGCGCGCCGCTGGAGAGTCGGTTCCAGAGCACCGTCACCCGCGGGGTGTTGTCGGCCTACCGCACCATCGACGGCATGCGCTATCTGCAGAGCGACGTGACCATCAATCCGGGCAACAGCGGCGGCCCCCTGGTCGATGAGCGGGGACGAGTGGTGGGCATGACCAAGTCCATCTACCAGCGGGACGACCTGCCAGTCGGCATCAATTTCTTCGTTCCCACCCGCGACGCGCTGGATTTCCTCGGCGCCCAGCCGCGGTAATAGGCCGGATCGCCCTGGGATGGTCGCCTTCCCGTCCCATTTCGGCGCCCTTTCGGTCGGATCAAGCTGGGTGCGGTCGCGGCTGCCGCTTTACATGTGGATGCAACGACATATCCCCGTTGGAGATTAGTGACAGGGGATAGCGTTCGCACATAGGGTGGGCGAAGCGATTCACCGCCTAGCCGCGGCTGGGGCGCACGCATTCTTTGCAAACCGGGCAGGACAAAATGGCTGAGACACCCAAGAAGGCGAACGCCCTTCAGCAACCTCTGCAACCTTCGGCCGAACTGGCCGCCGTCGTTGGATCGGGCAAGCTTGCCCGCGGCGAGGTTGTCAAAAAGATGTGGGACTACATCAAGACGAACAATCTGCAGAATCCTGCCAACAAGCGCGAGATCGTTGCCGACGCCAAGCTGAAGCCGGTGTTCGGCGGCCTGGATAAGGTCAGCATGTTCGAGATGAACAAGCACCTGGCCAAGCACCTTAAGTAGGATCGCTGGCAGGGCAGGTTTCCGGCCCGCCGCGTTTCGATAAGCTTGAAATGACGCCGTTGGGGTGTTCGATCCACTGCTGGATCGGACGTCCTGGCGGCGTTTTCATTTTCAGAGCGATGCGGCCCGCGGCCTCGAGCCTTGCGAAGGTTGGCGCGGCGGCGTTCTATGTTGCGGGCGCGGGAGATTTGACGCCGATCAAGCCGGCCGCTCCCCCCTATGGCGGAGGGGCTCCGCCGGGGGGCCGCGTAGGTGAGGCCGCGGTCTTCCAGGCGGTGTATACTGTCACGGGCGCCAGTTTTGAGGGGCCATGTGACGGCACGTGTTTGAGCTGAAATAAACCAGGCAAAACCGGGGGCCATATGGTCTCCGACGGTACTGCCGGGAACAACGGTGGGAGCTCAGGAGAGAGATAATGGGTGTAAATTTCTCAGATCACCCGATGTTCAAGGCCGGGGGCTGGAGCGCTCCGCATCGCTTTGACGCGGAAATCTACGACTGCGAGGTCGAAGGCACGATCCCGTCCGACATTCACGGGACCTTCTTCCGCACGCAATGCGACTTCGCCTATCCGCCGCCGAAGAACGAGTGGATGACCGGCTTCAACGGCGACGGCCACATCAGCCGCTTCCAGTTCAAGAACGGCCGCGTGAACTTCAAGGGCCGTCTGATCGAGACGCCCCGCCTGCTGCTCGAGCGCAAGGCGCGCCGGCGGCTGTACGGCGTCTATCGCAACAAGTTCACCGACGATCCGAGCGTGGCGGGCGTCAATCGCACCGCGGCCAACACCCACATGTACTGGCACGCGGGCAAGCTGCTGGTGCTGAAGGAAGACTCCCTGCCGTTCGAGGTCGATCCCCACACCCTCGAAGCCAAGGGCGCCTGGGACTTCTACGGCAAGTACAAAGCCACCAGCATGAGCGCCCACCCCAAGGTGGACCCGGTCAGCGGCGACATGGTCTGCTACGGCTATGAAGCCAAGGGCGACCTGTCCGACGACATCGCCGTCTATGTCATCGGCAAGGACGGCCGGGTGAAGCAGGAGTGGTGGCTGAAGATGCCCTACGTGGGCATGATCCACGACATCGCCATCACCCAGAAGCACATCATCATCCCGGTGGTCGGCAACGTCACCAGCGAAGCCCGCCTGCGTTCGGGCGAGCCGATGTGGCAGTGGGACATCACCAAGCCGACCATGACCGCGGTGCTGCCGCGCGACGGCGACGCCAAGGATGTGCGCTGGTTCAAGGGCCCGAACCGGATGACCCTGCACTTCCACAACGCTGTCACCAACGGCAACAAGATCGAGATGGAGCTGCCGGTGTCGCAGACCCCGGGGCAGCCGTCGGAAATCCGCCGCTGGACCTTCGACCTGAACTCCAAGGGCGAAGACATCATGGGCGAAGATTCCATGGTCATCGGCACCGGCCTGCTGCCGCGCGCCGACGACCGCTATCTGTCGATCCCCTACAAGTACGGCTATGTCGGCACCCGTGATCCGCTGACCAAGCGCCAGCAGTATCAGCGCTTCAACATCCATAAGGGCGTTGAGGCCTCCTACACCGCCGACGCCAACATCGTCGGCCTGCAGGAAGCCTGCTTCGTGCCTCGTAAGGGCGGCACGGCGGAAGGCGACGGCTACGTCCTCGGCGTCGCCAGCAACGCCGACACGATGGAAAGCGAAATCCACATCATCGACGCCCAGAAGATGGAGCAGGGCGCCGTGGCCAAGATCATGATGCCGTTCCGCCTCCGGAGCGGGACCCACACCAACTGGGTCCCCGCCACGGACGTGCCGGTTTAAGCGAAGGAGGTAGGAACAATGCAAAGCTACGGCAAAAACCCCGCCTTCGCCGGCTTCTTCAAGCCGACGCGCTATGAGGCGGATCTCTACGACTGCGAAGTCTACGGGGAGATCCCGCACGACCTCGTGGGCACCCTTTACCGGGTGCAGCCGGATCCGGAATATCTCGGCAAGGCGCCGGGGGATTATCCGGTGACCGGCGACGGCCAGGTGCAGATGCTGCGGTTCGTGGGCGGCGGTCACGTCGACTTCAAGAACCGCTATGTGCAGACCGCCCGGCTGAAAGCCAATCGCAAGGCCTATGAGGGCCTCTACGGCGTCTATCGCAATGCCAATACCAACGATCCCAAGGCGAAGGGCGTCAGCGCCTCCACCGCCAGCGCCAATGTTGTCTGGCATGGCGGCAAGCTGCTGGCCCTCGACGAGGCCGGTCCGCCCACCGAACTCGACCCGAACACCCTGGCGACCAAGGGCGTCTGGACCTACGGCGGCAAGATCGGCAATGGCGCCTTCGGCGCCCGGCCCAAGATCGACCCCAAGACCGGGGAGATGATCGCCTACGCCACCGAGGCCAAGGGCGACCTGACCAACGACATCGCGATCTACACGATCAGCCCCGCGGGGAAGGTCACCAAGACCGTGATGCTGAAGTCCCCCTACGTTGGTGCGGTGCACGATATCGCCATCACGCCGAAGTATGTGATCGTGCCGATCACCGGCTTCACCTCCAACGCGGCCTGGCTGAAAGCCGGGCGACCGCGCTGGGGCTGGGACGCCACGCTGCCGACCATGGTGGCCGTGGTGCCTCGCGACGGTGCGGCCAAGGACGTGCGCTGGTTCAAGGGCCCGTCCCGCTACGCCACCCGTACCCTCAATGCGGTCGAGGACGGGAACAAGCTGGTGCTGACCCTGCCGGTGTCGAACGCCAACCCCGATCCGATGTATCCCAACATCGACGGCAGCCCGGTGACGGGCCAGGGCGCGGACACCTCGATCCGTCGCTGGACCTTCGACCTGAATGGCTCCGGCGACGGCTTCGCCGAGGACGTGGTGTTCAAGGGCGCGGGCTTCGCCCGTATCGACGACCGCTTCGCAGGTCAGCCGGTGCGCTACGCCTTCAAGGGCTTCGCCGATCCGGACAAGCCGTTCAACGAGGCCAAGGGCGGCAATCTGAAGGGGCGGGTGACCAACACCTACCAGAAGATCGACCTCACCACCGGCCAGGCGGCGGGCAGCTATTTCGTGGGCGACGTGCAGGGCCTGCAAGAGGCCGTGTTCGTCCCCCGTTCGGCCAGCGCCGGCGAGGGCGACGGCTATCTGATCGGCGTGGTCAACAACTACGGGGAACGTAAGACGGACGTGGTGATCGTGGATACCAACGCCCTCGACAAGGGCGCGGTCGCCACCATCAAGCTGCCGTTCC
>Ga0182736_1000904_pt1 | contig 35689 bp, 33 predicted proteins | sample eDN5th30CKraftBY_FD_128882 | JGI IMG/M metagenome (GOLD analysis project Ga0182736, IMG submission 128882) | Enriched backyard soil microbial communities from Emeryville, California, USA - eDNA 5th pass 30_C Kraft BY (version 2) (version 2) | ecosystem: Environmental > Terrestrial > Soil >...
GCGCACGCCGATGAAGCGGATGCCCGGCGCGTCGTACAGGGCATCGAAGATCTCCATGCCCGCCGAGCCGATCAGCCCGAACACGTGGTCGGTGCCCTGCGCGCCCAGCGCCGAGACGACCGCCTGGCCCCCCGTCTGCTTCTTCATTGGTTTCTCCTTCAATACGGTGTGACGGTTATTGGTTGGCTTTCAGGATCTTGTTGAACTTGTCCATCTCGCGCGCGATGTACTGGTCGAAGGCGCCGAGCTGTCGGTTTTCCGGCACCAGGCCCTGGCGCGTCAGCTGTTCCTGGACGGACGGGTCACGGCTGACCTGGGCGATCAGTCCGGCCAGCGCCTGCTTCATTTCGGGCGTGGTCCGGGCATTCATCACCACGCCGTACCAGATGCTGTAGTCGAAATTGCCCAGGCCCATTTCCGCGACGGTCGGCGTGTCCGGCAGCAGCGCGGAGCGCTTCGGGCTGGTCACCGCCAGCGCCTTGAGCTGGCCGGACTTGATGAAGGGCAGGGCCAGCGCGATGGGCGGGAACGACACATCGACCCGCCCGGCCGCGACTTCGGCCACGCCTTCCTGCACGCCCTTGTAGGGAATGTGTTCCAGCTTGATGCGGGCTTCCTGGTTGAAGTAACGGCCGACCAGGTCGGTGGCCGAGTTCACGCCGGCCGAGCCGTAGGTCAGGTGCGCGCCGGGGCGCCGCGCGGCGTCGACGAAATCCTGCAGGCGGGCATAGTGGCTCTTGCTGTTGACCACGATCAGCGTCGGCGACGACGCGATCGAGGCAATGCCTGAGAAGTCCTTCAGCGTGTCGTACGGCATCTTGTCGTTGACCGCGGGAATGACCACGTACGACGACGACACGAACAGCATGGTGTTCTTGTCGACCGGCTCGGCCAGCGTGCGCTGGGCGCCCACCATGCCGCCCGCGCCGGGCTTGTTCTCGACCACCACGGGCTGCCCGACCAGGGGGCCCAGCTTCTCGGCGTAGACGCGGGCGATGATGTCGATCAGCGCGCCCGGGCTGAACGGCACGATGATCTTCAAGGGGGCGTCGAACTTGACCGGCGCGGGCGCGGCCGGCACCTGGGACGGGCCCGCAAGGCAAAGCGTGGCGGCGATGCCGGCGGTCAGGCGGCGGAATGAAAGCATGGCTGTCTCCTTAATATGTCATCATTCTAAATGTCGACATTTTTACTTTAACCAATAAATCCTGGCCGTACAAGAGGGGTCAGCCCGAATTGGCGCGCGACAGTTCTTCCAGCACCGCGTCCCGGTTCTGCACCGCCAGCCGGTAGTGGCAGGCGGCGGCGCGTTCCGGGTCGTGTTCGACGATGGCGCGGATGGTTTCGTCCCAGGTCAGCAGCGAGCGCTGCCGCCGTTCCAGGGTGGCCAGGCTGATGCGCACGTAGCGGCCGATCTGCTTGGCGATATCGCGCGCGTACTTGGCCAGGATGGGGTTGTCGGCCAGCGTGGCGATGTATTCGACGAGTTCCCGGCTGTGGCGCATGTACTGCGCCGGGTCGTCGATGTTGTCGGCCAGTTGTCGCAGCCGGCCTTTCAGCGCTTCGGCCGCTTCCGGCGTGCAGCGTTCGGCCGCCAGCCGCGAGGCGGCCGACACCATGGCGGCGCGCACCGCGTACAGGTCCAGGATTTCCTTGTCCGACCGCTGGGTGACGCGCGCGCCGCGCTGCGGCTGTATGGTCACCAGGCCGCGGATCTCTAGCAGCCGCAGCGCTTCGCGCACGGTGGCGCGGCTGACGCCGTAAGTCGCGGCAAGCTCGGTTTCCCGCAGCCGATGGCCCGGCGTGGGCTGGCCTTCGGCGATCTGCTCGGCGAGCAGATCGGCGATCTGCAAGGGCAGGGTTTTCAGAAGATTGCGGCTCTGCGGTGGGGGCATCTTGACCGGGTAACCCGGACGTCCGGGGGTTCGTGTGCCCAGGCATTGTAGGCCAGCGGCGGGCGCTTTCCGGTTGACGGCGCCGCGCGGCGGTGGCCGCGCGATCGCTGGCCTGCCTGGGTGTCTGACACCGCTCGGTCAAGCGAGGCAGCCTGTGCAACGCCGAGGCGTATCGGCTCTTCTATCGCTTCAAACTTCCCAGGGGTTGACGACGTCCAGGCTTGGGTGCTGGAAATCCCTTTCATTGCGGGTGACCAGAGTCAGGCCGTACGTTAGCGCTGTAGCCGCGAGCAAGCTATCGATGGCTGGCAACGCGCGTCCAGCTTGAGCCACCAAGTGTCCCCAGCAATCTGCAACAGATACATCGATGGCTAAGATGCGGCCGCTGAAGAACCGGGGGAGTTCTACCTCCAACCAGTCTAGATAGCTGCGCTTGCGCTCGCCTTCCGGCATCTGCTCAATGCCCTTGCGAAGCTCCCCCATCGTCAGGGCAGACAGGAATAGTGTGGTCGGTGGCCGCTTCTCCAACCACTGGACTACATTGCTATCCGGCTGTTTTCGACGTAGCTCCGATAGGACATTGGTATCGACGAGATAGCTCAAAGTTCTCCCTCGCGCGTCAGGCTGTTGTCGCGAGAAAAGTCGAGATCTTCGTTATCGGCCAGGGGAGATCGGCGCATGAAGGCAACAAGAGATTCTCCTGTGCCGGATAGCTTGTCGAAGTCGGACCGGGAGAGCACGACCGCAACAGAACGGCCATGCACGGTGATCTCCTGCGGGCCTTGGCTTCCGGCAGCTTTGACGACCTCGGACAGGCGGGATTTGGCTTCTTGCATTTGCCAAGCGTGCATAATGATCTCCAATCTGACTATACTGGTCAGATTTTACCGGGGACTCCCTGAGGCGGCAAGAGGGAGATTTCTATTGCACTATCTGTGCTGTGTTTTTATACAGTAAAATATAAAGACTTCAATGGCATCAAGTAGGCGTGGCTACTTCTATGGTAGACATCCGGACATTCACCAGCCCCGAAGAAATCCGGGCGCTTCCAACTTTTGTTGAGAGCAATCCTCTCACCAAAGCCACCTATAAGGGGCTTGCGGGGGACTATCACTTCAGTGAGGATGTCGCCTGCTGCTTGAAGAAGGACAACGGCAACCTATGCCTTCATCTACACCGGCGCGGATGGTTGATTGAGCTTCTTGACGGCACTGTGACCCTTCTTGGAAACCGCTGCGCTTCGACGCAGTTTGGCCTGGATTCCAAGCTTATAGCGGATCAGAGTCGCTACAACAACGAGAAGCGTCGCAGAGAGCGTCTTGCTTCCATCAGCCACCTGATGGCTCAAAAATCCGCCCGCTTGGATCAACTCAGTCAGCTGCGTACTACCTTGGAGTCTCTGCAAGCGCGCATCAAGATATTTGCGGCTGAATTTGGACCAATTACCAAACGTCAGTTAATTGCATTAGCTAGAAGTGGCAAACCGGAAGTACTGATTAAGGGGGTCAAGTTTCGGCCCTATGTAGACGAGCAGGGGAGACAAAAACACGAGAGGAGCGTGATTCAGACCACCTTAGGCACACTTAACGGACTGGATTTGCTCCGGCCTGATTCCTTCTACAAGCTTTTGGGAGCAATCGAGGATGTAGTTCGTGCGCACTCTGAAGCAGAGTTGCTAGGTGAGAGGCCCAAAAGTCCTGAGGTCGACCAGTTGGCTGGCAGGCTAGGAGATTTCGACCGAATTGTTCGTGAGGGAGAACGACTCGTGGCATTGGAGGCTCCTTTGCTCAACAACAATTTTCTGCTGCTGTGCTATCTGGTTTCGGATCCGTCTGAGCTCGACGCGCTTATGATGAAGCTGATGAACGACACCGGTCAGGTTGGTGGACGGAAAAAAGCAAGGGCTTGGTTTGCAGAGAAGAAGCAGGAACTTGCAGCAGTGCTCGGTGTGGATAAGATTGAGTGCTATTGATGGGATAGGTCTGAGCCGACCAGCCTTCTGTAGACACCCGCGAGCCGACGTTTTGTGCTGATGAGGGTTCATTCCCACTGCGTGGCGTGGACGCAGTCTGCTCATCCCTGTAGATCCAGACGATAGAGTGTGCCGTTTCCCCGACCCCTCCAGCTGTTGACGACTATCTGGGGAGGGGGCACGTGCAGCGCGGCTGCAAGTAAAAAAATGGCTTGCAGGAAAGCAGAGATTCTCTGTCCAGCCAGAACTTAGAGTTCAAGACTTAGCTGCGCCACCTCGGCTTGGTTACCCGCGGTCCGAACACTTGACGGTGGAGCACTGCTCCGTCGCTGGACGATGTCAAGATCGCCTGGTGTACAGGCGAGACCTTAGCAAACTGTTTAATCAAACGCTCTTGTCCCGGATCTCGGGATATCACGGCGTTGTATCCAAACCTGCACGTCTGAGCGTTGATATGTTCTACCCATGTGTCGTCAGGGGCGTCACCATGTAGCAGTCCTTCAGCTGTGAAGACCTCTTTGTATTGCGTGGCCCCAAGCAAGAGCAGGGCCGGGCTCGCCGGAAACAGAAGCAAGATGGGTCCATCCGGATTCACCGTGTATGGGGTTTGGTCTTCGAAGGACTTGGACGGGTCAAACCATGCGACTGGATTGTCGCTTGTTAAGAACGGGCGTGAAGTCGCGTTGTGGATTGCCATTAAGCCCATCTTGTCGAAAAGCGATCCCATGCACTTGATCATCGTTCCCATGGCAAGGATGCTTTGGTGCGGGTCAATGGCTACCTCGACTTGGTTGGGCAGGTCTTCAAGGCCCTTTGGTGGCGATGGAAGCGTTCCCGCTGTCAACATGGCTCTCATCGTAGCCTTGACGTTCGCAGCAAGCAATGCTTCGACAACGTTGCGGCTTGCTGGAACCCGGGCGCGCTGCAAAGCCATGAATTGGAAGATGACTTCCAGGTTGTCGTTGACGTTCTCTCTTCGATGAAGTTTGGCAACGATTTGGGGCCAGACGCTTTCTAGCTTGGAGAAGAGGTTCTCCAGGGTGTTGTTGTCGACACCGCCGTCTGGTGTCGGCTGGGAGTAGTAATACCCCTGAAATTGCGTCGCGTCCGGCACAACATGTAGGGGTTTATCGGGTTTGTCCTTCCGATAGACGAGCACGCGTCCCGTTTTATCGCAGAACGCTTTGAGGTAGGCCTTGGGGACGAAATGGTGTCGTTTCTTCTGCATCATTAGGAGGGACGGCCGTTGGCTACCTGGAAAGATCTACCTCGGTTTCGCTTTGCTCCCGATACCAGTTTTTCCAAGTAGCCTGTTTTTGCTGGTGGTCGGCCAGACTTACCCTTCTGGGGATGATAAGAGGAACATTGCTTTCCTCTTTGTCGAAAACGTAGCGGTGGATATGTCCAATGTTGATCCTCCGGACCCGCTGTGCATTGGATACATCGAGCACGGTGCCTCTCGGCCAACTTCTTCGAGCTACGAAATTGCGTAGCAGGTGTTTGGGGTTGATCGGTATAAAGATATCGCATTTGGGAACCCGCCAGCCTCCGCCACAGGTGCAGTTATCAGCATTCGTGTATCTGAGTTTGACGACGGGGTTGTCGATCGTCGGCCATGAGATGCCACCGGGTACGTGAACGATAGTCCAATGGTTGTCTGGGGTCTTCTTGATCGTTTCAGTCGGACAGTGCGCTTTGCCCTGTAACGGCGTTCCGGGTGGGGAACGCGCAGTACGGTGCACATTCGTGCAGTATTGCTACCTGACACTTCGAACTTCTCGGTGATCTTGATCATACGTGTCGACCAGACCAGCTCGTAGAGTTCTTTCCGGGTGACCATGCCCGCTTCCATCGGCATCACTTCTATTCCAGTCAGGGGGCGAGTGCGGTCAAAGTGCCGATGTCCTACAACGTCGGATTTTCCATCCCGCGATCCTGTGTTCTATTAAGAACAGGGGTAGGGTGGTTCGGCTCAGGCCCAGAAAGATCGAAAGCTGCCTCTTGGCAGTCTTCGCATGCGGAGTTTTCGCTTTGGACTCATGTTCCGCCATGCTGTCGAGACACCCGAATGCCGGTTGATGCCTGAATAGATGGTGGCTGGCACTTATACCGCTCACTCTTTCGCCTTCTCCGCCAAAGCGATCTTGCTTTGCAAGCGATAATGTAAATCGCGGAACGCTTGTTCTGCTATGTGCAGGTCAATATTTATTGGCTCACGGTCATTGGGCAGAGGATAGCCCAGCAATTCCCACATTAAGGATTCCGCCAAGGCCGGTTCTTCAACATTTCGATAGCGATGTACCTCCCAGTCACCCCAGGCATCTTCTGCATAACATTGTTCTAGTGTTCCGAATGTCAGCCCGACTTTAATAAGTCCGGGCTTGCTGGGATGTGTCAACAGACACAGGGTGCCCGATTTTGAAGCTCGCCTGATTTCTTCTGGGGTTCTTTTGCCTATCCCACACTGAGGGCAGCCTTCACCTTCCGCTATGTTGTTGGGTATCGTGCGCCACTCATGGCCGTTACTGCATCGAAAATTATTTCTTCCGGATGTTTTGCTCTTGACATGCCCTATTAGAGTGATACCACGTCCTTCCAATCGCTTTTTCATCCATGCCGTATACGCGTAGACATGATCGGGCAATGGTTTTGGTGATGGCCGTGCCCCAGCCTTCTTTGCTGCCTCCAAACCCGCTTGTACTAGCTTCCATTCCATCCTGGCAATTTCAACCCCTTGTCGATATGGGATGTCTGCTAAACCAGTTGCTCCCCAAAAGACTGCTTCGGCAAAATTTGGATCGAGAACAGCGATGTATGTCTTGATTTCCCATTTCTGACCCGTCTCTTTGACGATCCTGCCTGCATGTTTTGAGTAGTCGCTGTTGTGCTCGTCCAATCGCTCCCGAGGGGGGCGAGTCGTCTGTCCAATCTTGTAAAGATTTGGATCAGAAGGATGGATCAAAATATATAGATAGCCTGCCTTCATCGTGCTCTCGGTATACACATGTGGTCAGAACGAAAAATCTGATGTCGCCTTTTGGTCGTACAAATCGGGGCCCAGTTGAGATCACCAGCCGAGTGTATCTTGCTGAGCGATCTGGGTCGTAGGCTGGGACGCCGAGGTCCAGCGTTTTGCCGCTATGCGGACGACTGCAATATTTACGTCGGAAGCAAGCGCGCAGAGCAACCAGTTATGTGCAGCATCAGGGCCTATCTCGAGAGAGCGTTGAGGCTGCGCGTGAACGAGGTTAAGAGTGCGGTTACTCGGCCAGGAACATGCAACTTCCGGGGTTACCGGGTAGCTATGCGGCTTGGGCAGGCGCACATCCGGATCGCCCCGGAAAGCATCAAGTGATTGATGAGCCGGGTGAGCGAGGTCGTGCGTGAAGGCCGTGGTGGGTCTGTCGCCCACGCGATCCAGACGCTGGATCCGCCGCTCAGGGAGGCGAGTTACTTCCGGCTGAGTCTGCAGCGGGGCCGGATGCAGGAGCTGGATGGCAGGATCCGGCGGCGGCTGCGCTGTCTGATCTGGTGGCAATGGAAGCGGCCGGCGCGGAACTGCACGTACGGGGCTGACGGGGGGCCTCGCTGGCCTGCCTGGGTGTGGCCTGGTGTCTGACACCTGCGCAGCGCCGAGGCACATTTCCACAGGTCCGCCTTGAGGTAGCGCCGTCGGTGCGTGGCACCTTAAAACAGGACAGCGACAGTCCTGTCTATCGCTAGCCAAGGCGAGCCTGGTGTCCTGCCGCCGGTCGCAAAAGAAGAAGCCCGCTGGATCAATAATCCAGCGGGCTTCTTGCCAATCTGTTGGTGGAGCGGAGGAGGATCGAACTCCCGACCTTCGCATTGCGAACGCGACGCTCTCCCAGCTGAGCTACCGCCCCAACAAGCCCAGCAATATAGCACATCTGAAAAACGGCCAGCAATCCATCCCGGGTTGCCGGCCGCTGTTCTATCACCCCACCGATGTTCGCGGCGCTTGACCGGCGCAATCGCTTGTGCGTAAGATATTCCGTAAAAGGAACAACGTTCCGTTATAGGAATAACTGTGGAGAAGTGATGGAACATGCATTCGATGTCGTAGTGGCCGGTTGTGGGGTGGCGGGCCTGTCCGCCGCCGTGACGGCGGCCGAGCTTGGGCTGAAGGTGGCGGTGCTGGAACGTTCGTCGCGGGAAGACCGCGGCGGCCAGAGCCGCTGGACCGAGGCCTACCTGCGCATGAAGTCGCTGGATGCGGTGTCCGACGATTTCGAGGCGCACCTGTCCGAGAACGCCGGGCCGTACAACGATCCCGACCTGATCGGGGAAATGGCCGGCAGCCGCGACGGCTGGTCGCATGCGGCGCGCACGCTGGCCGTGCCTGACCCGGAACTGATCGGTGGCTTCGCCGACCAGGTGCCCGCCACCATCCAGTGGCTGCAGGGGCTGGGCGTGAAGTTCGACTTCCTGCCCACGCAATTCCTGACCAAGACGCAGCCACGCCTGTTGCCGGTAGGCGGCGGCCAGGCGCTGGTCGATGCGTTGGCCGCGCGCGCCGAGGCGCTGGGCGTGAGGTTCTGCTATCACACCACCGCGCGCAACCTGGTGCTGGACGAGCGCGGCGCGGTGCAGGGGCTGGCGGCGCATCACCCCGAGCACGGCGGCGTGCGCTTCCTGGGCCGGGTCGTGCTGGCCAGCGGCGGCTTCGAGGGCAGCCCGGAAATGCTGACCCGCTACCTGGGGCCGCGCGCGGTATATCTGCGGCCCATCTGCAAGGGCGGCTACTTCAACAAGGGCGAAGGCATCGCCATGGCGCTGGCGGCCGGCGCCGGCGCGGCGGGCGAATTCGGTAGCTACCACGCGGAGCCGATCGATCCGCGCTCGGGCGTGTCGGAACCCTCGGTGTTCATTTTCCCGTACGGCATCCTGGTGAACCGGAACGGCGAGCGCTTCACCGACGAGGCCCCCGGCGCGGTGGACGCCCACTACGAGCGCGTGACGCGGCGCATCTACGAACAGCCCGAAGGCCTGGCCTATGTGGTCCTGGACCAGCGCGTGAAGAACGTACCCAACTACCGGCTGGCCATCCGCACCGACCAGCCCGCCATCGAGGCCGACTCGCTGGCCGGGCTGGCGGGCCGCCTGGGCGTGCCGGCCGACGCGCTGGAACAGACCGTGGCCGCCTACAACGCGGCCTGCGGCCCGGCCGAGGGCTACGACCCGCTGGCGCCGGACGGCGTGGCGGCGTCCGGCGTGCGGCCGGCCAAGTCCAACTGGGCGCTGCCGATCGACCAGGGGCCGTTCATGGCGTATCCCATCATTTCGGCCAACGTGTTCACCTTCGGCGGCCTGAAAGTGAACACCGCCGGGCAGGTGCTGGACACCGACGGCAACGTCATGCCCAACCTGTATGCGGCCGGCGAGACCGTGGGCATGTACTACACCAACTACACGGGCGCAACATCGGTGCTGAAGGGCCTGGTGTTCGGCCGCCTGGCCGGCCGCCATATCGCGGGCCAGGGCCCGCAAGCCTGATACCGGGAGCCCGCCATGTTTACACCTGATCTACTGGCCGGGCGCGTCGCGCTGGTCACCGGCGGGGCGGGGGGCATCGGCCAGGCTGTGGCCGCCGCCATGGCCGCCTGCGGCGCCCGCGTGGTCGCGGCCGACCTGAACGCGCCCGCCGCGCCGCAGGCCGATGCCATCGAATACGTGCCGCTGGACGTCACGCGCGCGCCGCAAGTCGCCGCCTGCGTCGACGGCATCGTGGCGCGGTACGGGCGCCTGGACATCCTGGTCAATGTGGCCGGCATCGTGTCGCTGGGCAGCGCGGCCGGCCTGGCCGAACAGGAATGGGACCGCGTGCTGGCCATCAACCTGAAGGGCACCTTCCTGTGCTGCCAGGCCGCGATGCCCGCGATGAAGGCCGCCGGCTTCGGGCGCATCGTCAACCTGGGCTCGGTGCTGGGCAAGAATGGCGGCAACCCGCGCCCCTGGCTCGACCCGGCCGAACAGGAGCGCGCCAGCAACGTGGCCTATGGCGTATCGAAGGCGGGCATCGTCGCCATGACGTCCTACCTGTCCAAGGAACTGGCGGCCTTCGGCGTCACCGTGAATACGGTGGCGCCCGGGCCGGTGGCTTCCGCCATGACCACCGGTTTTCCGCAGGCCCTGCGCAACCTGATTCCCGTGGGACGCATGGGGCGCGCCGAGGAAATCGCCGCGGCCGTGCTGTTCCTGGCGGCGCCCCAGTCGTCGTTCATCACCGGCGAGACGCTGGACGTGAACGGCGGCCTGTGGGCCGATTGACACTTTTTCACTCCTACAACGAGACACATCACATCATGCAGAAGCAACGTGCGGTTTTTCTAGTGCTGGACATGCAGAACGACCTGGTCCACGACGACGGCCCCAACGGCAAGGGGCCCCTGGGCCAGCAGGTGCGCGAGCGCCAGTTGATCGACAAGACGGCCGACACCATCCGGCGCGCGCGCGAGGCGGGCATCCTGGTGGGGTTCGTGCGGGTCGGCTTCTCGGCCGGCTATCCCGAATGCCCGGCGGGTTCGCAGGTCTTTTCGGCCGCGCCCCAGCACGGCCTGTTCAAGCTGGGCAGTTGGGGCACCGAGATCCACCCCGGGCTGGAACAGCGCGAGGGCGACATCCAGGTGGTCAAGCACCGCGTCAGCCCGTTCTATTCCACCACGCTGCAGGCGCAGTTGCGCGCGCAGAACGTGTCGCGCATCTATTGCTCGGGGGTGTCGACGCAGGCGGTGGTGCAGGCCACCGTGCGCGACGCCCACGACCGCGACTACGAGGTGATTCTGCTGGAAGATTTGTGCGCCGCGCACAGCGCCGAAGAGCATCGCAATTCCGTGCAAAGCATCGGCCGGTTCTGCAAGACCGAGACCTCGGCCACCGCCGTCCTGGCCAACCCCTGACCCATGGCCTGATATCCCGGGCATCCGTGGCGGGCGCGACCCGCGCCGCCGCGGACGATTCCAAGAAACAGAGGAGACACACATGTTGAAATCATTATTCGCCGCGCGGCGGCCACTGGCCTGGCTGGCCGCGACCACGCTGGCGGGCGTGGCCGGCCAGGCCCTGGCCGCCTATCCCGAGCGCCCCGTCAAGATGGTGGTGCCCTACAACGCGGGCGGCGGCACCGACGTGCTGACGCGCGCGGTGGCCAACGGCGTGGGCAAGATCCTGCACCAGTCCATCATCGTCGAGAACCGCCCCGGCGCCAGCGGCATGATCGGCTCGAGCCTGGTGGCGCGCGCCGAGCCCGACGGCTACACGCTGGAGATGACCGCGGCCGACACCCACACCATCAACCCGCACGTCTATCCCGACATCTCGTACGACGCGCGCAAGGACTTCGCGCCGGTGGCGCAGGTGGGCTACCTGCCATACGCCATGGTGATCAACGCCCGCCTGCAGGCCAGCACCATCAAGGACTTCATCGCGCTGGCCAGGAAAGACCCCGGCAAGCTCACCTATGCGTCGTGGGGCGTGGGCAGTTCCAGCCAGGTGGCCATGGAGATGCTCAACGTCAGCCAGGGCCTGAACGTGCTGCACGTGCCGTTCACCGGCGCGGCGCCGGCCATGCAGGCGCTGATGGCCGGGCAGGTGGATGCGCTGTTCGTGCCGCTGAGCCTGGCCAAGCCCAGTGCCGATGCCGGCAAGGTGCGCATGATGGGGCTGGCCGCGCCCAAGCGCTTCGGCGGCGCGCCCGACGTGCCCACGCTGGCCGAGCAGGGTGTGGACGTGATCGCCTCGCCGTGGATCGGCATCCTGGCGCCCGCGCGCACGCCGCAGGCGGCCATCGACACCATGGCGCGCGCGGTGCTGGAAGCGGTCAAGACGCGCGAGGTGTCCGATGCCCTGACCGCCGGCGGCCTGGAGATCAGCCCGCGCGATGCGAAGTCGTTCGGCGAGTTCCTGGTGCAGGACTACAAGCTGTGGGGCGACACGGTCAAAGCGGCTAATATCAAGGCCGAGTAACGATCAACGATCGCCGCGGCGATGCAGCCGGCGCGCCTCGTCAGGGGCGCGCCGGTTCGCATCGGCGCCCAGCCTTGTCCGGATGACCATGCCCCAGAACGCCACCCAGGCCAGAACCGAAGACACCACCCGCTCGCCGTTGCGCACGGTGCAGATCCTGCACGAACTGGCGCTGAACCCCTCGGGCACGTCGCTGGCCGATCTCAGCGTGCGGCTCAGCCTGCCCAAGACCAGCCTGTTCCGCTTGCTGAAAAGCCTGGAGGCGGGCGACTACGTGGTCGCCGGCAACGCCATGTACACGCTGGGCACCGCCGCGCTGAAGCTGGGCGCGGCCATCGTGCGCAACCGCGAGTTTCCCAACTGCGCCTTGCCGGTGATGCATTCGGTGTCCGAGCGCTGCGGCGAGACCATCATCCTGGGCACGCTGGCCGACAATCGCGCCGAAGTGCTTTACGCCGAAGTGATCGACGCCACCAACCCGCTGCGCTTCATCAGCAAAGCCGGCAGCACCAGCCCGCTGTACGGCTCGGCCAGCGGCCAGGTCATCCTGGCCCACATGCAGGCCAAGGAACTGGCCGCCTACCTGAAGACGGTCAAGCTGGTCAGGCATGCGCCCGGCACGATCCAGACCGTGGCCGAGCTCAGGCGCCGGCTGGACGAGATCCGCGAGACGGGCGTGTCGTTCAGCCTGGAAGGCCTGGTCGAAGGCGTGTTCTCGGTGGCCGCGCCGGTGGTCGATGCCAACGGCGTGGTGTCGGCGGGCTTGTCGATTTCCACGCCCAGCACGCGCGGCCTGAAACTCAAGCACAAGCTCAAGGCGCTGGCGCTGGAAGGCGGCGAAGAGATCTCGCGGCTGCTGGGGTACACGGGCGGCTACCCGCTGGCGGGCCCGGCGGCCTGAGCCTCGCCCGCCGCGGCGTTCAGGCCAGGTCCAGGGTGGCCACCACCGGGGTGTGGTCCGACGGCTGTTCGTTGGCGCGCGGCGCCTTGTCGATGACGCACGCCACGCAATGCTGCACCAGCGGCTCGGACAGCAGGATGTGGTCGATGCGCAGGCCGGCGTTGCGGCGGAAGGCGAACTGGCGGTAGTCCCACCAGCTGAAGGATTTCTCGGGCTGGTCGAACAGCCGGAACGAATCGGTCAGGCCCAGGTCGAGCAGGGCGCGGAAGGCCTCGCGCTCGGGCTCGGACACCAGCACCTGGCCCACCCACTTGGCGGGGTTGTGCACGTCTTCGTCGGCGGGCGCCACGTTGTAGTCGCCCAGCAAGGCCAGCCGGGGATATGCCTTCAGCTCGTCGGACAGCCACCCGCGCAACTGGCCGAACCAGTCCAGCTTGTACGTGTATTTGTCGGAATCCAGCGCCTGCCCGTTGGGGCAGTAGGCGCAGATGACGCGCACGTCGCCGCCGGGCGCGGGCAGCGTCACGGCCAGCAGGCGCTGCTGCGGGTCGTCCATGCCGGGGATGTTGCGCACCATGGCCGAGCCCGGCTCGCGCGACAGGATGGCCACGCCGTTGTAGGTTTTCTGGCCGGCCCAGGCCGCGTGGTAGCCCACCTGGGTGAACGCGTCGAGCGGGAAGTTCTCGTCGGTGAGCTTCAGTTCCTGCAGGCACAGGGCGTCGACCGGATTGGCGGCCAGCCAGTCCAGCACCTGCGGCAGGCGGACTTTCAGGGAGTTGATGTTCCAGGTAGCGAGTTTCATGCCGAGCCAGCGAAAGCGGAATTGCCAGATGATACCCGCCACGGCGCCCGCGCGGGCGCCGCGCCTCAGGGCGTGCCGGTGCCCGTTCGGGCCCGGCCGCGCGCCGGCGCGCCTGTGCCGCTGCCCATGGCGTGCTTGCGCAGCAGGGCGGCGAAGGCGCGGCCGGGCCGGCTTTGCGGCAGGGCCGGGTTGAACAGCAGGCCGGGCGTGCGCATGGGAGTGGGGCTTTCCATCGGGATCATGCGCAGCGCCGGGTTCGGCGCGATGGCGGTGGCGGCGGCGATGGCGCCCACCGGCAGGCGCGTCACCATGCCCAGCATGGCGGCCACCGTGTTGACTTCGGCGACCACGCTGGGTTCGGCGCCGGCCGCCGCGAAGCATTCGTCCAGCAGGCGCCGGGTCGAGAAGCTGCTGGGCAGCAGCACCATCGGCTCGCGGTGCAGCTCGATCATGCGGATGCGCTTGCGCGCCGCCAACGGGTGGGTGGCCGCCACCACCAGCACCAGTTCTTCGTTGAACAGCGGCTCGAACTGCAGGCTGCTGGCCGATTCGGGCCGGTAGGCCACGCCCAGGTCGAGGTGGCCGGCCTCGAGCCGCGCGGCGATGGCGTCGGCGGCCAGTTCTTCGATGACGACTTTCAGGGTGGTGTGGTGCCGCAGGAAGCGCGCCACGCAATCCGGGATGAAGTCCTGGTTGAACGTGTGCGTGGCGCCGACCCGCAATTGGCCGGTCAGCGAGGCGGCGCTTTGCTTCAGTTCGCTCAGGCCCTGGTCGATTTCGCGCAGGGCGCGCGTGGCGTAGGCCAGGAAGGCCTCGCCGGCCTCGGTGATGACCACGCGCTTGCCGACCCGGTCGAACAGGCGCTGGCCGATCTCGTCTTCCAGCTGGCGGATCTGGTGCGACAGGGTGGACTGCGTGACGTGCACGCGTTCGGCGGCGCGCGTGAAGTTCAGCGAGCCGGCCAGGGCAATGAAGTAGCGCAGGTGCCGCAATTCCATCGGTGTTGCCTCAATAATCGATACCATCAATGGTAATTGATGAAATTTATCATTTCCATAATTCATAGGGGCTGGATAGTCTTACGCCAACACTGAAGACAGGCGCAAGGAGTTCCCATGGGGAAGGTACTGGAAGGCATCCGGGTCATCGAGCAAGGCACGTTCATCACCGGGCCGGCGGCCGGCATGCTGCTGGCCGACCTGGGCGCCGACGTGGTCAAGGTCGAGCAGCCGGGTACCGGCGATCCGTTCCGGGCCTTCAAGGGCGGGCTGTACAGCCCGCACTACCAGACCTACAACCGCAACAAGCGCAGCATCGAGCTGGACGCCCGCAACGCCGACGACGCCCGCGTGTTCGACGAGCTGATCCAGGACGCCGACGTCTATATCCAGAATTTCCGGCCCGGCACGGCCGAGCGCCTGGGCGCGGGCGAGGCGCGGCTGCGGGAATTGAACCCCCGGCTGGTGTATTGCGCCATCAGCGGCTTCGGCCAGACCGGGCCGGCGGCCGGGCGCCCCGCCTACGACACCGTGGCCCAGGCGGCCAGCGGCTTCCTGAACCTGCTGATCAATCCGGCCAATCCCCGCGTGGTGGGGCCCGCGATCGCCGATTCGCTGACGGGCTTCTACGCCGCCTACGGCATCCTGGGGGCGCTGGTGGAACGGGCCCGCACCGGCCAGGGCCGCAGCGTCGAGGTGTCGATGCTGGAAGCCATGTGCCACTTCAACCTGGACGCGTTCACGCACTACTTTTCCGAGGGCGAGGTCATGGGGCCGTACAGCCGTCCCAGTGTGTCGCAGTCTTATACGCTGCGCTGCGCCGACGGCAAGTGGATCGCGCTGCACATGTCGTCGCCCGAGAAATTCTGGCGCGGCCTGGCCGAGGCGATCGAGCGGCCGCGGCTGTTCGAGGACGCGCGCTTCGCCACGCGCGAGGCGCGCATCGCCAACCAGGAAACGCTGATCGAACTGCTGGGCGAGATCTTCGCCACCCAGCCGCGCGATACCTGGTGCGCGCGCCTGCAGGCGCGCGATGTGCCGCATGCGCCCATGTACGACACCAGCGAGGCGCTGCAAGACCCGCAGGCGCGCCACCTGCAGATCGAGATCGAGGGCGCGCACCCGCGGCGCGGCCCCTGGAAGACGGTGCGTTCGCCGGTCGCTTTCGACGGGCAGCACGATACCCAGGTGCGCCCGCCGCCCGAACTGGGCGAACACAACCAGGAAATCCGCGCCGCGCTGGCGCGGGGCCGGGCCTGATCCCGCCGCTTTCCGCTGACATCACCAAGGACATTCCATGAAAATCGGCAAGGAAACCATTCCCCGCACGGCGATCTGCACGTCCGACGAACACACCATCGTGGTGCGCGGCGCCGACCTGTGCCAGGACCTGATCGGCAAGATGGCGTTCGGCGATTATTTCTACCTGCTGGTGACCGGCCGCCGCCCCGACGCGGCCGCCAGCGCGGTGCTGAACGCCACCCTGGTGGCCATTGCCGAGCACGGCCTGGTGCCCAGCGTGCAGGCCAGCCGCATGACGCTGGCCGCCGCGCCCGATGCGCTGCAGGGGGCCGTGGCCGCGGGCATCCTGGGCTGCGGCTCGGTAATCCTGGGGGCTTCCGAGACGGCCGGGCGGCTGTTTCACGAAATCGATACCCGCGCGGGGCAGGGCGGCGACATCGCCGCCGCGGCGCGCGCGGTGGTGGGCGAATACCGTGCGGCGCGGCGCGCCATCCCGGGCTATGGCCATCCGCTGCACAAGGCGCGCGACCCGCGCGTGGCGCGGCTGTTCGAGGTGGCGCGCGAAAGCGGCGCGGGCCTGCGCTACGTGGCCATCGCCGACGCGGTCGAACAGGTCATTCCCGACGTGGTGGGCAAGGACCTGCGGCTGAATGTCTCGGCCGCGATCCCGGCCGTGCTGCTGGGCATCGGCTTTCCCTTGCAGGCGCTGCGCGGAGTGCCGATACTGGCGCGCGCGGCGGGGCTGATCGCGCACCTGACCGAAGAACTCGAATCGCCCATCGGCTTCGCGCTGTCTTACCAGGCTACCCGCGAAGTGCAGTACCAGGGGGACGTTCCCCCGGGTTTCGGCGCGGCGCAGTCGTAGGGGCGCCGGCCCGATCCGGCGCGTCGCCGATACGGCGCGCCGCCCACATCAATCATAAGGAGAGACAACCATGAAACCGCTCGATCACGTTTTCCGCCGCGGGCAATCGCGCCGCAACCTGCTGGGCGCCTTGCTGGCGGGCGCGCTGTGCCTGCCGTTCGTGCCGGCGCACGCCGCCTTTCCGGATCGCCCGGTGCGCATGATCGTGCCGTTCGGCCCCGGCACGACCACCGACACCATCGCGCGCATCGTCGCCGAGGCCATGGCCAAGCCGCTGGGCCAGCAAGTGGTGGTGGAAAACAAATCGGGCGGGGGCGGCACCATTGGCACCTCGCAAGTGGCCCGCGCCGCCGCCGACGGCTATACGCTGGTGATGGGCACGGTCGGGACGCACGCCATCAACCAGGCGCTGTACAAGAACCCCGGCTACGATCCGCTCAAGGATTTCGCGCCGGTGGCCTTCGTGGGCCAGACGCCCACGTTCCTGGTGACGGGCAGCGGCTCGGGCATCCAGTCGCTGAAAGACCTGGCGGCCGCCGCGGCCAAGCCGCCCGGCGTGGCTTTCGCTTCGGCCGGCAGCGGCACCTCGGGGCACCTGGCCGGCGAACTGCTCAAGGCGCGCCTGGGCGGCGAGATGCTGCACGTGCCCTATAAAGAAGGCGGGCTGGCGGTGTCGGACGTGATGTCGGGGCAGGTGCAGTTCATGTTCTATCACCCGGCCGCCGTGCTGCCGCACATCCAGGCGGGCAAGCTGCGCGCCCTGGGCGTGTCCAGCGCGCGCCGCAGCAGCGCCGCGCCCGACGTGCCCAGCATCGCCGAGCAGACCGGCAGCGATTTCGACCTGGTGGCGTGGTTCATGCTGTACGCGCCCGAGGCCACGCCCGAGCCGGTGCTGGCCGCGCTGCGCCAGGCCGCACAGGCCGCCCTGACCGACCCGCAGGTGGTGAAGCGCCTGGGCGGGCAGGGCGTGGAACCCGGCGGCGAATCCACCCGCGACCTGGCCAAGTTCGAGCAGGACGAGATCGCCAAGTGGTCGGACCTGGTGCGCAAGTCCGGCGCGCAGGTGAACTGAGCCGGGCCTGCCGCAAGGCGGGCGCCGGCGGCACGGAGACGTCGCATGCACGATTTCGTCTATACCGCCCAGCCCGCCCGCGTGGTGTTCGGCGCGGGCGCGCTGCGCCGGCTGGGGCCGGAAGTCGAGCAACTGGGCGCGCGGCGCGCGCTGGTGCTGTGCACGCCCAACCAGCGTGCGCTGGCCGAGCAGGCCGCGCAGTTGCTGGGCGACCGGGCGGCCGGCGTGTACGACCGGGCCGTCATGCACGTGCCGATGGACACCGTGCGCAATGCCGTCGCGCAGGCGCGGCGCCTGCAGACCGACTGCGCCGTGGCGATCGGCGGCGGTTCTACCACCGGCCTGGGCAAGGCGCTGGCGCTGGATGGCGGATTGCCCATCGTGGCGGTGCCCACCACCTACGCGGGCTCGGAAATGACGCCTATCTACGGCCTGACCGAGAATGGCGTCAAGACCACCGCCAAAGACCTCCGCGTGCTGCCCCGCACGGTGATCTACGACCCCGAGCTGAGCCTGCGGCTGCCGGCGCCGCTGTCGGCGGCCAGCGGCCTGAACGCGATGGCGCACGCGGCCGAAGGCCTGTACGCGCGCGACGGCAACCCCATCATGGCGCTGATGGCCGAAGAGGCGATCCGGGCGCTGGCCGACGGCCTGCGGCGCGTCGTGACGCGCCCCGGCGACCTGGCCGCGCGCGGCGACTGCCTGTACGGCGCCTGGCTGGCGGGCACGGTGCTGGGCAATGTGGGCATGGCGCTGCACCACAAGCTGTGCCACATGCTGGGCGGCAGCTTCAACCTGCCGCATGCGCAGACGCACGCCATCGTGCTGCCGCACGCGCTGGCCTACAACGCCGCGGCGGCCCCGCTTGCCATGGCGGGCATGGCACGGGCGCTGGGATGCGCCCCGGCCGATGTGCCCCGGGCGGTGTACGAGCTGGCGGGGGAACTGGCCGTGCCGCGCGCGCTGCGCGACATCGGCCTGCGCGCGCAAGACCTGGACCGCGCCGCTGACCTGGCGCTGGCGAACCCCTACTGGAATCCGCGGCCGGTCGAACGCGAGGCGCTGCGTGGCTTGCTGCAGGCTGCCTACGAGGGGGCGCCGCCGGCTGGGCTGTGAGGGGCGGGCGTCGACACAGGTAGGCACCCATGGGTGTCAGACACCCTGCGGGGTGTCAGACACCTGGGAAAGCGCGGCAGGCAAGCGTCGACAAACAGGTATTGAAAGGCAGGTGTTGCCAGGTGTCAGACACCCCGAAGGGTGTCTGACACTTGTCAAAGCGCGGCAGGCAAGCGTCGACAATCGGGTATTGAAAGGCTGGTGTTGCCAGGTGTCAGGCACCCCGAAGGGTGTCTGACACTTGTCAAAGCGCGGCAGGCAAGGGTCGACAAGCGGGTATTGAAAGGCAGGTGTTGAGAGGTGTCAGACACCCCGAAGGGTGTCTGACACCCTTCTTGCCCACGACATCCCCACTATTGCGTCAACGTGGAAATGAACGCCGCCGTGCGCGGGTCGCGCGGGTGGCTGAACAGGTCGGCCGATGCGCCCGATTCCACCACGCGGCCGTCCTGCAGGAACACCGCTTCGCGCGAGATCGCCGCGGCCAGGCGCAGGTCGTGGGTGGCCATCAGCATGGTCATGCCTTCGCCGGCCAGCTGCTTCAGCACCTCGACCACTTCGGCCGCCAGCCCCGGGTCCAGCGCCGAGGTGGGTTCGTCGCACAGCAGCACGCGTGGCGACGGCGCCAGCGCGCGGGCAATGGCCACGCGCTGCTGCTGGCCGCCGGACAGGTTCAGCGGCCAGGCATCGGCCTTGTCCCGCATGCCGACCTTGGCCAGCAATTCCAGGGCGCGCTCGCGGGCGCGCGGGCGGGGCCACTTCTGCACCGTGACCAGGCCTTCCATCACGTTGTCCAGGGCGGTTTGATGCGGGAACAGCTGGAAGTTCTGGAACACCATGCCGGTCTGCTTGCGCACGCGCTGGACCGCGTCGCGGCCGGGCTTGTGCCGCGGGTCGAAGCGCAGGGTCTGGTCGCCCAGCTGCAGCGTGCCGCCTTCGGGGATTTCCAGCAGGTTCACGCAGCGCAGCAAGGTGCTCTTGCCGCTGCCGGACGGCCCGATCAGCGCGGTGACGCTGCCTTCCGCGATGGCCACGTCGACCTTGTCCAGCACATGGTTGTCGCCGAAGAATTTGTCGATCTGCGTCAGCGAGATCATCGGTTCCTCTCGGAAAACACCGCATGCTGGCCGAAGCGGCGTTCCAGGCGCACCTGGGCGGCCGACAGCGCCGAGCTGAACACCAGGTAGATCAGGGCGGCCTCGGTATACAGGATCAGCGGCTCGTAGGTGACCGCCGCGATGCGCTGGGCGGCCTGGAAGATCTCGGGCACGGTCAGCACCGCCGCCAGCGAGGTGTCCTTGACCAGCGAAATGAACGAATTGGACAGCGGCGGCACGGCCACGCGGGCCGCCTGCGGCAGCACGGTGCGCCGCATCGCCTGGCCGCGCGTCATGCTCAGCGAATAGGCAGCTTCCCACTGGCCCTTGGGAATGGACTCGATGGCGCCGCGGATCACTTCCGAGTTGTAGGCGCCCACGTTCAGGGTGAAGCCGATCAGCGCGGCCGGCAGCGGGTCGAGCACGATGCCGACGCTGGGCAGGCCATAGAAGATCACGAACAACTGCACCAGCAGCGGCGTGCCGCGGATCAGCCAGACGTAGAAGCGCACCAGGGCCACCAGCGGCGCCGGCCCGAACAGGCGGATCAGCGCCACCACGAAGGCCAGCACCAGCCCGCCCGCGAACGACAGCAGGGTCAGCGGCACGGTGAACTTTAGCCCCGCCTGCAGCAGGGGCCAGAACGAATCGATCATCAACTGCAGCCAGGCGGGCACGGTGGCGGGGGCTCCTTCGGGTCGTGGCGCGGACGGTGCGGAGGCCGCTGGCGGCGGTTACTGGGCGGAAAGGTCGGTGCCGAAATACTTGACCGAGATGGCCTTGTAGGTGCCGTCGGCCTTGATGTCGGCCAGGGCCTGGTTGATGGCGGCGCGCAGCTCGGGGTTGCCCTGGCGGATCAGCACGCCCGATTCGCTGAATTCGGCGCTCTTGTCGCTGTCGACGATCTTCACCTTGGCGTTGGGCTTGTGCTTCTTGAAATCCAGGAACGACAGGTTGTCGTTGATGGTGGCGTCGACGCGGCCCGAGGTCAGCAAGTCGATGCTTTCATTGAAGCCTTGCACCGCCACGACCTGGGCGCCGTACTTTTGCGCCAGCTTGCCGAAGTTGCTGGTCAGGGTGTTGGCCGAGCGCTTGCCCTTCAGGTCGCCGAAGCTCTTGATGGCGGTGTTGTCGTCGCGCACGATCAGCACGGCCTGCGAGGCGATGTAGGGGTCCGAGAAATCGTACTTGGCCTTGCGCGCATCGGTGATGCCCACCTGGTTGATGACCGCGTCGTAGCGCTTGACGTCCAGCCCGGCGATCAGGCCGTCCCATTTGCCTTCGACGAATTCCGCTTTCACGCCCAGGCGTTCGGCGATGGCGCGGCCGATTTCCACGTCGAAGCCGGTGAGCTTGCCCGAGGCATCGTGGAAGGTGAAGGGCGCGTACGTGCCTTCGGTGCCGATCTTGAACGCGCCGGCCGACTTGATGGCGGCCAGGCCGTCCTGGGCATGGGCGCCGACGGCGACAGCGAATGGCAGCAGGCCGGCCAGCAGGATCGAACGCAGGGCTTTCATGGTGGTGCTCCGGTGAGGATCGTCATGCGCACGGGGACCTTATGGGCCCCCGCCGCGGGGGAATGGATCACTCTAACAAGCAGCCTATTTTTCCACAAAGCATAAGGAATCGTAAGATTATTGCTTTTTGTTATTTAGACGCCGGCGCCGGCATCAACGGGCGCGCAGCAGCCGCAGTCCGTTGGCCACCACCAGCAGGCTGGCGCCGACGTCGGCGAAGACGGCCATCCACAGGGTGGCATGCCCGCTGGCCGCCAGCACCAGGAACACCGCCTTGATGCCCAGCGCCAGCGCAATGTTCTGCACCAGGATGCGGTGCGTGGCGCGCGACAGGCGCACGAACTGGGCGATCTTGCGCAGGTCGTCGTCCATCAGCGCCACGTCGGCCGTCTCGATGGCCGCGCCGGTGCCGGCCGCGCCCATGGCGAAACCGATGTCGGCGCGCGCCAGCGCGGGCGCGTCGTTGATGCCGTCGCCCACCATGCCGACCTTGCCCGGCCCGCCCAGCTTGGCCTCGACCGCGCGCAGCTTGTCTTCCGGCAGCAGTTCGCCGTGCGCTTCGTCGATGCCGGCCTGTTCGGCCACGGCGCGCGCGGTGCGCACGTTGTCGCCGGTAAGCATCAGCGTGCGCACGCCCAGCCGGTGCAGGTCGGCCACGGCGGCGGCGCTGCCGGCCTTGAGTGTGTCGGCCACCGCGGCCAGCGCCAGCACGCGCGTGCCGTCGGTCAGGGCGATGGCGGTCTTGCCCTGTTGTTCGTGGGCTTCGATGCGGGCTTGCACCTCGGGCGTGGCCACGCCCAGTTCGCGCATCAGCCGCAGGTTGCCCAGGTGCAGCACCAGGTCGCCGATGCGGCCGCGCACGCCGCGGCCGGGCAGGGCGGCGAAGTCCTGGACGGCCAGCGGCTCGGCGCCCGGGTTCGCCGCGGCATGGGCCTGCGCCACCGCGCGCGACACCGGGTGGTCGGAACGCGCGGCCAGGCTGGCGGCCAGCCATTCGGCCGCATGCGGCAGGGCGGGCGCGCCGGCCGGCGCCTGCACCACCTGCAGGTCGGTGCACACGGGCTTGCCGTGGGTCAGCGTGCCGGTCTTGTCCAGCGCCAGCCAGGCCAGCTTGCGGCCGTCTTCCAGGTAGACGCCGCCCTTGACCAGGATGCCGCGCCGCGCCGCTGCCGTCAGGCCGCTGACGATGCTGACCGGCGTCGAGATCACCAGCGCGCAGGGGCAGGCGATGATCAGCAGCGCCAGCGCGCGATAGACAGCATCCAGCCAGGGCTGGCCCCACAACAGCGGCGGCACGGCGGCCACCAGCAGGGCCAGGCCCACCACCACCGGCGTGTACACGCGCGAGAACCGGTCGATGAAGCGCTGCGTGGGCGCGCGCGCGCCTTGCGCCTGCTCGACCGCGTGGATGATGCGCGCCAGCGTGGTCTCGCCGGCCGCGGCGGTGACGCGGTAGTCGAAGGCGCCGGTGGTGTTGACCGTGCCGGCATAGACCGTGTCGCCCACGGCCTTGTCCACCGGCAGGCTTTCGCCGGTGATGGCCGACTGGTCTACCGCCGAGGCGCCCTCGGCCACCGTGCCGTCGGCGGCGATGCGCTCGCCCGGGCGTACCCGCACCCAGTCGCCGTGCGCCAGCCGCGCCACCGGCACCTCGGCCCACGAGCCGTTGGCCTGGCGCACGGTGGCCACCTGCGGCGCCAGGTCCAGCAGGTCGCGCACGGCGTGGCGCGCGCGGTCCAGGGCGCGCGCCTCGATCAGCTCGGCCACGTTGAACAGGAACATCACCATGGCGGCCTCGGGCCATTGGCCGATCAGCACGGCGCCGGTGACGGCGATGCTCATCAGCGCGTTGATGTTCAGGTTGCCGTTGCGCAGGGCGATCCAGCCCTTGCGGTAGGTGCCCAGACCGCAGGCCAGGATGGCCGCCACCGCCAGCGCGGCGGCCACGGCCGTGGGCAGGGCGGCGAAATGGGCGGCTTCGGACAGCGCCGCCAGCACGCCGCCGGCGGCCAGCAGGTAGCCGCCGCGCCGCGGCCGTTCGGGGGGCGCGGTGCCGGCGTCGTCATGCGCCAGCAGTTCGGGCGTCATGTCCAGCGACTTGATCGCCGCCACGACGCGGTCCAGCGCGCCGTCGGTGTGCACGATGGTCAGCACGCGCTGCATCAGGTTGAAATGCAGGTCGTGCACGCCGGGCAGGGGCCCGAGCTTCTTGCGGATCAGGGTTTCTTCGGTGGGGCAGTCCATCTGCCCGATGCGTAGCCGGGCCAGTTGCTGGCCGGGGCCGGCGCGCAGCGGCGCCGCGTCGGCGCGCTCGGTGGCCCGGGCAGGGGCGTGATCGTGGCTGTGGCCGTGATCGTGGTCATGGCCATGGCCGCGCGGCTGGGCGGCGTGGTCGTGCCCGCAGCAGGCGGCGGCTTTGGAAGCGGAAGACGGCATGAGGCGGATTTCCTGTCCTGTCAGAGCGATAGGCCCCATTCCACACCCTGGAGTTACTATAGGGTCAAGGCGTCCGTTTTTTCCCCGGGGGCGCCATTTCCTACCGGAGGGCAGCCATGAAGATCGGCGAACTCGCCAAGGCGGCCGGCACGACCGTCGAAACTGTGCGCTACTACGAAAAAGAAGGCCTGTTGCCCGCGCCCGACCGCGGCCTGAACAACTACCGCAGCTATGGCGCGGCGCACCTGGAACGCCTGCGGCTGATCCGCAACTGCCGCGCGCTGGACATGACGCAAGAGGAAATCCGCGCCATCCTGCAACTGGCCGACAACCATGGGGCCGGGTGCGGCCCCATCAACGAACTGTTCGACGAGCACATCGCCCACGTCGACGCCCGCATCGCCGAGCTGGTGCAGTTGAAGGGCCAACTGGCCGAGCTGCGCCGGCGTTGCTTGTCGGCCCGGCCCGATACCGACGACTGCGGCATCCTGCACGGCCTGTCCGAGATGCAGGTCGACGAACGGCCCGAGCGCCATACCCACCTGGGATAATGCCCCGCCATGACCTTGGCCGGCGCGGGGAGATACGCCGAAGGCCGGGCAGGCCTGACGTATGATGAGAATGTTTCTCGAATAGCCCGCTTCCGAACCGATCCTACGACATAGATTCCTTCCCATGACTGTTGCCTCGCCCCTGCATGCCCTGACTTCCCGCCGGTCCATGAAGTTCCTGCGCGCGCCCGCGCCCAAGCAGGAAGAGCTCGACCAGATCCTGCAGGCCGCCATGAGCGCGCCCGACCACGGCAGGCTGCGTCCCTGGCGCTTCGTGCTGATCCGCGGCGCGGCCATCGGCCGGCTGGCCGACCGCGCGCTGGACGCGGTCAAACGCAGCGGCGATCCGCGCATGACGCCCGAGAAAGAAAAATCGGTGCGGCAATGGATGAGCGAAGTGCCGCTGTTCGTGGGCTTGGCCCACAAGATCGAGCACGACAACCCCAAGGTGCCCGAGCAGGAACAACTGCTGGCCACCGGCGCGTCGGTCATGAACATCCTGAACGCGGTGCACATGCTGGGCTACGGCGCTTTCTGGAGCACCGGCATGGGCACCTACCTGGAAGAGGTCCAGGAAACCCTGGGGCTGGACGCGCTGGATTACCGCTTCCTGGGCTTCCTGGCGATCGGCACGCCGGCCTGCGCGGTGCCGACGGTCGAGCGGCCCGACTACCGCGAATTCGTCACCGAATGGACCGGCGAATGACAGCCTGGCCGGGCCGGCCTAGACGCTGGCCCGCAGGGTGTAATGGATGTTGAACTCGTTGGGGTAGACCGTGTCCCCGGCCAGCACCGGCCGGTTCTGCAGGTCGAAGATCACGTGCTCGCGCACCAGCAGGGCTGAGCCCCGCTCGACCATCAGCCGCTGCGCCAGCAAGGGCGTGGCCAGCGTGGCGCGCACGATATTGTCGATGCGGGAAATCCGCAGGCCCAGGTGGTCGCGGAACATGTGCTGCACCGCCTGTTCGCCCAGCCATTGCGGCTGGATCGCGTCGCCGATCCCTTCGGGAAGGTAGCGGTCTTCCACGGCGATGCGCCCGTCGACGTGGCGCAGGCGCTGCATGCGGTACACGGCCGCGCCGGGCTCGACCTGCAACATGGCGGCGGCGCGCGGGCCCGCGACGGCCCTGGAAAAATCCAGCAGTTCGTAAGACACCGTGCTGCCCGAGGCGCTGGCGCGCTCTTCGAAGCCGGCAATGGCGCCGGTATCGACGGTGTCGTGCTGCCGGTCGCTGACGTAGGTGCCGCTGCCCACGCGGCGCGTCACCAGCCCCTCGAACCCCAGTTCCTGGAAGGCCCGGGCCACGGTGGCCCGGGTGGTGCCGAACTGGCGCGCCAGCTCGAATTCGGACGGCAGCCGGTCGCCCGGCGCGAAATGGCCCGCGGCGATCCCGCTGCGGATGAAATCCTGGATTTGTCGATATATGGGCGATCGCGCGTTCATCGCCGCAAGTATAGGGCAGAAGGCGATTTAGCTGCATAGTTGACTAGTTGACTATGCATATTGTGAAATACGGGCTTGTCATTGCCGGATGAAGCGAAATGCCCGTAGTCGACACGCATGTCCATGTTTTCACCCACGACCTGCCCATGGTGGCCGGCCGGCGCTATACGCCGGACTACGACGCCGGCCTGGACGACTTCCTGCGCCTGAGGGCGGCGGCCGGGGTGTCCCATGGGGTGCTGGTGCAGCCCAGCTTCCTGGGCCACGACTGCCGTTTCATGATCGAAGCCCTACGGCGCCTGCCCGGCACGCTGCGGGGCATCGCGGTGGTGCCCGCCTCGATTCCGCCGCAACAGCTGGCGGCGCTGCGCGACGACGGCGTGGTGGGCATCCGCCTGAACCTGGACGGCCTGCCGCTGCCCGATTTCGCGCAGGCGCCATGGCACGGCCTGCTGGCGCAGTTGCGCGAGCTGGACATGCAGGTCGAGCTGCATCGCGACGCCCGCGACCTGCCGCTGCTGATCCCGCCGCTGGTGCGGGCCGGCGTGCGGGTGATCGTCGACCACTTCGGCCGGCCCGACGCGGGCCAGGGCGCCGACGACCCCGGGTTCCAGTTCCTGCTGTCGCAGGCCGCCACCGGCAAGGTCTGGGTGAAGCTGGCGGCCGCGTACCGCAACGGCTGGCGCGATGCGTCGCATCCTCAGGCCCTGCGGGTGGCCGGCCTGCTGCTGGCGCACTTCGGCGCCGACCGGTTGGTGTGGGGTTCGGATTGGCCGCATACGCGCCACGAGCAGGGCAACGACATCGCTGGCTCGCTGGCCGCGTTGCGGGCGTGGGTGCCGGACGCCGGGCAGCGGCGCGCCATCCTGGGCGACACCGCCATGCGGCTGTTCGGGTTCGCGCCATGAGCGCGCGTCCGCAAGCCGCCGCCGTGCCGGCCACGCTGCGCGTGCTGCGCGCGGCCGGCCAGCCGCTGGGGCAGTTCCACGACCTGCGCGTGCTGCAGGCCCGCGGCTGGGGGCGGATCGACCGCCTGCCGTTCAGCTTGCGCATTCTGCTGGAGTCGCTGTTGCGCCACGACGACCGCAGCCCGGCCATGGCGCAGGCCATCCGCGCGGTCGCGGGCTGGCAGGCGCGCGACGCGCAGCGCCCGGAGGTGCCTTTCTATGTGGCCCGCATCCTGGCGCCTGACGCCTCGGGCATTCCGCTGCTGGCCGACCTGGCGGCGCTGCGCGATGCCGCCGCGGGCCTGGGCGCGCCGCAGGCGCTGATCGAGCCGGTGTTGCCGGTGGATCTGGTGGTGGATCATTCCCTGCAGGTCGAGGCGGCCGGTTCGCCCGACGCGCTGGCCTACAACACCCGGATGGAATTCCAGCGCAACGGCGAGCGCTATCGCTTCATGAAGTGGGCGGCCGGCGCGTTCAGCCGGATGCGCGTGGTGCCGCCCGGCAACGGCATTCTTCACCAGGTGAACATCGAGTTCCTGGCGTCCCATGTGTGCCAGGAAGGCGACCTGTTCTTTCCCGATTCGGTGATCGGCCCGGACAGCCATACCGCCATGATCAACGGCCTGGGCGTGCTCGGCTGGGGGGTGGGGGGCATCGAGGCCGAGGCGGCCATGCTGGGCCAGCCCATGACGCTTGAAATACCCGATGTCGTGGGAGTCGAGCTGGCCGGCCGCCTGGCGCCCGGCGTGCTGGCCACCGACCTGGCCCTGAGCGTGACCCAGCGGTTGCGCCAGGTGGGAGTGGTGGGGAAGTTCGTCGAGTTCCACGGGGATGGCGCGGCCGCGCTCAGCGTGCAGGATCGCTGCACCGTGGCCAACATGGCACCGGAATACGGCGCCACGGCGGCGTTTTTCGCCGCCGACGGCCGCACCCTGGAATTCCTGCGCGCTACCGGGCGCACGCCCGAGCACCTGCAGCGCATCCAGGCATATTGGCAGGCCCAGGGCATGTACGGCATTCCCGCCGCCGGCCAGATCGACTATAGCCAGAGCATCCGCATCGACCTGGAACAGGTCTGCCCCAGCGTCAGCGGGCCGTCCCGGCCGCAGGACCGCGTCGCGCTCGACGACCTGCATGCGCAGTTCGCGCAGTGGCTGGCGCGGCCGGCCGACCAGGGCGGCGCGGGGCGCCCGGCCGCCGCAGGGGCCGGCGCGACGCCGCGCCGCGATGCCGGCCGCACGCCACTGGACGACGGCGACATCGTCATCGCCGCCATCACGTCCTGCGCCAACACCTCGAACCCCGCGTTGCTGATCGCCGCCGGGCTGCTGGCGCGCAACGCCGTGGCGCGCGGCCTGCGCTCGGCCGGCCATGTGAAGACGTCGTTCACGCCGGGCTCGAAAGTGGCGCCCGCGTACTTGCGCCAGGCCGGCTTGCTGGCATCGCTCGAGCAATTGGGGTTCCACGTGGCGGGCTTCGGCTGCGCCACCTGCATGGGCAATTCGGGCCCGTTGCCCGGCGATATCGAATCGGCCATCGCCGAGGGCGACCTGGTGGTGGCCGCGGTGCTATCGGGCAATCGCAATTTCGAGGCGCGCATCCATCCCGCCGTGCGGGCCAACTACCTGATGAGCCCGCCGCTGGTGGTGGCGTTCGCCATCGCCGGGCGCATCGTCGATGTGCGCCGCACGCCGTTGGGACACGACGGCGCTGGCCAGCCGGTATTCCTGCGCGACATCTGGCCCGACGCCGCCGAGATCGGCGCCTTGCTGCCCCATGCGGTGGACGTGTCGCACTTCATGCGCCACTACCGCGCGCCGGCCGCCACCGAAAGCGCCGGCTGGAACGCCCTGGACGTGCCAGCCGGGCGGCGGTATGCCTGGGATCCGGCGTCTTCCTACCTGCGTCCGCCGCCGTTCGTGCAGGGCGTGGGCAAGCAGCCCACGCCGCCCGCCGCCATCACCGACGCGCGCGCGCTGGCCATCCTGGGCGACTCGGTCACGACCGACCACATCAGCCCGGGCGGCAGCATTTCCCCGCAGTCCGTGGCGGGGCGCTACCTGCTGCAGCAAGGCGTGCCGGCGGAGCAGTTCAACACCTATGTGGCGCGGCGCGCCAACCATGAAGTGATGGTGCGCGGCACGTTCGCCAACCCGCGGCTGCGCAATGCGATGGCCGGCGGCGCGCAGGGCGGCGTGACGCGCATGCAGCCCGCCGGAGAATTGCTTTCCATCTACGACGCCGCGCAGGCGTATGCCGGGCAGGGCGTGCCGCTGGTGATCGTGGCCGGCAAGGACTACGGCACCGGGTCCAGCCGCGACTGGGCCGCCAAGGGCACCCGCCTGCTGGGCGTGCGCGCCGTGCTGGCCAGCAGTTTCGAGCGCATCCATCGCAGCAACCTGGTCGGCATGGGCGTGCTGCCTTGCGAGTTCGCCCCGGGCGAGGACGCGGCAAGCCTGGGCCTGGACGGCAGCGAGCTGTTTTCCCTGCCGGGCGCCGAAGGCGCGATCCAGCCGCGCCAGTGCCTGCCGCTGCTGATCCGGCGCGCCGACGGCGCCGTGGTGCGCACGCAGGTGCGCGTGCGCGTGGACACCCACCTGGAGGCCGAATACATCCGCCATGGAGGCGTATTGCCGTATGTGCTGCGCAAGCAGCTGGCCGACCGGCCGACATGACGGCCGTCCGGCACGCCGGACTGGCCGTTCCCCTTGTTCCCTTGCATCCGTGTTGGATCAGCAGGTCATGATTTCAGGAGACACCCCATGAAGAAGCAGGTACTGCGCATTGTTCTTTCCACCGCGCTGGCCACCCTGGCCGCGCAGGCCGCCGCCCAGCAGACGCGGCTGATCATCCCCGCACCGCCCGGCGGGGGCACCGACGGGTTCTTCCGGACGGTGGCCGTGGCCGCCGAGAAGGAGCTCGGCAGCCCGCTGGTGGTGATGAACGTCGGCGGCGCCGGTGGCTCGATCGCGATGAAGCAGATGATCCGTTCCACGCCCGACGGCACCACGCTGGCGGCCGTATGGAGCAGCCCGGTCACCGCGGTACCGCACACCCTGAAGGACTCGTACGGGCCGGACGACTTCACCCCGATCATCCAGATTTCCAGCGCGCCGTACGTGTTCTGCGTCAGGCCCGAGTTTCCGGCGCGCACCGGGCCGGAACTGATCGAGGCGCTGCGCAAGAGCCCCGGCAAGTATTCGTACGGCAACGACGGCATCGGCGGCACCGGCCAACTGGCTTCGGAACGCATTTTCCGCGCCAAGGACGTGTCGGTGCTGAGCATCCCGTTCAAGGGGGCGGGGGACACCCTGAACAACTTCCTGGGCGGCCACGTCGATATCTATGTCGGGTCGATCTTGCCGGTCCGGCCGCACGTCGAGGCGGGCAAGGTGTTCTGCCCGCTGGTCAGCTCGGCCGACCGGGCCGAGTCCCTGCCCAAGGCATCGAGCCTGGCCGACATCGGCATCCCGGCCGAGCAGACGCTGCTGTGGCGCGGCATCATCGGCCCCAAGGGGCTGCCGCCCGAAGTGGTGGCGAAGCTGCAGGCGGCCTTCATCGGCGCGGCGGAAAGGCCCGAGGTCCAGCAGTTCGTGAAAGAGTCGGGCGAACAGGTGGTGATTCGTACCGGTTCGGAACTGGACCGGATGGTGCGCGACGAATACCGGGCGCTGGGCGACGTGGCGGCGTCGCTGGGGCTGGCCAAGCAGTAGGCGGCGGCCGGGCGCGGTGGCGCGCCCGGCCCGGCCTCAGGCGGTTTCGCGCAGCACGCGCTCGGCTTCTTCGCGCACGCGCTCGGGCGCGGTGCCGCCGATGTGCTTGCGGGCCGCCACCGAGCCTTCCAGCGTCAGCACCGCGTGCACGTCGTCGCCGATGCTGGGGTGGTAGGCCTTCAGGTCGGCCAGCGACAGGTCGGCCAGGTCGCAGCCGCGCTGTTCGCAGTCGCGCACGGCGTGGGCCACCACTTCGTGGGCGTCGCGAAACGGCACGCCCTGCTTGACCAGGTAGTCGGCCAGGTCGGTGGCGGTGGCGAACCCCTGCAGCGCCGCGGCGCGCATGTTGTCGGCCTTGACCTTGATGCCGCCGGCCATGTCGGCGAAGATGGTCAGCGTGTCGCGCAGGGTGTCCACCGTGTCGAACAGGCCTTCCTTGTCTTCCTGGTTGTCTTTGTTGTAGGCCAGCGGCTGGCCTTTCATCAGGGTCAGCAGGGCCATCAGGTGGCCGTTGACGCGGCCGGTCTTGCCGCGCGCCAGCTCGGGCACGTCGGGGTTTTTTTTCTGCGGCATGATCGAGCTGCCGGTGCAGAAGCGGTCGGCCAGGTCGATGAAGCCCACGCGCGGGCTGATCCACAGCACCAGTTCTTCCGACAGGCGCGAGACGTGCGTCATGATCAGCGCGGCGGCGGCGCAGAACTCGATGGCGAAGTCGCGGTCGGATACGGCGTCCAGCGAATTGCGGCACACGCCGTCGAAGCCCAGGGTCTTGGCCACGCGCTCGCGGTCGATGGGGAAGCTGGTGCCGGCCAGGGCGGCCGCGCCCAGCGGCAGGCGGTTGACGCGCGCGCGGCAGTCGGCCAGGCGCTCGGCGTCGCGGCCGAACATTTCGGCGTAGGCCAGCAGGTGGTGCCCGAAGGTGACCGGCTGGGCCACCTGCAGGTGGGTGAAGCCCGGCATGATGGTGGCGGCGTTTTCCAGCGCCACGGTGGCCAGGGCATGGCGCAACTGGCGCAGCAGGTCGACCAGGGTGTCGATCTCGGCGCGCAGCCACAGGCGGATGTCGGTGGCCACCTGGTCGTTGCGCGAACGCCCCGTGTGCAGGCGCTTGCCGGCGTCGCCCACCAGCTCGACCAGGCGCTTTTCGATATTCAGGTGCACGTCTTCCAGGTCCAGCAGCCACTGGAAGGTGCCGGCGTCGATTTCCGACAGGATCTGGGCCATGCCGCGCTGGATGTCGGCCAGGTCCTGGGCCGGGATGATGCCCTGCGCGGCCAGCATGTCGGCGTGGGCCAGCGAACCCTGGATGTCGTGGCGCGCTAGGCGCTGGTCGAAGTCCACGGACGCGGTGTAGCGCTTGACGAGTTCGGAAACCGGCTCGGAGAACCGGGCGGACCAGGCTTGCGCCTTGTTGGCGAACTGGTTTTGGTCGGGAGAGGGTGTTTTTGCCATGATGGGCGGAATTATAGGGCCACGCCCGGGGGCGGGGCGCCGGCGCGGCCCGCCAGGGCGCGGCTTGTTGGATAATTCGGTCAGACCACGCAAAGGAGCCGGTTTTGGCAATGGAATGGGAACGACTGGTGACCCGCCTGGGGGAATACGTGCCGACCCAGGCCTGGGCCCAGACCCTGGTCGGCATCGGCGCGCTGGTCCTGGCGGCGCTGGTGGCCCAGTGGGTGGGCGCGCGCATCGTGCTGGCCTTCGCCCACCGGCTGCTGACCCTGACCGGCCGCGAAAACTGGGACAAGGCCCTGCGGCGCCGGCGCGCCTACCATAACTTCTGGTATGCCGTGCCGTTCGCCGTGGTGTCCATGGGCATCGGCCTGGTGCCCCACATGGACCGGGCCGTCAGCGTGGTGGGGCGGTTGGCGCACGCCGCCGCCTGGGTCTGCCTCTTCATGGCCGTCAGCGGCGTACTGAGCGCCTGGCAGGACACCTATTCGGCCACCACCCGGGCCCAGACCCGCTCGATCAAGGGCTACATCCAGATCGGCAAGCTGATGCTGATCGCCATCTGCACCGTGCTGGTGCTGTCCATCCTGCTCGACCGCTCGCCGCTGTGGATGATTTCCGGCCTGGGCGCGCTGTCGGCGGTGCTGCTGCTGGTGTTCAAGGACACCCTGCTGTCGCTGGTGGCCAGCACCCAGCTCACCTCCAACGACATGCTGCGCATCGGCGACTGGATCGAGATGCCGCAGTCCAACGCCGACGGCTTCGTGCGCGACATCGCCCTGCACACGGTCAAGGTGCAGAACTGGGACAACACCGTGACCACGGTGCCCACCTACAAGCTGTTTTCCGAAAGCTACCGCAACTACCGCCACATGTTCGAGTCGGGCGGGCGGCGCATCAAGCGCACGCTGCGGGTCGACGCGACCAGCGTGCGCTTCCTGAGCGACGACGAAGCCGAAAGCCTGATGCGCTTCCGCCTGCTGCACGATTACCTGCAGGCCAAGCAGACCGACCTGCGGCAGGCCAACAGCCAGCTGGGCGAAGAAGTGGCCCGGCTGCCGGCCAACCGGCGCCGTCTGACCAATATCGGCACGTTCCGGGCCTATGCGCTGGCCTACCTGAAGCGGCACCCCGAGATCCGCCAGGACATGTCCATGATGGTGCGCATGATGGAACCGCAGTCCGACGGCATCCCTGTCGAGGTCTACTGCTTCACCGCCCTGACGGCCTGGGTCGAGTACGAGCGCATCCAGGGCGACGTGTTCGACCACCTGCTGGCCATCCTGCCCGAGATGGGGCTGCGGCTGTACCAGCAGCCCTCGGGCGCCGATATCGGCGCCATGGGCGGCGCGCTGGGCCAGGCGCTGCGGCGCGACCTGGCGCGCGAGCGGGCCCTGGAAGGGCCGGGCGCCCCGGGCACCCCGGGCGATGGCGCCGGCATGCGATAATTTTTCTTCTGTATTCAATCGATTTGGAACCGCTGTCCATGAGCGTCGCCCGGGTTGGAATCGCGCAAATCAACGCCTATGTGGGCGATATCGCCGGCAACGCCGCCCGCGTACTCAAGGCCGCCCGCTCGGCGCACGAGCAGGGGGCCGACGTGCTGGTCACGCCCGAACTGGTGCTGACCGGCTACCCCCCCGAAGACCTGCTGCTGCGCCCGCATTTCGTCGAGCGCCAGGAAGCCGCGCTCGATCAGTTGCGCCAGGACACCGCCGGCCTCGCCGGGCTGCACTTGTTGGTGGGCCACGTGCTGGCGCGCGGCGGGCGGCTGTACAACGCCGCCACGGTGCTGTGCGAAGGCCGGGTGGTGGGGGCGTACTGCAAGCGCGAGCTGCCCAACTACTCGGTATTCGACGAACCGCGCTATTTCGCCGCGGCCGACGCACCCCTGGTGTTCGAGGCCGGGGGGGTGCGCTTCGGCGTGAACATCTGCGAAGACATCTGGTTCGACCACGCCCCGCGCGCGGCGGCGCAGGCCGGCGCCCAGGTGCTGCTGGTGCCCAATGCGTCGCCCTACAACACCGGCAAGCAGGATGAACGCCTGCGCGTGGCGCGCCGCTGCGTCCAGGACACCGGTTGCGCCGTCATCTACGCCAACATGGTGGGCGGCCAGGACGAACTCGTGTTCGACGGCGCCTCGTTTGCCCTGGACGCCCAGGGCCAGCCGGCCGCGCGGCTGCCCGACTACGCCGAAGGGGTCAACGTGGTCGAGGTCGACACGGGCGGCGCGGTGCGGCCAGTGTCGCGCCATGCTGACGTGGCGCCGTACTGCCTGGAAGAGCAGGTCTGGAACGCGCTGGTGCTGGGCGTGCGCGACTACCTGGGCAAGAACGGCTTCCCCGGGGCCATCATCGGCCTGTCGGGCGGCATCGATTCGGCGGTGGTGCTGGCGGTGGCGGTCGACGCGCTGGGCGCCGGCAACGTGCGCACCATCATGATGCCGTCGCGCTACACGGCCGATATTTCCCAGACCGACGCCACCGACATGGCGCGGCGGCTGGGGGTGCGCCACGACGATATCGCCATCGGCCCGGCGGTCGACGCCTTCGAGGCCATGCTGGCGCCGCAGTTCGCCGGCCTGCCGGTCGACGCCACCGAAGAGAACATCCAGGCGCGGGTGCGCGGCACGCTGCTGATGGCGCTGTCCAACAAGACCGGCCATCTGGTGCTGACCACCGGCAACAAGTCCGAACTGACCACCGGCTACTGCACGCTGTACGGCGACATGGCCGGCGGCTTCGCCGTCATCAAAGACGTGCCCAAGACGCTGGTGTACCGCCTGGCCGAATGGCGCAACCGCGAACGCGAGGTCATTCCCCGCCGCATCATCACCCGCCCGCCGTCGGCCGAACTGCGGCCCGACCAAACCGACCAGGACAGCCTGCCGCCCTACGACATCCTGGACGGCATCATGGAACGCTACATGGAACGCAACCAGTCGGCCGCCGAAATCGTGGCGGCGGGCTTCCCGCAGCCGGCGGTCGAGCAGGTGGTGCGCCTGATCCGCATCAACGAGTACAAGCGCCGCCAGGCGCCGCCGGGGCCGCGCATCACGCCGCGCGCCTTCGGCCGGGATTGGCGCTATCCTGTGACCAACGGGTTTCGGGAAACCGTCTGACCCGCGCGTCGCCCTTCGATCTTTTATTCAGGACCAGAACAACGTGAAACAAGTCACCGCCATCATCAAACCCTTCAAGCTCGACGAGGTGCGCGAAGCCCTGGCCGAAGTCGGCGTCAGCGGCCTGACGGTCACCGAGGTCAAGGGTTTCGGCCGCCAGAAGGGGCATACCGAACTGTACCGGGGCGCGGAATACGTGGTGGACTTCCTGCCCAAGATCCGCGTCGAGGTGGTGCTGGCCGACGACATGGTCGAGCCCGCCATCGAGGCGGTCATCAAGGCGGCGCGCACCGGCAAGATCGGCGACGGCAAGATCTTCGTCACCCCGGTCGAACAGGCCATCCGCATCCGCACCGGCGAAAACGGCGAACAGGCGTTGTAGCAGGCCGCGCACGGCGGGGCACCGCGGCAGGCCCGCTTCAGGGCTGGGCGCCGCGCTCGTGCCAGAGCGGTTTCAGTTTTTCCGGGTCTCGTACCCAGATTTCCCCATAGCCCAGGCCGACCAGGCCCTGGCTTGCCAATTGCTTGAGTTCGCGGTTGACCGCATGGCGCGACACGCCCAGCA
>Ga0182736_1000905_pt1 | contig 35668 bp, 28 predicted proteins | sample eDN5th30CKraftBY_FD_128882 | JGI IMG/M metagenome (GOLD analysis project Ga0182736, IMG submission 128882) | Enriched backyard soil microbial communities from Emeryville, California, USA - eDNA 5th pass 30_C Kraft BY (version 2) (version 2) | ecosystem: Environmental > Terrestrial > Soil >...
CGACGTGCTCACCCACGAGGAGGGCGACGGCGCGGCCACGCTGCTCGCGCGGCGCCGCGAGGTCACACCGGGCGCGGTTCCCGGCTCGCCACCAGCGCCGCCAGCCCCGTCGTGATCGGCACCGAGGCCACCAGCCCGATGCTCCCGACGAGGGTCCGCACGATCTCCGTCGCGACGTCGCCGATCGTGAGGACGTGCCCCAACCCGTTGCCGGACAACGAGAACACCAGCATCAACGGCAGCGACGCGCCCGCGTAGGCCAGCACGAGGGTGTTGACGGCCGACGACACGTGGTCGCGGCCGATGCGCATCGCCGCGGCGAACAGGGCACCCGCACCGAGGTCGGGGTTGGCGGCGCGCAGCTCCCAGACCGCGCTGGTCTGGGTGACCGTCACGTCGTCGAGGACGCCCAGCGCCCCGATCACGAAGCCCGCGAGCAGCAGGCCGCGGGCGTCCACCGGCGCCCCGAGGGTGGCGATGAGGTTGGCGGTCTGGTCGTCGAGACCCGTCAGCTTCGCGGCGGCCGCGAAGACCGCGCCGAGCGCCCCGATGACCCCCAGCGAGACCAGCGTCCCCAGTACCGCCGTCGACGTGCGGGCCGAGAGCCCGTGGGTCAGGTAGAGCACCACGAACATGACCAGGCACGCACCGACGATCGCCACCGCCAGCGGGTCGTGGCCCGCGATGACGGACGGCAGCACGAACACCAGCAGCACGACGAACGTCAGGCCCAGCGCGACGAGCGCCGCGAGCCCGCGCCACCGGCCCAGCACCAGCACCGCCGCCGCGAAGAGCACCGCGAGCCAGACCAGCGGGGGGCCGCGCTGGAAGTCGACGACCTGGTACGAGCCCGGATCGAGCGGGTCCGCGCCGGACCACTGCAGCACGACCCCGTCGCCGACCGCGAACCGCGGCGTGGACGGTTCGACGGGCAGGATCTGCACGAGATCCCGGCCGGGCAGCGGCCCGTCGGTCATGTGCACGGTGAGGCCGAGACAGGCGCCCGTGCCGTCCCCGGGTGTGCAGTCGGCCCGCTGGGTCGCGACGACCTGGGCGTCGACCGGCGTGCCCGGCTGCTGCGTCGTGGCCGGCGGCCCCTGGCGCGGCCAGAGCAGGACGACGCCCACGACCGTCGCGAGCGCGCAGGGCACGAGCAGTGCGGCGATGAACATCCGGACCCGGCGGGCCGACGGCCCGGCCGGCGCGTTCGAGTGCGAGTGGCCGTGACCGTGGCTCGGCCTGGGGGTGTCCCGTGCCCGGCCGGGACGACCGTCGTCGTCGCGGGCGCGGTCGGTGTCTCCGTGCGCGGTGTCCGCGTGGGCGGTGTCTCCGTGGGCGGTGTCGCCGTGTCCGGTGGCACCGTTCCCGTGGGCGCGGCGGCTGGGTCCGGCGCCGGGCCGGGCGGTGGTCCGGCGGGCCGCTCGGGTGTGCGGCCGGTCGTCGCCCGCCGGGACACCGGCGGGGACCGCGGCGAACTCGACCGTCGGGGCGTCGGAGCCGTGGGCCGTGTCGCCGGCCGTGTCACGGGCGCGGGTGTGCTGTGGCCGTGTCGTGGCACGGCCAGCGGCCCCGGACCGATCGGGATCGCGGCGATCGGGATCGGCCTGCGACACCGGTGCATTCTTCCAACGCGGTGCCGGGCCTCCGGACCGGGTCGGCAATCGGCTCCGGGCAGTGCCCGGCGCCGAGTGCGGCCGAGCGGGCGGGCTGAGGGGGCGGGGTCAGCGGCCGGGCCGCGTCCGGAGGTCGCCGAGGACGCGCTCGGCGACGCGCAGCGGGCCGCCGTCGGAGGGATACACGGCGCCGGGCTCGTCGGGGGTGAGGGGCTCGAGCGTCGTGAGCTGGCTGCCGAGCAGTGAGGCGGGCATGAAGTGGCCCCGCCGGGTCCGCAGCCGCCGGTCGAGGTCCTCGGGCCCGGCCGTGAGCTGGACGAACCACACCGACGGGTGGCCCGCGCGCAGCAGGTCGCGGTAGCTGCGGCGCAGGGCCGAGCAGGTGACCACGGCGTTCCGACCGTCCGCCTCGCACGTCCCGACCCACGCGGCGATCCGGCGCAGCCAGGGCAGCCGGTCCGCGTCGTCGAGGGGTGTCCCGGCGGTCATCTTGCGGCGGTTGGCCGCCGGATGCAGGTCGTCGCCCTCGGCGAAGTCCCAGCCGGTCCGCTCGACGAGCAGGCGGGCGACGGTCGACTTGCCCGTGCCGGACACCCCCGAGACGACGACGGTCGTCGTCCGGACCTGCGGCGCCCCGTCCGGGGCCGACGGTGTCCCGTTCACCGGTCCAGGATGCGCGGTCGGCGCACGGCGGCCAACGGGTGGGGACAACGGCTTGCAGGGGTGTCGAACATGTGTTCGAATCTCGGGGTGCGGTGGAGCGGGCAGCAGGTGCGGGACGACGGGGTGGGTGGCGACGCGGCGTTGCCGGGCCTCCGGGGGCTGCTGCGCAGTGTCCGGACGCCGGAGTTCGCGGGCACCGTCTTCCACGAGGTCGAGGCGAAGTCGGTGCTCAACCGGGTGCCGGCGCCCTCGCGCATGCCGTTCGCCTGGACGGTCAATCCGTACCGCGGCTGCTCGCACGCGTGCGTCTACTGCCTCGACGGGTCGACGCGCGTGCTGCTGGCCGACGGTCGATGGCGGCCCATCGCCGACGTGACGGTCGGCGATGCGGTGGTCGGCACCGAGGTGGGCCCCGACGGTGTCCGCCGCTACGTCCGCACCCGGGTACTGGCGCACTGGTCGACGGTGCGCCCGGCCCGCCGTGTCGTGCTCAGCGACGGCACGGACCTCGTCACCAGCGGAGAGCACCGCTTCCTCACCAGTGAGGGATGGCGCCACGTGTCGCCGGGGTGGTGCCGCAGTGGCCGGCGTCCGCACCTGCGGCCGGGGTCGCGCCTGCTCGGGCCCGGTGCGCCGACGCCCTCGCCGGCGTCCGAGCCCGCGTACCGGGTGGGCTACCTCTGTGGGATCACCCGGGCCGACGCGGTGCATCCCGCCGCGTCGGGTGAGGCGTTCCCGTCCGGCCGGATCCCGCTGGAGGCACTGGCGCGGGTCCACCGGATGCTCGCCGACGCCGACGGGGCCGCCGCCGGTCCGGCCGCACGCGATCTGGTCGCCCACCTCGACGCGGACGTGCTCGGCCGCATGGCCGAGGTCGGTGTCGCGGTCGGCGCCGGGGCCGGGGCCGGTGCCGCTGCGGGCGCCGGAGCCGGTGGCGCCGAGCCCGGTGCCGCCGGAGGCCCGGCACGGGCGACGGTTCCGGTGACGACGGTCCCGGCGTCAGCGGCTGCGGGGAGCTCCCCGGCGGCGCTCGCCCGCGGCGGTGGCTGGGCCCGTGCCGTGGCGATGCCAGGGGTGTGGACGTCGGCCTCGGGGCCGACCCGCACCACCCGCCCCGAGGCGCGTCGGCCCCGGCCGGGTGGGCGTGCATCGCGGCGGGCCGGGGCAGCCTCGCTGCCGGCAGCCGCGACAGCGTCGTCGGGCTCGGCAGGGCCCGTCGGCTCGACGGGCTCGACGGGCTCGACGGACTCAGCCGGGCGGGCAGTGCCGGTCGGCTCGGTGCAACTGTCCGGATCCCTCGCAGTGGCGGACGCTCCCGGAGCAACGAACGCTTCCGTGGCCGCGGCGACCCCCGTCGCGACGGCCGCCCGGCGGGTGCCGCTGCCCGCGGGGGGCGGGGTGCGGGTCGGGTCGGCCGCGGCCGTGGGTCCGGCCGGGTGGCCACTGCGGCCCGGTCGGGAGTGGAAGGCCGGCTTCGTCGCGGGCGTGCTCGATGCGCTCGGGTCCCGCTCCGGCGCGGCGCTGGAGGTGCGGGCCGTCGGCGCCGCCGGTGGCAACCTGCTCGACCGGTTCGTCGCCGCGGGCCGGGAGCTCGGGTTGCGGTTCGTCCGGCATGCTCCGGACCCGGGCGCCGGGGAGGCGCTGCACACGGCGGTCCTGCCGGCGGATGCGCGCACCCTCACCCGGCTCGCCGGCTGTGTCGACCCGTCGGCCACCGGGATCCGCGAGCCCGGCGGGTCGGTCGTCGCGGCGGCCGGGCCCGAGGTCGTGGCCGTGGAACCGCTCCCGGAGTCGCGGCCGATGTTCGACATCACGACGGGGACCGGTGACTTCGTCGCCGAAGGCGTGATCAGCCACAACTGCTTCGCGCGCAACACCCACACCTATCTCGACCTCGATGCGGGCGCCGACTTCGACAGCCAGATCATCGTCAAGGTCAACGCTGCACGAGTGCTCGAACGCGAGGTGAATCGGCCGCGGTGGCGCCGTGAGCCCGTGGCGATGGGCACCAACACCGACCCGTACCAGCGGGCCGAGGGGCGTTACCGGTTGATGCCGGGCATCGTGCGGGCGCTCGCCGGATCGGGAACGCCCTTCTCCGTGCTCACCAAGGGGACCGTCCTCGGCCGCGACCTGCCGATGATCGCGTCCGCAGCCCAGGACGTCCCGGTCGGGCTCGGGGTGTCGATCGCGCTGCTCGACCGGTCGCTGCAGGCCCGTCTCGAACCGGGGGCGCCGAGTCCGCGGGCCCGGCTCGACCTGGTGCGGCGGATCACGGACGCCGGTCTGCCCTGCGGGGTGATGGTCGCGCCCGTGCTGCCGCTGCTCACCGACTCGGTGGAGGCGCTCGACGCGCTGCTCGGACGGATCGCGGCGGCGGGCGCGACGGGCGCGAGCGTGATGGCGCTGCACCTGCGCCCCGGGACCAGGGAATGGTTCCTCGCGTGGCTGCAGCGCGAGCATCCCGGACTCGTCGACGCGTACGGGCGGCTGTACCGCCGCGGGGCATACGTCGACGGCGCCTACCGCACCGCGCTGGCCGAACGCGTCGCACCGCTGCTGCGCCGGCACGGGCTCGACGGCTCGGTGACGGCGATGCGCTTCCGCGGCCGTGCCGCCGACGTCGACCTGGGCGCCGCGGGTCGCGCCGACCCGGGGACACGGCCGACGTCCGACCGGGACCCGGAGGTGGCGGCGGCGGCACGCCCGTCTGCCGGCAGGGACGACCGCAGCGGTGCGGCGGGCGACCAGCTCAGCCTGTTGTGAGCCGCCGCTCGCGGCCCGCTGGGCCCCGGCACACCGGGTCGTCGCGGGGCACCGACACGTCGGGACGTCCTCGCGTCGCCGCGTAGTCGCACGGTGCGCCGGGGGAGCGGAAACCTGCTGGCCGTCACCGTCGGGGCGCCGGATAGCCTTGCTCCCCGTGATGCGCACCCACCCCGCCGGCACGTTGCGTGCCGACCATGCCGGACAGACCGTGACCCTCGCCGGTTGGGTGGCCCGCCGTCGCGATCACGGCGGCGTGATCTTCATCGACCTGCGCGACTCGTCCGGTTCCGCGCAGGTCGTGTTCCGCGAGGGCGAGATGGCCGAGCGGGCGCACCGGCTGCGGTCGGAGTTCGTCGTCCAGGTCACCGGCGAGGTGGCGCGACGCCCCGCGGGCAACGAGAACCCCGAGCTCGCGACGGGCGAGATCGAGGTACTGGCCACCGACCTGACCGTGCTGTCGGAGTCGGCGCCGCTGCCCTTCCCGATCGACGACCACACCGAGGTGGGCGAGGAGATCCGGCTCAAGCACCGCTACCTCGACCTGCGCCGTACCGGTCCGGCGGCCGCGCTGCGGATGCGCAGCGAGGCCAACCGGATCGCGCGCACCGTGCTGCACGAGCGCGACTTCGTCGAGGTCGAGACGCCGACGCTGACCCGGTCGACCCCGGAGGGCGCGCGCGACTTCCTGGTCCCGGCGCGGCTGCGGCCCGGCTCCTGGTACGCCCTGCCGCAGAGCCCGCAGCTGTTCAAACAGCTGCTGATGGTCGCGGGCACCGAGCGCTACTACCAGATCGCGCGCTGCTACCGCGACGAGGACTTCCGCGCCGACCGTCAGCCCGAGTTCACCCAGCTCGACATCGAGATGAGCTTCGTCTCCCAGGACGACGTCATCGAGCTGGGCGAGGCCGTCACCGCGGCGCTGTGGCGCGAGCTCGCCGGTTACGAGATCCCGCTGCCGATCCCGCGGATGACCTACGCGGAGGCCATGGCGCGCTACGGGTCCGACAAGCCCGACCTGCGCTTCGGCATCGAGCTCACCGAGCTCACCGAGTACTTCTCCGCGACGTCGTTCCGCGTCTTCCAGGCCGACTACGTGGGCGCGGTCGTGATGCCCGGTGGCGCGTCGCAGCCGCGTCGGCAGTTCGACGCGTGGCAGGAGTGGGCCCGTCAGCGCGGTGCCCGCGGCCTCGCCTACGTCACCGTCGGCGAGGACGGCACGCTCGGCGGTCCCGTCGCCAAGAACCTGTCCGACGTCGAGCGCGACGGGCTGGCCAAGGCCGTGGGCGCCGACCCCGGCGACGCGATCTTCTTCGCCGCGGGTCACCCGTCGGACGCCCGCGCGCTGCTGGGTGCGGCACGCGGCGAGATCGCCCGCCGCGTCGGCCTGGTCGACGAGAGCGCCTGGTCGTTCGTGTGGATCGTCGACGCGCCGATGTTCGAGCGCGTCCGCGACGACAAGGGGGAGGAGATCGGCTGGACCGCCGTGCACCACCCCTTCACCTCCCCGAACGAGGACTGGCTCGACCGCTTCGAGGAGGCGCCCGACCAGGCGCTGGCCTACGCCTACGACATCGTCGCCAACGGCAACGAGATCGGCGGCGGCTCGATCCGTATCCATCGTTCCGACGTGCAGCAGCGGGTGTTCGCCCTGCTCTGCATGGACGAGGACGAGCAGCAGGAGAAGTTCGGCTGCCTGCTCGATGCCTTCCAGTACGGCCCGCCGCCGCACGGCGGCATCGCGTTCGGCTGGGACCGCATCTGCATGCTGCTCTCGGGGGCGGAGTCGTTGCGCGACGTCATCGCGTTCCCGAAGACCGGTGGCGGGTTCGACCCGCTGACCCAGGCGCCCGCGCCGATCACGGCGGCACAGCGCAAGGAGGCGGGCGTCGACGCGACCCCGCCGAAGCCCAAGGACCAGGCCGAACCGCCCGCCGGGAGCTGACCCCGTCGGTCGGCAGTGTCCGCGCGGGGCAGCGCGCGCCCCGCAGTCGGGCTCGATCCGCGGTGGGGGCGGCATGTGCGTTCGGGCGGCACTCGGTCGGCCGGTATCCGCGGCAGCAGCGCGGGGCATGCGGCCGGGCTCTGTTCGCGGTCGGCGGCAGCGGTCCGGTCGGACCCACGGAGGCCGTCGCCGCTCCGGCGCCGCGCTGCGACACGCCGTCTCCCCCGGGGAGCGTGGGCGCCGGGTGCGGCCCGCGCCCGCGGGTTCGGTCCGTGGTCGGGGCTGCGGCGGTCGTCGCTGCTCTGCGGGCTGCGGCGTGGCCCGCCGGGCGGAGCGACGAGACGTGTTGCGGCCCTGGGACCGCGAGCGCTGACACCAGCCCTGCGCAGATCGACGCCGCTCCATCGGGGGAACCAGGCTCTCGCCGGGTAAGGTCATCGCCGATGGTTCGTGACCTGGCCGACTTCCCCAGGCCGGTGCTCGCGGCGCTGGCTGCCGCGGAGCGCCTCCTGACCCGACGCTACGGCGCGTCGGTGGTCCTGGCCGACCCCGAGGACCTGGGTGGCAGCGACCGGTCGGTGGTCGCGCGCGCCCGCGTGGCGCGCAACCCGTTCTCGATGCGCCGAACGGTCGTCGTCAAGCACTACGTCGGCGACGCCGACTCCGACCGGCCCGACCCGTTCCACTTCGAGGTCGCGAGCTGCCAGCTGTTCACCGCGATGCCGGCCGACGCCCGGCCCAGCCCGGTGATCATCGCCCACGACCCGCAGGCCCGGCTGCTCGTGCTGGAGGACCTGGGCCGCAGCTCGACGTTGGCGGACAAGCTCTTCGGACCCGACGCGGCCGCCGCCCAGCGTTACCTGATCAGCTGGGCGCGGGCCCTCGGCCGGATGCAGGCCGCCACCGCGGGCCGGGAGAACGACTTCGGGGCGCTGCTGCGCCGCCTCGGTGAGAAGACCTGGCGCGATCCCGTGGCCGACGAGGCCCGCGCCGCGATCGCCGGGCTGCCCGGCCTGCTGGAGTCCGTGCTCGGGGTGCAGGTCTCCGCGGCGGCGACGGCGCAGGTCCACGAGACCGCGCGACTGCTCGGCGGCACCCGGTACCGGGCGTTCAGCCCGTCGGACACGTGCCCGGACAACAACCTCGTCACCAGCCGCGGCGTGCGGTTCGTCGACTTCGAATGGGGCTGCTTCCGCGACGTGGCGCTCGACGCCGCCTACTTCCGGGTGCCGTTCCCGGGGTGCCGGGCGAGCTTCGCGATGCCCGAGGGGATGAGCGAGGCGATGCTCGAAGCGTGGCGCGACGAGATCGCCGTCGTCTGGCCCGACCTCGACGACCCGTTGCGCCTGGACCGCCGCCTGCTCGACGCCCAGCTGCTGTGGGTGTGGCTGTGCACGTGGTGGCTGCTGCCACGGATCCGTGAACGGGACACCTCGATGGGACCGGAGCCCGGGCGCTCGCCGCGGATCAGCACCGCGCTGTGCGACTACTGGCGCCGGCTCGGCACGGCCGCGGCCGAGGCCGAGGGGCTCGCGGCGACGGTCGAGCTCGCCGACGCCGTGACGGCGGCGCTGCGCGCCCGGTTCTCCGACGCGCCGGCGGCGTTGCCGTTGTACCCGGCGTTCCGCAGCGCGGTCTGACGCGCACCGGACGTTCCCCGGGCCGCCCGCGACGCGTCACCGCACGCACACCGCCGGTCCGGCGGCGGGAGCGATCGTGAGCGCGTGATCGCGCCGCCCGCCCCGTCGCTCCGGCCCGCCGCCGCCCCGACCAGCGCCGAGGGGCGGACGACCGCGTCCCGTCCGGGGCCCGCGCGTGCCGCGGACGACCCGGAACCCACGGGCGCCGTGAGCCCACCCGACGGCGGCCTGCCCCCGGGGCCGCTACATCCCGAGCCGGTGGCGCCGTCGAGGGCCGCGTCCGCCGGGGCGGCCCGGCCGTGGTCGGTGACGCCGCCGCCCCCCGCGCCCGTGGGGCACCCGCCGGCCGCGCCGGTCCTCGCCGGGCAATCCGTGTCGCGGTGCGCGCACGCGGCGGCAGCGAGACGCCCGGGGCCCGCCGGGGGCGGGAGGCGGGTCGAGCGACTCGCCGTCCTCGGCGACTCGACGGCGGTCGGAATCGGGGACCCCGCGGCGGGCGGCGGCTGGCGCGGGTTCCCCGTCCTGCTGCGCGACGCCCTGGACGCACCACCCGCCATTGCCGGTCACGCCACTGCCGGTCAGGCCGCCGCCGGTCGCGCTGCCGCCGGACAGACCGCCGGACAGACCGCCGGACAGACGGCCGGACAGACGGCCGGACGGACCGTCGGGCAGACCGGTGCCGATCACACCCGTCGCGAGCACCCGGGCACCGCCGGCGAGCCCGCCCCGCGGACCCGGCTGACGAACCTCGCTCGCTCCGGCGCCCGGATGCGCCGGCTGCGCACCGAGCAGCTCCCCGCGGCCCTCGGGTCCAGCCCCGACATCGCGATCGTCTGCGCCGGGATGAACGACACCCTGCGCTCGGACTTCGATCCCGCCGCACTCGAGGCGGACTGCGCCGCGACGCTCGCGGCCCTGCGGGAAGCGGGGGCGCTGGTCGTCGTCCTGCGCTACCACGACCACACCCGTGTCTTCCGGCTCCCGGCCCCGCTGCGGCGGGCCCTCCGGACGCGGATCGAGCTGCTCAACGCCGCGATCGATGCGGCGGCCGACCGGGCCGGGGCGACCGTGCTCGACCTCGACGCGCTGCCGGGGGGCTACGAACGTTCGGCCTGGGCGGTCGACCGGCTGCATCCGTCGGAGTTCGGCCACCGGCTGCTCGCGGCGGCCCTCGCGGACGTCGTCGCCGCCGCGGGTTGGGCGGTGCCGGAGCCGGTGTCGCCGGAATGCTCCGGCGGTCGCCGGGTGACGACGGCGCACCGGATCGCCTGGCTCGTCGTCAAGGGGCTGCCGTGGCTGGTGCGCCGCGCCGGCGACCTGGGGCCCGTGATCGCGCTCGGACTGGTCGACGGGCTGCGCGGCGGGCGCACGGAGCCGTAGGTCCCGGCCGGAGGACACGGCGCCCCGGGGTGGCGCGGGCGTGAGCAGCCGCGCAGCGCGCCGTGCACGACGACGCGACGAACGCGCGCGTCCACGAGCGCCCGGATCTCGGGGAGTGGCCGCTCCCGGCGGGCGGACGTCAGGCGGCGACGGGTGCCGCGGCGACGGGCTCGGGCGCGAGGAGCGCCTCGATCCGCCACAGCTGCTCGCGGGTGCACGGGCCGCAGCGGAAACCGATGGTGCCGTCGGGAGCGTGCTCGCTGCTCCACTCGAGGCTGTGTACGTCGTCGAGGGTGCGGGGCCGCGCGCAGGTGAGGCAGGCCCCGTGACGGGTGCTCGTGGCGTCCATGTCGGCAGCGTGCCGCAACGCTGTTGCGGAACTGTGAACGACGTGCCCCGGGCGCGTTGCGATCCCGCAACTCCGTCCCGGCCCCGACCCTCGGACCGGCGACTCTCGGACGTCCGACGACCGGCCGTGACGACCGACCGTGACGATCGGCCGTGCCGGCCGGACTCGGCCGCCGGCCCGCGTCGGGCCCCTCGGCCCGACCCGTCGCCTCCCGCCTCAGAGCGACCGGAGGAAGTCCCCGATCCGATCGACCGCCTGCTCCAGCAGCGGCAGCGCCGTCGCGTAGGAGCACCGGACGTGGCCCTCGCCCGACGGCCCGAAGACGTTCCCCGGTACGACCGCGACGCCCTGCTCCTTGAGCAGCCGCTCGGCGAAGGTCTCGGAGTCGAGTCCCGACGATCGGATGCTCGGGAACGCGTAGAACGCGCCCTCCGGCTCGGGGCACTCCAGCCCGGTCTCGCGCAGTCCCTTGACGAACACCCGCCGCCGCCGGTCGTAGTCGGCGACCATCTCCTCGACGTCGGTGTTGGCCGAGGTCAACGCCTCGACCGCGGCGAGCTGGGAGACGTGCGGGGCGCACAGCATCGTGTACTGGTGCACCCGGACGCACAGCTCGGCGATCGGCTGGGGCGCACAGATCCAGCCGACGCGCCAACCCGTCATCGCCTGTGCCTTGGAGAACCCGCCGAGCACGACGGTCCGCTCCCGGGCCGCCGGGATCGCGCCGAGGCAGGTGTGCACGCCGTTGTAGGTCAGCCGGTCGTAGATCTCGTCGGAGATCAGGTACAGGTCGTGCCGCGCGGCGAGCTCCGCGAGCGCCTGCAGCGCGGCGCGGGGCTGCACGGCACCGGTCGGGTTGGCGGGCGACCCGATCAGGATCGCCTTGGTGCGCGGGGTGATCGCCGCGGCGACGGTGTCGACGTCGATCGCGAAGCCGTCCTCCCAGCGCGTCGGCACGGTGACCGCCACCCCGCCCGCGAAGGCCACACACGGTTCGTACGCGACGTAGCAGGGCTCCGGGACGATCACCTCGTCGCCGGGGTTGAGCAGCACCCGCAGCGCGAGGTCCAGGCCCTCGGACACGCCCGTCGTGATGAGGCACTCGCTGTCCCACGCGTACTCCGCGGCGTAGCGCTCCTGCAGCTGAGAGCAGATCAGCATCCGCAGCGCGGGAAGGCCCGCGTTGGACGTGTACGTCGTGTACCCGTGCTCGAGGGCGTAGATGCCGGCCTCGCGGATGCGCCAGGGCGTCACGAAGTCGGGCTCGCCGACGCCGAGGGAGATCACGTCGTCCATCTCGGCGGCGATGTCGAAGAACCGCCGGATGCCCGACGGCGGACACGCGGAGATGACCTCGTTGAGCGGCTTCACCGGGACCTCCTACGGGGTGACGCGGAGCCGGTGGTCGGGCTCCGGCTCGGCGAAGACGTCGCCGTCGCGCTTGAAGGTCTTGAGGACGAAGTGCGTGGCGGTCGACTGCACCCGGTCGATCGTCGACAGCCGCTGGCTCACGAAGTCGCTGACCGCGCGGATGTCGCGACCCACGACGGTGCAGCGCAGGTCGTGCCCGCCGGAGACGAGGTGCACGCTCCTGACCTCGTCGAACCGGGAGATCCGCAGGGCGACGTCGTCGAAGCCGACCCCGCGCGCCGGCGCGACCGCGACGTCGATGAACGCCACCACCTTCTCCCGGGCGATGGTGTCGTCGACGGCCTCCCAGTTGACGACGGCCTTGTAGCGCCGGATGACGCCCGCGGCCTCCCACTCCGCGATCCGCGCCGACACCTCCTCGACCGGCAGGCCGAGCATCGTCGCGATGGTGTCGTGACTCAGCGCCGAGTCACGCTCCAGCAATTCGAGGATCTCCCGCACGGTCGCCAACCCTACGACGCCGTGGCCGTCGAGGGGGCCGTCGAGGGCGCCGCCGCGCGGGCCAGTCTGCGCACCGCGTCCTGGAGGACGGGTTCGGGGTAGGTCGCGAAGCTGCAGCGCAAGGCCGATGTCAGCGGGTCGTGCACGGCGAACGCGGAGCCCGGCACGAACGCGACGCCGTGCTCGATCGCGCGGGCCAGCAGGGCGGAGGTGTCGCGGCCGTCGGTGAACCGCAGCCAGCAGAACATCCCGCCCGTCGGGGTGCTGCGCTCGACGGCGTCGCCGAACGCCTCGTCGACGGCCGCGGTGAACGCGCGGGCCCGGGATCGGTAGGCCACGCGCAGGCCGTCGAGATGGCGCTGCAGCCAGTCGGTGTCGGCGAGCAGTTCCGCCGCGACGGTCTGGGTCAGCGCCGACCCGCACAGGTCGGTGGACTGCTTGAGCCGTTCGACGGCCGCGCCCACCTCGGGCGGCGCGACGAGCCAGCCCACCCGCAGGGCGGGCGCGAGGATCTTCGACGCGCTGCCGAGCCGCGCCACCCGGTCGCCGTGGGCCGCGACCGGCACCGGCGGCGGTCCCTCGAACGCGATCAGTCCGTACGGGTCGTCCTCGACGACGAGGAAGCCGTACCTGTCGGCCAGCCGCGCGAGGCGGGCCCGTCGCTGCTGGGACAGGGTGACCCCGCGCGGGTTGTGGAAGCTCGCGACGGTGTGCACCAGGCGTGGCCGCAGACCCCCGTCGAGCAGGCGCTCGAGCGCGTCGAGGTCCATGCCGTCGGCGTCGACGGGGACGCCGTGCAGCACCGCGCCCGCGGCCTGGAACACCTGCAGCGCCCCGACGTAGGCGGGATCCTCGACGACGACCGCCGCGCCGGGGTCGAGCGTCGCGCGGGCGAGCAGGTCCAGCGCCTGCTGCGACCCGCTCGTCACGACGACGTCGGCGGGGCCCAGGTCGCGGCCCGTCCGGGCCGACTCGTGCGCGGCGACGGCCTCGCGCAGGGCGCCGATGCCTGCCGTCTCGCTGTACTGGACGGCCGCCGGTGCGGCGAGCGCGCGGGCGGTGGCGGCGGCGATGCGCTCGTGCGGCATGAGGTCGACGGCCGGCAGCCCGCCGGCGAGGCTGAGCACGTCGTGGCGCGCGGTGAGGGTCAGCAGGTCACGGATCGCCGAGCCTCGGACGGCCCGCATCCGGGCCGCCAGCGGCACAGGGCCTGCAGGGACGGGCTCCGGGGCGGGATGGACGGGACGTGCGGGTGCGGAGCACATGTCGGCCTCCCGGTCGCGGTGACCGCCCGGCGGACGCGGGGCGGGCATTCCGTCGTCGGACGACGGAGTGGGGTCGGGCGCTGGTTCGGCGCCCGACCGCGGTCCCGCGCGGATCGATCACTGCGAGAGGAACGGGACGCGACCGGGTGGGCCCGTCCCGTAGCCCATTCTCCGCCAGCATCCTGCGATCCGGAACTGTGATCCCAGTATCCGAAACGTCCCGGCGACCCCGCCGGGTGTGCGCGGACGGCCGGCGCAGGGTTGTCGGGCCGCGGTGGCAGGCTGGTCGTCGATGACTACCGACGGTCTCTTCGACATCGCCGAGCCGGACGACGCGTTCGGCGGGCCCGCCGAGCCGCAGGTCCGCGAGGGCGCGCCGCTGGCGGTGCGGATGCGGCCGCGCTCGCTCGACGAGGTCGTCGGCCAGCGGCACCTGCTCGGGCCGGGGGCGCCGCTGCGCCGGTTGCTCGAGGGTGGGGCGCCCGCGTCGGTGCTGCTCTACGGCCCGCCCGGCACCGGCAAGACGACCCTGGCGCGGCTCATGGCCCGCTCGGGCGCCGGCAGCCGGCACTTCGTCGCGCTCTCGGCGCTCTCGGCGGGGGTCAAGGAGCTGCGCGCGGTGATCGAGGACGCGCGGCGCCGCCTCGACCGTGACGGCCGGTCGACGGTCCTGTTCATCGACGAGGTGCACCGCTTCTCCAAGACGCAGCAGGACGCGCTGCTCGGCGCCGTCGAGGACCGGCTGGTGCTGCTCGTGGCAGCGACCACCGAGAACCCGTCGTTCTCGGTCGTCTCACCGCTGTTGTCGCGCTCGCTGATCCTGCAGCTGCGTTCCCTGGAACCCGACGAGCTGCGCGCCCTGCTGCGTCGCGCCGTCGTCGACGGGCGGGGCCTGGGCGGCTCGGTCGAGCTCGCCGACGACGGTGAGGACGCGCTGGTCCGGCTCGCGGCGGGCGACGCGCGGCGGGCGCTGACGGCGCTCGAGGCCGCGGCCGACGGGGTGCGGTCGGCAGGCGGGCACAGCATCGGCCTCGCTGACGTCGAGCGCGCCGTGACCGAGGTCGCCGTCCGCTACGACCGGGCGGGCGACCAGCACTACGACGTCATCAGCGCCTTCATCAAGTCGATCCGCGGGTCGGATCCCGACGCGGCCCTGCACTACCTGGCGCGGATGATCGTCGCGGGGGAGGACCCGCGGTTCATCGCCCGCCGGCTGATGATCCACGCGAGCGAGGACATCGGCCTCGCCGACCCGACGGCGCTGCAGGCCGCGACGGCCGCGGCGCAGGTGGTGCAGCTCGTGGGGATGCCGGAGGCACGGATCGCGCTGGCCCAGGCCACGCTGCACCTGGCCACGGCGCCGAAGTCCAACGCGGTGATCACGGCGATCGACGCCGCGATGGCCGACGTCCGGGCGGGGGCGGTCGGTTCGGTGCCCCCGCACCTGCGCGACGGGCACTACTCCGGCGCCGAGAAGCTCGGCAACGCCGTGGGCTACCGCTACCCGCACGACGACGCCGACGGCGTGCTCGCCCAGCAGTACCCGCCGGACGACCTGGTCGGCCGCGACTACTACGTCCCGACGACGCGCGGGTCCGAGCGGGTGCTCGCGGAGCGGCTCCCGCGGTTGCGCCGCGCGGTCCGGGGGGACGCCCGGGGCTGAGTGGCCGCCGGTCAGCTCGTCAACAGCCGCAGGCCGAACGCCGACACGGCGACCGACACCGGCGTGAAGTAGCTGGTGCAGCCGCTGCCGATGCCCCCGCCGCTGTGGATGCCTTGCGCCTGCCCCGACGGTGTCACGTAGGGCCCGCCGGAGTCGCCCTCGGCGGAGCAGATCGTCGTCGCCGTCATCCCGTACTGGACGGTGCCGTCGAAGTTGACGGTGCGGTTGCGGGCGATGACGGTGCCGCACACCTTCCCGCTCGTCGAACCGTAGAGGCACACCGCCGCGCCGGGGCCCGCCTCGGTCGCGCCGCGCACCGCGACGGTGCCGGCCGCGGCCCGGACGTGCCAGCCGCCGGCGGTCACCGGGACGGCGCCGACGTCGGTGCCCGCCGCCGCCGTGCGGGCGCCCGACCCGATCGGCACCAGCTCGCCGTCCGCCGTCTCGACCGACCACGTGCCGGTACCGCGCGTGCAGTGCCCGGCCGTGAGCAGCCACGTGCGCCCGCCACCGGTCGCGGGGAACCCGGCAGTGCAGCGCAGGTCGCCGCTGACGATCGTGTCGCCGCCCTCGAGCGCGGCGTCGTGGTGCGGCGCCGGGACGCCGGTGTGCACCTGCAGCACCGACGGGTCGATCCCGGACAGCAACGTGTCGACGGCGGGCGTGCGACCGGCACCGGTGAGATCGACGACGACGCGGTGGGCCTGCTCGTCGACGCCGTAGTCGGCGATCTCCGCCGGCAGTCCCAGGGCGGCGCGGGCGTCGAGCAGGCCCATCACGGCCGCGGGGTCGAGGAGAGCGGTGACCGGCGCGGCGTCGGCGGCCCCGGCGGAGACGGTCATCCCCAGCGCCGTGGTGACGGTGGCGGCGACCAGTGCGACGCCGCAGAGGGCGCGGCGGAGACGGGAGGGCACGAGCGGGCCTTTCTGCCGGTGGCTACCCCCTTGAACGACCGGTCCCCACCGCGGTCACGCCCCGTGTCCGAGACGTACCGAATCGTCACCCGACGCGACGCAGCCCGCTCCACCGGCCGGAGCCGACCCGCGCGCCGGCACCGTCGCGACGATGCGCGTGGCGACGTGGCCGGGCGGTCTCGTCGCTGGGCCGTGGATCGGCTCGTGGGCCGGTGCGGCAGGAGTGACGAACCTCCGACGGCCGGGGCGGACGGGCACCGGACTCCGCAGGACGCGGGTCACCGCACCGCCGAGCCGGGCCTCGTCCGCGCGAGGCCGACATGGGCGCCGCCGAGCCGGTCGTGCGCCGTCTATCGCGCGCGTGCCGAGGGCGGGACCTGCGCCGCGCCGCTCGTCCCCAGGAGCCCGTAGGAGTGGTCGGAACGGTCGCGCGTGCCCTGCGCGAACGTGTCCAGGGGCAGCCCGAACCCCGGTGGGAGGACCTGCGGGGTGCACGACCAGTCGTGCACCACCGTGCGGCTCGCGATCCGCCACTGCCCGTCCCTGCGCGCGAACAGGTCCACGTAGCGACCGGCGAACACGTCGAGCGCCTCGGCGCTCCCGCCGTCCCCGGTCGCCCGCCACAGGTAGGCGAAGACGTAGGTCTCGACCCGCGCCGTGTCCCCGTCGAGCTCGATCAGCTCGTTCGCCACGGCGTGCGTGGTGCGCAGCGCGTTCGCCGTCAGCCGTCCGACGATGAACTCGGCGAAGTCCGGGCCGGGGCCGGTCCAGTAGCCGTGGTCGTCGACGGAGTCGAGGTGGTAGACGGAGCGGATCAGCTCGACGTCGGCGCGGTCGACCCCGCGGCAGTAGCGCATCAGCACGTCGTGGATCTCGGCCCGGTCCAGGAGCGGGCGCAGCCGGTCGTCGTCGATGGTCATGGGCTCACTCCGGACGAAGGGATCGGGGCGCTGCGGGCTCGACCTCGGAGGACCGCCCTGACATCATCATCATATACATGGATTATGAGGAGTAGCGGATGAGCCCGTTCGACCTGCCGCCCGGCGAGGGCCGCGCCCCGCTGTGGCAGCTGTGCCCGGAGCTCGGCCCGGCGACGGAGGCCTTCAGCGCGACGGTCCAGGCTGACACCCGGCTGCCGGTCCGGGTCGCCGAGGCGGCGCGGATGCGCGTCGCCGAGCTGAACGGCTGCCAGGTGTGCCGCGACACCCGGGTGGACGACCTCGCGGCGCACGGGATGGACGAGGCGTTCTACACCGGCGTCGGGGATCCGGACCTCCGCGACCGCTACGCCCCCGAGGAGGCGCTGGCGATCGAGTTCGCCGAGCGCTTCGTCGCCGGGACGCAGGCGTTCGACGAGCCGTTCTGGTCACGCATGCGAGCGACGTTCGAGCCCGCCGAGATCGTGGCGCTCGTCGTGTCGACGTCGAAGTGGCTGGCACTGGGCCGCATCAACGCGGTGCTGGACCTCGCCGTCGCCTGCCCGGTCCGCCTCTCTCCGTCGGCCAGGTGACCCGAGGCGTCCGGGTCGTGCGGCGTCGCCGGAGGGCCACCTGTATGGCTGACCCGTTCGGCGACCGCGGCGTCGAGGGCGGCGATCCCGTCGGCCACGTCGTGCACGAGCCCGGGACGCTTCGCCTCCGAGGCAGGCACCTCGGTCCCGAGAAGGATCAACTCGCGCGCAGCGCCCGCGCCCAGCTCCGGCGACCCGGATGTCGTTGGCGGCTGCCGGCAGGAGGCCGCCGCCGATCGCGTGGCCGTGGACGCGCGCGACGGTGACCGGCCGGGCCTCGCGGATCGCGCGGACGGCACGTTCGCCGAAGCGGGCGGCCTCTCGCCTGGTTTCCGGTGAGCTGCCGACAGGTGCCGGTCCGGGTGGGTCGTCGAGGTCGGCGCCGGAGCAGAACGCGCGCCCGGCTCCCTCGAGGACGATCACCGCGACAGCCGGATGGGGCGGTGCGGCACGACCCGATCCTGCATCACGGTGAGGACATTCGGAGAAACGGACATTCAGGCCGACTGGAGCACGTCGGCATCAGCTCGCCTGCCCTATCGTGACGATGTGGGTCACCCCGACGTGGACGAGTCCTCGCGACATGCGCTCAGGGCCGTGGCGGGTCGTTGCCTGCCCCGGGTGGACGACCAGTACCGCGCATGGCTCGTGCTGCTGAGGCGGTCCGGGTTGTACGGCGATTCGTGGGTCGATCACGACGAGCTCCGGGCGAAGGCACTCGAGGTGTTCGAGCTCATCTGGCGTCGCATCGCCGGGTTCGAGGTCGCCGAGCATCTCGCCGAGGTGTCCCACCGGGTCGGGGTCCGGCGGGCGGAGCAGGGTGTCCCGCTCAGCGAGGTGCAGGCCGCGGCCAACCGCGATTTCCAGGTCGTCTGGGAGGCGATGCTGGCGGAGGCGGACGACCACGAGGCGGCAGCGCTGTTGCAGCATGCCCCGGCGATCTGGGCGATCGTCGAGGACCACACGCAACGGATCACCGAGGCCTACCGACGTCGGTCGAACGAACTCGACGACCTTTCCGACGACCGTCGACGTGAGTGGTTCCGACGCCTGCTCAAGTGCGACGGGGAGCGTCCCGATGTCGTCAAGAACGCGGCGGAGGTGCTCGAGCTCCCGGTGGAGGGGCGGTTCCGGGTCGTGATCGCGACCCGCGAGCACGCGGGGCGTCTCCGTGACGCGCGCGACGCGCTCATGGCCTTGCGGTGGTCCTTCCACTACCAGGAGGTCGAAGGTGGCGACCTGCTCGTCATCCAGAGCACGCAGGAGCAGGACAAGCGCGTCATGATCTGCCTCGGGGGGATCCGGTGTGCCGTCGCCCCGCCGGCTCACGGGCTGGACGAGGTGCCGCGCGCGACGAGGATCGCGTCGGACATCCTCGCGGCGCTCCCCGAGGACCGGAGCTCGCCGGGCCTGCTCGAGGATGCGTGGCTCTCGGTCGCGGCGACCCAGGCTCCGCTCGTGACCCAGGCGTTGGCCGACCGGATCCATCGCTGTCTGGAGAACGTGCAGGACGGGGATGTGCTCCTCGAGACCGCGCGGGTGTTCTGTGACGGGGACGGCACGGTCTCGCGCGCCGCCGGCGAGCTCTTCTGTCATCGGAACACGGTGCTGAACCGTCTCGAACGCCTCCGCAGCCTGACCGGTGTGGACGTCCGCCGACCTCGGGACGCGGCCGGCTTCCTCTTCGCGATGAGCGCCGGGAAGCCGGCCGGCGGCACCCCGTAGCGAGCACGAGGACCGAGCGGTACTCAGTCCGGAGGCCGCAGCTCGAGCACCAGCTCGGCCGCCGACTCGACGGCGGACCGGCTGTAGAGCAGCGGGAAGTACTGCCCCCGCGCCCAGCCGTCCACGAGGTCGGCGAAGTGCGGTGAGCGCGGGTCGCCGGACTGGCCGGGGTGGTTCAGCGCGAGTGACGCGTCCCAGTCGCCCACGTCGATCACCACACGGAACGTCGATCCGCCCGTCTGCACGAAGGCGGAGTCGTAGGCGGTGTCGCACACCGTGTCCCCGCTCCCACCACGAGGGACCGGCCCGACCGTCACGACGTCTCCGGTCCGGTCGTCGGTGACCCCGAGGGGGTGACGGAGCACGGAGACGTGCAGCCGTCCCCACGCCCACGTCGCGGGGTCGTTGCCCATCAGCGACTCGCACTCGGCGAACGCGGCCTTGAGCGACGAGATCATGACGTGGCGCAGCGTGTCGGCCGGGTCCGGTCCGAGGCGATCGCCGGGATCCTCGAGCAGGTCGAGCAGGACCCGCGAGTCGGCGAGCAGCGACTCGTCGGGCACGAGTCGGGCGACCGCATCGTCGACCTCGGCGGCAGGCAGCAGGCGGTGCAGCGCTGCGGCGAGCACCGCCGGGCGCAGATGGCGCCGGTGCCACACCTCGAAGAGAGCCGCGGCCGCCGACGTCGCCTCGAGGACGCCGTCCCACTCCCTGAGCATCGCCAGGCCGGGCGCGGCGTCGCCGTCGGTGAGCGGCCCGAGAACCCGGAGGATCCGCTGCGCAGGAAGACTCGTCACATCGTTCTGCAAGCGGGCGGCGTCGCCGACCGACCGCACCAGTCCGCCCGCGATCGCCGCGTCGATACGGTGCTTCCGATCGGGTGCGTACCAGTCGTGGGTGACCGTCTTCCCCGCGGGATGGTCGGGCGGGAGGTTCATCTCGTTCGCCGATGCGAACCATCCCGGCTCGGGGTTCTCGATCCCGGGCAGCTCGTCGGCGTCGTAGAAGCCGTCCCACTCGTAGCGTCCGTCGCCCGGCACGGGCATCGTCCCGTCCCAGTTCGGGCGACGCGGGGCGAGTCCGGCCGCCTTCCAGGCGATGTTCCCGTGGACGTCGGCGTAGATCTGGTTCTCCGCGGGCGCGCCCCATCTGTTCATGGCCGCGCCGAAGCTCTCGAAGTCCGTGGCCCGCATGTAGTCCACGCTGCCGAGGTAGGGTGCCATGCCCGGCTCGAGCCACGCGGCGCGGACGGCGAACGCGTGCGTCCGCGTCGTGCGGACGACCGGACCGTGCCGGGTGAAGAGGAACTCGATCTCGACCTCGGTGCCTCCCCGGACCGGCACCACGTCGCGCTCGACCCGCATCCGCTCCCAGCCGTCGCCGTAGCGGTAGCGCGTCGGGTCGTCGGGATCGAGCTCGTAGACGTAGAGGTCCTCCTGGTCGACGCTGAACAGCGTCATCCCGAACGCCAGCGCGCCGTTGTGCCCGATCGAGACCCCGGGCAGTGCCGGCTCCCCGCCGCCGATGACGCTGAACGAGGGGGTGCTCAGATGGACGAGGTAGCGCAGCGACGGCAGCGACAGCGCCCGGTGCGGGTCGTTGGCGACGATCGCCCGCCCCGTCTCGGTGACCTGCCCGCCGAGAACCCAGTTGTTGCTGCCCTCCATCAGGACGGCGGCCGAGGAGGGCACGCGGGCGGGTTCGGTGAAGTCCGGGTAGGTCGTCGCGAGCTCGTAGACGTCGAGGACGTCGTCGGGGATCGCGTGCAGGTCCAGGCCGTCGGGCACCGTGAGCGGGACGAACGGCTCCCGGGCCTTGCGCAGCTCCTCGACCGCGGCGCCGTAGTCCCTGACCGTCCGCGCCCGGGCGACCTCCTCGCGGACGTTCTGGAACAGGCCGTGGCTGCGGATGCGGGCGACGTCCTCCGCGTGCCAGTGCGACGGCAGGTAGCCGTGCCGGCGGAACTCCGGCGGCAGCAGGTCGGGCGAGGAACGCACCAGATCGACGTACGCGTTGACGCCGGCGACGAACGCGGACGCGATCCGTTTGGTGTCGGAGCCGTACGCGAGCCATTCCTGGCGCATGTCGCCGCGGAAGAGGAACAGCCGGGCGGCCCGGTCACGCTCGACGAACTGCGGTCCGAACACCTCGGACAGGAGCCCCAGGCCGCGGCGTCGCCACAGGTCGATCTGCCACAGCCGGTCGCGGGCGGCGTTGTAGCCCTGGGCGAGGAACGCGTCGTGCGACGACGAGGCGTAGATGTGGGTGACGCCCCAACGGTCGATGACCATCTCGACCGGCGACCCGAGGCCGGGGACGTCGTGGACGCGTCGGTCGGCAGGCACGTCCTGCTGACTCATCGTGACTCCTAGAGAGGTGCGGATGGGAGAGGGCAGGCCGCGACGCCGGGGGACGGGTCGGTCCGTCACCCCGGCGTCGCGCGATCCGTCAGCCGACCGGGTTGCCGTTCTCGTCGTAGGCGAGGTCGTCGTAGTCACTGACCTCGATGAGGCCTTCCTCGACCATCTTGTTGAAGGCCTCGCCGCGGTCGATGAGCTTGAGCGGGGCGCGGTTGGCGGCGAGCTCGCGCCGTCGGTCGGCGGTCGCCTCGGTGTCGACCGCAATGGGGTGGCGCGGGTCGTCGCTGTCGACGAGGACGACTCCGTAGTCGTCACGAGCGCTCTCCGGCGACACGAGGGCGCGGTGGACGTCGAGGCGCACGGCTTCGGGGTCGCGCTTGAGCGGGTCGCCCCATCCGCCGCCGCCGGGGGTCGTGATACGGACGATGTCGCCCTTCTTCACCGGGACCATCTGCTGACGGTGGACCAGCTTGACCTCGTCGGGTGTGCCGGGGTTGATCCAGCACACGCCCGGGAGGCCGGCCTTGCCGCCGTTGACGCCGAACGGGCCGAACACCGTGCGGTACGCGGTGATCGAGAGGAACCCGTCGGCGAGGCAGCGCACGTCCTTGAGGTACCCCAGCCCGCCCCGGTAGAGCCCGGCACCGCCGGAGTCCTTGTAGAGGCCGACTCGTTCGACGACGATCGGGTACCGCTGCTCGATGAACTCCGCTGGCAGGTTCTTGGAGTGGGGGACGAGGTCGACGGTGTCGGTCCCGTCGGCCCAGGGGCGTGCACCCGAGCCGGCACCGAAGATCTCGCGGTAGAGGTACTCGTTGCCGTCGTCGTCGTGGCCCCAGATGCCGTAGAGCTGGATGTTCATCATCCCGGCGATGACGTTTCCCTTGTGCGCCTTCGCCAGCGCCGCCGTGTAGGCGTTGATCATGACCAGCATGCATTCCATGCGGTCGACGACGGGTGCGGGATGCCGCGCCGACAGGACGGTGTCGGGCGGGATCATCATCTGCATCACCCGGCCCATGCCTTCGTTGACGAGGAGCTCCTGGCCTGCCTCGCCGGCGAGGAAGGCGCCGAGCCACTTGATGTAGTGGCGGCCGTCCATCGCCCAGTTGACCGGGCCCTCCGCCACCGGACCGGTCCCGCTGGCGTCGATCACCATGCGGTCCTTGTCCTTGTGGATGGTGTACTTGATCTTGATGGGCTTGTTCGAGATGCCGTCTTCTTCGATGAAGTCCTCGCCGACGTAGGTGCCGTCGGGGATGTTGGGCAGCGCGTGTGCGCGAGCGTCGCTCTCGCAGCGGTCCATGATCGCGTAGAACGCCGCCTCGACGACGTCCGCGCCGTACTGGTCGACGAGTTCGAGCACCCGGCGCTCCATCAGCCGCGCGCAGGCGATGAACCCGTCGATGTCGCCCTGGAGCTCGCCCGGGAAGCGGCTGTTGCGCAGCAGGATCTTCAGCGCGTCCGCGTTGAGCCTGCCGGCGTCGAACAGCTTGACGACCGGGCAGATCGTGCCCTCTTCGTAGATGCTGGTCGAGCGGATGGGCCAGCTGCCGGGCACCGCGCCGCCGACGTCGGTGACGTGGCCGAACACCTGGGAGAAGCCGATGAGGCGGCCCTCTCCGAAGATCGGGATGACGATGCAGTAGTCGGGCAGGTGGCCGATCGTGGCGCACGAACCGTGGACGTCGTTGTAGATGTACACGTCGCCCGGGAGGATCTCCTCGAGCGAGTAGGTGTCGCGGATCGGGTCGGCGGTCGCGGCCCACGACACCGTGGTCACGTTGTCGCAGTCGATCGAGTTGATCGAGGCGCGGTAGTCGTGCTGCTCGCGGATGATGCTGCTGCGCGCCATCCGCTCGACGACGGCCTCGCCCTCCTCGACGGCCCACTGGAGGGCGCCGCCGATGACGTCGATGGTGAGGGAGTCGAGCGTCGGCTTCAGCTTCTGGATGCGCTCCCATGCGGCGTCGTCGCGCGGCCAGCTCTTGAGCCGCATGGGCTCGAACCGCGTGCGGTCCTCGTACGGGGTCATGTCGATCGTGAAGTGCGTGATTTCCTGGGTCATGTCGGTCTCCGTCCGAGGCGCGGGTCAGTCGCGGGTGGCGAGGATCTGGCCGTTCTTGTCCACGGTCATCGACCAGCCCGGCTCCAGCACGAACGTCGCGTCCTCCTGCACCACGATCGCCGGTCCGGAGGTCGACAGGCCGACGGGCAGGCCGTCGCGGGGGTAGACGGGGGTCGACACCCAGCCACCCTCGTGACCGGCCTTCGCCTCGAAGAAGACCTGCGTGTCACCGAGGTTCGCCTCGTCCCAGCCGGTGTTCTTCGGCGCGACCTCGTTGATGGGCGGCCGACGGAGCTCCCCGATGCCGGCCGCCGCGAGCGCGACGATCTCCACGGGGTCCTGGCCCTTGTAGGAGTAGCCGTAGGTCCGCTCGTGAGCGGCGTGGAACTCCTCGATCGCCTTCTGCCAGGCCTCCTCGGACAGCTCGTTGGGGTCGCCGTCGTAGTGGGAGTCGACCTGTACGCGGATCTCGTACGCCTGGCTGCTGTAGCGGAAGTCGAGGAAGGTCTCGACGCCGACCCGCTGCTGGTCGACGCTCTCGCGGCGGGCGGACGCGAGCGCCTCCTCCGCGATCTTGCGGTAGGCCTGCTGCAGCTCGGGCAGGTCGATCTCGTCCTCGCGCCGCACGTAGGTGTACACGGCATCCGTCCGGAGGTCGGTCATGAGCAGGCCCTCGGCACAGGCAAGACCCGGGGCCAGCGGCACGAGGACCTTCCGGGTCTGCATGATCTCCGCACACCGGCACGCGTGCAGGCCTCCCGCGCCGCCGAACGGGAAGAGCGTGAACCGGCGCGGGTCGCGTCCGCGGGCGACACTGGTCAGGCTGATGCCGCGGGCCATGTTCTCGCTCGCGAGCCGGAGGATGCCGAGCGCCGCCTCCTCCGGGGTCACGCCGAGCTTGTCGGCGATGTTGTCGGCGATGGCCTTGCGCGCGGCGTCGCGGTCGACCGTGATCGACCCGTCGCCCAGCGTGGCTTCGGGGATTCGGCCGAGGACGACGTGGGCGTCGGTCACCGTCGCCTGCGTGCCGCCCTTGCCGTAGGCCGCCGGGCCCGGGCTGGCACCGGCGCTCTGGGGTCCGACGCGCAGGGAGTCGTCGCCGACGATCGTCGCGATCGAGCCGCCGCCGGCGCCGAGCGTCGTGATGTCGACCATCGGAGTCTTGATGTTGTAGTGCTCGATCTTGCCCTCGGCCAGCATGTGCGGGCGCCCGTTCTCGATGAGGCAGATGTCCGTGCTGGTGCCGCCCATGTCGAGGGTGATCAGGTCCGGCTCGTCGGCCACTCGTCCGAAGGCGCACGCGGCCAGCACACCGGCGGCCGGGCCGGACAGGACGGCCTTGATCGGCTGGGTGGCGATGTCCGCATCCGGGACGAGGCCGCCGTTGGACTGCATGACGAACAGCTCGGACGTGCCGCCGCTGCGGGCGATCGCGCTGGACAGCTGCTTGACGTAGCGCGTCAGGGCGGGCATGAGGGCGGTGTTGAGGCAGGTGCTCAGCGTGCGCTCGTACTCGCGGTACTCCCGGCTCAGCTCGGAGGACAGCGTGAGGTAGCACTCCGGGTAGACCTCCGTGAAGATCGCGCGGACGGCCTCCTCGTGGACCGGGTTGCGGTAGCTGTTGAGCAACGAGACCGCCACGGCCTCGATCCCCATGCTCCTGAACTCCTCGGCGACCGCGCGGACGGACTCGGAGTCGAGGGGAACCATCTCGTCCCCGGTATGGGCCATGCGGCCCTTCACCTCACGGACGAGCTCGAGCGGCACCACCCGCGGTGGCTTCTCCCAGTAGGCGATGTTGCCGAACCCGCCCGGCACGGTCTGGCGAGCGCACTCGAGGACCTCGCGGTGTCCGTGGGCGACGATCAGGCCGGCCTCGCTGTACTTGCTCTCGAGGATGGCGTTGGTCGCGACGGTGGTGCCGTGCATGACCATGGTCGTCTCGTCGGCGGCGACTCCGTGCCCGGTCAGGCCGTCGAGCCCGTTCGCGAAGCTCTCCGAGGGATCCCAGGGGGTCGACGGGACCTTCTCGTAGACACGCCGTCCGGTCTCCTCCTCGATCGCGACGACGTCTGTGAACGTCCCCCCGATGTCAATGCCAACTCGCCACGTCATGTGGTGTCCCTTTCGGTTGCTCGACTGCCGGTGGGTGGGCGGCCGCTGGAATCGGACCCGCTGTGGGGTGACCTGGCACACGCGGACCGGCGAGCCCAGTACAGACGCGGGCACGTTGCGTCACAAGCGACAGGCTCACAGCCTTGACCGGGACCGGTTGTGCAGTTGCAGTCCGGTGGGCGGGAGGGGGCGTCGGGTCACCCGAACTCGGTGCGCCCGCACACGTCCGGGGCGTCCTCGCCGCGGTCCCGGCGGCCGCCTCGCTCCCGCGGTCGTTGAGCACATGTCGAGCCCCGAGGCGGCGGCACTCGATGTCTGCCCATCGATCCCGGGCACACCGCCGCCTACCGTCGTGCGTAGGTGCCGGTACCGCGTCCGCGGACGCCGGCCGCGGGACGAAGCCGGAGGTCGTCGAGGAATGTCGGTAGCCGCTGAGGTGGACGCAGTCGGTCAGGCAGAGCTCGTCCGCGAGGGCGAGGTCACCTCCGAAGAGCTCGCGCGCGCGGCCATCTCGAGGATCGAGGCGCTCAACCCACGGATCAACGCGGTGATCCACTACATGTTCGACGAAGGCCTGGCAGCCGCGCGGCGGGCCCCGTCGGCGGCTGCTCCGACCGGGCCGCTCCACGGCGTCCCGTTCCTGTTGAAAGACCTGCTCGCCGAGTACGCGGGACAGCCCTACCGGGCGGGCAGCAGGTTCCTCGAGGGCAACGTGTCGAGCGAGGACGCGGAGCTGACGAGGCGGTACAAGGCAGCGGGCCTGATCATCCTCGGCAAGACGAACCTGCCCGAGATGGCCGTCGGTCCCTCGACCGAGCCCGTACTGTTCGGTGCGACCCGGAACCCGTGGAACCCGGACATGTCGACCGGCGGTTCGAGCGGCGGGGCGGCTGCGGCCGTCGCGGCCGGCCTCGTCCCTCTCGCACACGCGAACGACGGCGGCGGGTCGATCCGCATCCCGGCGTCGTGCTGTGGGCTGGTGGGCCTCAAGCCGAGCCGGGGCCGCAATCCGCTCGGCCCCCGCTACGGCGAGGTCTGGGGAGGGCTGGTCGCCGAACACGTCGTCAGCCGCAGCGTGCGCGACACCGCGGCGGCCCTCGACGCCACGCACGGGCCGGACACGGGTGCGCCGTACTGGTTCGGGAATCCGCCCACGACGTTCCTCGAGGCCACCGGCCGCGTGGATCGGCCGCTGACGATCGCGTTCACCGAGCACACATACGGCGGGAACGCCATCCACGAGGAGTGCCGGGCGGCGGTTCGACACGCCGCCGCGCTCTGCGAGTCGTTGGGGCACAAGGTGGTCGAGGCCCGGCCCGCCATCGACGAGGACGTCTTGTTCGGCAACTTCACCCGCATGCTCGCGGTGGCCGTCGCCGCCGGTCTCCGCGACGTCACGCGGCTGCGGGGACGGGAGCCCCGCGAGGACGAGATCGAGCCGCTGGTGTGGCTGATGGCCCGACGCGGCGAGAACATCAGCGGTGGCGAGTACCTCACGGCCGTGCAGGACCTACAGGCCGTGAGTCGGCAGGTCGCACGCTTCCACGAGGACTTCGACGTGATGCTCACCCCGACGCTCGGCCTGCCGCCCGTGCCCATCGGATCGTTCGTGACCGAGCCCGGCGCGGACCCGTTCGAGGTCCGTCGACGGATGTGGTCGTTCGCGCCGTTCACGCAGCTCCAGAACGCGACGGGGCAGCCGGCGGTCTCCCTGCCACTGCACTGGACGGCCGACGGACTGCCTGTCGGGGTCCAGGCCGTTGCGAGACTCGGCGAGGAGCACATCCTGCTCGGCCTCGCCGGCCAGCTGGAGGCCGAAGCCCCATGGGCGCATCGACGGCCTCCGATCTCGGCGGTCTGAGCGGGCAGGACCGGCGGCGACGGTCGGCCGGTGCCGACGGTCGCCGCGGAGCCGTTCACGTCTGCGGTTCGAGGGCGCGGCGGAGCATCCCGACCAGCGCGCCGGTCGGCGGTGGCGCGGTGTCGTCGGGCGGTCGGGACAGCAGCCAGGTGTCCATCGCCCTGCCCATGCCGATCGCGACGGCGATCAGCAGGTCGGACGGAAGGTCCGTGCGTACCGCACCGCTGGACCGGCCGAGGACGAGAACGCGTTCCAGCCACGGCATGACCGTCGCCTCCAGCTCGAGCTGCGCCCGCTGGAGGGCGGGGTTCTCCGACGCCCCGAGCCAGGTGCGCGCCAGCGAGGCCACCCGGGGGTGGGCGGCCAGCCGGGTGAGGGCGTCGCGGTAGAAGCGCTCGACGGTCGACCAGAAGGCGTCGGGGCCGGGCTCGGACGGGCGGGCGACGGGCCCGACGTCGGCGAGCAGGCGCTCGAACTCGACCCGTGCGACGTGTGCGAACAGGTCTGCCTTGTCGTCGAAGTAGTAGTACATCGAGCCCTTGGAGATGCCGGCGGCGTCGATGACCCGGTTGAGCGAGGCGTCGTGGAAGCCGTGGGTGGCGAACTCGTCGAGCGCGGCGCGCAGGATCGCCTGCTGCTGGGCCGGGGGGAGTCTGGCGAAGCGGGGGCGGACCACGGCGGCTCAGGCGACCGGCACGGCCGGCAGCTCGACGGCGTCGCGCAGGCTGCGGCCCATGACGAGGTTCGGCACGTAGGGGAGGCCCATCAGCCGCATCGCGACGTTCCGCACGGCCAGTGCGGCCCTGTTCCGCGGTGCGAACGCCAGTCCGAGGCCCACGGCTGCGTCCTGTTTGGACCGCAGCAGGGGGCCGAGACGCTCGTGGTAACGCGCGAACGCGCGGGCATGGTCGCCGTCGGCACGGGCGAGCTCGACGGCCAGGACGTAGGCCTCGACCATCGCCAGCGCGGAACCCTGACCGGCGAGGAACGACGGGCACGCCGCCGCGTCGCCGACCAGCGCCACCCGTCCCCGCGTCCAGGACGGCATCCGGATCTGGCTGACGCGGTCGAAGAAGAACGTGCGGGCCGAGCCCATCGCGTCCAGTACGGCCGGCGTCTCCCAGCCGGCGCCGGCGAGCCGGTGACGCAGCAGCGCCTGCTGCTCCTGCGGGCCGTCCGGCACGGTTGCGAGGTCGTCGTCGTGGCGGAGGGAGACGCAGAACATCGTGACGTCGTCGCGCAGCGACACCCGCAGCAGCTGGAACCCGACGTCGGCGTGCATGACGGCAGCACCTTCGGTCCGGGGCGCGTACCCCTCGACCTCGAACACGGCCACGACCATCCCGAGGTAGCGCTCGAACTGCTCCTGCGCACCGAAGGTGAGCGTGCGCACCGCGGAATGCAGCCCGTCGGCGCCGACCACCAGATCGAAGTCGCGGGACGTGCCGCTCGCGAAGCGCACGTGCACGGCCCCGTCGACGTCGTCGACCGCCGCGACCGTCTCGCCGAACAGGGTCTCGACGCGTCCGTCCAGCGCGGACATGATCGTCGAGGCCAGGTCGGAGCGGGCGATCGTGACGTAGCGGTCGCCGAGATCCCCCACGACCGCCTCCGCCGGGAACGAGGCCACCCGCCGGCCGCGGCGGTCGACCGAGCGGGCCTCGGTCAGGTGGTGGCCCGAGCGGTGCAGCTCCGCCGCGATGCCCATCCGCTCGGCGACGTCGAACCCGGCACCCCAGAAGTCGACGAGGTACCCGCCGCGCCGCGGCTGCGGCGCACGCTCGACAAGGGTGGGCTCGTGCCCCGTCCTGGCCAGCCAGTAGGCCAGCGTGGGCCCGGCGATCCCGCTACCGACGATCAACACCCGCATGTCCGCCTCCCGGTCTGGACCACCGGTTCGACCACCAGTCTACGCCGGTTCGCCCCCCGTGGGGCCCCGGCCGTGCTCAGGCGGGGTCGCGCAGCACCGGGCAGCTCATGCACCGCGGCCCGCCGCGGCCCCGGCCCAGCTCGCCCCCCGGGATCTCCAGGACCTCGATGCCGTTGCGCCGCAGGTGGGTGTTGGTGGTGACGTTCCGCTCGTAGGCGACGACCACGCCAGGGGAGACGGCCAGCACGTTGCACCCGTCGTCCCACTGCTCGCGCTCGGCGGAGTGCACGTCCTGCGCGGCGGTGAGCACCCGCAGCCGCGGCACCCCGAGCGCCGCGGCGATCGCGGTGTGCATGTCGGCGGGCGGATGGTCGGTCACGTCCATCTCGTCGGGGCTCGCGCCGGGCCGGACGGTGTAGGCGGGCAGCATGCCCAGCCCGGCGTAGGTCACGAGGGTCTCCGGGTCGGCCATCGTCATGACGGTGTCGAGGTGCATGAGCGCGCGTGCGGACGGCAGCCGCAACGCCACGATCCGGTCGACCTCGCCCGCGGCGAACAGCCGCCGGGCGAGGAGCTCGATGCCCTGTGGCGTCGTGCGTTCGGAGAGTCCGACGAGCAGCGCGCCCCCGCCGACGACGAGCACGTCCCCGCCCTCGACGGTCGCCGGGCCGGCGGCCGCGCCGTCGGACCAGGTCGCGAAGTCGGCACCCGCGAACCCCGGGTGCCAGCGGTACACGGCCTCCCAGTGCAGCGACTCGCGCCTGCGGGCCTCCCGGCGCATCGAGTTCACCGCGACCCCGCCGTGGATCCACACCGACGTGTCGCGCGTGTAGAGGTGGTTGGGCAGCGGTTCGAGGACGAAGTCGTCGAGGCCGAGGACGTGGAAGGCCATCGAGCGGGGCTCGGGGACCCGCTCGAGCACCTCGCGCTTGGTGATGCCCCCGACGAGGTGCTCCGCGAGGGTGTCGAGGTCCATCTCGTCGAAGCACCGGCGCAGGCCCTCGACGGCGGGCGGGCCGTAGATCCGGTCGTCGACCACGGTGTCGAGGACGTGCTTGCGCGCCGCGGGGACGGAAAGGGTCTCGCGGAACAGGTCGCCGAACAGGTCGACCTGCACGCCGCGCTCGCGCAGCACCGCGGCGAACCGGTCGTGCTCGGCCTGTGCGCGGGCGACCCACAGCACGTCGTCGAACAGCAGCCGGTCCTTGTTGCCCGGCGTGAGCCGCTTGAGCTCGAGCCCGGGGCGGTGCACGACCACCCGGCGCAGCGTGCCGACCTCCGAGTCCACCCGGTACATGTGGCCGAGGATGCCCGATGATGCGCACATGCGGCTGGACCGGCTCGACGAGCAGCTGATCGCCCTGCTCACCGACGACGCCCGGCGCAGCTACGCCGACCTGGGCGGGCGCGTCGGGCTGACGGCCTCCGCGGTCAAGCGCCGCGTCGACCGGCTGCGCGCGGGCGGGGCGATCACCGGCTTCACGGTGACGATCGACCCCGCGGCCCTCGGCTGGACCGTCGAGGGCTACGTGGAGCTGTTCTGCCGGTCCTCGACCCCGCCGGAGGTGATCAGGGCGGCGGTGGAGCCGTTCGCGGAGGTCGTCGACGCGAGCACGATCTCCGGCGACGCGGACGCGCTGTTGCACATCCTCGCCGCCGACATGCGCGACTTCGAACGGGTCCTCGAGCGCATCGGGGCAGAGCCGTTCGTCGCCAGGACCCGGTCGGTCCTGGTGCTCTCGCCGCTGCTGCGCCGCGGGGCCGGTCCCCGGGCCTGATCGCGGGAACCGGCGCCCGCGCAACGATCCGCCACGGCGGGCGCCGGACGCGCAACGATCCGCCGTGGACGCGCAACGGAGGCCGATTGTCGTGCACGGCGGGGCTTCCTACCGTCGAGGTACGCGACCACCCGTCGCGACCCGGGAGGCTGCCGTGACCCTGACCGACCCGCTCGCCGCGACCACCACATGGCACGAGCAGCTGCTCGCCGAGCGTTCCGCGCACAACTACGCGCCCCTGCCCGTCGTGCTGACCAGCGGCTCGGGTGCCCGCGTCGTCGACGTCGAGGGCCGCGAGTACATCGACTGTCTCGCCGGGTACTCGGCGCTCAACTTCGGACACGGCCATCCCGCGCTGGTGGCCGCCGCGCACCGCCAGCTCGACCGGCTGACGCTCACCGGCCGGGCGTTCGGCAACGACCAGCTCGGCCCGTTCTGCGCCGAGCTCGCGGCGCTGGTCGGCAAGCAGATGGTGCTGCCGATGAACACCGGCGCCGAGGCCGTCGAGTCGGGGCTGAAGGTCGCCCGCAAGTGGGGCTACGAGGTCCGCGGCGTGCCCCACGACCGGGCCCGGGTCGTGGTCGCGGCGAACAACTTCCACGGCCGCACCATCGGCATCGTCGGCTTCTCGACGGATCCGGAGGCGCGCAACGGGTTCGGGCCCTTCGCGCCCGGCTTCGACGTCGTCCCGTACGGCGACGCGGACGCCCTGCGGGCGGCCGTCGGGCCCGAGACCGTCGCCGTGCTCGTCGAGCCGGTGCAGGGCGAGGCCGGCGTCGTGGTGCCGCCGCCGGGCTACCTGGCGGCCGTCCGCGACATCTGCACCGACGCCGGGATCCTCTTCGTGGCCGACGAGGTTCAGTCCGGCTTCGGGCGCACCGGGCACGTCCTGGCGACGCGCGGTCTCGGGGGCGTCGACGCCGACGTCTACCTGCTGGGCAAGGCCCTGGGCGGGGGCATCCTGCCGGTGTCGGCCGTCGTCGCCGACGAGGCCGTCCTGGGTGTGCTGCGACCCGGCCAGCACGGCTCGACGTTCGGCGGGAACCCGCTCGCCTGCGCCGTCGGACGGGCCGCGGTAGGCCTGATGGCGGAGCCCGCCCTGCTCCGTCAGGTCGTCACGCTGGGTGAAATCCTGCGCACGGAGCTCGAGGCGCTGGTCGGTCGCGGCGTCGTCACGTTCCGTAGCGTCGGACTGTGGGCAGGGGTCGACATCGACCCCGCGCTCGGTACCGGACGGACGGTCTGTGAGGCCCTGTGTGCCCGCGGCGTGCTGGCCAAGGAGACCCACGGTGCGACGGTGCGGCTCTCGCCGCCGCTGGTCATCGCGGAGGCCGACCTGCGGCACGCTCTCGCGACGCTCGGCGAGGTGCTGGCCGGGCTCGCCGGCTGACCGCCCCCGCCCCCGGCCCCGGACGGGGTCAGGACGGGGTCAGGACGGGGTCAGTGTCCAGCCGTCGACGCTCCCCTCGACGACGCGTTCGGGCGCGAGGGCGCCCAGCGCCAGCGTGGCGACGAGGCGCGCGAGCTGCCCGGACGCCGGACTCGTGTCGAGCGCGATCCGGGCGAGCAGGACGTCGACGAGCGACGGGCACAGCTGCGCGGCGGGCGGGAAGGTCCGCAGCGCCCCGCTGCGCTGGCCGTTCTCGACCAGGTCGAGCAGTACGTCGACGACGGGGGCGATCACGCGGGGGTCCTGCTCGTCGGAGGGGTCGGGGAGCGCGCCGACGCGGACCGTGTAGTCCTGCGTGGCGGCCCAGTAGGCGGCGGTGATCCCGCGGTTGCGGACGCCGATGCGGGTCAGCGCGCGGATCTGTGTGACAAGGGCGCCGACGACCTCGGCGGGCGGCGTGTCGGACCGGGCCGCGTCCGCCGCGGCGGCGCGGCACGCGGCGACCAGTGGGGCGATGAGCGGTGCGAAGACCTCGGCGATCAGCGCGTGCTTGGCGGGGAAGTGGTTGTAGGCGGTGGCCGAGCTGACCCCCGCGTTCGAGGCGACGTCCTCGATCCGCGTGCGCACCCAGCCCCGCGCGGTGAACGTGGCGTCGGCGGCATCGAGCAGCGCACGCCGGGTTCGGTTGCGCTTCGTGGCCGCGGCCCGCGCGCGCGGATCGGCCGAATGGGGGTCGGGGGCGGGACTCATTACACGCAGCGTAGCCAATCCGGGCCCAATTACCCTTGACTCCAAGTCGGGATTCACCCAAGATACGGATTTGTACTTGAAAGTCGAACGTCGTGGAGATACCGCCGGGCACAGCGGTCTCCATGATCCGTACAGCGGGGGAGGCTCGCACGCCGGCGGTCGGGGGATCGCGGTGGGTGAGAATCGACGTCGAGTCCTCTTGCGCTGCCGTGAACGGGGCCCGCTTCCTCACCGCGGATCGGCACCGGTCGGACATTCGGAGTTGCCCGGTGGTCCACCGATGGCGGCTCCGGTGCAGGGAGGGGACCCCGATGCACGCTCCGTCAGAGCCGGCCGCCGCCGGCACCCCACGCCGATGACCGCCGCGACCGCCGCGACCGTGACGAGCCGGACGCCGGTCACCACGCCGTCCGCGAAGTACCCGGTCCCGTCTGCCAGAGCCACATCCGGTGTCAGGGCCACATCCGGTGCCGCGGCCGCGGTCGCCACCTCGACACCGCCCGTTCCGGTGCTGCCGCGCCCGCGCGTCGCGCCCGACGCCGACGCGGCCGCACCGCCGACGCCCGACGGGGCGGTCGGCCCCGCCGACGCCGCGCTCGCGCTCGCCGAGGACCCGCTCGCCGCGAAGGCCGCCGCCGAGCCCGTCCCGGAGGGTCCCGCCGAGCAGCTGGAGGCGCTCGTCGGCGACGCCGCCGCAGGTCACCCGGCCGCCCGGGACGCGCTGCTCGCCCTCATCCACCCCATGGTGCTGCGGTACTGCCGCGCCCGGCTCGGCCGCCAGGAGTCCGTGATCGGCGCCGCCGAGGACGTCGCGCAGGACGTCTGCCTCGCCGTCGTGCGGGCGCTGCCCAACTACACCGTGAAGGGACTGTCGTTCCGCGCCTTCGTCTACGGCATCGCGGCCCACAAGGTCACCGACGCGTTCCGGGCCATCGGCCGCAACCGGTCCGAGCCGGTCCCCGAGGTGCCCGACACCGTGTCGGGGGCGGAGAGCCCGGAGCACCGCGCGCTGGCCGTCGAGCTCGGCGAGCGGCTGGGGGAGCTGCTGCACACCCTGACCCCGCGCCAGCGCGAGGTGATCGTCCTCCGCGTCGCCGTCGGGCTGTCCGCCGAGGAGACCGCGCACGCCGTGCGCTCGACACCCGGCGCGGTCCGGGTGACCCAGCACCGGGCCCTCACCCGGCTGCGTCAGGTTCTCGTCGACCACGAGGCGGCGGCACTGCTGCTGGCCGACGCGGCCGCGGGCCGGGGACCGGGCGACGGCCCTGGCGACGGGGCGGGCGAGGCGACCGGCGACGGCGCCGACGGGGCCCGTGCGGAGTCCCCCGCGGAGGCGGACCGGGACGAACGGGTCGGCTGAGCGGCGAACCGCCCGGGGAGTAGCCTGGCGACGATCACCAGACATCGTCACCGGGCCTCGTCGTCCGGGTCAGGAGGACACGTGTCGGCTGGCCAGATCGCCGCGCTGATCGCCGCCGGCGCGTTCGTCGTACTGGTGCTGATCGCGGCCGTCCCGCTGATCAAGCTCGGCCGCACCCTCGACGAGGCCACCGTCGCGATCCGCAAGGCCCACGAGGGCAGCGCGCCGCTGCTGTCCGACGCGCACACCACGCTCAACCAGGTCAACACGCAGCTGGAACGTGTCGACGGGATCACCGCCGGGGCCCGCACCGTCACCGCCAACGTGTCGGTCCTGTCCTCGCTGTTCACCGCGACGCTCGGTGGCCCGCTCGTGCGTGCCGCCGCGTTCTCCTACGGCGTCAACAAGGCGATCAAGGCTCGCCGCGCGGGCAAGGGCAGGAAGAAGGCCCGCGCGTGAAGCGGCTGTTCTGGCTCGGCGTCGGCGTCGCCGCGGGCGTCTACGGCAGCAGGCGTGCCACGCGCGCCGCGCAGAGCCTCACCCCGGCCGGGATGGGCGCCAACATCGCCGACGGGCTGCGCGAGCTCGGTGCCGGCCTCGGTGCGTTCGGCGCGGAGGTCCGCGCCGGCATGCAGTCGCGCGAGCAGGAGCTGGCCGACATGGTCGAGCGCCGCACCGGCACCCCCGTCCCCACCTTCGCCGACGCCGTCGCAGAGGACCCGGCGACGAGCCCCCGGCGAGCGCGCCGGGCGGGGCGTTGACCCGCACGCGCGTCCGCCCCGCCCCTCGGCCCACCGACCGCATCACGTAG